>Ga0102590_1000903_pt1 | contig 53630 bp, 49 predicted proteins | sample AraplaMF_Col_mMF_FD_76859 | JGI IMG/M metagenome (GOLD analysis project Ga0102590, IMG submission 76859) | Arabidopsis root microbial communities from the University of North Carolina, USA - plate scrape MF_Col_mMF | ecosystem: Host-associated > Plants > Roots > Endosphere | place: USA...
TCGACGAGCTGTCCACGTCGCTGACCGACAGCTGGCCGGTGGTGCTGATCGCAGCCACCGTGTCGCCCTCGGTCAGGGTCTGGGTCTCCGACGTCACGATCGCCGCGTCGTTGGTGCCCGTGATGTGCACCGTCACCGTCGTCGGCGTGCCGTCCGCGCTCAGAACATTGAACACGTCCGTATAGGTCTGACCGCCCACGAACTCGTCATGCGCCGAGCTCGCCGTGTAGGACCAGGCGCCCGAGCTGTCGATCGAGAACGACCCGTAGCTCCCCGGTGTGCCGGTCTGAGCCTGGAACGTCGACGAGCTGTCCACGTCGCTGACCGACAGCTGGCCGGTGGTGCTGATCGCAGCCACCGTGTCGCCCTCGGTCAGGGTCTGGGTCTCCGACGTCACGATCGCCGCGTCGTTGGTGCCCGTGATGTGGAAGGTCAGCGTTTCCGGAGTGTCGGCATCCGTGACCGTGAAGCTGAAGGTATCGGTCGCGGTCTCGTTGAGCCCCAGCGCTTCCGCCGCGCCGTTGTTTGCCGTGTACGTATAGCTACCATCGTCGTTGATCGTGACGCTGCCGTACTGGCCGGCAACAGCATGGCCGACATTGCCCGCGCTGCCTCCGACACTCAGGACGTGGAGGGCCGAATGGCCGCCGTCGAGGTTGACGTCGTTGGCAAGGACGTTGCCGGAGGCCAGGACATCTTCGGTGGCGTTCTTGTCGTCGGCGGCCGCGAGCGTCGCGATCGTGCCGTTCCCCCGAACCATGAACACCTGGTCGTCACTGGTGCCGAACACCCCGTCAGCGCCCGAGAATTGGATTTTCTCGAACTGCTGGATGATGTCCGTGCCCTGGTCATGCACAACGTGGCCGTTGGTCTCCAGCGCCGTGGCGTCGATCAACTGCGTGGAGGTGTTGACCTTCGTCGCGATGCCGTCGATCGCGGCACCCACGTAGCGGGCAACGTCCTCACCCGACCCGACGCCGCCCTTGAGCACGTCGTCGCCGCCGTTGCCCTGGATGACGTTGGCGACATCCTTCGCGCCGGTGATGGTATCATCACCGTCCGAGCCAATGACGTTCTCGATGCTGGTGAGGAAATCGACGTTGATGTTGTTTCCGGAGGCCCTGCCGTTGGCAAGGTTGACGATGATGCCGTCGGTCTCGTGATCGTTGATCGTAAGGCCCGAATAATCGATCGTGTCGACGCCGCCCTGGCCGTCGAAATCGTTCCGGGCAGTGCTGCCGATGAACGTGTCGTCGCCCTGCGTACCCTTCGCGTTCTCAATGCTGAAAAACGTGTCGGTGCCGGTCTGCGCGCCGGTCGCCGACTGCGCCGCCATGTTGACCGTCACGCCGCCGCTGAGGTCGGAGAAGTCGGCGGTATCGAAGCCGCCTCCGCCGTTCAGCGTGTCGTTGCCGATGCCACCCTGGAGCACGTCGTCGCCGGTCAGGCCGTTCAGCGTATCGTTGCCGTCACCGCCGCGGAGCACGTCGTCGCCGGCACCGCCCGTGATGTTGTCGTTGCCGCCCGCACCGTTGATGATGAGCGTGCCGGTGGAGGACGGGCTGGCGATGAACGTCTCGTCAGCATTGGACAGCGTGATCTCGAACGGCGACTGGGTCACGTTCGCGACATCGCCGTGGGTCGACGAGTGCACCTCGCCGGTGATCGTCACGCCGGTCACGGTGACGGCCGGACCTGCGATGTTCTTGCCAGGCTCGCCGGCGCGAATGCCCGTCGAGGTGCCGTTGATGCTGCCGTTCTGGATGATCACCGTACCGATGAAGTTCGCCTTATTGGTGTCGTAGCTTGGCGCATCGTCACGCGCCTTGATGGCGATCGCCCCAGCGTTCACGTGCGACGTGCCGCCAACACCGTTGGACAGACCCACGTTGGTGAACGTGAAATTCTTGATGACGATGTCCTGATAGACGCCGAGCTCGTATTTCAGGTTGATATCGATGCCGTTGCCGTTGGCGCCGTTGGCGCCGAAGGCCGGGCCGCCGCCGTACTGGCCCACGTCGCTCATCGTGATGTTCTGGATGAGACCGTGCTCCAGCGTCTCGACATAGACGCCCTTCTGGGTGATGTGGGTGAACGCCGTGCCGTCGATCGTCAGGCCGTTAAGGATGCCGGAACCCTGGTCGGGGGACTTGGTGATGTCGAGGCCGAGGTAGACGTCGCTGATGGTGCCGCCCTGCAGCGTCAGGCCGTTGACGCCCGCTGCGGTGCTCTTGTGAATGCCGTCCACCGCGCCGTCGAGCGTGACGTTCTTCAGCGTCGGATTGTTGATGCCGGCGCCGAGCTCCACGTCGTAGTTGAAGCCGGTGATCTTCAGATCCTGAAGAGTCACATTGCTGGCCCCAATCGTCACGCCGTTGCCGGCGGTGGTGCCGTTGTAGCTCGCGGCGGTCTTGAGGAAGTCCGCAACCGAGGCGCCCTCGGCGAGGCCGTTATTCGCCTTGAAGGTGCCGTGAATGATCGTCGAGGTGCCGGCGCCAACGAGCGTGATGCCGGCCGTGTTGATCGTCAGGTTCTCGTTGTAGGTGCCCGCAGCGATCCGGATGGTATCGCCGGTTTGGGCGGCATTGATCGCCGCCTGAATCGAGCCATAACCACCCCCGCCGACGAGCAGCGTGCGCGCGCCCGCAACTTCGACGATCTCGACGCCCGACAGCGTGTCGGTGCCTTCGCTACCGCTCGAAACCGCAGTCCAGCTCGTTGCGCCGCCGGTCAGCGTAACGGCGCTGTCGAACTTGGCGGTGTCGATGCCACCATTGCCGACCAGATTGTCGTTTCCGGCGCCGCCCTTCAGGACGTCGTTGCCGTTGGAGCCGACAAGCGTGTCGTTGCCTGCGAGACCGCTCAAAGTGTTGGACGCGCTGTCGGCGAGACCACCGACCGGGCTGCTATCACGCGCATCCAGAAAGTCATCACCGGCTGTGCCTGTCAGCGTATCGCCACCTGCAGTACCGAGAACGACCATCGTCGGAACAGGACCGGCGGCATCGGTCGCCACGTTGTCGGTGCTGCTGAGGTTGAAATTCTGCGCTGTCGTCAAATTCCGCAGATTGAAATCGGCATCGACGTCGTTGAACGTGTTGTGCTGGATGCCGGTCACGGCCGGAGTCGTCACGGTATTTCCGATCGAAATGCCCGTGCCCGAATGGGTGAAAGAGTTGTGGCTGACGTTCGTGGTGGCATCTTTGTAGCCGTCGAGATTGATGCCCGTCGCCACGTGATCGAACGTGTTGTCGGTGATATCGAGCCGGCTCGTAGAACCGTCCGACCAGATGCCGCGCATCCATGAGGCTGTGCTGTACTTGCCACTCGAATCGCCGGTGATCAGGTTGCCGTCGATGGTGACGTGACCGGTCGCGGACGTGTCGAGACTGATCGCGCGGTCCTCAGCGGTGCCGTTCGGACCGACGGAATAGAAAACGCTGTTCTCGACCGTGACGTCGGCCGAGGTCGAGATGCGGACGCCGATGAACTGCGTGCCGCTGGCGCTGTGGTTTTCGATGCGCAGACCGTCGAGCGTGGCGCCTGCCGACACGGTCGAGGAGCCGTTGATAATGGTCTCGCCGGTGCCGGCGGCGACTCGTGATCCGTCGGTGCCCGCCGTTCCTGCGAAAGCACCCTCGATGGTGACCGCCTTGTTGATGCTGAGGTTCTCGTTGAAGGTGCCTGCGGCAACAACGATCTTGTCGCTGGTGTGCGCCGCATTGATCGCGGTCTGGATCGACATGCCGGCCTTGACGAGGAAATGTCCGTCCGGCGCGGTGTAAGTGATCGCAGCCTTCGTCGGCGCGTCGACCAGCGCAAGAAACTGATCAGCATCCGACTCGGTCGCAAAATACCAGGTCTTGGAAACGTCGCCGCTGCCGGCCTTGATCTGATAGCCGTGGTTCTCGATGCCAAATGACCCCGGCAGGGTCAGAGAACCCATATTCTGGCTCGCGTAGACACCGGGCGCGATCGCAACCTCGTTGTTGCCATCGCCCAGGATGCCGTTCGAGGCATCCTCGACATAGATCTTGATCGTCTCGGTGGCAGAATACGTGCCTGTGAACTTAATCTGATCGGTCGGACCGTCGTAGAACCGGTTGGTCGGAGAGATCGAGACCGAGCCCCACTGGTTGCCCGAGGTCGAGATGTTGGTGAGCGTGACATCGGTCGAATCCGTGATCGCAATGCCGACGCCCGCGGTGTTGTTGCCGTTGGCGGTGACATTGATGAGGTGCGCGCCCTCGACCGAATTGAGGTCGATTTCCGACTTGCCCGAGCCGGTCACCGTGACGTTTTGGATGGTGATGTTGGTCTGCCGGTCATCGGCCGAGTAGCCGACGGGATCCGGCTGCGCCTTGATGCCGTAGGCGCTGCTGGCTCCAGTCGCCGGTCCGATCAGGGAGAAATTCGACAGCGAGGCGTCGTTGCTGGTGAAGAAAATGCCGTAGCTGCTGAAGCTGCTGGTATCGATAATGGTGAGGCCCTGGCCATCGCCCGCGAGGCTCACGCCGTGCCCGACGTTCAGCGTCGAGCTGAGATTATAAGTGCCCGCGTGAAGCAGGACCGTATCGCCCGCCTGTGCAGCATCGAGCTGGGCCTGAATCTGAGCCTGAGTTGCGGTAGCAGCGTCGAATTCGTAAGTGGCCATAGTTTCTTACTCCCCGGTCGGGTTAAAGCTGGTTGAGATTGTTGTTGAAGCAGTGGATGCAGAGAGACCGCGATTAAATGACCGCGGCGAATAGGCTGCGCGCCTCGCAAAGCAAGGCGTCGATACGCAAAAGCGACAAACTGGAATACGCGCGTGCACTGCGCCTCCAAGTCACTCAAATTTTGGAAGGCGCAACTTGCGTTGTGCGCGGAAGTCCTTCCCCCGCGCGCAATCTCTTAGAAGTTGCGTCGCGTCTCGACTCCCATTTGGGATATACGATAGAAAAACCGTGGGTATTTGAAATTTTCCCGAGTTTTCAAGGGAGCCAAATTCAATTGCAGTAAAGTAATGCGGTTAATCGCATTAGTATTGGTGCTGGATCATTTTTCGCGCTGATGGACTATCAGGCACACTAATCAAAAGCCCGACTCCATAAATTATGACGCGATGGGCTTTCTAAAACGAAAGTCTAGCAAGAAGCACGGCGAGCTGGGCCTGACGCTTGGTCTGCGTCTTTGCAAAGATCGATTTCAACTGCACCCGCAGCGTGCCGACGCTCACACGGTGAAGCTCCGAGATTTCCTGCAGATCGAGCCCCTGCGCCAGTCCCGAAGCGAGCCTCGCCTCAGCCGGCGTGAAGCCGAACGCTTGCGCGAGCAGCGCCGGCGAAGGTTCGCGCCGCACCAGTGGATCGGTCAGGATCAGCAAGCCTGCGGCGGCCGTTTTTGCGTTGCTGTCGACGTTCAACTGGAGGACATGCGCGAAAAGCGGCGGCGCATTGGAACGAGACAACGCCACGCTCCGGCCGCGCGATCGCGAATGATACGGCTTGAGCGATCGGAGCAAAGCTTGCAGCTCGGCGTCCGATCGCGGATCGCTCGCACCGAGACGATCCCGGTTGAGAGCAATGCCGGCGCCGACGTGTCGGCGCGCCGCGGGATTGAGATCGAGGACTTGCCCCGCCGCGTTCAACAACACCGCGCCGTTGCCGATTTGATCGAGCGTATCGAGCAAGCTGTCGAACTGGACTTGATGGAATGGACCGTCGGAAGCATCGGGCCAAGACGCTGCTGCGCCTTTGCCGGGAGAGCCCTCCGGCGCCTGTGGCGAAACCGGGGGAGCCTCTATTTCTTCTTGATGTGCACGCGCCGCGGTTTCACCCTCGGACTTCTCCGAACCCATCGCCATCCCATCCCTAAACGCACGGCTGGCGACCCGGATGTGCCCGGGTTCATTGCTTCCACAACCGCGTCGTGTACGCTGAATTGCACCGGCCCAAACGGCATCGGGCAACCCACACGAGAACCGTCTATTCCCTTCCCCGAATTGTGGATTCAACCGTTAGAGTATGAAGCGCCTCTGTACAAATGGAAATTTCAACAATTCTTATGTGCGTTAACGCCGCAGCGCAAAAACGTCGGCTGGCCAGCTTATCTGGAAACCCGACGGCCAGCCGGCCGCCCTCCTCAACCGAACACGAGCGGAAAATCACCGCTGACGATCTGGTCGGCGACACTTTTCGGCTCGGCGCCGTGGCCGCTGGGGTCCGAGTAAACCATCGACTTCAGCATTCCGGTCTGGTCGAAGCCGCCCGCGACCGGCAAGCCGACGGCGTGACAGAACGGCGTGTAGTGCTGGTTGTGAAAAATCGCATCGACCGTGTTTTGCACGACCAGAAGCTTCGGCCGCGCGCCGTCCTGACGGGCCTTGGTCAGCGCCGCCGAAACCGACAGCCGCAACGGAAAGCCCGTGAACATCTCGTCGATCGTCCCGTCGTGGAAGAGCCGGTTCAATGTCGGCGCCGCCGGACGCGTCTTGAACTTTTCCAGCTCGAACGCCGAATTGACCACGACGGCCTGTCCGTTGCCGGACCTGATCGCCGCCATGGCGGCGCCAAAGCCGCCGGAGGAGCTGGCCCAATACACGATGCGGCTGCGGTCCACGCCGAGCGAGGCAGCGACCGCGTGAACAAGCTCGAGCAACCCGCTGATCGCGTCGTCGTCACGCGTGCCGACAAAGAAGCCCGACCGGATCGATGGATGCAAAAGAAACGTTGGATCGCTGACGGCGAGCACATGGCTTCGCATGTTTCGATTCCAACGCAGGAATGACGGCGGCTCCCATACGGATCGATTGATGAAGCCGGTCATCGACACGATCAGGGACGTGGCCTCGGCGCGGCGCGCCAGCCGGCAGGCAAAGTTCAATTGGCCTAATGGGACGTCGAAGTCGAACAGCGGCTTGTTCGGGCAGGCAATCGCGCTGAAGCTTTCGAATTGCTTTTTGTCCGTCCATTCCACGGTTGGGTTTCCGGGCTCGGCTGCGAAGCGCTTGCGAGCTACATACCCAATTTTACCGGTACAATGGCACCTATTTCTCTAAATTGTTTAATTGGACATCGTCATTGCGTGGAATTCGCCGCACAACCGTCGCCGGCTCGCGCGCGCCATGTCTTTTGACGCATCGTCATGCTCATCGCACCGAAGGAATCAGGATCGAGCGCGCCACAACATGCCGCCGCAGTGGCCGCAATACCGAACCGCACGTCGTCAATCGTGGATGAGGGTATCGCTCGTGAACGCCGGCTCGTGGGCCGACATCAGAATCCCGCGGCCTCCATCGACATGCGCCGAGGCTGCATGTCGATGGAGGCCGGCAGGAAACGAGCGAACTGGTTGTGTTTAGCGGTGGATGACCGGAACAGGCGTCGGATGATAGCCGGCATCTTCGGTTTCGGTCTGCGGCGCCGGCCGCCGCGGGGTCGCCATCAGGCGAGAAATGATCGACCAGACATATTCGCTGCGTTCGCGATGAGCGTTCTGCCAGATCTCAGTAAATCCCTTAGAGCCTTCCATTGGATGTCTCCTGCAAAGGATCGCCCAGCAATGCGGGAAGGATATCCGGGCTCGCGGATTCGTGAAGTGCGCTAGGTCACAGTGCAACCAGCGGTAAAATGCTGCCGGCCGCGTTCGGCAGGCTTGATATCTTTGAGTTTTGCGGACCGCTCAGCGGCGCTTTCCGGCCAGCGTCAGGCAGCGATTCTCTTGCAGGCAGAACTCGCGCCCCGGCAGGTCCGAGAGAAACGACTCGATGTAGCCGCCCTTGCGCTGCGTCACATAGACGGTGCGGCCGTCAGGACCGCCGAACGCCAGATTGCTCGGCTCGGCCGCTGTCATCGCGATCTCGCGCTCCTGCCGGCCGTTCGCATCCAGGATCACCATCGTGCCCTTGAGCATGCGCGCAACGAACAGCCGGCCGTCGACGTCGCTGCGGATGCCGTCGATGTCGTGGCCGTCGAATTTCTTCACGAGCCGCGGCGCGGCCAGCGTCGTGCCTTCGATGCGATAGGCCCAGATCTCGCGCGTCTCGGACTCGCCGACATAGAGCGTCGTGCCGTCGGGGCTGAGATCGAGGCCGTTTGTGGTCGACATATTGCGCGGGCTCGTCATGACCTCGCCCGTCACCGCGCCGTCGGCGCCGCGCGAAATCCTCCACACCCGGCCGTCGCGCCGCTTCCAGTTCGGATCGCTGGCGTAGATCGTGCCGTCGTCGGCGATGGTCATGTCGTTGGGCTGGTTGAGCTGGTCGGAATGAAAATACGTGTTGACCGCGGTGTCGCCCGGCGCGACCACGAAGATGTTGTGCTTCTTGTAGTCGGCAATGAACATGCGGCCGTCGCGGGCGAAGCGGATCGAGTTGCCGATGCTGCCCTCCGGCAGCGTCAGGAACAGCTCGGAAGCCGCCGCGCGCGGCTTCAGCCGCCCGATCGTGCCGGCCTTCTGGAAGTTCACCACATAGAGATTGCCGTCGCGATCGACCGCGGGGCCTTCGATGCCGAAGGTGTATTCGCCGCTGCGCGCGATCTGCTTGCTTTGAAACAATGCCGGCTCAGCCGTCACCAGCCCGGCCGCGAACAGCAGGCCCAGGCCGGCGAAGCTACAGAGGCGCCAGATTGCTGGTCTCAAGGTAATATCCTTCGCCGTCGGTGCATTCGCCGTTCAGATACAGATCGGCCGGGCGGTCAATGCGGCTGAATCCCGGCTTCTCTGGGGCGCCCTTGTCTTGGGCGCTGTTGTTAACCACCACGACCACCCGGCCGGAGGGAATCGCCCCGCACAGCTTGCCGGCGCGGTCATAGAACCTCCGGTCGACGCGGCCAAGCTTCACCTTCATGCGCGTCCCCGGCACCAAAGTCGCGACCAGCCGGTCGACGGTATCGAGCAGCCGCCGGTAACCGGCATCCTTGAGCAGCTCGCGGCCATCCGCCGGCATGATCTTCTCGCGGCCGAGGCCGCGCAGCCGCGCGCGCAGGCGGCCGGATTCCGGATCGCCGGGATAGACCCAGCCGTCTTGCGAGAGGATGAAACGCAGCGCCGCGGTATCGCGCTGCTCGGCGCTCTGCCCCGGCTTCAAACCGAAGTCCGAGTGACAGCCGGAGCAGTGCTTCTCGACCAGCTGCGTGCGCAGCTGCGTCAGCCGCTCGCGGTTGGCCTTGTCGTTCATCACGTAGCCGAGCAGCTCGTCGATCTGCCGGTCGCTGCGCACGTTGCACGGCAGCGGTTCGGTCTTTTGGCCGGCGGACTTGTCGATCCGGATGATGGTCGCGTTCTTGTCTTCGACCAGCCAGATCGCGCCGTCGGAGGCGACCGTCATGCCGACCGGCGCGCCCTGCGGCCGCACGCCATTGACGCGGTGCCATTCGCCGATCAGCTCGGTGAAGGCCGCGGCCGGAGCCTCGCCGCCGCGATCGGTCTGAAACGGCTGCGACGGCTCGGCCGCACAGCTCACGTTGTAATGCACCGGCGCCGGGCTGATGACCGGAAAGCCCTTGGCATCGACGTCGTAGACGATCACGCGGCTGCCGGTCGGCCGGTAGCCGTGCAGGCCGACGATCAGCCTGCCGTTCAATTCGGGAAACTTGCTGCCCTGGTAGTAGAGCATGCCGAGCGGTGCGCCGTGGGGCGGCAGCAGTGAATATGGCGCGCGATAGACCGCGCTGTTGTTGCAGAAATCCTTGTAGGGCCCGTTGGCCTGAAGCAGCGGCTTGAATTCCGCACTCGCGGTCGAGAGGTCGTAGCAATAGGGCCAGCCGTAATGCCGGCCCTTCTCCAGCGCGTTGATCTCCTCGTTCGGCTTCAGCGGGTCTTCGAGATCGCGGGCGTTCTCGCCCTGAAGGAATGCAAAGCCCGCGTCGGGAAACTGCGGATGCACCGCGAGCGCCATGGAGTTGCGCAAGCCCCGCGCGAAGACCTCGCGTGGCGGATTGGGCTCGCCGGGCTTCAGCGCCGGAAAGATGCCGCCTTGCGGCGGCGTGAAGGCCCAGATCGCCGCAAGCGGCGAGGCGCCCTCGCCCGCAGCGCACGGCTTGCTGCCCGCGCCTTTGGTGACGCAGGCGTCGGTCGGCGCGCCGACATTGACGTAGAGCCGGCCGGCCTTGTCGAAGGCGAAGGCCTTCATCAGGTGGACGCTTTCCGCGACCTTGCTGCCGTCAGGCAGCGTGATGTTGCGCGACGGCAGGCTCTGGACGATGGTCTCGACGCTGTCCTTAGGATTTTGCGCCAGCGGATCGAAGCGGAAGATCGTCTCGGTGGTCGAGGCATAAACCTTGCGGTCGAGGCCGATGACGAGCCCGAATGGATAATCGACCTTGTCGAGCAGAACCTTGATGCGGCGTCCCGCAGGCTGCGCCGGATCGAGCAGCAGCAGCCGTCCCTTGGACGGCGCCCAGCCGCCCATATCGGCGACGACAAAGAGATCGCGGCCGGGGACCTGAACGATCGAGCGCGGAAACTGCAGCCCGTCGTCGCGGCTGGCCGCGAGGCCCGCGCAATATCCGGCGCGCATGCCGATCCGCAGCCGCGGATAGTCGTAAGGCGCAGCGCCGCAGCGCTCTTCGCCCGTCACGTAACGGCCGGACGATGACACTCCTGCAAGCATCCACTCCTGCCCGGACGTTGCGACAACGGACGCCATCATGGCGAAACAAAAAAGGGCTGCGCGTTTCATGGATCAGGGATGCGGGCGTGCGGCTGAATGAGGAATGGTATCGAACAACAAACAACGCTTAACTGACCCGGCTCGCGGCGAAAAGCCGCCAAGAACAGTGAAGAACAGCAAAAGGGAGCACTGAACCGGATGGCACCGCAGATCGCGATCATCGGCGCCGGCATGGGCGGCCTGACACTCGCCGCGGCGCTCGGCCAGCGCGGCATCACGGCGCGCATCTACGAGCAGGCCAAGGGCTTCGTGCGGCTCGGCGCCGGCATCCAGATGAGCCCGAATGCGATGCGCGTGCTTCGTGGCATCGGGCTCGAGCCGCGCATCCGCGCGACCGCGTTCCAGCCTCAGTCCTGGACCAACCGCGACTGGGACACCGGTGCGCTGACGAATGAGCTGCCGCTGGGCAGCTCGGCCGAAGCCAAATACGGCGCGCCGTATCTCCTCATGCACCGCGGCGATCTGCACGAAGCCTTGGCCTCGCGCGTGCCCAAGGAGCAGATCGCACTCGACAAGAAGCTCGTCGATCTGGACCGGCGCTCTGGCGGCGTCACGCTGCGCTTCGCCGACGGCAGCAGCGTCAAGGCGGACGCCGTGGTCGCGGCCGACGGCATCCATTCGCGGGCCCGCGAGCTGTGGCTGGGCCAGGAGAAAGCCAACTACACCCGCCGCGTTGCCTATCGCACCACGTTCCCGGCGGCGCTGTTGAAAGGTTTCGAAATCGATCAGTGCTGCAAATGGTGGGGGCCGGACCGCCACATCGTGATCTATTACGTCACGGCCAACCGGGACGAAGTCTATTTCGTCACCAGCGTGCCGGAGCCGGAGTTCACCGTGGAGTCATGGTTGGCGACCGGTGACCTCGGCAAGCTCCGCTCCGCCTTCGCGGGCTTCCATGAGCAGGTGCAGCGCGTGGTGCAGGCCTGTCCGAGCGTTCACAAATGGGCGATCGTCGACCGCGATCCCCTGCCCGGCTGGAGCGACGGCCCGATGGTGCTGCTCGGCGACGCCGCGCATCCGATGACGCAGTACATGGCGCAGGGCGCCGCGACCGCCATGGAGGACGCCGTTGTGTTGAGCCGCTGCATCGCCGAGCAGCCGGCCGACCTGCCGGCCGCCTTTGCGCGCTTCGCCAAGGCGCGGCGCGAGCGAACCGCGCGCATCCAGGGCACCTCGCAGCAGAACACCTTCATGCGCCAACCGACCAATCCGGACTGGGTCTACGGCTACGACGCCTGGAACGAGCCGCTGCCGGAATACGCCTGACGCGGCGTTTTGCCCTTTAAACTTTGACAGAGCGCCGGGAAACAGTTCCGCCGCTCGCGCGTTGTCAGCGCCATGGACGCACGCTCGATCATCGACGCCTGCTCGCGGGTGGCCTTTGCCGGCGCAAGCCTCGTGCTGATGCTGATGTCCTGCGGCCTGGTCATCTTCGGCGGCTGGGAGGTCATCGCAGGGCTTTCCAGCTCGTTCGCCGACGCCAGCACGGCGCTGCTCGCCGCCATCGGCTACGTGGTCATCGCCATGGCGGTGTTCGACGTCGCCAAATACTTCGTCGAGGAGGAGGTGATCCGCGGCCGCGAGATGCGCACCGCGGCCGAGGCGCGGCGCAGCCTCACCAAGTTCATCTCTACCATCTCGATCGCAGTGTTCATCGAGGGCCTGGTGCTGGTGTTCCGGGTCAGCCGCGAGAGCGTGGCCGAGATCCTCTATCCGACCGCGCTGCTGATCACCGCGATCCTGATCGTGGTCGGGCTCGGCGGCTATCAGCGGCTCAGCGCCGACGTGGAGCAGAAGGTCGAGAACAAGGACCGCGCCAAATCGCGTTGACCAAAAGCCGCGGTGACCCGGCTACGGCTTGAGCGGCCGAAACTCCTGGTCGGGGAAGTTCGAGGCGTCGGGCGGCTTGATCACGACGAAGCCGACGTTGGCGGCCTGATGGCAGGCGTTGCAGCCCTCGGAAAGCTGGCCGAACGCCTTGTTGAACTGGGCGGCGTCCTTGGCGTCGATCGCCGCGGCGACGTCTGCCATTGGTCCCTTCTCGACCGCCTCGACCATGCCGCCGAGCGGCAGGCCCTTCCAGCGCGGCCAGACCTGCACCACGCGGTCGAGCGCCTCCTGCAGCTGATGCAGTTCGTATTTCGCCAGCGGCCAGTTGGACTCGCGGGCGGCATGCATGATCTTGGCGTGTCGCGGCTGGATCGTTGCGGTCATGAGATCGCCGACGCCGGGCCGGTAGGCCGGCGGTTGGGCGGGTTGTTGCTGCGGCTGCGGTGGACGCGGCGGCTGTACCTGCGGTTGCGCGGGCGGCTGGGGCGACTGCGCCTGCGGCGGCGCAGGCTGCGACGCCGCCACCATGGAGACGCCGATCAAGGCCGAAATCGAAAGCAGACTCGCGATGATCGGGCGTTTCATTGGCGTCACTCTCTGGAGTTATTCCTGCAGGGCCACATCCCGCTTCGCACGCATTGACGGCAGTGCAATGACAACGATCAGCGCAGCCGCCGCGATCAGGAACGCGGCCGACAGCGGCCGGGTGAAGAAGATCGTCACGTCGCCGAAGTTGATCATCATGGCGCGGCGCATCTGCTCCTCCATCATTGGACCAAGAATGAAGCCGAGGATGAGCGGCGCAGGCTCGCAGTCGAGCTTGATCAGGATGTAGCCCACGGCCGTGAGGGCTGCGAGCACATAGACGTCGAACACCTTGTTGTCGACCGTATAGACGCCGATGCAGCAGAACACGAAGATCGCCGGGAACAACAGCCGGTACGGCACCGCGAGAAGCTTCACCCAGAGCCCGATCAGCGGCAGGTTCAGCACCAGCAGCATCAGGTTGCCGATCCACATGCTGGCGACGAGCCCCCAGAACAGCTCGGGCCGCTCGGTCATCACCTGCGGGCCGGGCTGGATGCCCTGGATCATCAGCGCGCCGATCATCAGCGCCATGGTCGGGTTGGACGGGATGCCGAGCGTCAGCATCGGGATGAACGAAGTCTGGGCTCCGGCATTGTTGGCGGATTCGGGCGCGGCGACGCCGCGGATGTCGCCCTCGCCAAAGTGGCGTGGAGGCTTGGCGATCTTCTTCTCGAACATGTAAGCCGCGAACGAGGCGAGCAGCGCGCCCCCACCGGGCAGAATGCCGAGGATCGAGCCGAGCCCCGTGCCGCGCATGATCGACCAGAAGCTCACCTTCAGATCGTCGAGCGACGGCAGCACGCTGCCGATCCGGTCCTTGTAGACATCTGTCTTGTCGGTGTGCTCGAGGTTCATCACCACGTCGGTGATGCCGAAGAACGCCATGGCGAGCGCGACAAAGCCGATGCCGTCGGCCAATTCGGGAGCGCCGAAGGCGAAGCGAATGCTCCCGGAATTCACGTCCGTGCCGACCAGCCCCAAAAGAATGCCGAAGCAGACCATCGCCACGGCCTTGATCACCGAGCCGCGCGCCAGCACCACGGCAGCAATGAGCCCGAACACCATCAGCGAGAAATACTCGGCCGGGCCGAACTTCAGCGCGAGGTCCGCGAGCGGCGGCGCGAAATAGGCGACCACCAGCGTGGCGATGCAGCCCGCGATGAACGAGCCGATTGCCGAGATGCCGAGCGCCGGCCCTGCTCTGCCCTTGCGCGCCATCTGATGACCGTCGAGCGTGGTGACGACCGACGACGATTCACCGGGGATGTTGACCAGGATCGCGGTGGTCGAGCCGCCGTATTGTGCGCCGTAGTAGATGCCGGCCAGCATGATCAGCGCGGGCGCAGGGCCAAGTCCGAACGTGAACGGCAGCAGCATCGCCACGGTCGCGACCGGGCCGATGCCGGGAAGCACGCCCACGAGCGTGCCGAGGAAGCAGCCGATGAAGCAGTAGACGAGGTTCTGCCAGCTGAGCGCGACGCCGAGGCCGAAGGCCAGATTGCCGAGCGTTTCCATTGCTCAGAGCTCCGGCCAGAGCGGGATCGGCAGACCGAGCAGCCAGGCGAACACGCCGACCGAGAACACGATCAGCACGGCGATCAGGCCCGCGACCTCCAGCGGCTTGCTCTCGTTCGATGCCACCGCTGCGACCGCCACCAGCGCGACAACGGCGGCGACCAGCCCGAAATGCGCCAGCACCACGCCGAACAACGAGATGGCGATCAGGCTGATCAGGATCGGCCGGGCATAGAAGCGCGGCACGGGCGGGCCGTCGATCGCGAATGACCGCGCCGCGATGATCACCCCGAGGCCTGCGAGCAGCGCGCCGACCAGCGTGGGAAACAGCGCCGGCCCCATGCGGTGCATGTTGCCCATGTTGTACTGCCGCGACAGCAGCATGAACACAGCCGCCGCCGCGATGAAGAACAGCCCGGCCCAGAAGTCCTTGGGCGCACGAATTCGCATTTCAAGTGACCGCAGCTGCCGCGGACCTAATCCGCCTTGATCTTCGCTTTCGAGACGATCTGGTCGAGTTGCGCCGCGGTCTTCTTCACCTTGGCATCAAGCTCCGCCGTGCTCGACGGGATGGTCTCGACACCGCCGGTGCCGAAGCGCTCCTTCACGTCGGGCATGGCGAGGATCTTCCCCACCTCGGCGTTGAGCTTGTCGACGATCTCCTTCGGCGTGCCCTTGGGCGCAATCAGCAGCGTCCAGTTCGATAGGTCGACCTCCTTCACGCCCTCCGCCTGAAGCGTCGGCCATTCCGGATTGAACTTCGACGGCTGCGCACCCGTGGTCGCCAGCACGCGCACGCGCCCGGCCTTCACCTGCGGCGCGACCGACGAGCTCGCCAGCACGCCGATCGGGATGTCACCCGCCGCGAGGGCTGCCGCCGCCGGCGCGCCGCCTTTGTACGGAATGTGCTGGTACTGCGTGCTGGTGTTGAGCGCGAGCCACTCCATCACGATCTGGTTGACGCTGCCATTGCCGGGCGTCGCATAAGAGATGCGGCCGGGCTGCGCCTTGGCGGCGGCCAGCACATCGGCCACGGACTTGTAGGGCGTGCCGGCATTGGTCGCGAGCACCATCGGGGCGTCGCTGACCGCGGCGATCGGCGCGAAGTCCTCCCACCGGTAGGGCATGTCCTTGAACAGCGATGGATTGACCGAAACGTCGCCCACGGTGGCCATCACCAGCGTGTAACCATCCGGTGCGGCCTTGGCGCCCGCCGTCATGGCGATGAAACCGTTGCCGCCGGGCCGGTTCTCGACCACCACCTGCTGGCCCCAGGCCTCCGTCAGCTTGGCGCCGACAATGCGCGACGCGATGTCGGCGATGCCGCCCGGCGCGTAGGGCACCAGGATGTGAATCGGCTTGGTCGGGTAGCTCTGCGCAGCCGCGGGCTGAGCCAAGATCGGCGCCAAGCCCGCAAGCCCTGCCACCACCGTTGACAGCAACAACCGCATTCCACCCTCCCATTCTTTTTGTCCGCCTAAGCCTGCATGCCACGGCGGCTTTTGCAATCCTGGAATCGGCCGACCGGCTGCGGCTTTGATGCATCGACGGGTTCAGTTCCGGCCCGCGTTCGGCTAACTGTCGTGGACACGCCAACGTTGGAAGGATTTGCCATGAGCGCCGCAAAAACGAAAAAAGCCAAAGCCCAGCGCGCCCCGGAGAAGAAGGCCAAGAAAGCAACCAAGAGCGCCGCCAAGCGCACAAAGGTCACGAAGGCCAAAAGCGCGAAACCAAAAGCCGCGGCCAAACGTCCGAAACCGCAGGGCGTCGCGCCGCAAGCCGCGCGGCCGTTTCGCTTCACCGCAGCCGACACGGTGCAGATCCGTTTTCCGGGCGACAAGAAGCCGGAGAGCTTCCGCGTCGACGACATGGTCGAGGCGACGCTCGCTGCGCTCGACGGCCAGACCCGGCAATATTACCAGTACCGGCTCGTCAGCAACGACAAGACCGGGCCGGACGGCAGCGAGCGTCACTTCTGGTTTTTCGATCCCAAGCCAGTCGGCCTCCCCGGCCCGATCGGCCCGAGCCTCTGGCAGAAGACGGCCGATGAGACGGTGGATGGCCACGAGGTGATCGATTCCTGCGCCGGGAATTTCAGCACCCGGAGCGTGACGAGCTACGACGGCTCGGGCTCTCTCCACGTGGTGAAGTTCGACAGCACGCCGACCTACCGGATGCGTCTCGATCTCAACGGTAAGCGCGAGGTCTGCGACAGCGTCGCAGTCACGGTCGGTAAGAACGACGTGTTGTCCGTCGCCGGATGACCTACGCCCGCGTCGCTGCTGCCGGCCGGAACGGCGACGGGTCGTCGGGGAGCGGCACCGGCGCGTAGTGGTCGAACTGAATCTTGGTCACAAAGTGCGTGCGGCCCCGGCCGATGGCGACGAGGACGTCCTGGTGACCGAACAGGGTTGCGAGCGGCACCAGCGCTGTGATTACAGCTCCGTGGTCGCGAGTACTTTGGCCCTGGACCTGTGCGCGCCGCGTTTCGAGATCGCGGATCACAGCGGCGACGCAGTCTTGCGGTGCCGTCACTTCCACGTTCATGATCGGCTCAAACAGCACCGCATCGCCCTGCACTAGCGCCTCGCGCAGCGCCATGCGCGCCGCAATCTCGAAGGCTAGCGGCGACGAGTCGACGTCGTGGTACTTGCCGTCGATGAGCGTGACCTTGAGGTCGACCACCGGGAAGCCGGCGAGGATGCCCGAGCCCAGCGCCGACTCGAGGCGCTTCTCGACGCCCGGGATGTACTCCTTCGGCACCGCGCCGCCGACGATCTCGTTGACGAACTCGAAGCCAGTACCCGGCGGCAGCGGCTCGGCAATGATCTTCACCGCCGCGAACTGACCCGAACTGCCCATGAGCTTCTTGTGGGTGTAGTCGACCGTGGCCGGCCGGCTGATCCGCTCAAGATAAGCCACCTGCGGTGCGCCGATGTAGGCTTCCACCTTGTAGTCGCGCCTGAGGATGTCGAGCTTTGCCTCGAGGTCATGTTCGGTCATGCCCTTGATGGTGGTCTGGCCGCTCTCCGGGTCGGTCGAGAAGCGGAATGTCGGGTCTTCTGCGACGAGCCTCACCAGCGCCACGGCGAGCCTCTCCTGGTCGACCTTGGACCTCGGCTCGATCGCGATTTCCAGCAGCGGGGGATCACAGCCAATCATGGATGCATCTCAAGGCGCTATTCGTTTCGCACCGCAGCGTTTGCACATGCAAACCAATGCCGCGCTTTTCGGCACCCCCAAAACCCATCTAGCATGGCTGTGTGACTTCATCTTTGCGCCACCGGGGGCACACATGGCGACATCCTTGCAAGAACCGAGACCGCTGATCGCGGCGCTCGGACCCTGCTACGACACCACACGCGATCTGTCCTGGGTCGTGGTCCGCGCCACGGCCGGCGGCATGCTGCTGATCCACGGCATCAACAAGGTGGTGAATGTCGGGATCGCGACGTTTGCGGCCAACAGCATGGCGCGGCGCGGCATCGAGCCCGCACTCGCGATGGCCTACCTGATCTTCTTCCTGGAGACTGTCGGCGCGGTCTGCATCATCGTCGGCCTGTTCACCCGCTTGATCGCGGCGATGCTGTTCGTCGAGTTCCTGGTGATCATCTTTGTTGCGCACTGGGGCGGCGGCTTCGCCGGCTTCAACTGGAACCGGCAGGGCGGCGGCTGGGAGTATCCGCTGTTCTGGGAGCTGATCTGGGTCGCGATCCTGATGCGCGGCGGCGGGCCCTACTCGCTCGACGCCAAGCTCGGCCGCGAGCTTTAAGGCATCGTCGAGAGCACAGTCCCCAGGCCAAGTTCTAAACCAGGATCGAGATCGACTTGGCCTGGGGATCGACTTCCACCTGCGCGCCATGCGGAATGGCCGCGGTGATGTCCTCGTCGAAGCCCGCGAGCATCGGCACATCGCCGAGGGCTGCGCCCTGCGCCAGGATCGGGTTCACCGAGTTGAGCACCAGCGCGAGCGGCACGATGCCGCGCGCCTGCATCTCGTGCAGCATCCAGGCGGTGGCGACGCCGCCCTTGGCGGTGTCGAGCACCAGGATCTTTCCGACATAGGACTGGCCGACGAGCTTGTGCGCCGGCCGCGAGAACACGCCCTTGATGCGGTCGAGGTCGTAGCGCGCCGAGAAGCCGTCATGGGCGACCAGCGCCTCACCGCGCACCGCGCGTCCCATGGCCTGGCGGGCTTTGAAAATTTTCGGTGCTGTGCTCATGCGAGTTTTCCGCTGACCGCCGCGTTCACGCAGGATTCCATCGAGGCCAGCATCGGCCGGTAGCCGTAGCCGCCCAGGATGTTGACCAGCTTGGCGCTGTTGGTGGCGAGCCGGTTCCAGCCCTTGGCCTCGGCGATCTCGCGCGCATAAGACTGATAGAAGCACATGCCCGACAGCACCGAGCCGCCGGCATCTTCGATGCGCGCCGTGTAGCCCATGCGGTCGGCGTCCGGCTTGACCTGCGGGCTCGTGACCGCGAGCAGCGGCACGGTGAAGCGGCGGCCCTCGCACAGCGCTGCAAGATCGCGCAACTCATAGAGGCTGAGCTGCGGCGCTGAGAACACCACCACGTCGACACGGTCGTCGACCATGTAGGACTTCTGCAACACGTCGATATCGGTCTTGCTCACCACATGGCTCGGGATGCCCGCCGATGCCACGTCGGACAGCTGCCGCGCCTCGGGCGTGATACCGACCCAATGGAACAGCGCGGTCGAGCCGAAGCTCGCCATGGCGGCACCGAAGTGCTTGAGCTGGTCGGACTTCGGCACGCCCTCGCCACCTTCGATCACCGGCACCGCCCAGTAATTGCCGGCAAGCCGGCCGATCACGCCGCCGAGCGCGCCCCATTCGTTGAGCGTGCCCGGCGTGAAGTCGACCACGACACGGAGCGTCGCGCGGCGCTGCTCCGGCAGGTGAAAACCGTAGCGCGGCGTTCGCCCGGTGATGCCGGCGGCGAGCGCCGAGGGGCCGCCCTCGAAGTTCGAGCGCGCGGCGCAGACCGAGTTGGAATAGATCACCACGCCGGTGTCGCCATAGGCGACATGCTCATAGGCGATCGGCGCCTGCACGGTCTGATAATTGATGCAGGTGTCGGTCATCGTCACGCCGAGCTTCACGAACGCGTCGATGGCGCGCCGCTCGAGATCGAGCATGGCCTGGGTCTGGCCGAGCGTCGCGGCCTTGGCGAAGTCGGTGCCGCGCGGATCGGTGATGGTCGGCACCCGCACCTGACGCTGGCCCTCGGTGATCGTGGCAAGCTTCTCCAGCCAGAGCACGCCCGCCTCGCCGAGGCTTTCGGTGTCGGCCATGATGTGGGCCTGCGTCACCGGCACGAAATCCGCGGCGCCGAAAAACTCGCCGACGGATTTCTGATGCGCCAGCGCCTGCTGCGGCAGCAGGCCGAACTTGCCGGCCAGGATGTCCTGTTCTTCGTCGTTGAGCTTCATTCCAGGTCGTCCCCGCTCAATCCATGCTCGCGCCGGAATCGCGCACCGCCTTGCCCCATTTCGCCAGTTCGGCTTTCTGGAACTCGGCAAACGCGCTGCCGCTCATCGCGGTCGGCGCGACGCCGAGCGGCTCGAGCTTGCTCTTGAACTCGTCGCTCCGCGCGACCTTGGCGGTGGCGTCCGACAGCGCCGCGCTCGCATCGGCCGGGATGCCGGCCGGCGCGAACACGGCCCACCAGGCCGTGGTCTCGAAGCCCGGATAGCCGGACTCGGCGATGGTCGGCACGCTCGCGAGCACCGGCGAGCGCGCCTTGCTGCTGATGGCGAGCGCCTGGATCTTGCCGCCCAGCACATTCGACAGCACCGATTGCAGCGGATCGAACATCAGCTTGATCTGGCCCGCCAGCAGGTCGGTGAGCGCGGGCGCGCTGCCGCGATAGGGTACGTGCTGCAGCTCGATGCCGGCCGCGGCCCTGAACATCTCGCCCGTGAGATGGCCTGGCGTGCCGACGCCGGCCGAGCCGTAGTTCAGCTTGCTGCCGGTGCTTTTGGCGAGCGCCACCAGCTCGGCCACGTTGCTCACCTGCAGCGACGGATGCACGACGATCGCGACCGGCGCCATCGCGACGAGGCCGACCGGCGTGAAGTCCTTCACCGGGTCATAGGGCAGCTTCTTGTACAGCGCCGCGTTGATGGCATGGGTGCCGACGGTCGCCATCAGCAGCGTGTGGCCGTCCGGCGTGGATTTCGCCACCGCGTCGGCCCCGAGCCCGCCGCCCGCGCCGCCGCGGTTGTCGATCACCATCGTGGCCTTCAGCGCGTCGCCCAGCATCTGGGCGTACGGCCGGGCCACGATGTCGGTCGGCCCGCCGGCCGGGAACGGCACGATGAGGCGGATCTGCTTGCCGGCGAGCGGTTCGGCGTGGGCGAGGCTTGGTGCCACAAGGCTTGGCGCCAGAGCCGCGCCGGCGGTGGCTGCGCCCAATGCGAGAAACTGTCGTCGCCGCATGACAAGCTCCTTCGATTCCCGACCTTACGAAACCGGCCTTCGGGCAGCAAATCTTCACGCTGCCAAGCCTTTACGGCCCGTTCCGCCTTGATTTGAGGGGCAATCGCCTATAGCTCATCGCCGGTGCGAACACCCCAAACCCAGACCAAAGCCGCCTCCAAGACCGGGGCAAAGAAATCCGCGTCGCAGACAGCGCCCGCGGTGAGCTTCGTCTCGCTCGGCTGCCCCAAGGCGCTGGTCGATTCCGAGCGTATCATCACCAAGCTGCGCGCCGAGGGCTACGAGCTCAGCCGCGAGCACAAGGGCGCCGACCTCGTCATCGTCAACACCTGCGGGTTCCTGGACAGCGCCAAGGCGGAATCGCTCGACGCCATCGGCCAGGCGCTGGCCGAGAACGGCAAGGTGATCGTCACCGGCTGCATGGGCGCAGAGCCCGAGCAGATCACGGCCAAGTTCCCGAAGGTGCTGGCGATCACCGGGCCGCAGCAATACGAGAGCGTGCTGGCCGCGGTCCACAAGGCCGCACCGCCGCAGCACGATCCGTTCCTCGATCTGGTGCCGCCCGAGGGCATCAAGCTCACGCCGCGGCACTACGCGTATCTGAAGATTTCCGAAGGCTGCAACAACCGCTGCACCTTCTGCATCATCCCCAAGCTCCGCGGCGATCTCGTCTCGCGGCCCGCAGCCGACGTGCTGCGCGAGGCCGAGCGGCTCACCGCCGCGGGCGTCAAGGAGCTGCTGGTGATCTCGCAGGACACCTCGGCCTATGGCGTCGACATCAAGTACGCCGCAAGCCAATGGAAGGACCGCGAGGTCAAGGCCAAGTTCCTCGATCTCTCCCGCGAGCTCGGCACGCTCGGCGCCTGGGTGCGGCTGCACTACGTCTACCCCTACCCGCACGTCGACGAGGTCATCGAGCTGATGGCCGAGGGCACCGTGCTGCCCTATCTCGACATCCCGTTCCAGCACGCGGCGCCGGATGTGCTCAAGCGCATGAAGCGGCCGGCCGCGCAGGAGAAGACGCTCGCCCGCATCGCGCGCTGGCGCGAGATCTGCCCGGAGCTGACGCTGCGCTCGACCTTCATCGTCGGCTTCCCGGGCGAGACCGATGCAGATTTCGAGATGCTGCTCGACTGGCTCGACGAAGCCGCGCTCGATCGCGTCGGCTGCTTCCGCTACGAGCCGGTCAAGGGCGCGACGTCGAACGATCTGGCGGCGCCGGTGCCGAAGGACGTCGTCGAGGAGCGCTGGCACCGCTTCATGCAGCGCCAGCAGGCGATCTCGGCGAAGCGCCTGAAGCGCAAGGTCGGCACGCGGCAACAGGTGATCATCGACGAGGTCGGGCCGTCAGTGGCCAAGGGCCGCTCCAAGGGCGACGCGCCGGAGATCGACGGCGCGGTCTATGTGGCGAGCCGCCGGCCGCTGCGCGTCGGCGAGATCGCCACGGTGAAGATCGAGCGCGCGGACGAGTACGACCTGCACGGCTCGGTGGTGGGATTCTAGAGAAGTCCGAGATCGTAGGGTGGGCCAAGGCGCATTAGCGCCGGGCCCACGCGCCCTTGCTCGGCGCTATCACGTGGGCACGCCGCTTCGCGGCTTTGCCCACCCTACGGCGTGACTCGCCCTGGCTAATGCCGCTTGAAATACTGCACCTCGCGCTCGTGCTTCTCGGCCGCCTTGCGGCTTCCGAACGTGCCGAGGTTCCGCCGCCGCCCGGTCCGCGGGTCGGTCTTGCGGGAATACAATCGATATTCGCCTGACTTCAGCTTCCGGATCATGGCCTGCACCTCGACTGGGTTGCCGCCCTACTCCGGTTTAAAGCCCAACTCGCCCATCAGTTTCTTCTGCTCGGTGAAAGTCCGTTCGGCGAAGGCGCGGTAGTCCGCGGTGTTGAGATAGAACGGCTCCTGGTCGAGCTTGGCCAGGGTCTCCAAGTAGGACGGCTCCTCGCTGCCCTTCTTGAAGGCGTCGTGCAGGATCTTGACCACCTTCGGGTCCATGCCCTTCGGCCCGCCGATGCCGAACGGCGAGTTCGACACCATGGCGATGCCGGACTCCTTCAAGGTCGGCACGTTCGGCCAGCTCTTGCTGCGCTTGTCGCTCCAGATCACCAGCAGCCGCAGCTTGCCGCCATTCACCAGCGGCGCCCAGCCGCTGGCGTCCGCCACCAGTTCGATATGCCCGCCGAGCAGCGAGTTGGTGGAATCCGCGGTGCCGCGGAACGGCACGTGGGTCCATTGGATGCCGCGCTCCTTGGCGATCTGCTCCATGGTCAGATGCAGCGTGGTGCCGACGCCGGGCGTGCCGTAGCTGAACTTGCCGGGATGCGCCTTGGCATCCGCCAGAAGGTCCGGGAACGTCGCCCAGGGCGCGTCGTTTTGGACAACAATGCCAAAGGTATAGCCCGACACGCTCATGATGTAGGTCAGGTCGTTGAGCGGGTCGAAGGTGGTCTTGGCCGTGAACGGATAGCGGAACACCGTGATCGGGATTTGAGCGACGGTGTAGCCGTCCGGCCTGCTGCCGGAGGCCATCTGCATCGGCCCGAGCACGCCGCCGACGCCGGGCCGGTTCTCGATCAGGACCGACTGGCCAAGGTGTTTCTCGGTCGCGGTGGCGAGCGCGCGGAGCCCGATGTCGGTCGTGCCGCCGGCCGCATAGGGCACGATCAGGGTCACCGGCCGGGTCGGGAAGTCCTGAGCGCTGACCGAGCCAAGCGTTGCGGCGAGGATGAAGGCGGACAAGACCGCCAGACGAGCCCGGACTCGAATTGTCATGTCGCGCTCCCCTGCCCGATAACCTTGACGATGGCCGATGTGAGTTCCGAAAGCTCGTCCGGCGCGATGGTGAAGGATGGCGTGAGATAGATCGTAGTCCCGAACGGCCGGATGAACACGCCCTGCTCGATGAAGCGGGCGCGGAGCGCCCCGAGGTCGCCGATCCGCTCCATCTCGACCACGCCGATCGCGCCCTTCACCCGCACGTCCTTCACGCCGGCAAGCCCGCGGCATGGCGCAAGCTCGTCCGCCATCTGCCGCCCGATCGCTGCGACCTGCTTGAGCCGCGGCTCGCTCTCGAACAGGTCGAGCGAGGCGTTGGCCGCCGCGCACGCCAGTGGATTGCCCATGTAGGTCGGTCCGTGCATCAGCGCCTTGCTCGAATCGTCGGACCAGAAGGTATCGAACACGGGCCTGCGCGCAACGGTTGCGGCAAGCGGCAGGGTTCCGCCCGTGAGCGCCTTCGACAGCGTGATGATGTCCGGCACGATGGCGGCCTGCTCGCAGGCGAACATGCTGCCGGTGCGGCCGAATCCGGTGAAAATCTCATCGAAGATCAAGAGCGCGCCGCAGGCGTTGGCCGCGGCCCGGATGTGCTTCAGCACGGCTGGCTCGTGAAAGAGCATGCCGCCCGCGCCCTGCACCAGCGGCTCGACGATCACGCCTGCGATGCGCTCGCCCTGCTCCTGCTCGAGCGCGAGCAGCGCCGCCATGCCGGCAGCCGAGACCGGCAACTCGACGATCGTCTGCTCCGGCAAAAGATCTCGAAACAGCTCGTGCATGCTGTCCGGATCGGTCACCGACATCGCGCCCGTTGTGTCGCCATGATAGCCGCCCTTGAAGGCGATGAACCTGGTGCGCTGGTGTTCGCCGCGGTTGATGGCGGATTGCAGCGCCATCTTCATGGCGATCTCGACCGCGACCGAGCCCGACTCCGAGAAGAACACCCGACTGAGATCGCCCGGCAGCATCCGGGCGAGCCGCTGCGCGAGCGTCAGCGCGGGCTCGTGCGCCAGGCCGGCGAACATCACATGCGGCATGGCACCAAGCTGCCGCTCGACCGCCGCGCGGATGTGCGGGTGGTTGTAGCCGTGGCAGGCGGTCCACCAGGACGCGGTTCCGTCGATCAGTTCGCGGCCGTCGGCGAGCCGGATGCGGCAGCCTTCGGTCGCCACAACCGGAAGCGGCGGCCGCACGGTCTTCATCTGCGCATAGGGCAGCCAGACGTGATCCAGGCCCGGCCCGTACCAGTGTTTCCAATCCATCGCGCGGCTAGTATACGGCAACATGTCTTCCCTCGACGAATTCGCGCGCCGCAAGCTTGAAAGCCTGGAGCAGGCGCATTTGCGGCGGCGCCTCGTTCCGACCGGACGAACCGACGGGCTCTGGGTCGAGCGCGGCGGCCGGCGGCTGCTGTCGTTCTCCTGCAACGACTATCTCGGGCTCACGCAGCATTCGGAGCTGAAGGCCGCCGCGATCGAGGCGATCAAGCGCCACGGCGTCGGCGCCGGCGCCTCGCGGCTCGTCACCGGCGACCACCCGCTCTATGCGGAGCTGGAACAGCGCCTCGCCCGCATGAAGGGCGCGGAGGCGGCTTGCGTGTTCGGCTCGGGCTATCTCGTCAATGCCGGGATCGCGCCGGTGCTGGCCGGCCGCGGCGATCTGATCCTGATCGACGAGCTCGCCCATTCCAGCCTCTGGACCGGCGCCCGGCTGTCGCGCGCCGAGACAGTGCCGTTCCGGCACAACGACCTGGCTCATGTCCGGCAGTTGCTCGGCGAACGCCGCGCCCATCATGGCAGCGTGCTGGTCGTCACCGAAGGCGTGTTCTCGATGGACGGCGACCGCGCGCCGCTCGAAGAGCTGGCGGCGCTGGCACGGGAATTCGACGCCTGGCTGATGGCCGACGACGCCCACGATCTCGACATGGGCGCGGCGGCCCGCGCCGGCGCGCCGCTCATGATCGGCACGCTGTCGAAGGCGCTCGGCGCCTATGGCGGCTATGTCTGCGCCTCGGCGCCGGTGATCGATCTGATCCGCAACCGCGCCCGCACCGTGATCTACACGACCGGCCTGCCGCCGCCGGTCATTGCCGCAGCGATCGCGGCGCTGGACCTGATCGAGCGCGAGCCGAAGCGGCTCGATCTGGCGCTGCAGAAGGCCCGCGCGTTCACCCACGGCGCGGGCTTGCCGAAAGCGCAAAGCACCATTGTGCCGGTGGTGATCGGCGAAGCACAGGCCGCGCTGGAGGCTTCGCAACTGCTCGAAGCCGAAGGCTTCCTCGCGGTCGCGATCCGGCCGCCGACCGTGCCGGAGGGCACGGCGCGCCTGCGGTTCTCGTTCAGCGCCGTGCATCCCGACGACGCCATCGCGCACGCCGCCGACCTGGTCCGCACCCGCATCCTCGGCAACCGATGACCGCGTTTTTCATCACCGCAACCGGCACCGATGTCGGCAAGACCTATGTGGCGGCGGGGCTGATCCGGCACTGGCGCGCGGCGGGGCGGACGGTCGATGCGTTGAAGCCGGTCGCGAGCGGCTTCAATCCGGCGGCTGTCGACAAAAGCGACACCGGCGTTTTGCTGAGCGCACTCGGCCGGCCGCTGACGCCTGCCGAGGTCGATCGCGTGTCGCCCTGGCGCTTCGCCGCTCCGCTGTCGCCCGACATGGCGGCCGAGCGCGAAAACCTTAAGATCGATTTCGACGCCGTGGTGAAGCACTCGCGCAACGCCATCGCGGCTAGAAAAGACACTCTACTGATCGAGGGCATCGGCGGCATCATGGTGCCGCTCACCGAGAAGCAAACCGTGCTCGACTGGATGGCGGCGCTGGGCATTCCGCTGGTGCTGGTGACCGGCACCTATGTCGGCAGCATGAGCCACACGCTGACCTGCCTCGACGTGCTCTCTCGCCGCGGCCTCACGGTCAAAACCATCGTGGTCAACAACACGCCGGGCTCGCCGGTCACATTCCAGAACACCGTGCGCACGCTTTCCAACTTCGAGCGCAATATCTCGATGGTCGGGCTGCAATGGCAGGCTGATACTCTTCCGGGCGCAAGAGCGTTCCAGGCCGTTGCCGAGTTGCTCGAAACCTAGGGCATGATCCCGAAAAGTGTGAAGCGGTTTTCGGAAAAGATCATGCCCAAACAAAAGAAGGAGCGACGGGTCTGATACAACGAAGTTGAATCAGACCCTAGCCCGGCTGGAATTTCTCGATGAAGCGGATCAGCGTGGCGATCGCCACGCCCATGTCCGACACGCTCGCGAACTCCGCCGGGTTGTGGCTGATGCCGCCGCGGCAGCGCACGAACAGCATGGCCGACGGACAGAGCCGCGACATGATCTGCGCGTCGTGACCGGCACCGGACGGCAGCCTGATCGCATTGTGACCGAATTCGGTGACGCTTGCCGCCAGCGCATCCTGCAAGCCGGGCGCGCAATGGGCGGTCGCGACCTCGTGGAAGTTCTCGATGCTCACCTTCAGCCCGCGCGCCGCGGCGATCCCTTCGGCCTCGGCTTTGAAGCGCTCGATGGCGGCGAGCCGCAGCTCGTCGGTCAGCGAGCGGAAATCGACGGTGAACACCACGCGCCCCGGCACGATGTTGACCGCGCCGGGCGAGGCTTCGATCCGACCGACCGTGCCGACCATGCCGTCCTCGGGGTGCTCGCGCGCGATCCGCTCCAGCACCAGCGCCATCTCGGCCGCGCCAGCAAACGCGTCGTGGCGCAGCTCCATCGGCACCGTGCCGGCATGGCCCGCCTCGCCTGTCACCGTGACGCGAAGCCGGCTCTGGCCGACGATGCCGGTGACGACGCCGAGCGGCTCGCCCTTGGCTTCGAGCACCGGGCCCTGCTCGATATGGACCTCGACGTAGCCCGCCGCGTCCTGCGGCCGGTACGCCGCGGCGGCGATGTCCTGAGGCAGCTTGCCGTAGGCGCGCAGCGCGGCCGTGAGCGTCACGCCCTTGGCGTCGGCAGACGTCAGCGCCTCGCTCTCGAACACGCCGGCGCAGGCCGAGGACGACGTCATGGTGGCGGGAAAGCGCGAGCCCTCCTCGTCGCCGAACGCCAGCACGTCGATGCCGAACGGCAGCTTCGTCTTGGCGCGGGCGAAGGGCTCGGCGGCGAGGATGCCGGCGATGACGCCGAGCGGACCGTCGTATTTGCCGGCGTCGATCACGGTGTCGATGTGCGAGCCGATCAGGAGCCGCCGCCGCGACGTGCCGAAGCGGCCGCGCAAGGTGCCGAGCGCGTCCTCGCTCACCGCGAGTCCAGCCTTCTGCATCCACGACGCCACGAGGTCCGCTGCGCGGCGGTGCTCCGGCGTGAGAAACAGCCGCACCAGGCGTTTCGGCTCGGCCGAGATCGCGGCGAGCTCCGAGATCATCGCATAGGCCCGCGCGCCGAGCGCCTCGGGGTCGAGCGCGCTCACGAGAAATACTCCACCTTGATCCAGGTCTCGAACATGGATTCCAGGTTGATCAGGACGTGCATGCCGATGGTGAGAAGCGTTGAGCCGCTGGCCCAGCGAAACCAGCCGAGCACCAACCCTAAGAGAAATATCTGCGCGACGACGAGCCAGTCATATTGGATGTGCAACAAAGCCCAGACCAGCGCAATGCCGCCGATGGCGTGGACCTCCCAGCCGGGCTTGGCGAGCCCGCGAAACAGGAAGCCGCGGAAGATAACCTCCTCGCCAATCGGCGCCACCACGACGATAGCTATCCATAGCCAAAGGAGCCAACCCGCGGAGGCGGCCGAGCGCCAGGTGTCCACCTGGAATGACGACACCAATTCGTGGCCCACAAGATAAAGGAAGCCGTCAAACACCACCGCGAGCACGACGATACAGGCCACGGCGAGGATGATCTCCGCGCGCCGCGGCGGCACCAGACTGAGATAGACCGCCGGCGGCCAGCGCCGGAGCTGCGCGGCGAACATGACCACGGCGAGTTGCACCGGCGTGGATATGAATATGCCGAACGCAACCACCACCCCGTTGGACAGGTTGCTCGACGGCTGCGACTCGCCGCCCGTCCAGACGACGTAGAAGCCCGACGCGACCACCATGCCGAGCAGCAGCGCCGTCAGCGTCCAGGCGACTGTTGCGCCGGGGCCCCATGGCGGATCGGGCGGTTTCTGGTCCTGCGGCGCGGGGCTGCTCACGAGACGGACTCCACCATGATCCAGGTCTCGAGCATGGCCAGCGCATTCATGATCATGTGCATGCCGATGGTCAGGACCGTCGAACCGCTCGCCCAGCGAAACCAGCCGAGTATCAATCCGTCGAGGAATATCTCCCCCATGATAAAGAAGCTGTACTGGGTGTGCAGCAAGGCCCAGGCCAGCGCAGTGGCGCCGATGGCATGAACCTCCCAACCGGGTCTTGCCAAACCGCGAAACAGGAATCCGCGGAACATCACCTCCTCGCCGACCGGTCCCGCCACGACAATGGCGAACAGGAGCCAGAACAGCCAGCCCACGTCCGCCGCGCTACGCCACTGTTCGCCCTGGGATGAAGGGAGGAGGTCCCCGTGGCCGCTGCCAATGAGGAAGGTGTTGATCGTGAAAAACGTGAGATTGGTCACGATGACCGCAATCACGGCGACGATCACCTCAGCGCGCCGCGGCCATACGAGGCCCAGGTAAATGGCCGGCGGCCAACGTCTGAGATGCGAGGCAAAGACCAGCACGGCGAGTTCGGCCGGCACCGAGGCCAGCAACACAAACGCGATCACCTTGCCATCGCTGGCGCTGATCGGTCCCCTGAACACACCAGTCCACCGCAATCCCAAAACAACGGCCGTAATCGCCACGAAGCTCACAAAAAAGGCCGCCAGCCCCCACGCGACCGTGGAAATCGGCCCCCATGGCAGATCGGGCGGCTGCTGGTCCGTCGGGAGGCTCATGCGGTCCTTGTCGCAATGTCGACTATTTGCCCGCGTTGACCCAACGGCCCAGCGCGTCGCGTTCCTCATCGGTCATGCCGGTCTGGTTGCCGAGCGGCATGGCCCGATTCTGCACGGTCTGCATATAGATTTGTTGACCGAAACGCCGCATGTCCGCGGTGGTCTCCAGCATCACGTTCTTCGGCGGCTCCTTGAAGGCCGGATGCGAGGGATGGCGCGAATGGCACATCAGGCAGTGCTTGGCGACGATGCCTTGGGCCTCGATGTCGGCCACTGCGGGACCGGCGCTGACGGTGCGCGCCTGCGGCGCCGTCACATAGATCGCGGCCATCAGCGCGATGGCAGCGCACGGCAGCGTCCAGCGATAGCTTTCCCAGGTGTCGCCGGACTCGACGCGGTTGAACAGATGGCGGATCAGCGCGCCGGAGATGATGATCAGCGCCACGATCAGCCAGGACTGCGGATGGCTGAACAGGAACGGATAGTGCTGCGACACCATCATCAGCAGCACCGGCAGGGTCAGATAGTTGTTGTGGGTCGAGCGCTGCTTGCCGACGATGCCGTAGCGCGGATCGGGTTTCTCGCCGGCGATCATCTGCGCGATCATCTTCTTCTGGCCCGGGATGATCACGCCGAACACATTGACCGCCATGATGGTGCCGACCAGCGCGCCGACATGGATGAAGGCGCCGCGTCCGGAGAACACCTTGGTGAACAGCACCGAGGCAATGAGGATCAGCGCAAACACCAGGATCGCCAGCACCACCGTGTTCTGGCCGAGCTTGCTGCGGCAGATGCCGTCATAGATGAACCAGCCGGCGGCGAGCGAGCCGACCGATATCGCGATCGCTTGCCAGGGTTGCAACGGCATCACGCCGGGGTCGATCAGGAAGGCTTCGGCGTGGAAGTAGTACTGCACGACGAGAAGGCCGAAGCCGGTGACCCAGGTAAGATAGGCCTCCCACTTGAACCAGTGCAGCGTTTCGGGGAGCGCCGGCGGCGCCACGGTGTATTTCTCGACGTGGTAGAAACCGCCGCCATGGACCTGCCAGGCGATGCCCATGACGCCCGGGTTCAGCACGCCCTTCTTCTCCAGCGTGTAGTCCAGGGCCATGAAGTAGAACGAGGTGCCGATCCAGCCGATCGCCACGACCATGTGGGCCCAGCGGATCAGCAAGTTCAGCCATTCGCCGGCAAAGACCTCCAACTCAAGCTCCGTTCCGTCGACAGGGCCGGATTTGGCCCCTTGCTGCCTGTTTAGCACGCAAAAAACATGCCCGGGTCAAGTGCGACCCGGGCACAAATCTATCCCTCGGTCATTCCGGGGCGGCCCGAAGGGCCGAACCCGGAATCCAGACGCGCAGGCACTTTCTCCGTAGCTGGATTCCGGGTTCGCGCCTTCGGCGCGCCCCGGAATGACAGATCGAGAGACCTACGGCACCAGAATGGTCGACCCCGTGGTGTTGCGGCCTTCCAGATCCTGATGGGCCTTCACGGCGTCCTTCAACTTGTACTTCTGGTTGATCGGGATCTTCACCTTGCCGCTCGCCACCACGTCGAACAGGTTCTTGGCGATGTCGAGCAGGTCCGCGCGCTTGGCCGCATAGGTGTTGAGCGTAGGCCTCGTCGCGAACAGCGAGCCTTTCGTCTGCAGGATGTTGATGTTGAACGCGTCGATCTGGCCCGACGCGCTGCCGAAGCTTGCGAACATGCCGAGCGGCCGCAGGCAGTCGAGCGAGGCCGGGAACGTGGTCTTGCCGATGCCGTCATAGACCACGGCGCAGAGTTCGCCCTTGGTGATCTCCTTGACGCGCGTCGGGAAGTCTTCCTTGCGATAGTAGATGACGTGGTCGGCGCCGTTGGCGAGCGCAAGCTTGCCCTTGTCCTCGGAGCCCACGGTGCCGATGACGTTGGCGCCGAGCGCCTTGCCCCACTGGCAGAGGATCAGGCCGACGCCGCCCGCCGCGGCGTGCACCAGGATGTTGTCGCCCTTCTGCACCTTGTAAGTCCTGCGCAGCAGGTACTCCGCGGTCATGCCCTTGAGCATCATCGCGGCGGCCTGCTCGTAGGTGATGCCGTCCGGAATCTTCACCGCACGGTCGGCGGGCATCAGCCGCTCCTCGGCGTAGGCGCCGAGCGCGACCACATAAGCCACGCGGTCGCCGACCTTGAGGTCGGTGACGCCCTGGCCGACCGCGATCACCTCGCCCGCGCCCTCGTTGCCGGACACGAACGGCAGGCCGACCGGCGACGGATACATGCCCATGCGGAAATAAGTGTCGATGTAGTTCACGCCCGCGGCGTGCTGCTTGAGCTTGATCTGGCCCGGCCCCGGCGCGCCGATCTCGATCTGCTCATAGGTCAGGACGTCAGGGCCGCCGTGCTTGTGCACCCGAACTGCTGCGGTCATGGTTTTCACTCCCTCTTAGGCCACGCAACGCCACGCGCGCGTTTCATCGGGCCGCGATCATAGGGGGGAGAACGATTGGCGCAAGAACCTCCGCTGTCATTCCGGGGCGCTCGCGAAAGCGAGCGAACCCGGAATCCAGATACGCAGGGATTTTCTCCGTGACTGGATTCCGGGTTCGCCACTTCGTGGCGCCCCGGAATGACAGCGGAGAGACTTACCGCCCGCCGGCCACGCGCAGCACCGTGCCGCTGATGTAGGAGGCGGCGTCCGAGAGCAGAAAGAGTATACCCTCGGCGCTTTCCTCGGGCTTGCCGACGCGGCCCATCGGGATCATCGGCGCCACCTTGGCGAGCTTCTCGGGCGTGCCGGCGTCGGCATGGATGCGGGTCTCGCTCGCGCCGGGCGACACGCAATTGACGCGGATGTGATCGGAGGCCAGCTCCTTGCTGAGCCCGTAGGTCATCGACTCGATGGCGCCCTTGGAGGCCGCGTACCAGACATATTCGTTGGCGCCGCCGATATCGGCCGCGACCGAGGACAGCAGCACCACCGCGCCACCCTGCCCGCCGTGCTTCACCGACATCCGCCGGACCGCATGCTGCATCGACCACAGCGCGCCGAGCACGTTGACCTCGATCACCTCGCGCATCATCGCGGATGCGGCAGTCTCCAGCCGTCCCGCGGTGCCCGGAATGCCGGCGTTGTAGACGAAGTGCGAAAGCCGCCCGAGCGCGTCGGCCTCCTTGAACATCCGCTCGACATCGGCCTCGGAGCCCATGTCGGCCTTGATCGCCACAGCCTTGCGGCCCTGCTGTTTCACGGCCGCGACCACGTCGTTCGCGGACGTCGCGTCGGTCTTGTAGGTGATGCCGACGTCATAGCCGCGCGCCGCGGCAAGCCGCGCGGTCGCGGCTCCAATACCCCGGCCGGCGCCGGTGATCAGCAGGACAGGCATTTCGGCTCCCGCACGTTTATGGATGGCTGCGCCGCTTGCGGCTCGCCATCACGTTGAAGGCCTCGACCGCACCGGCGAAGGCCATGGCGAAGTAAATGTAGCCGCGCGGGATGTGGAAGTCGAAACCTTCGGCGACCAGCGCCACGCCGATCATGACCAAGAAAGCCAGCGCCAGCATCTTGGTGGTGGGGTGCTCGGCGACGAAGGCCGCCACGGGACCCGAGGCCACGTACATCACCAGCATGGAGATCACCACGGCGGCGATCATGATCTCGACCCGGTCGACCATGCCGATCGCGGTGATGATGGAGTCGAGCGAGAACACCAGGTCGACGACGACGAGCTGCATGACCACGAACATGAAGGACTGCGTGACGGGCCCGCTCTCGGCGTGGCTGTCACGCGGGTCCACCTCGCCGTGAATCTCATGCGTGGCCTTTGCGATAAGAAATAGACCGCCGCCGATCAGGATGATGTCGCGCCAGGAAATCCCGTTGCCCCATATCGTGACCAGCGGATAGGTCAGCTTCATCAGCCAGGTCAGCATGAACAGCATGACGACGCGGAAGACGAAGGCGAGCGACAGGCCGATCCGCCGCGCGAGCAGCGCCTCTTTCGGCGAGCAGCGCGACACCAGGATCGAGATGAAGACGATGTTGTCGATGCCGAGGACGATCTCGAGCGCCGTGAGTGTTGCGAGGGCCGCCCAGGCGTTCCAGTCGGTGAGGAGTTCAAGCATGGCGGTTTATGTAGCGACCGCGCGGGCGGGAACCAGCCCGGCCAGCAGGAAATAGACGGCAATCACGCATAATGCCGCTGTGACCCAGGGTTGCGGCGCAAGCCCCTGCACCAGCGCCAGCGCGGCGAGCACAGACCACGCGGTCAGCGCCGCGGCGTTGAGCCAGCGCAGCCGCCGCACCCGGACCGGATGGATGAACTTGATCGGCACGAAGGTCAGCACGGCGAAGACCGCGATCGACAGGATGCAGATCCAGGACGAAGGCTTGACCAGCAACAGATAGAACGCGATCAGGTTCCACACCGCCGGGAAGCCGACGAAGTGGTTGTCGTCGGATTTCATGTTGCCGTCGGCGAAATAGAGCGCGGCCGTGACCGTGATGATGAAGCCCATGGCCAGCGCCCAGAGCTGCGGCATCAGGCCGGCCGAGACGATCGCGTAGGTCGGCACAAACACGTAGGTGGTGAAATCCACCACCAGGTCGAGCACGTCGCCCGACCAGCGCGGCGCATTGTTCGGCGTATCGACCGCCCGCGCCAGCGAGCCGTCGACGCCGTCGATGATCAGCGCGACGCCGAGCCAGACGAACATCATCGTCCAGTCCTGTGCGACAGCAGCGACCATCGCCAGCAGCGCGAAGCCCGCGCCGCAGGCCGTGAAGATATGAACCGAGAATGCCAGTGCGCCCACGGCGATCCTTGTAGCGCCGCCGCCGTAACGGCGAAAGCCAGCCATTACCGCTGCTGTTGATTGCCCCAATCGAGCTGGCAGATTTCCGCCGACCGGCCCTCGAAATTCCAGTTGCGGCCGAACAGGCGAAACCGCGACTTGTCGGCCTTCGAGACCAGGATGTCGGGGGCGATCCAGTACTGGCTGTTGCTGATCACCACCGGCCCCTTGTCCTTGCCGCGCACCGGCGTGATGGCGCCGTCGACGATCTTCTCGATCTTGATGATCCGGGTGTCGCCCTGGGTCTCGTAAACGATCGGCACCTGCCGCACGCCCAGGAACGAGCCGGCGAGGATTTTCAGCAAGGCCGTCGAGCCCCCGGCGCGGCCGGTCATGATCCAGGTCAGCGCCTTCGCGACCTGCGCCGATGCGTTGTCGTCGACGAACAGCGCCACGGTCCAGTTGCCGCGGCCGAGCTTGCCGGGGATTTCCGCCATGAAGCCGAACTTCACGCCGGTGAGATCGGTCTCGCCGAAATGGCCCTGGTCGATCCGCACCGCCGCCCAGGTCAGGCAATAGCCTTCGGTCGGCGCCGACTGGCCGAGCGACAGCACGCAGGGGCAGAAGACCTCGCAATTGCACGACAGCGTCAGCTCGCCCTTGATCGCCCAGGGGTCCGACACGCGAAGCTGTTCGTTCAAGTCCATCAACGCCACCCTACAGGAGAGACCAAGTCATCATAGCCAGGCCGACCGCCACGAAAGCCGCACCGGTGATGCGGCTGAACCGCGCCGTGGTCGAGAGCTTCTCGATCGTCATCAGCACGCCCAACATGGCCATCCACACCACGTTCATGGCGCCGACCGAAAACATCACCAGCATCATCGCCCAGCAGCAGCCGAGGCAGTACATGCCCTGCCGCAGGCCGAGCCGGAACACGCCCGAGGTTTTTTCGGTCCAGTTGGAAAAGAAGAATGGAAACGGCCGCTGGCATTGCGTCAAGCAGGACTGCTTCAGCGCGGAGAATTGATAGAGGCCTGCGGCGACGAACAACACGCCGCTCACGAGCCGGCCTGTGCTGCCGCTGTCCATCACACCGACGCGTGCCAGCGTCCACTGCACCGCCGCGGCCACGACCGCAAAGCCAAGCCACACCGTGACGTAGCCCGCCGTCAGCGCCAGCGGCGACACCACCGGCTCGCGCTTGCGCGCCGCTGTGTCGGCGATCTCCGCATAGGTCAGGATCATCGGCCCCGCGGTCGGCAGCATCATCGCCAGCGTCATCGCGGCCCACATCGGCAGTGTGACGGCGAACTGCTCGAGCGAGCCCGCAGCGATCGGCCGGCACAGCGTCTCCCAGCCGAGCGAGCCGCCGGAGCTCAGCAAGGCCAGCGCCAGCCAGCCCGCCGCGGTGAGCACCACGATGCAGCCGAGCGCGATCCGCTTCGGCTGCGCCAGAACGTCCGACAGCCGCGTTTCCGCGGCCGTCAGATGGGTCAGCGCGTCCTGATCGGTGGTATCGGTCACTGCCTACTGATACCTCATTGAGCGGGCTTGCGGAATTGGCTCAAAGGATCATGGTTTCCCACCTCTCGCGCCCCCTCGTTTTGGGCCAAAAGACGCGGTAGGAACGGCAGATGGCAAGGTCTTTGAACGTCGAGGTGGCGGTTATCGGCGGCGGTCCAGCGGGCCTGACCGCGGCCATCGCCTTGGCCGGCGCCGGGATCGAAACCGCGCTGATTGCGCTGAAGCCGCCGGCCGATCACCGCACCAGCGCCCTGCTCGCGGGTTCCGTCGCTGCGCTGGAAACGCTGGGCGTGTGGGAGTCGTGCGCGGCCAACGCCGCGCCACTCCGAACCTTGCGGATCGTCGATGCCACCGCGCGCCTGATCCGCGCGCCCGAGGTGCGGTTTACCGCCGGCGAGATCGGGCTCGATGCGTTCGGCCAGAACATCGCGAACCGCGATCTGGTCGCAGCGCTCGGCAAGCGCGCGGCAACGATTGAATCGCTGGTGTGGGTCGAGGGTGAAGCCGTCGCGGTCGAAAGCCGCGACAGCGACATTGTTGTCACGACCAAGGACGGCGACACCGTCAGGGCGCATCTCGTCGTGGGCGCCGACGGCCGCCGCTCGCTCTGCCGTGCCGCCGCCGGCATCGACAGCGTGAGCCGCACCTACCCGCAGACCGCGCTCACCTTCAATCTCGCCCACACCCGCCCGCATCGCGACACCTCGACCGAATTCCACACCGAGCAAGGCCCGTTCACGCTGGTGCCGCTGCCCGGCAACCGGTCGAGCCTGGTCTGCGTCGTCAGCCCGCGCGAAGCCGAGCATCTTCAGGCGCTCGACGAAACCGAGCTGAACACCGAGATCGAGCGGCGCTCGCATTCGATCCTCGGCAAGATCACGGTCGAGCCCGGCCGCGGCGTGTTTCCGCTCGCGGTCGAGACGGTACAGTCCTTCGGCCGCCATCGCGTCGCCTTGGTCGGCGAAGCCGCCCACCTCGTCCCACCGATCGGCGCCCAGGGCCTCAATCTCGGGCTGCGCGATGCCGCCACCATCGGCGAGCTCGTGGTCGCGGCGCGCCGCGACGGCGGCGATGTCGGCAACGCGCACCTGCTGGAACGCTACGACGCGTTGCGCCGCGCCGACGTGCAGAGCCGGACGCTCGCGGTCGATCTGCTCAACCGCACGCTGCTGTCGGATTTCCTGCCGGTCCAGAGCGCCCGCGGTCTCGGCCTGTACCTGCTCGACCGCATCGGCCCGCTGCGCCGCGCCGCAATGCGCGAGGGCGTGATGCCGGCGACATCGCAGCCGCGCCTGATGCGCGGCGAAGCGCTTTAGAAAATCAAAGCTTGCCGGTACCGAGCTTCGGCACGGCCTTGGCCGTGCCAGGTTCGCCGCGGAATTGCGGATCGATCGGCACCGGAAGCGCCGGCATGGTCTTGCCCGAGGGACCTGCGACCTTGTGCGAGAACAGGCCGCGCCCGGTGAAATGCGGATCGCGCAACGCCTCTTCGAGCGTCGCCATGATGGTCACGCAGCAATCGGCGGCCACAAGCGCTGGCCGCCATTCGTCGGCGCTCTTGCTTGCGATCAGCGCCGCGACCGCTGCTTTCGTTGCCATGGCATCCTTGCGGTCATCGACAAACTTCGGATCGAGGCCGATCGCCGCGGTGAACGCCTCCCAGAATTTCTGCTCCAGCGCCGCGCAGCAGACGAATTTCCCATCACGGGTCGGATAGATCTGATAGCGCGGCGAGCCGCCCGAGAGCCGCGCGCCGCCCATGCCGGGAAATTGCCCGGTCGCGTGCCCGGCCGCGAGCGCGTGGCTCGCGAAGGTGAACATACCGTCCGTCATGGCGATATCGAGATGACAGCCCTCGCCGGTCCGGTCGCGCTGGCGCAGCGCGAGGAGAATGTTCATCACTGCGGGCAGCGTGCCGCCGGCAATGTCGGCGACCAGCGCGGGCGGTACAACGGGCTTATCGGGCGGGCCGGGATTAAGCGCGAGCAGACCGGTGTGGCCGATGTAGTTGAGATCGTGCCCGGCCTCGCCGGCGCGCGGTCCGGACTGGCCATAGCCGGTGATCGAGCAGTAGATCAGCTTCGGGTTGATGGCGCGGACCGCGTCGTAGCCGAGGCCGAGCCGCGTCATGACGCCGGGGCGGAATTGCTCCACGAGGATGTCGGCCTTGGCAATCAAAGGCATAAGCTTTGCGCAATCCGCGGCGCTCTTGAGGTCAAGCACCAGGCTGGTCTTGCCGCGGTTGAGCTGCGCGAACATCGCGCTCTCGCCGTCGAAGCGCGGCTCGTAGTGCCGCATCTCCTCTCCGCCCGGCCGCTCGATCTTGATCACCTCGGCGCCGGCCTCCGCCAGCATCAGCGTCGCCAGCGGCCCGGGCAACAGCGTCGTGAAGTCGACGATCAGGAGGTCGGAGAGTGGCTGCATTTTTACAGAATACAACAGGCGAATCCCAATCGCGAATCGCCGACGCCGCGCTCAATATCAAATTGAAAGTGCTCTATCGCTGTGATTAGGTTGCGCATTCTGCAAGCCACCGCTTCACGGGGACGTCCGGACTGTTCTGATGTCGCTCGTCGTAGACATTGTATTTTTTTTGATATTTCTAGCGATCTACGGCCTTTGGCTGTGGGCCAGCAGAATTGTCTCCAAGAAGATGGAGGCGGACCTTTCGTTTGGACGTTCGGGGCTGAACCAAGTGATCCTGGCAGTGGGGGGCTTTGTTCCTTTAGTTGTGTTCGTTGGAATTCTGACGGGACGCTGGAACTGGAGTCTGCTCGGCATTCTCACCGCGACAACGATACTCGGTATCGTCATTACTACGATACTCTGGGCGCTACTTGGTTCCACCGACAACAAATGGCTACACCGAGCTGCGTGGGCCGGCGGTGAAATTGGGACAAAGAATGCAAAAGTTACCTACTGCTTGATAGCGGTAATGCTGATCGCCATCGTGCTTTATCCGATCATGACCGGTGTCAGCTATTTTTCGGCCGGCGACCCTTCGACAAAAACACTGCGGATTTTTCAATACACATTGTTTTTTCTGGCCTTTATTGGCCTTTTCGCGCTGATTCCCATGCTTATGGCCCAGTTATGCTGGGAGAATCTTGACGAGGATACGAGAACGCGCGTGTTCGTGGCACAGCTCGGGGGCCTCATTCCGAACTACCTGCTTTTAACGCTGACCATGATGGCATTGGGCCCTGCGGACGCGAATGGAGGACTTGATCTCACAAAGACAATAGCGGTGCCCTATTCATTCCCAGCGATGATTGCGCTGCTGCTCTTCTTTGTTTGCACGGTCCTGCTCCCCTATTTCGTGGGCGCCAATCGATCGAAGCGATGGCGCCTCGCTTTGGCTCAACAACGACGGCAGATCAGTTCCAAAATTGTGGATGCATTGAGCGTTCCGACAGCAGGAACTTACGCGAGCACGCTTCGCGCCGTGTCCAATGAATTGGTGGATTCCTATACATCGTTGCGAAACAGCGACGTGATGATTGTCTGGGGCGAGCTGATCGAGACTAAGCAGACGCCGCCCGGGCTGGAGGCGCTGGCAAACTCATTTATCGAAACTAGGAACTTAGATCCGCGATTTGTGCACATCGATTGGATGCGCCAAACGAACCAACGCATCATCGAAATCATCACCGACATCGACAGCAGGGCCACCCCTGAAGATAAGATGAAGTCGGCGGAGGCTTGGTCAAAAAACTTTCAGGCCCAGCGCAGTGAGATCGACGAAGAAAAAAAGAAGATCACCGAAACCAAACTCCCGCTCAATATGATCGTTGTCAGCATCGTGACAACGATAACAACCGTCATTCTTAACGGTATTGGCAAGGCATGGTGGGACGTCATTGCCAAGGCTGCGGGGCTGGCATCCTAATCATCGCCATCAGTGTTGCTGCACGAGCCACATCACCGTGGTGAGTGTAGCAACCGAGACGAGCGTGCCAATCAGCACCGAGGCCGACGCCGGCTCCAGCCAGGCCTGGTATTGCCTGGCCAGCACGAACACGCTGAGCGCCGGCGGCAGCGCCGCCATCAGCACCGCGGCCTTGACCCAGGTCGGATCGAACGGGCCGAACGTGGTGAGCAGCACCAGCGCCACGATGGGATGCAGCACGAGCTTGATCAGCACCAGGATGGGCACGTCCCACGGCACGCCGTTGAGGCGGCGCAACGCCACCGTGACGCCGAGTGTGAACAGCGCGCACGGCGCCGAGGCGTTGGAGAGAAATTGCAGCAGCTTGTCGATCGCGGCCGGCGGCTCGAAGCGAAACGCCGCCGACAGCGCGCCGAGCGCGCTCGCCACCATCAAGGGATGCAGCGCGATCCGCCGCGCCACGTCGAGCGCCGTCGCACCGAAACCTTTGCCGAGCGGCCGGGCCAGCGCCATCAGGAACGGCACGATCGAGAAGAACAGCAGCGTTTCGAAGCAGAAAATCAGCGCCACCGGCGCCGCCGCCTGCGCGCCCACCGTGGCGAGCGCCAGCCCCGGCCCCATGTAGCCGATGTTGCCGTAGGCGCCGGCAAGCTGCGCGATCGCGGCCTGCGCCAGATCGCGGCGGATCAGCCAGGCGATCGCAAGCGACAGCATCAGCACCGAGAAGGTGCCGAGCGTCGCGGTCGCGATGAACGGTACGTTGTTGAGCTGCTCGAACGGGGTCTTGGCGAGGATGCGGTAGAACAGCGCCGGCAGCGTCATCCAGAGGATGAAGAAGTCCATCCAGGCGAGCCCCGTGACCGGGATGCGCGTGATCCGGCCGCTGGCGAAGCCTAAGAAGATCAGGCCGAAATACGGCAGCGCGAGATTGAGAACGTCGATCACGGTTCCGTCGCCGCAGTGTGGCGAATCTGCCTCTTAAATGGCATGCCCCTTGCCTGCCTGATCGTCAGGGCCGGGACAAGCCCGGCTTGCACCGGCTACGACTTTCGGCGGTTGCAAACCGCGCGCTGATGCCGTTGGTATCGCACCCATGAAGCTGCCGCGTCCGTTCTTTCAGCCCTTGGCCATCGGAGCGCCCGCCCCGCTACGCGAGCTGCCCATCCGGCTCGAGCGCATGATCCATTTCGTGCCGCCGCACATCGAAAAGGTCACCGCCAAGGTGCCCGAGCTCGTGCGGCAGGTCGACGTCGTGCTCGGCAACCTGGAAGACGCCATCCCGGCCGACGCCAAGGAGGCCGCGCGCAAGGGCTTCATCGCCATGGCCAAGGCGACCGACTTCGGCGCCACCGGCCTGTGGACCCGGATCAATTCGCTGAACTCGCCCTGGGTGCTCGACGACATCACCGAGATCGTGGCGGCGATCGGCAACAAGCTCGACGTCATGATGCTGCCCAAGGTCGAGGGCGCGTGGGACATCCACTATCTCGACCAGCTGCTCGCCCAGCTCGAAGCCAAGCACGCGGTGAAGAAGCCGATCCTCATTCACGCCATTCTGGAAACCGCGCAGGGCGTCAACAATGTCGAGTCCATCGCGAGCGCGTCGCCGCGCATGCACGGCATGAGTCTCGGCCCGGCCGACCTCGCGGCCTCGCGCGGCATGAAGACCACGCGCGTCGGCGGCGGCCATCCGGACTACTTCGTGCTGGCTGATGGCAAGAACTTGGTCGACAAGACCTTGGCTGACAAGACCGGCGAGGCCCGCACGCGATACCAGCAGGACCTGTGGCATTACACCACCGCCAAGATGGTCGACGCCTGCGCGGCGGCCGGCATCAAGCCCTTTTATGGACCATTCGGGGATTTTTCCGATCCCGAGGGCTGCGAGTCACAATTCCGCAACGCCTTCCTGATGGGCTGTGCGGGCGCGTGGTCGCTGCATCCCACTCAGATTGCAATCGCCAAGCGCGTGTTTTCGCCGGATCCGGCGGAGGTCGCGATGGCCAGGAAGATCATCGACGCCATGCCGGACGGCACCGGCGCGGTGATGATCGACGGCAAGATGCAGGATGATGCAACTTGGAAGCAAGCCAAGGTGGTGTTCGATCTGGCACAACTGGTGGCCACCAAGGACCCAGAACTTGCGGTGCGTTACGGACTTTGAGGCTTTTGCGGGGGTTGATTCAGCAATAGATTAGCTGGTCGAAAGCAACGGACATGACACAGAACACCATCAAGAAGCTGTACGACAGCCCCTCCCGGACGCGGCTCGCCAAATACAAGCTCGGCGAGGTCGTCAAGCACCGCGTTTTTCCGTTCCGCGGCGTGATCTTCGACATCGATCCGGTGTTCAACAACACCGAGGAGTGGTGGCTCTCGATCCCCGAGAACGTGCGGCCGAGCAAAGACCAGCCGTACTATCACCTCTACGCCGAGAACGCCGAAAGCGAATACATAGCCTATGTGTCGGAGCAGAACCTGCTTCCGGACAACTCCGGCAAGCCGGTGCGCCATCCGCAGATCGCCGACGCGTTCGAGCGCGACGAAGAAGGCGGCTATCATCCGCGCAACACGGTGTTGAACTAGGACGCGGACTCATTAAGGCGCAGCCACAGCCTGATTGACGCGAGTTGAACGAAGGCAAGGTGGTTGGCAGCAAGCCTGTCGCTCCTCCACACGTCAGCTATGATATGTTGTGCCTTTCTTCATCGCAGGAGATGGACTGACGTGTCCGACACCCGGAAACTGACGCCCGCACTCCCGACGCTTGCACTCTCGACGTTTGGGCGCGACCTGCTGAGGCGAGAAATATATAAAGGGCTGGCGGACAGAGCGGCTGGCCGCGTCAAAGACCTCGTTGTCGACGCCATCCTTGCCGAAGGAAAGGAGCTATTCCAGAAGCGCTCGATCTCCAATGTAAGGCAATTCGGAGCTGGTGGTCGAAAGACGCTCTTCCTGCTGCTTCTCCTTTTCGCAATCCCCGCGGACGTGTGCTCCGCGCAGACACCGCCGCCGCCAATCGACGAACACGTGTTCGAGCGCGTGCCGCCGACGGTCGTGAAGAGATTGGCGACCCGCTTTTCGCTAGGCGCATTCGCCGGCCGCTTCGAGGAGACGCCGCTCGCCGCGGTCCGCAAAGCCGTGGGCCAAGGGACCATCCAACACCAAGGCGACGCTGGAGGTAGCATCTATTGGCTGTGTTATAGGCACGCGCAGCATCGACTATGGTTGTCCAGCGGAGAGCTGGGCGGCCCGGACCATCGCGTCATAGAGATCGTTGCCGAGCTCACCGAGAAAGACACCGAGACCTCGACCGATTGCCCCATCATCCCGGAAAAGTTCGCGCCCCTCGTTTTCGACGGCAAGCTGCGTTTGGGCATGTCGCGTCTGGAGGTCGTCAAGGCGCTGGGACCGCCGTCGAAGTCGGACGCTGCTCAGACGGTGTATTCTCACACGGGAAAGCTCGCACACGGTTTCGAAGAGACCGGATGGCTCATTCTCCGATTTCGTGAGGAAAAGCTCGTGTCCATGCGCGGCCTCAAGACCACGACGAATTGAAGTGGCTGCTAGCCTGGTTTTTCGGGCGCAGATGCGGGTGCAGCGTGTCGTCGCGGATCAGCTTTTGCGGCTCGCTTTGTAGTTTTATCTGCTGCTCTATGAGAGCCTGAGGTCTGTGGGCGGGCCGTCATAGACGCTCGCGAATTCTTTCAAGTCGATCTGCATACTGAAAGGCTGGCCATTCTTCTGAACGGCCTGCATCGTCAGGACCTGACCGGTCTTCAGCCGGTCGAGGACTTCGGGGCCAGCCTCAAAACAATGCGCGACGCGGCCTCCCGCAGCGCCCCGGCCAAGACACAGCGCAACCAAAAATTAAGGCGCGCCCAAGGCGCGCCTTAAAAGTGCGTGATGTGAAGTACGCTCAGCGCGAAGGCTGCTGCTGACTTTCGAGCCGCTCGCGCGCCTTCTCGGCCCGCTTCTGCAGCTCCTCCTGGAGCTTCTTCTGCTGCTCCTCGAACACCTTCGGATCGGTCGCCGGACCGTCGTAGGCCTTGGCGAAATCCCGGAGGTCGAGCTGCGGGCTCATGGCCTGGCTGTTCATGTGAATGGCCTGCACCGTGAGCAGCTGGCCCTTCTTCATCTGGTTGATCATGTCAGGCGTCGCGTCGTAGTCGGCGATGCAGCCGCCCGGCGGCACGACCGGCGGCAGGCAGGTCACGAACGGCGCGGTGGCCGGCTCGTTCTGATCGACGATCAGACGGGTGCCGTACTGCAGGTTGACGCCGTAAGGCAGGCTCATGCGCAGAAGCTTCTTCTGCTCGCCGTCCATCTCGATGACCGCGACGCTGACGACCAGCAGGCCCGACTCGACGCGGCCGTCCTTGACGGTGACGCAGACGCGCTTGGCCTTGGGATCGGCGTCCTTGTTGCAGAGCTTGACCCAGGGCGAGAAAATCAGCTGCGGCGCTTCGCCGTTGCCGGCCTGCTGCTGTTGCGGCGCGGCCGGAGCCGCCTGGGCGGGACGCTGCTGGGCGGGCGCCGGCTGGGCGGGACGCGGGGGCGTCGCCTGACGGGGCGCGGCCGGAGCTGCCGGACGCTGCTGTGCCGGCGGCTGAGCCTGCGCGAGCGCGCCGGTTGCCGCAGCGGTCACCAGCGCGGCCGTCGAAGCCAGCACGACAAACATTCTTTTTGCGGTCCGCGGTGCCGCGGACGCGATCGGGTAGGTCATTCGATGGTCCCTCTTACCATTTCACCGGGAAAATCCCGGCGCCGGCCCGTGCGGGCGCCCAACGCCTGTCTCGACGCCCTAAAAAAGGCAGGAGCGTGACGCCTAGCGGACACTTGGCGGACGCCTGATTAGCCGAATTTGGCGGCCCGATAAAGCCTTATACCGCGGCAGAACGCTCCGTTGATTAACCCGGAAATCAGCCCCAGGCCCCGCGTGCCGACCCAAGTCAGCGCCCAAGTCATTACCCAAGTCCGCGGCCATGGTCCCGACCATGTCCGCCCCCATATGCCGACCTATGGGTCCGCCGCCGTGCTAGACCGGTCGCCAATCGCGATTCCCCTGGACGCCACCGGAACCGCTGTGACCGTTTCCCCTTCATACGCTGCGTCGCGCCGGCAGCCGGGCATGCTTGTCCGGGCGCTTGGTTTTGCGATGATCGGCCTTGCGACCCTGCCGTTGGCCGCGCCCCCCGCCGCGCAGGCGCGGCCGGGTGTCCCAGAACACGCCATCGCGATGCACGGCGAGCCCGCCCTGCCCGCGGGTTTCGACCGGTTGCGCTACGCCAATCCTGACGCGCCGAAGGGCGGCCGGCTGAACCAGGGCGTTCTCGGCACCTTCGACAGCATCAATCCCTTCATCGTGAAGGGTCTCGCGCTCTCACAGGTGCGCGGCTACGTGGTCGAGAGCCTGCTCGCGCGCGGCTATGACGAGCCGTTCACGCTCTATGGCCTGCTCGCCAAGACGGTCGAGACCGACGCCGACCGCACCTACGTGAAGTTCGAGCTCGACCCGGCCGCAAAGTTCTCCGACGGCAAGCCGGTCACCGCGGCCGACGTGATCTTCTCCTGGGAGCTGCTGCGCGACAAAGGCCGGCCGAACTACCGCACCTACTACGCCAAGGTCACGAAGGCCGAGGCGCTGTCCGAGCGTGTCGTGCGCTTCGACCTCAGCGGCGCCGACGACCGCGAGCTGCCGCTCATTCTCGGCCTGATGCCGATCTTCGCCAAGCACGCGGTCAATCCCGACACCTTCGAGGACACCACCTTCGAGCCGATCGTCGGCAGCGGGCCCTATGTGATCAGCGCGGTCGAGCCGGGCCGCACCATCACCTTCAAGCGCGATCCGAACTACTGGGGCCGCAACCTTCCGATCAATCGCGGCTTCTGGAACTTCGATGAGATCCACTTCGATTTCTATCGCGACACCAATTCGTATTTCGAAGCCTTCGTCAAAGGCCTCTACGACCTGCGCGTCGAGCACGATCCGAGCCGCTGGGAGACCCAGTACAACGTGCCGGCGGTGCGCGATGGCCGCATCGTCAAGGAAGCCTTCCCCAACGGCATGCCCAAGCAGTTCTCCGGGCTGGTGTTCAACACCCGGCGCCCGGTGTTCCAGGATATCCGGGTGCGCGAAGCGCTCGGCCTGCTGTTCGACTTCGAATGGCTCAATCACAACTTCTTCTTCGACCAGTACAAGCGCTCGGCGAGCTATTTCGAGGGCTCCGAGCTGTCGGCCCGCGGCCGGCCCGCCGACGACAAGGAGCGCGCGCTGCTGACGCCGTTTCCGGGCGCGGTCCGCGACGACATCATGGAGGGCCGCTGGCAGCCGCCGGTGGCCGACGGCACCGGCCGCGACCGCATAACGCTGCGCCGCGCGATCGAGCTGCTGAATGCCGCGGGCTACGACCTCGACGGAACCGTGCTGCGCAATCGCACGAACAAACAGCCGTTCTCCTTTGAAATCATGGTGACAACCAGAGACCAGGAGCGACTCGCGCTGGCTTATTCCCGCGACCTCAAGCGCGCCGGAATCACAGTCCGTGTTCGTGTCGTCGACGCCGTGCAATACGACAGGCGGCGACTCACGTACGATTACGACATGATCGAATACCGCTGGGACCAGTCGCTGTCGCCGGGCAACGAGCAGGCGTTCTATTGGGGATCGGCCGCAGCCGATTCCGACGGCACGCGCAACTACATGGGCGTCAAAAGCCCCGCGGTCGACGCCATGATCGCGGCGTTGCTGTCGGCGCACGAGCGCGACCAGTTTGTCGCAGCGGTGCGCGCGCTCGACCGAATCCTGATATCCGGGTTCTTCGTCGTGCCGCTGTACCACGTGCCCGACCAGTGGGTCGCGCGCTGGTCCAGGGTCGAGCATCCCGCGGAAACGTCCTTGTTCGGCTATCTTCCTGAAACCTGGTGGCGTGCGGCGCCGGAGAAGCGCCAGTGACAGCAGACACCGGAGGCAATGCATGATTCTCGGCGATCCCCGGTCGGATCGCGCCAAGTCTGGCCCCGAGACGACGATTGACCAGATCTTCCGGCGCGCCGCAGCATTGCGGCCCGACGCCATCGCGATCTCCGATCCGCTCGATCGCGAGACTTTCACCCATGGCGCGCCGCGCCGCCTGAGCTTTGCCGAGGCGGACCGCATCGTCTCGGCAATCGCGGCGAGGCTGAGGAAGCTCGGCCTGCAGACCGACGCGGTGATCGGCATCCAGCTGCCGAACGTGGCCGAATGCGTGCTGACGATCCTGGGCGTGATCCGCGCCGGCATGATCGCGGCGCCGCTGCCGCTGCTGTGGCGGCGCGCCGACGCCAGCTACGCGCTGGGTCAGCTCGGCGCCAAGGCGCTCATCACCTCCTCGCGGATCGGCGATGTCGATCACTGCGAGCTCGCCATGCTGGTCGCGGCCGACGTGTTCCCGATCCGCTATGTCTGCGGCTTCGGTGACAAGCTCGCCGACGGCGTCGTGCCGTTCGACGATCTGCTCGCCCCCGGAGCCAAGGAAACGCCGCCCGAGGTGACGCGCGCCGGCAATCCCGCGGCTCATGTCGCGGTGGTCACCTGGGACGTCACGCCGGACGGGCCGATTGCGGTCGCCCGCAACCACACCGAGTTCATCGCCGGCGGCGTCACTGCGCTGCTTGAAGGCGGCCTCGGACCGGACACCAAGCTGCTGGCCTGCTGCTCGATGGCGTCGTTCGCCGGCCTGTCGCTGTCGCTGACGCCGTGGTTGCTCGCCGGCGGCACGCTGTCGCTGCACCACGCCTTCAACGCCGAGACGCTCGACCTGCAATGCCGGCTCGACCGCTGCGACGCCATTGCACTGCCGGCAGCGCTCGCGCCGCGGCTCGCAGAGGCGGGCCTGCTCAATCATCCCGAGCTCAAGAGCGTGCTCGCGCTCTGGCGCATGCCCGAGCGGCTGATGGCGAGCCCGACCTGGAAGCATCCCCGCGCCCGGCTCATCGACCTGATGGCGTTCGGCGAGATCGCGCTGCTCGGCTCGCGCCGCGACGTGGTCGGCCGCCCCGATCCGCTGCCCGCGGGCGAAGTGATGGTGCCGCGCGGCGCCGCCAATGCGGTGCTGCTCGCCGAAGTCGCGCGCACCCAGGCCGGTACTCTTGCGTTACGCGGCCCGATGGTGCCGAAGCGCGCCTTCCCGCCTGGCGCAGAGCGGCACAACCTGCCGCACCTCAAAACCGACAGCCACGGCTTCGTCGACACCCGCTATGCCTGCCGGGCCGACCGCAGCTCCGACACCTTCGTGGTCACAGCACCGCCGCCGGGTTTGGTGACGGTCGGCGGCTATCGCTTCGTGCTGAGCGAATTGGAGAACACCGTCCGCCAGGTGACCGACGGCGCGATGCTGACCGCCCTGCCCGATGCTGTCGCCGGCCACAGGCTCGCCGGCATCTGCGAGGACGTCGAGGCGGTGCGCAAGGAGCTCACCCAGCTCGGCGTCAATCCGCTCGTCACCGACGCCTTCCGCGACCGGCGGCCCAAAGCGGCGTAACCTTCCGCAGCGTTGACCGCTCGTTAATGGCGCCCCGCTAGAGTCGCGGCCCTCCGCTGGTTCCTGGTTCTGCGCAGCCATCCGATGTCGTTGCAAGGTCCGATCCTCATTGTCGCCGGCCGTCCGGCTGGCGCCTTGTCGCAAGCTTTCGCCGATGCTGGTGCTGCGCCCGTGGTCGAGGCGTCGTGGGCCGGCGCGGTGACGGCTTTTGCCGAGGCCAAGCCCGCCGCGGTCGTGGTCCCCGAGCCGGACAGCGACAGCCCATTGGCCGCCGAGGCTCTGTCGCTGCTGATTGCCGACGCGGTGCCGCATACGCCAGCGATCATCCGGGTGCGCGAGAACGCCGCTCCCGCGGTCGCCAACGCGCTGCCGATCTCCGATGACGCCTCGGTCGAGCAACTGATCGCCAAGGTCGCCTCGGCGCAGCGGCTGCGCACGCTGCACTCGACCGTGCTGGTCCGGGCGCAGGCCCTGAAAGAAGAACGCAACATCGTCGCGGAGCTGCCGGCCGGCGATCCGCTCGAAGACGCCGCCGTGCTGCTGGTCGGCCGTGGACGCCATCATGCGACGCTGAGCGTCGCAGTCGGCGAGCGGATGGGCGTGATCGGCGCGCTCTCGACCGACACCGCCGAGCGCTGCCTTGCGGCGCGCGAGGTCACCGGCATCCTGATCGGCGACGGCCTGCCTGCGAGCTCGGTCGATGCATTCCTCGGAACGCTTTGCAGCAACATGCTCTATCGCGACCTGCCGATCGCCATGCTCGGCGCCGCAGTTGACATCGCCGAGCTGCCGAACTTCACCCGCGCGCAGGATCCGCAGGTGCTGCTGCAGCTGACGCTGCCGCTATTGCGCGCCCGCTCGCTGGAAAGCGCGCTGAAGCGCCTGCTGAAGTCGATCGAATACAAGGGCATGCTCGACGTCCTGACCGGGCTCCTCTATCCGAACGCCTTCGACCAGGCGCTGCGTCTCGCCATCGACGACGCCATGCAGCGTAAGACCGCGCTGTCGCTCGCCCGCTTCGCCTTCGAGGAACCGCTCGACCGCCGCGTTGCCGTCGACGCGGCCCGCCTGATCGCCGATCTGGTGCGCGACACCGACTTCGCCTGCCAGCAGGCGGACAACTCGATCCTGTTCGCATTCGGCGACACCAGCCTGCGCGACGCCAATGTCGCGGCGCGGCGGCTCGCGAGCGTCCTCAAGCACAGCATGCTGCGGCTCGACCGCGAGCGGCCCAATGTCAGCCCTTCGGTGACGCTCGCGACGCTGAAGCCCGGCGACACGCCGCGGACGCTACTCGGCCGCGTCGCCTCGCAGCCGGTTGCCGCAGCCTGATTGGCGGCTTAACTCTAGCGGGCCAAGGAAAAGCGAGGCCCGAATGTCCGACACCGCCAATGCCGTTCCGCCCGTCACCATCGACGTCGTTTCCGACGTCGTGTGCCCGTGGTGCTTCATCGGAAAGCGCCGTCTTGAGAAGGCTTTGGCGCTGAAACCCAACATTCCGGTCGAGGTCCGGTACCACCCCTATTTCCTGAACCCCTGGGTGCCGCGCGAGGGCATGACCCGCGACGAATACCTCACCACCAAGTTCGGCTCGCCGGAGCGCTATCAGGGCATCGCCGGCCGTGTCGCAGCGGCTGCCGCGGCCGAGGGCCTGACCTACGCGGTCGACAAGATGCGGCGGCAGCCCAACACGCTCGACTGCCACCGGCTGATCCTGTGGGCCGCCGACATCGGCAAGGCGCCCGAGATGAAGCAGCGGCTGATGGACCTCTATTTCACCGAAGGCGCCGACCTGTCCGACGCCGAGGTGCTGGTCGCGGCCGCGGCTTCGGTCGGGCTCAACGAGACGGACGTCCGCGAGAAGCTCAAGACCAATCTCGACGTCGACAAGGTCGAGGCCGCGGCGAGCGCCGCGAAGGACGCCGGCATCGATGGCGTGCCGACCTACATTCTCGGCGGCGTCGCGGCCGTCAGCGGCGCGCAGGCGCCCGAGGTGCTGGCCAACGCCATCGAGCAGATCGCGGTCAACCGCGAGGTGTTCCTGGCCGAGCAGCGCCGCGCCGCGGGCGGCTAGGCTTCAGCGCACGAACCGCAAAGCCAGCGCCAGGATCGCGGCCGCCGCGATCCACGAGCCCACCGCCCTCACCGCGATCCGCGCCCAGACCGGCCGCGCGTATCGAACGGCCTGCCACACCACGATCAGGAACACCGTGGCGCCGAGCGCGGTGCCTAAAAGCATCCGATTGGCCTCGCCGATCGACAGCACCTCGGGCGGCGAATCGAGCGCGATCGCGGCACCAAGCACGCCGGCCAAAGCCGCGCCCAGCCAGACCGGCAACGGCCAGGCCAGCGCCGCCAGTAATCCGGCGACGATCGCGATGCCGAGCACGATCTCGTTCGCATAGAGCGGCACCACGCCCGACGTCATCGCGGCGCAACCGCCCACGATGCCCACGGCAAAAGCGATGGGCGGCAGCCACCGCCATTTGTCCTGGTTGCAGTCCTGGCTGCCCATCAACAGCCCCAGCGCCAGCACCGCCATCGTGTGATCGATCACGAACAGCGGATGCAGCAGGCCGCCGGAAAAGCCGCGCAAGCCGAGCGGCGGCGGATGCGCCAAGGCCGGCGTCGCCGCAACACAGGCCAGCACTGCAAAAACCGGGATTACAGAGCGCCGCATGTCGGCCACTATAGCGGTCCCAACAAGCCTGCCATCCAGGGAAGAGAAATGCCGGTCACCATCAGCGCCATCGACGTCATCCACGTTCGCATCCCGCTCGACATCTGGGCGCCGCCGCCGCTGTTCGCCGGCCGGCCGCGCACCCATGTCGAGGCGCTGTACGTCAAGGTGAAGTGCAGCGACGGCACCGTCGGCTGGGGCGAAGCCTTCGGCTCGAGCGGCACCGCGGTGATCGCGGCTTACGACAACTGGATCCGGCAGCTTGCGGTCGGCAAGGACCCGACCGATCCGAGCCTGATGCCCACGATCGAGCGGCTCCTTCATGGCTTGGGCCGCGCCGGCATCCTGATGCACGCGCTGAGCGGCCTCGACATCGCGCTGTGGGACATCCGCGGCAAGCTGGAACGCCAGTCCGTTTCGAAGCTGCTCGGCGGCCCGAAGCGCAAGCGCGTCGAGACTTACGCATCTCTTTTGCAATACGCCGGCGACGTCGAGCACGTGAAGCGCAACACCGCCCGCGCTCTGGAGCGCGGCTACCGCCACATCAAGCTGCATGAGCGCACCGCCGAGGCCGTCGCCGCATCCCGCTCGGTCACCGGCCCGGGCATCCCGATCAAGGTCGACACCAATTGCGGCTGGCTGCCGGGCGAAGCCGACAAGCCGGTCGCCGCGATGAAGGCGTCGAACCCGTACTGGGTCGAGGAGCCGATCTGGCCGCCGGAGGATTTTGAATCGGCAGCCTTGCTTCGGAAAGCGACTGGCGTGCCGATCGCGATGGGCGAGAACGCGACGAGCCCGAGCGACTTCCGCAAGATGATCGCGGCCGGCGCCACCGACTACGTGCAGCCGTCGATCGTGAAGATCGGCGGCATCACGCAGCTGTTTCGCATCGCGACCGAGTCCGAGAAGGCCGGCGTCACCTGCGTGCCGCACGCCTTCTTCTTCGGTCCGGGCTATCTGGCGACGCTACACTGCATCGCCTCGAAAGAGCGCGACGCGCCGCTGGAGCGGCTGTTCGCCGATGTGGCCTTCGTCCCTTATTCGAAGACGGTGCCGGACGTGAACGGCGCGGTCGAGGTGCCGGACCGTCCAGGCCTCGGCGCCGATCCGGAAGAGGACGAGCTGTTGAAATACCGCGTCTGACGGCGCGACCAAAAACTTAAGACAAGAACGAAGAACAACACATTCGGGAGAGACGTCCATGACCAACTTGAGCAGGCGGCGGCTTGCCGCCGGTGCCGCTGCACTATGTCTTGCGGGTGTGACGCCTGGACGCGCCCAGGACGCCTACCCGCAACGGCCGGTCAAGCTGATCGTGCCTTATGCGCCCGGCGGCGGCACCGACGTGTTCTCGCGGCTGCTCGCCAACCAGATGGAAAAAGAGTTCGGCCAGCCGCTCATCATCGACAACCGCGCCGGCGGCGCCAGCGTCATTGGCACCCGCGCGGTCGCCGATGCGCCCGGCGACGGCTACACCATCGGCATGATGGATTCCGCCTTCGTCACCAATCCGGGGCTGCTTGGCGACAAGCTTCCCTACGACACGCGGAAGGATTTCATCCCGGTGTCGCTGCTCTCGCGCACGCAGCTTGTGCTCGCGGTGCCCGAAGCCTCGCCGTTCAAGACTGCGAAGGAGCTGGTCGACTACGCCAAGGCCAATCCGGGCAAGCTGACGTTTGCGTCGGCCGGCATCGGCACCGGCATCCATCTCGCGGGCGAGCAGTTCCGCCAGGTCGCCGGCATCCAGATCGTCGTCGTGCCCTATCGCGGCGGCGCGCCGGCGCTGGCCGATTTCATCGCCGGCAAGGTGGACTTCACCTTCGGCGCGGTGCCGTCGATCAAGTCCTACATCGAGAGCGGCAAGGCGCGCGGGCTCGGCGTCACACGCGGCCGCGCGCCGCAGCTTCCGGACGTGCCCAGCATGGAGGAGATCGGCTACGGCAGCGTCGATAGCGCGAGCGAGATGGGCCTCGTTGTGCCGGCCTCGACGCCCGCGGCAATCGTCGAGAAGCTGCAGCGCATCTCGGCCAGCACCGTGAAAGACGCAGGCTTTCGCGACAAGCTCCTGGAGCGCGGCTTCCAGCCGATCGGCAGCTCGACTGGCGAATTCCGCAGCCATATCGACCGCGAGATCGACAAATGGATGAAGATCATCGCGGCCGGCAACATCAAGCCGGAGTAGACACACGCACAGGCGTCATTCCGGGGCGCGAGCGAAGCTCGCGAACCCGGAATGACGCCGGAGCTAAACGCTCGCATCGGCGTATTCTTCAGATTCACATGTCAAACAGCCCGCGCTCATAGCCGTCCGAAGGACCGCGTCGCTTCGCTCGCCTATGCGCGCATCACGTTCGCATCATTGATGCAGGCGTGATTCATCGGCCCCGGAAGTAGCAAGGCGCGGGGCGCCGCCTTCATTTCCTTCCTCCCTCCAAAGAGGGAGCGGAGCGCCGTTCGGCGCTTCGTAGCGATGGCACCTCGGCGGAGGTGCCGCGTGCCGTATGAC
>Ga0102590_1000904_pt1 | contig 53585 bp, 22 predicted proteins | sample AraplaMF_Col_mMF_FD_76859 | JGI IMG/M metagenome (GOLD analysis project Ga0102590, IMG submission 76859) | Arabidopsis root microbial communities from the University of North Carolina, USA - plate scrape MF_Col_mMF | ecosystem: Host-associated > Plants > Roots > Endosphere | place: USA...
TTATAGTTACCGTTACCGTCACTGTACCGCCATTACCATCGCTGATACCGATCGTAAAGCTATCCGGGCCATGATAATCTGCATCAGGCGTGTATGTATATGTTCCATCTGGGTTTACTACAACTGTACCGTGAGCGGGATCGGTAGCTTTGGTAAACGTAAGCAGATCTCCGTCAACATCGTTACCAGTTACAGCGCTACTTACTGGGGTGTCCTCATTCGTAGTTTTTGTATCTCCTGCTCCAGTTGGAGGATCATTTACCGCCGTTATCCCTAGGATCAATGTTTTCGTCTCCTGCAATGCGCCACCTGCTCCTGTATTGCCATTATCTGAGATATTTACCGTCAGTATCAGTGAAGCAGGTGGATTCTGGGCGGAGGAATAGGTAAGCTTATTAGCTATCAGGAAAGCATTGATATCTGTCAGTGTGCCAGTTAGCGTTAGTGCCGAAGGACTGCCGCCAACTATTACGCCGGCGCCGGAAACTGCATTCAGTGTTCCGCCTGGAACTGAAAAAGTGACGGTAACACTCCCTGAACCGGCATCAATGTCCGTAAAAGAAACGTCTTTAAGAGATGCAGGAATATCCTCCGTAACGGCCAGGCTTGGTGGCAGGGTAATATGAGGCCCATCATTTACAGGAGTAATATTAATAGTCATGCGCGCCGTAGCAGATGAATAAGATGTACCATCAGAAGCGCTCCAGTCGAACCCGGTACTACCGTTCCAGTCGGCTGTGGGGATAAATGTGATGTTACCAAGCTGTGAGAACGGAATTTCCTGTCCAACTGTTATGACAATACCATTTAACCTGAAGCTGCCGTTTAACGGGAGGTTTGTTATCCTGATCTTATTCAATGATGTACCATCTGCATCACTATAGTTAGCCGTGAAGTTAGTTGCACTGAAAGCGAGTGTATTATCTTCAGTACCGGATATACTACTGTTGGTGACCGCCGGTAAATTATTTACAGTAGCTGAAACGGTAAAGGTGTAATCGGCCCGGCCCGCATTCGGGTCATTATTTAATATACGGACAATGGCTGTATAGGTACCTACGGCGTGAGATGCCGGATTGAACCTTACCACAAAACCAGTGCTTCCTCCGAAATTTATCGAACTGGCCGCCGGCTGCGAGAAGACCGTGAAGCCAGCATCGCCCGCTATGCTTACTGCGGGTGAGGCAGTAAGGTTGATCGTGCCCGTGCCAACATTGTGAACCAGGAATGTGTGATCTATTGTACCGGACGTAATGGTGCCGAAATCAGTGCCGTCTACAGCAGCAACAACTGTGCTGTTGTCTGCAATAGTGGTTCCATTACCAGTTACGTTGATACGAGGGTTTGTCAGGATCACAATGGTAGTAATAGAAGCAGGCCCCGTCTCGATGCCGTCATTTAATACAGTTGTAATAATACGGTTGGCTGTATTGGGAGAACCCTTGCTGTTCCGGTATTCGATCAGTTTCAGGGCGGTAATATAATCTGCCTGTGAAGCCTGACCTGACAGTGTTACAACGCCGGTGCCATTGCCAGTAATCGTGATCCCTGCAGGGAGGCTTCCTTTCAGGAAGAGGCCTTCGCTACCTGCATCCAGGATGTTCGTCAGTGTAATTGTTGCCGAATGGAGATCTGAAGCATCCGGATCTACTATTGCAACATCGGCATCTGCAATGCCTGCCCCTGTTACACTGCCGGCATTATAGTAATTCAGGTAATTGTTAACGCCGGTGGCGCCTGAGCTGTTATCAGGATCAAGATTGACAAGCGGACAGTTATTGACGTTTATTGTCTTGGTAATAAGGTTGTTATCGTAATAGCATTCCTTATAGGTGGAACCCTGAGTGGCAAGAGAAGCCAAAGTAAAGGGTGTACCTACCGTATGTCCCACGCCTCCGGGCACAAAACTGCCATTATCGTTAATGATAATGGTGAGGTCTATATCAAGGTTGTTAAAATTGACCAGATCAATATCGTAAGTGAAGGTTTTACAGTCTCCTTCATGAATATCCTGGTTAAAGGTACCGGTGTGTAAAAGAACTGCAGCCGGATCCGTTGTGGGATCTCCATGGTAGAAAGAAACCGGCATTCCGCCATTGCTGTTGCCTGCCCCCGGGTTGCATACCGTTACGCTGGCCCTGACCATTTTACAGGAGCCGACCTTACTGAAATTTATGCCGGATGCATCAAACGCAATGTCGGGCCGGGCGCCGTAATAATCTGCAGACAGCAGGAACTGGTAGTCAGGATTTGCGAGGCCTGTTTTGTTAGTGACAGTCAGCTGGCTTTTATCTGCAGATAAGGCAAATGTAATATCATAACCATTCGGGCCTTTGAATCCCACTGTATTTGCGTGCGAACGTGTACTGCTGTTATTTAGCGGAACACCTTTAAAAGCATAGTTATCATCCCTTCTTTGCGTATTTGACAAACCCACCTGCTGATAGAAATAGCCCGTGGCCGTTTCCGTAGCAAGGTCTATATAAGCATAAGCTGCCAGTGAGTTCTCATTACTTTCGTTGTTGGTATTCACCGCATTACCCGTCTCATTGAAATAAATGGCGTTTGTACCAGGTGGGATGGTAAACGTTCTTGTAACGCCCGTTGCGGAGCTCTGGCCTTTGGGAATAGCACTGATATCGGAATTGATGAATTCTGCGCTCATCCCCTGCCCTGTACGTTTATAGAATTCCACCACATAGGCGTCGTCAAAATCCCGCGCATAACTGGCGTCGCGTTTAATAACCAGGTTAGTGCCTGATACATAGATCTGCAGATTGAATAAACCCACTGCTCCGGCGCTTGTCAATTTGCTGGTATAGTCGCCCGAAATCGCGGCGGAGGAAACAAAGTTACTAACAGATGCACTGCTCAGGTTATTGATCACATAAGTAGAGCGCCTGTCAACTGAGCCACCGTTTGCCAGGGTTACGAATCCGTCTGTTAAGCCGGCGTCCAGGTCGATAGTAACACGCAGGTTGGAATATCCTTCCTCCGTTCCGGCGCTGGTGTTAAGATCCGCATAGCTGGAGTTTGTTCCTTTCCCTGAAATATAAACGATATTGGCGCCGGTGGGAATAGGAACTACCAGATCCGTATTAGCGGCAGTAGCGCCATGTAACAGGGCCTTTACCTGGGGATCAAGGGGATTCAGCGAGTTATTATAAGGAGAAGCGTATTCAACATAATAGGAAGAATGTATGTTTGTTGCGCTTTCTGTGATCGTTAACGTCGTACCGGAAACAGAGAAATTAACATTATTCAGATCCGGTGTTGCGTCACCGATCTTGCTGGCAACTGGAATGAATGCGCCCAGGGGCACCTTCTGCCAACCATAAACATTTGTGCCCGAACCATCTGTATTGGTATTCTTCGCATAATTCACATAGCCAGAAGAAGTATTGGTGCTAAGGTCTATAATGGCATTTACCGTGATAAAATCCTCATCACCCTGCGGGTTGTCACTTCCGGACGCTATTCCCGTTTCTGATGAAATAAATACCGTAATTGACCGGGTACCTGCGGGAATATGAAAGGTGGGCGCACTGGCTCCCGGCGCTTTATATTTCGTTTCCACACCTAAGAGATCGGCCCTTTTTCCTCCGCTTGGGCTACAGGGACTGGAAGGCATTTGGCCAAATACCAAAAAGGGAATGACGATTAAGCAAATGCTTAACACACATTTCACAAAACTGACTTTCATAGATATAGGATAGGCGCCTACGGGGGCAGCTCTTTTCTTAATAGCAACAATGAAAACCCCAAAAATCATCCGTTGAGGTGGGGCCCAGGAAAGTAAAAACACTACAAGTTCACACCTGGTTAATTACAGTACAAATATATGATTTTTATTAATATTATACATTTTAAACATTCAACGCCTGCCATGCAAAGGAGAATTCGGGGATAGCATAATAGCCACTATCCAATCTGGAAGAAAGAATAGTGGCTACGTCTATAAGGGGGGAAAATACTATTAGTTTAGAAAAATTTCGGGCAGGACACCTGGTAATTCCGTTTGGAAGAGGGGAATGAAATACCAACAGACAGTTCATGTGATCCATGGCCATAGGTTTCAAACTGACCGACGGAAAAGTCGTAGGCGTATCCAATACGTACGTTCTCTACAGGGAATATCTGTACCGCAGCTACAGCCGCATTGCGGTTCTTCAGTGATTTCTGCAGGTTCTCCTTTTGATACAGCCGTACGCCTGTGCGATAAGATCCTCCTATCCAGATCTTTTCTGAAAAAAGCAGGAAAGCCGTCAGGTCCAGGCTGGTGGGACCACCACGGTCGTCTTTCAGGAGGAAGGATGGTTTCAGCTGAATATTTTCTGCCACTGGTAATAGCATACCTGCTGTGACATAATAATGCGGTTTAGGCCGGGGAATGTATACGTAACGTGATTTATTGATATGGGGGGCAAGGAGATTGTCTACTGAAAAACCTGCATAGAAACGCTCATCTGCATAATAAACACCTGCCCTGGCATCAGGCACGACTGTGCTCTGACTACCGCCCGGCATATTCAGCTCGGGATCCAGTGTTTCCAGCAAGGCGCCGTTGATGCCCAGCTGTACCAATCCGCCGCTAAGGCCGAAAGACAAACGGGCGGTGCCTTCCTCGTTCATGCGTATACGATAGGCGTAGCTGGCATAGAGCGATTGCGTGCTTTGCGCACCCAGTTTGTCGCTGGCCAACTGTACGCCCCAACCAACGTTGCCTTCGGCGGCGATGTCATCTATCGCTACAGAAAAGCTGCGGGGCGCGCCTTCAATGCCTGTCCACTGCGCACGATAGTAGGCATGCACATTCAGCACTTCTTTATATCCTGCATAGGCAGGGTTGATGTAAATACCATTGAACATGTACTGACTGTACTGTGCATCCTGTTGGGCAAACAGCAGTTTACCCGATAGCAGCAGTATCCCCATTAAAACGATCCCTCTTTTCATGTCTGATATTATATTGTGTTATTGTTTAAATGCGCGGATCAGGGTAGTATAACCTTTCAATACTTCCCAGTTGGATCCATTGGTTTTCCTGATTCGTAATAAGTAATAGTAAGTCCCTTCGTTCAGTCCGTCTCCTTTCCAGTTATTCTGATAGTTCTTTTGGCGGTATACTTCGTTGCCCCAGCGGTTGATGACCACCAGTTCGTTCTCGGCGTACTGTTGCAGTCCGCGTATTTCGAATATGTCGTTCTTACCATCGCCGTTAGGGGTGAACAAGGTGGGTATTTTAAGATCACCCGGTTGTACGTGCAGCACGACTGTGGCAATGTTGGTGGGATAGCCATCTTTGTCCTGCACCTGGTAGGTGAAGCTGTCATCGCCACCGAAGCTGTCATCGGGAATATAGGTGACTGTACCATCGCTGTTAATAGCCACTTTTCCGTGCAATGGCTGTCGCATTACAGTGACGCTGGCAGTATTGAAGGAAGAATGAGCCGGATTATCATTAATCAGCACGGCGACGGTTACAGGGGTGCCTGCTTTGGTGGCTGCTTCATCATCAAATGCTTCCGGTGATCTGGGCACCAGGTTTTTAGTAGGGTTATCATTGTCCAGGGAAGTGCCAGAAATATCGGATACTTCAATATTCTTGATGGTTTGACCTGTTACAGTGGCGGTGTTGGTAACGATACTTTTCCCGCGGTCGGCCGGCGTGAGTCTGTATACAGCGGTTATGTTGGCCGATGCACCAGGCCTGAGTTCTGCAGGCAAGGTTTTGCTAAGCCCCAGCATAGGATCTGTTACGGTGATATTGTATAAAGTAGCCTGACCTATATTGGTAACGGTGAAAGCGTAGGTGATGCTTATATAATCTGAACGCAGGATGCCTGTTTTTACCAGGGCGATACCGGCACTAAGGTTGATCGGAATAACGGTGATCGCTACGTTGACAGTGGTAGTTCCGCCATTTCCATCGCTGACGGCGATCGTAAAATTATCCGGACCACTGTAGTTGTCATTGGGCGTGTAGATATAAGAGCCATCGCTGTTTACGGTGACAGTACCGTGTGCAGGGCTGGTTGCCTGGGTGAAGGATAGTTTATCGCCATCCGGGTCGGTGCCGCTCACTGTACCGCTTACAGGAATGTTTTCGTTAGTGGTTTTGGCATCGCCGGAGCCAGAAGGTGGTTGATTGACTGGTGTTACAATGATATCTACGGTAACTGTAGCAGTACCTCCATGGCCATCGGAGATGGTAATGGTAAAGTTGTCAGGGCCGTTGTAGTTTGTTGCCGGTGTGTAGGTGTAGGTACCATTAACAGCTACAACAGCAGTGCCATGGGCAGGATTGGTAATCTTCGTAAAAGTCAGCGCGTCTCCGTCACCATCAACAGCTGTTATTGCACCGCTTACGGAAGTATTCTCAGGAGTTATTTTGGAATCGTCGCTACCGGTAGGTGGTTCATTTACACGAGTTACGGTAATGTCTACGGTTACTGTGGTTGAACCGCCATTACCATCGAAAATAGTGATGGCAAAGTTATCTGGACCACTATATTTATTACTGGGTCTATAGGTATAGCTACCATCGATACCTACAGTAACAGTACCATGGGCTGGATCAGTAGCTTTAGAGAAGCTCAGATGATCACCATCACCGTCTGTGCCAGTTACAGCTCCACTTACCGGGGTGTTCTCAGGAGTGGTTTTGGAATCACCTGTACCAACAGGAGCCATATTTACTGGTGTTACCGTTATAGTGACTTTTACCAGGATACTACCACCATTACCATCACTAATATCAATAGTAAAGTAATCGGGGCCATTATAACTGGCCGCTGGCGTGTAAGTATATGTACCATTAGCAGCTACAACAGCAATACCATGAGCAGGGTCGGTAATCTTCGTAAAATTCAGCGCGTCACCATCTCCATCAACACCAGCTACCGCGCCACTTACAGAAGTGTTTTCTGGGACTGTTTTGAAATCGTCATTGCCGGTTGGTGGTTCATTTACAGGAGTTACAACAATGTTTACGGTAGCAGTAGTAGAACCTCCGTTACCATCTGAAATAAAGATGGTAAAGTTATCCGGTCCATTATACTTGTTATTTGGAGTGTAGGTGTAACTTCCATCGCCATTTACAATAACTATACCATGAGCAGGATCAGTAGCTTTGGTGAAGGTTAACTGGTCTCCATCTCCGTCTGTACCGGTTACGGCTCCGCTTACCGGCGTATTTTCAGGCGTTGTTTTAGAATCACCGGTGCCAATAGGTGCGGCATTTACAGGTGTTACCGTAACTACAACTTTTACCAGGACACTGCCGCCATTACCGTCGCTAATATCAATAGTAAAGTAATCAGGGCCATTATAATTGGCGGCCGGTGTATAGGTATATGTACCATTAGCGGCGACAACAGCAGTGCCGTAAGCAGGATCGGTGATCTTCGTAAAAGTCATCGCGTCGCCGTCTCCATCGACACCAGTTACGATACCACTTACAGAGGTATTTTCAGGGATTGTTTTGAAATCGTCATTGCCGGTGGGCGGTTCATTGACAGGAGTAACGGTAATATCTACGGTAACAGTAGTTGAACCGCCATTACCATCAGAAGTGCTAATCGTGAAGTTATCGGAGCCGTTATACTTACTATTAGGCGTATAAGTATAACTACCATTGCTACCTACTGCAGCTGTACCATGTGCCGGATCAGTAGCTTTAGCAAAAGTCAGGTGATCTCCATCACCGTCTGTGCCGGTTACAGTCCCACTTACCGGAATGTTCTCAGGAGTGGTTTTAGAATCACCTGTTCCAACAGGTGCCTCATTTACAGGCGTTACTATAATATCTACGGTAACAGCTGTCGAACCACCATTACCATCAGAGATACCAATCGTAAAGTTGTCCTGGCCGTTATACTTATTATTGGGTGTGTAAGTGTAACTGCCATCGCTGCCAACTGTAACAGTACCATGAGCAGGATCAGTAGCTTTAGCAAAAGTCAGTTGATCACCATCCCCATCCGCGCCAGTTACATTCCCATTTACCGGAATATTCTCAGGTGTGGTTTGGGAATCACCTGTACCCGTAGGTGCTTCATTTACAGGGGTTACAATAATATCCACAACAACAGTAATTGAACCTCCATTACCATCAGCAATACTAATCGTAAAGTTATCCTGTCCGTTGTACTTGTTATTGGGAGTATAAGTGTAACTACCGTCATTACTTACTGTAACAGAACCGTGAGTTGGATCGGTAGCTTTAGAGAAAGTCAGTTGATCACCATCCCCATCTGTACCAGTTACAATTCCATCTACAGCCGTGTTCTCAGGAGTGGTTTTAGAATCGCCCGTTCCAACAGGTGCCTCGTTCACAGGCGTTACCGTAATATCAACCGTAACCGTAGTTGAACCACCGTTACCATCGGAAATGCCAATCGTAAATTTATCCGTACCATTATACTTATTATCAGGCGTGTAAGTGTAACTACCATCGCTGCCTACTGTAGCAGTCCCATGAGCCGGATCAGTTGCTTTAGAGAAAGTCAGCTGATCACCGTCGCCATCGATGCCAGTTACAGCCTCACTTACGGCGGTATTCTCAGGAGTTGTTTGGGAATCACCAGTACCCGTAGGCGCTTCATTTACAGGTGTTACAATAATATCCACGGTAACAGTAGTTGAACCACCATTACCATCGGAAATACTAATCGTAAAGTTATCCCCGCCGTTATACTTATTATCAGGCGTGTAAGTGTAACTACCATCGCTGCCTACTGTAACAGTACCATGAGCCGGATCCGTAGCTTTAGAGAAAGTCAGCTGATCACCATCTCCATCTGTGCCAGTTACCGTCCCACTCACAGCGGTATTCTCAGGAGTTGTTTGGGAATCACCAGTACCCGTAGGAGCTTCATTTACAGGTGTTACAATAATATCTACAACTACTGTGGTTGAACCTCCGTTCCCATCAGCGATACTAATCGTAAAGTTATCCGCGCCGTTATACTTATTATCGGGCGTGTAAGTGTAGCTACCGTCGCTACCCACAGCAACAGTACCATGAGCCGGATCAGTAGCTTTAGAGAAAGCCAGTTGATCTCCATCTCCATCTGTGCCCGTTACAATCCCTCTTACAGCAGTGTTCTCAGGAGTTGTCTTAGAATCACCAGTACCCCTAGGTGATTCATTTACTGGTGTTACAATAATATCTACGGCTACTGTGGTTGAACCGCCGTTACCGTCGGAAATGCCAATCGTAAAGTTATCAGTGCCGTTGTACTTGTTATTGGGCGTGTAAGTGTAGCTACCATCGCTATTTACAACAACACTACCATGCACCGGATCAGTAGCTTTAGAGAACGCCAGTTGATTACCATCTCCATCTGTGCCAGTTACCGTCCCACTCACTGCAGTATTTTCAGGGGTAGTTTTAGAATCACCCGTTCCAACGGGCGTCTCATTTACAGGCGTTACCGTAATATCTACCGTAACCGTAGTCGCTCCCCCATTCCCATCTGCAATACTAATCGTAAAATTATCCGCACCATTATACTTTGCACCCGGCGTATAAGTATAACTTCCATTACTATTTACAACAACACTTCCATGCGCCGGATCAGTAGCTTTGGAGAAGGTAAGTTGATCACCATCTCCGTCTACACCAGTTACAGTCCCACTCACAGCAGTATTCTCAGGAGTGGTTTGGAAATCACCTGTACCCGTAGGATCTTCATTTACAGGGGTTATCGTAACATCTACAACCACTGTAGTTGAACCGCCGTTACCGTCGGAAATACTAATCGTAAAGTTATCCGTGCCGTTGTATTTATTATTAGGTGTGTAAGTGTAACTACCATCGCTACCTACTGTAACACTACCATGAGCAGGATCGGTAGCTTTAGAGAAAACCAGTTGATCACCATCTCCGTCTGTGCCAGTTACAGTTCCACTTACCGGAATATTCTCGGGAGTTGTCCTGGAATCACCAGTACCCGTAGGAGCTTCATTTACAGGTGTTACAATAATATCTACAGCTACTGTGGTTGAACCGCCGTTACCGTCGGAAATACTAATCGTAAAGTTATCCGTGCCGTTGTACTTCGCACTCGGCATATAAGTATAACTACCATTGCTATTTACAACAACACTACCATGCACCGGATCAGTCGCCTTGGAGAAAGTCAGTTGATCTCCGTCGCTGTCTACACCAGTTACAATTCCATCTACAGCCGTGTTCTCAGGAGTAGTTTTAGAATCGCCCGTCCCAACAGGTGTCTCATTCACAGGTGTTACCGTAATATCTACTGCAACCGTAGTTGAACCACCATTACCATCTGCGATGAAAATGGTAAAATTATCCAGGCCATTGTACTTGTTATTGGGCGTATAAGTATAACTACCATTACTACTTACTGTAACTATACCATGAGCCGGATCAGTAGCTTTAGAGAAAGTTAATTGATCACCGTCTCCATCTGTGCCAGTTACAATTCCACTTATAGCAGTATTCTCAGGAGTGGTTTGGGAGTCACCAATACCTGTAGGAGCTTCATTTACAGGCGTTACAATAATATCTACGACTACTGTTGTTGAACCGCCGTTCCCATCGGAAATACCAATCGTGAAGTTATCTGTGCCGTTGTACTTGTTATTGGGCGTATAAGTATAATTACCATTACTACTTACTGTAACTATACCATGAGCCGGATCAGTAGCTTTAGAAAAAGTTATTTGATCACCATCTCCATCTGTGCCTGTTACAGTTCCATTTACAGCAGTATTCTCAGGAGTGGTTTGGGAGTCACCAATACCTGTAGGAGCTTCATTTACAGGGGTTACAATAATATCTACAGCTACTGTGGTTGAACCGCCGTTACCGTCGGAAATACTAATCGTAAAATTATCCGCACCATTATACTTCGCACCCGGCGTATAAATATAACTACCATTGCTATTTACAACAACACTCCCATGCGCCGGATCAGTCGCCTTTGCAAACGTCACCTGGTCACCATCCCCATCCACTCCCGTTACAAGCCCGCTCACCGGCGTCTCCTCCGGCGTCGTTTTAGTATCTCCCGTACCCGTAGGCGGATCATTCACCGGCGTTACCTGAATGCTCACTGTTACAGTAACCTGCTCACCTTTGCCATCAGCAATCGTCACCGTAAAATTATCAGCACCATTATAATTCGCCTGTGGCGTATACGTATACGTTCCGTTGGCATTTACCACCACATTCCCATGAACCGGATCGCTGGCCTTGGTAAATGAAAGCGCATCACCATCCGCATCAGTACCCGTTACAGCGCTGCTGACAGGTGTATTCTCCGGAGTGGTCTTAGTATCTCCCGTGCCAACAGGAGCATTATTTACGGCAATGGATTTAGTGATCAGATTGTTCCCGTAATAACATTCCTGGTAAGTGCTATGCTGGGTGGCCAGCGCAGTTAAAGAGAAGGGAGTACCAACGGTATGACCAACACCTCCGGATACAAAACTGCCATCGTCATTAATAACAATGCTCAGATCGATATTCAGGTTGCTGAAACCGGTCAGGTCTACATCAAAGCTGAAATTCTTACACTCCCCTGCCTCGATGTCTTCCGGGAAGATGCTCACATAAAGTAGTTTCGCAGCCGGATCAACCGTGGGATCACCGTGATAGAAAGAAACAGGCATCCCCCCATTGCTGTTCCCGGATCCGGGATTGCAGACGGCAAGGTTTGCTTTAATCACATGGGAGGATACCTTGGTGAAAGTAATGCCGGACGGATTGAAAGCAATATCCGGCTTGGAGCCATAGTAATCTGCGGACAATAATATCTGGTAATCCGGATTAGCCAGACCTGTTTTATTGGTAACCGTCAGCTGGCTTTTATCTGCTGAGAGGGAAAATGAAATGTCATAATTATACGGTCCTTTAAACCCTACCGTATTGGCGTGAGAGCGGGTACTGCTGTTATTCAGGGGCACTCCTTTAAAAGCATAGTTATCATCTCTCCGCGTGTCTTCAGATAAACCCACCTGCTGGTAAAAATACCCGGTGGCCGTCTCTGTGCTCAGATCGATGTAAGCATATGCTTCGAGGGAGTTTTCATTGCTTTCGCGGGTTACATTCACCGCGTTGCCGGTTTCGTTGAAATAAATGGCGTTAGTGCCCGGCGGTATTGTAAAAGTACGCGTAACCCCTGTGAACGAGCTGAGTCCTTTCGGAATTGTTTTAATATCTGAACTGACAAACTCAGCGCTCATCCCCTGCCCCGTACGCTTATAGAATTCCACCACATAAGCATCATCAAAATCCCGCGCATAGCTGGCATCCCGTTTAATGACCAGGTTAGAGCCGGATACATATATACGAGGATTGTAGAGACCTACTGCTCCCTGATTGGTAGACTTGCCGGTGTAATCGCCGCTGGCAACTCCTGAGCCAGTCAGCTGGCCGGTATAGGTGCTGCTCAGGTTACGCACTACGTAGGTGGACCGTCTATTGGCAGAACCGCCGTTGGCCAGTGTTACAAAGCCATTAGTAAAACCGCTGTTAAGGTCAATCGTGAAGCGCAGATTAGCGTATCCTTCTTCTGTACCGTCGGAAGTATTCAGATCAGCATAACTGGAGTTGGTGCCTTTTCCGGAAAGAAAGATCACATCAGCGCCACTGGGAATGGGCACGAGGAGATCCGTATTGGAGGTGCCAGTGCCATGCAGCAAGGCTTTCACCTGCGGATCCAGGAGATTCAGGGAGTTATTGTAGGGCGACAGATATTGTACATAATAAGAGGAATGTATACCGGTTTGGCTTTGCGTGATCGTAAGCGACGAACCGGAGATAGAAAAATTTACATTGTTCAGGTCAGGGGTAGCATCGCCCTGTTTGCTGACAACCGGAATAAACGCGCCCAGCGGCACATTCTGCCATCCATAAACGTTGGTGCCTGAGCCATCAGTGTTGGTATTTTTAGCATAATTCACATAACCGGACGATGTTCCGGAGGCTATATCGATGATGGCATTGATGGTGATGAAGTCTTCATCGCCCTGGGCATAATCGCTTCCTCCGGAAGTGATCCCTGTCTCGGATGATATGTATATTGAAATGGACTTGGTGCCAGCTGGAATGCTGAAAACAGGCGCACTGCTCCCCGGAGAGCTGTATTTGGCGTCCACACCCAATACGTCGGCCCGCTTGCCTCCGCTTGGACCGCAGGGGCTAGTTGGCATCTGGCCGGATACCGTGCATGAACAAAACACTAAGATGGCAGTCAGGAACTGCTTAACTATGTGACCCGGTTTCATAGATATATGGCATGCCTAGCCGCTGACCTGCTGCTAGCGCTGAAAATAGGGCGTATCACGACATGTTGATCGATGAGAAAAACAGATGTAGGTTTAGCCCGAACAAAAGTTGTACTCGAATTAAATTCTGCCTTTGTCTAGTTAGGATATGTCTGCTAAATCTGATTGCTACTAATGATTCATGACTCTCTGAGGTTTCAGGTGTATCCCTTCCTTATGGTATGCAAAGATAAAGTGCTTTTCATTTGGAGCCCTGTTGCAACAGCATAACTTTTGTGTTATTGATGAGGATCAGCCTAACCCTTACCATACCTGCCACTGGCGCGGGACAAACATGACCATGATCATTTTGCAAATTGTTAAAAAATGCTTATTTTGACAGGGCTAAAGTGGGATATTTCTGGGAGCGGGAAGTATGATAACTGTTTAGCAATCAAATACATCAGCACTCAATAACCATATATATAATAACCATATTTATGAACACCCTTGACTGGTTACACAGTAATTACTAACACTACCCCTTATGATGACTTCAATTAATAAGATCTTACGGACCGGAGCGGAAAACGAAGACCAGGCTTCTGAAAAATCCATCATTGCCGTTAACTCATTCAGCTTTGTTGCCCTTAACCTGGTTAGCATATTCGGCCTGATATTTTATTTCCTCACAGGTGAACTGCAGGTACTGATCGCCGCTGCACTGGAAGCCGTTTCCTTCCTGTACATGATACGGCTGAACAAACGGAAACAACATATTGCCGCCGCGTACGGCGTTATTCTTACCATCAACGCTTCTCTCATCTACTACAGCGGCATATTGGCTGCTATCATAGAAGTGTGGCTGGCATCCATCTTCCTGTTCGGCGCCTCCCTCCTGTTCTTCAATAAAGATAAACACCGTATTGCGGGGATCGCTATCACCCTGCTTACCGTTCTGATATGCCAACTCAATGATACACACCCTTTTATACCTGCTCTGCTGAGAACCGACGCAGAGCAGGATCTGCTGCGCTTTGGCGCACGCCCGGGGCTCATCATACTGGACATCCTCGTGATCTGGCTTTACAAGCAAAAGAACGAAGACCTTCTGAATGACGTCAGACGCCAGGCAGCAGAGCTGGAAGCGGCCAATATCTCCAAAAACTTTTTTATCAGGGTCACCAATCATGAGCTGAAAGGCCCCCTGAATGCTATACATGAGATTAGCCAGACCTTGCTGCTGAATGATGACGTGGAAGAAAACCCATCGCTGCGACCGCTGGCAGAAGACCTGTATACCGCCAGCCACACCGCCATGCAGGAGGTAACCAACGTGCTGGATATGTCGCGCATAGAAGCCGGCAAGATCAATGATATCGACAACGAATCTTTCAATATTAAACAGTTCCTGATCAATCTTTCCAAGGTACACCAGTACACGGCTAACCGCAAACAGGTGAGTATTGTAACGGAATTCCATGACAAGCTGCCGCAAATCATCCTGAGTGATAAAGCCAAACTCACCAAAGTGGTGGGCAACCTCCTGGTAAACGCCATCAAATTTACCGTTCCCAAAAGCCGGGTTACCCTGCGCGCCTATGCGAAGGATGATCTCCTGTATATCGCCGTAAAAGATCAGGGTAAAGGTATTAAAGACGAAAAGCTGAAAACCCTTTTTGATCCTTTTGAAACCGAAAAGAATAACCTGATTGAAGGAACCGGTCTGGGACTTTTCATCACCCGCCATTTTACTGAGCTGCTGGGCGGACAGATCTCCGTACAAAGCTCACAGAAAGAAGGCTCCACCTTTACCATACATATACCCTTAAAGACCGGGCAGGAAGAAGCCGCCGCTGCACAACACAAACCGGCAGCAGCCGACTTCAGCGGCAAACGGGTACTGATCTGCGAAGACAACCAGATGAGCCAGGTATACCTCGCCAAGTTCCTGGAACGCACCGGCTGCACCACCTTCCTGGCAGATAACGGCGCCGCCGGCGTAGTGATCGCACAGAAAGAACCGCTGGACCTGGTGATACTGGATTCACACATGCCCGAAATGAGCGGCAAAGCCACCATCGAATACATACGGCAGCACCCCCGGCTGCAACATCTGCCCATCATAGTGATCTCTGGGGATAGCTATATGGGAGAAGATGAAGAACTGCTCATGGCCGGCGCTAATGAATACCTGCTCAAACCTGTCGAATTCAAGACGCTGAGCGAGATCATGCGCAAATACCTTTCTTCCCCCATTGCTATCAATTCCGGTAACAAAACCATCCAGCCACCGGCTCAGGCCATCTGATAACGGGCTGTATCCATACGGCTCCAGTCGATGTTACCGCGCATCATTACCGCCAGGGCGTTCACAAAACGCCGCAGTTCAGCATCAGTTTCCTTTGAAAAGGACGGCAATTGCCCGGCCAGCTGAACAAATTGCTTCACTTTGTCATCGTGGATCTCCGTAGCCTTGAAAACAGCGTCTTCCAGGTTCAGGCCTTCGTGTCGTTTCAATAACATCACGAGGTTCATTTCGTCGCCCTGGAGCAGTTCTTTTTTGTAGGAGAACAAGTCGTTTGCATAACAGATCGTGTCTGAGCAGAGGGTGATCATGGTTTGAATCGTGCTGTGCCAGATCACTTCATCGGGCAGGCTGATATGCTCCATCACCTCAACCAGGTCTGCAAAAAAGTTAGCGCCGCCAAACTGCTGCCTGAACTGCATGTACTCGGCTACTGCGGGCAGGCGGTTTTGCTTTACCAGCTCTATCCGCCAGAGGTTGGCCACAAAGGCCCTTTTCATACTCTCTGCGAAGCGTAGCTGCCAGGCGGGACTGCTGCGGCGACAGATCCGTTCCCAGAAATCGCTGATGGCCGCCAGGGCCGGACCATGCTGCGAAAGGGTTTTCCTTTCATGATCCTGCAGGATGCTGCGCACCTGTTCCAGGAACATTTCGAAGTTCTCTTTTTTCCGCACGTCCTCGGTGTCGGCGCCGGCTTCGTCGTACTGGTCGTCCAGCACGAATAAGAGCGTGTTGAGGTCTGCCGCTATGCACAGCGCCTCGAAGTCTGCCGAGGGGAACATTCGTGCAACCATCCACGTGAATTTCTGTTCCCGGTAATGCTGAAATACCTCATCTGACCGGACAAGGCCAAATTTCTTCACCCATTCTGCAGTGTGTTCGTCTGCAAGGGTTACCTGAGGGTTCAAGTTGGTTGGGAAAGGGCAATAGAGTTCCGGAGTGCTCACTGAGCGTTGAATGAGTGCCATAGGAGGAAATTTTTGTTTGGGAAAATATAGCTAAAATTGACCAATAAAGGCGGCTCATGGCGCTACAGATCGCTATTACGGCAGGATTGCTGTAATTATAGTGCAGTCTTTGGGAGATTAACAGGTTCCGGCAGCCCGGTTTCCGGATTATTTTTCAGTGCTACCAGCTACTTTTTCCAGGAGGGCCCTGGCGGCCGGTTCTCCGCTGTCAGCGGCCATACTCAGCCAGAAGCGCGCATAGGTTTCATTTTTTTCTACAGCCAGGCCATTGAGATAATAGCAGCCTACTTCTTTTTGTGCAATGGTTTTACCTGCCTCAGCGGCCAGCAGGAAATAGAGGAATGCCTTGAGGTGGTCCGCTTTGCTGGCGGCGTTCTTTTCGTAAAATTCGGCCAGGTAGAACATGGCTTCCACATGACCGGCCGCTGCGGCCTTTTCGTATAAGTCCAGGGCTATACGAATATTATACTCCGTAGCGCCGCCCAGGTGAGGAAGTAATTGCCCGGCGTTGTTATAGGCAAAAGTGCCTTTCAGCAATTCGTAAGCAAGCCTGTACTGGCATTCTGAGCCATTTACATCCGCGCCCTGATGCAGGTAGCGGGCAGCTGCTTTCAGGCTGCGGGCTTTATATTCCCCATAGAAGACCGCTTTAAAAGCGGCGTAGCAGCAACCTTCTTCATCCTGGAGGTCCAGGTCAGCGGTTCTGCAATACCAGTCAGCAGCAGCTTCGGGGTCCTTATCTTCCTCATACCCTTTATCAAAATAGCGGGCCAGGCAGGCCATGGCCTTTACATAACCCAAAGAAGCGCTTTTCAGCAGATAATCCAGCGCCATCTTTCTGTCATCGCGGTTAGGCTTGAAGAAATGCCCGGGCACGATATGGACGCTTCTCCATAATAAGCGGCCTTCGTAGATGCGCTTCCCCACAAGGTAGTAGCAATGCATACTGCCATAGTGTATGCCCAGGTTGATATAATGGGTAGCCATGCTGTAATCATGGTCACGCGTGCGTGCCTCCAACTCCAGTTCGGCCAGGCGGGCGCATGCCCATCCGCTGCCTTCCTGGGCAATCTCTTTCATGATGCGGATGGCTTTATCGCGGTTTTTCACTGAAGGAAAAGCAGCATCACCCTGCCAGTAGAGGTGGATCAGCTGTTCTCCTGCTTCCAGGTTTCCTTCACGCAGGGCTATATGATAATAGTTCAGTGCCTTACCGGCATGTTTGTCCTGTCCGTGCAGGCCTTTGCGGTATATATCACCCAGGCGCAGCCAGGCCTCAGGGTAGCCATACCTGGCGGCCTTGCGGTAGCAAACCAGTATCTTAGGGTCCAGTGGATCTGCGGCGGCCAGTGAACCGGCATAGTCGTAGAGCAAGGCGGCATTCTCCGGCTGCCAGCTCAATGCTTCGCGGTAATAGTCCTTTGCTTTTCCCGGCTCATTGATATGCCTGTAATAAGCGGCAAGGGCGGCTGCGCCCAGCCGCGGGCAAAGACGGTACATGATCTCGAAATGCTGCAGGGCATCGGCAGGCGCCTGCCTGTGATAGAGGCAGTACCTGGCGTAGTGGCCGCGGTAAGCAGCGCGGATCTCATTACGGGCGTCGGCCGGAAGACCGCTGTACAGTAAGTAGGCATAGGCCTGCATGCTGTCGCTCCAGTTGGCAGCTTGCGCCTGCCGGAGGGCATCCATCATGGCTATACGCAAGGTAACAGACCCTGGCTCGAGCTGCTCGGCTTTTTTGTACCACAGGGGCATGCGGTGGGCCACGCCAAGATCTTCCAGGAACAGCGCTGCAGAATCGCCATAGCGGCTGTCCACAGCGTACATGTATCCCAGGTAGAGCCATGCATGAAAAGGCCTGAGTGAAAGTGCCATAGAAGCATCCAGCAGTGCAGCTGCACGGTCCATTCCATCTTTCCCGCTTTTAAGACTATATACAGATGCTTCTGAAACCGGCAGGGATCCTCTCTTTGCATAGGCGTCAAATAGCAAACACGCCGCCAGGATGATGTGTGCAGCATAGGATTGCGGGTAACGTGCCAACCATAAAGTGGCCAGTTGCTGTGCGTTCTTTAACCTTACCGGATAGTACCGCAAATATTTTTCAAAGTCTCCTGCTGTGTTTTCTGTCTCTTGTTCATAACGCTCCTGTACACCGCGGTATAAGTATTCCAGTGCATCGATATCCTCTTCCCGCACAAGCTCCAGTAAGAAGAGGTAGTTTTTCAATTCGTTATTCTCCATCATTGTTTCACCACATATGTATTGGTTAAAAGGGCGAAAAGGGCGGGTTACAAGATGATGCATATGAAACTCTCTACTTCATATGAATACAAGCCCCTGCGCGCAAGTTCTGCAATTTACACCGGTTAATTGTTAATCAGATGTAAATGATTGATAGTTTACTAATTCGGACAAAAATAAAATGTTAAACCATGGTTTCCTATAGCCGGATAGTTAACGTAAAAGTGATGCAATATATGATAGGCATCTGCAGCTATTTTGGACGGTGCAGATGTTCAAGTATTCTTGTAGCGATGGCATTGATCAGTGAGGGATCCATCACATTGGCAACCTCCGGTTTCAGCGCTCCGTTCTCCTGCCGGTAATAGTCGATGGCGTGGTCATCATCAACAGTGGCACGGTAGAAAGTTCCCCCTTGTTCATGATGCAGGGAAACTGGTACGACGTAGTTTCTCCCATGCAGGTCAAAGTCCAGGTTGAATGGTTCCATAACACAAAATACAAAAAAAGTCGTTAGCGGACAGTCGTTAGTGATCAGTGAATGCGGCGAATTTGGCCTTCGCTTTCATTACTAACGACTAAAGACTGACAACTAACGACTTATAACTATCGACTAACGACTTTACCTATACGGAATAGCCACTACATTCAATGATGCCGGGCCCGCAGTAATACGCAGCTGTTTACCTGCAGCAGGCAGCGGCTTTTCAGTGGGCACTACCCTGTCAGGCGATTCCAGGGTGTTAAAATCTCCAGGGGCGGGCGCGGAAAGGATCTGTTGTACAGCCGGGCCCTTTGCCGCAACAGCCCCTTCGAGCTGTACTTCCAGCTGTACAGGAGCTGAAGACGTATTCACGATCTTCAGCAACAGTTTTTTAGAAGGCGCGTCTATCACCGCGCTGGCATACAGGCTGTCTTTACCGGCCAGTACAGCGCCATTCTGTAAAATGGGGACTACCTGGCTGCCTTTATTGGTAGAGAATAATTTCTGTACATAGTAGTTGGGGGTACCTACGGTACGCAGGTTATCAAACCAGATAAGGTCCGGGCGCCATTGCCAGGCTTCCACATGGGCAAAAAGCGGCGCATAGGAGGCCATTCTTACAATATCAGCGTTGCGTTCAAGGCCGGTCATGAAGGCCGCCTCTGCCAGTGCACTGCCCCAGGTATTACGGCTTTCTGCCTCCTTCGCTTCTTTGGTATGGGCGGCATACTCGCCGGCAAAGATCTTAGGGCCCTGGCTCCGGTCATAATTGTCATAACGGGAGGCATTGGCAAGGAACCATTCAGGAGGCATATAATAATGCTCGTCTATAAAATCGGCCTTGCTGGTTTTCAGCTCTTTCCAGAGGTAATCGAACAGGGGGCCTTTGGAAAAAGGGCCTGCGCTGGATACCAGCCTGATCTCCGGGTGCTTTGCTTTCAGGCCAGCTTCAAATACCCGGTAACGTTCTATGTATTGTTCGTCCCATTGCTCGTTGCCTATCCCTATCATCGTCAGGTTAAAGGGCGCAGGATGTCCCATGCTTGCTCTTAACCCGCCCCATTTGGTACCAGCATCGCCATTGGCAAACTCTATCAGGTCAAGGGCATCCTGGAGATAAGGGTCCAGTTCGTTCATGGCTACCACTTCGCGGGTGTTGAACTGGCAGGCCATGCCGCAGTTCAGAATGGGCAGCGGCGCAGCGCCTATATCTTCTGCCAGCTGGAAGTATTCAAAAAAGCCAAGGCCGAAGCTCTGGAAATAATCCGGGGCAGACTTATGCGCAAATTCAGTATTCCAGCGGTTGATGATCAGCTTGCGTTCTTCCGGCTTCCCTACGGTCTTCTTCCATTGGTAACGGTTGGCCAGGTCGCGGCCCTCTACGATACAGCCCCCCGGAAAGCGTACAAAGCCCGGTTTCAGATCGGCCAGCATCTGTACCAGGTCGGCCCGAAGACCATTGGGCCTTTGTTTCCAGGTAGCAGCCGGAAAGAGGGATACCATATCTACTTCTATCGCGCCCTTACCGGAGAACAACACCTGCAGCTGGGCCTTGGCCGCTGTAGCAGTAGCCGTGACAGCAGCCTTATATTGCCGCCAGCCCTCACCAAAGCCGCTCAGGGAAGCCGTTCCGATCTGCTGGCCTTTTTCGTCCAGCAGCAGGAGCTGGCCCTGCAGGCTGGCTCCCTCCGGTGCATTGGCCCACATGGAAAAGTTATAGACCTTACCTTTTTCAATACCGATGCCCCTGAAGCCTTCATTGCTGAGACCATAGGCGCCCGTAGCGGCATTTACCGTGATACGGGCGTAACGGGGATTATTTTCATTCTCCGTTCTGCGGTTCACGATCAGTATCGTGCCTTTTCCACTATCCTTTTTTACTTCGTCCCATCCCATGAGCGGATCATTGAATTCAAAGGAACGGTTCTTTACCAGCTCCGCATACAGACCACCGTCCGCAGCAAAGTTGATATCCTCGAAGAAAACGCCCCACATATTAGGCGATACCATTGCTCCCGGTTTATTTACCTGTACGGAGAGGCGGTGCGGCGCCTGGGCGGATGCAGTAAGACCGCCTGAAACAAGAGCGGCCAGCAGAAAGTGTTTTATATACATAATCAATTGTGGAATTAGGTTGTGATCCATCCGGGCCAAAGGCGGATGGGACGTTCAATATACAACTATTCATATTGTTGTACAAATGACACTTAAATAGGTGGCACATAAAGCAGGAAGCCCTGCCCTCCGTAAGACGGAAAGCAGGGCTTCTTTTATAAACAGCGTTTTACGCTTGTTATTTACATCTTCAGCACCCGTATTGCCTGGTATTCCTTCTCTACTTCCACTGCTACGAGATACACGCCCTGTGGCAGCTGAGACGCGTCGAAAGGTATTTCATAATAGTCGGTGCCACCGGCTTTTTGTATGGCTACAACATTACCGCTGTTAAAGCTGATCAGCTTCAGCTGTATATTTGCCGTCTTAGACAATTTCACGCGTACCTTGAAAGGACCGTCACTGGGATTGGGATATGCCGTCACTTCTTTGATCAGTCTTTCACGGTAGCCCAGCAGGCTGTCGGCTTCCTCCTGCTGTCCGGCAGGCAGGATGGTAATACTTTTACTGATCACATCCGCACACTCGCCCAGCGTCACCAGCATCTTAATAGTATAATCTCCGGGCTGATCAAATATCAGCTGCCGGATACCGCCTGCCCCTGCGCTTCCCGCCTCTCTTACTCCTGCAGGCAGGGTCCATTCATGGCTGAGCGGCGCAGGTTTGGACACATCCACGACGATCACCGTATCGTTCACCGTGCCGTAAGACGATAAGAGGAAATCCGCCTTCAATGCTGCTACTGATGTTTGCAACGCAAAGGAGTCAGTTGCTACACAACCCGTGCTGCTTGTAACCGTCAGCTTATAATGCCCATCCTGGTTCAGCTGCACGATCCGCTCCCTGCTGCTGAAACCTGCGTCTGATACCCAGGAATAAGTAGCGCCCGGGTTACCCGCATCCAGTATCAGCGATTGTCCTACACAAAGCACGGTATCGGTAAAACCGATACCGGTTTGCACAGGCGCCGGTTGATCGAGCTGTGTGCTATCCTTCAGCCAGCAACCATTAGCATCTGTTACGGTCACCTTATACAGGCCTCCGCCCAGCTTAGTGAGCGTATTACCGCTGCCGGCTCCATTGCTCCAGCTATAGGTGTAAGGCGTTACGCCTCCGCTAGGGGTCAATGCAATACTGCCGTTTGACGCATCGCTGCAACCCGGCTGCTGCACCTGTTTGGACAATTGCAGCAAAGCAGGCTGCTGCAAGGTAACGGACTGCCGCGCGGTACAGGCATTGGCATCGCTGACAGACAGCAGATAGGTACCTGCAGTCAGGTTGTCAAAGACCCCGCTGGGCCGGGCCGGCAGACTATTCAGCGTATAAGTATATGCACCGCTGCCACCTGCACCTGCAATGGAGATCTTACCGCTCGCATTACCAAAGCAATCAATACCGCTGGTCTGCAATACCTGTAATTGCAGGGCGGCCGGTTCGGCCACAGTGCCGCTGATCTGTAACACACAAGCATTATTATCTTTTATGCGAATGAGATAGTTACCTTTTTGTAAGCCACCAAATACAGCACTGCTCTGGTAATTCAGGCCATCGATGGAATAGCTGTAAGGAGCGCTACCGCCGTTGGCGCTGATGGTAAGCTCCCCGTCGCTTTTACCGGAACAGGACACGTCCCTGCGGCCGCTGATCGCAGCGGTTAACTGCACCGGTTGAGTAACCGTTGCAGACAGCTGGCTGCTGCAGCCATTGGCATCTTTTACAGTGATGGTATAGTTACCAGCGCTTAGTCCGCCGAAACTGGACGCGACACCAAAGCTGCCGGCATTCAGTGAAAATGTATAGGCGCCCGTTCCGCCGCTGGCCTGTACCGTCAAGGCTCCGTTGCTGCCATTAAAACAGCTTACCGGCGTGTTATTCGTTAGCTGCAGCGTAAGCGCAGACGGTTCCTTCACTTCCCCGCTTAACACCAACTGGCAGCTGTAAGGCACATCCCTTACATACACCTGGTACTGGCCGGCCTTCAGGTTCGTGAATTGAGCGGCTGACTGATAATTGACGCCATCCAGCGAATATTCATATACGTTATTGCCGCCACTCATCCCGCTTACTTTTATACTGCCATTGCTTCCGTTCTTACACAGTGCCGGCTGCACCTGTAAGCTTCCCTGCAAACCTGCAGGGCCCTGCAACGAAGTGTTGCGGTTAATGGCACAGGCATTGGCATCCCTGATGTATACAGTATAGTTTCCACTGTACAGGTCATTGAATACCGGGTTAGCAGTGTAATTGGTATTATCCAGGCTATAAGCATAAGGAGATAATCCTCCCTGTACGTTCGTAACGGTAATCGAACCTTTATCGTTGCAGGTAGCCGGCGCCGCAGTAGTCAATGATGCGCTCAATGGCGGGTACTGATCCGCCAGGGAAACCGTAAGGCTGCTGCTACAACCCTTGCTGTCTTTTACAGTAATGGCATAATTGCCGGCGGACAGCTGGCCATAATAGGCACTAGTCTGAAAAGCCGCGCCATTCATACTATACAGATAAGGACTGACACCGCCGCTGGCCTGTAACTGCATATTACCGGTAGCAGCGCCCGCACAAAGAATATTTGTTTTGTTCAACAGCTGTAATGACAACTGCGCAGGTTGTGTAACGGAATCGGTTATACTAAACGTACAGCCATTGGCATCTTTTACCGTGATAGTATAAGCGCCTGCAGTTAATCCGTTAAAGATGGCTGATACCTGATAAGCGCCGCTGTTCAGCTGGTACTGATAGCTGCCCGCTCCTCCCCCTGCCTGCAAAGTGAGCGCGCCATTGCTGCCGCCAAAACAGCTGACAGCCTGCCGGTTCACCACTTGCAAGGTCAACGCTGCGGGCTCGCCTACAAATACATTGCTGGTCTTTACACAGCCATTAGCATCCATTACGCCTGCCAGGCGGGTACCGGCGGCGATATTGTTCAATACATTACCGGACTGGAAAGGATTGCCATCTATATTATATTGATAAGCACCCGTGCCACCGGCAGCGCTTACTGTAATAGTACCGGTAGCGGACCCCTTACACAGGGCATCGCTGACAGAAGACGTAAAAGTAAGTGCTGTTGGCTGGCTAACAGTCACAGGCTTACTGGCGCTGCAACCATGACTATCTTTTACATAATAGGTATAATTACCTGCAGGCAGGTTATTGAATACATTGCTGTTGTTGAAGCTAACACCGTCTGCTGAATACTGGTAAGGCGCTGTACCACCTGTTCCCTGCAGACTTACCGAGCCATTGGCATTGCCATTGCAGGTAGCATCCGTTACAGTAGCATTCAGCTGTAAAAGCACCGGCTGTCCTACCTGCGCATTCAGGGTAGCGGAGCAATTATGCTCGTCTTTCGCGGTAATGCTGTAGCTTCCTGCTGCCAGGCCATTGAAAACACCGCTGCTATTGGGTACGGTGGGCGCTGTGCTGATGTAGTACTGCACAATGCCGGTTCCTCCGGCTGCAGACACTTTTATACTGCCATCCGCTGCGTTAAAACAGCTGGCATTTGTCAACGCATCCTGTGCAATGCTGAGCGCAGCCGGCTGTGTGATATTGATGTTGGATTGGCTGGCCGGACAACCATTATTATCCTGCACATTCACAGTATAGGTTCCAACCGGCAGGTTGTTAAATGCGCCGGCACTTTGCCAGGCGCCGCTGTTCAGCTGGTACTGGTAAGGACTGGCACCGTTAGCAGCGACAGCAGATATACTACCGCTGGACTCTCCGTAACAGTTCACTGCGGTAGTGGTTGCATTTACCGTCACTGCCTGTGCAGGTTCTGTTATGTTGATCTGCGGAGTAGATTTGCTACAACCATTATCATCCATTACGGTCACGGTGTACTGGCCCGCAGGTACCGTGAAGCTGGCCTGTGCCTGGAACGGATCAGTATTTAATGCATATTGTAAAACACCGGTACCGCCGCTGGCACTCACCGTGATCTTTCCATTGCTCATGCCTTTACATGGCACGTTCTGCTGGCTGCTGACACTGATATTCAGGGCCGCCGGCATCGTAACAGTGAAATTCGCACTGGAGGTACTGCCCTTGCTATCTTTGGCCCATGCAGTATGGCCACCTGCCGCCAGGTTATCAAAGGTTTTAATGCTTAAAAAATTAACCCCGTCTATCGAGTAGGTAAAAGGAGGCGTACCGCCGCTGGCGTTTACTGTTACACTACCATCCGCAGCGCCATAACAGGAGATCTGTGTAACTGCAGGCGTCACCACCACCGGCTGGGGGTCCTGCAGGGTAACAGACAAAGCAGTGGCGTTTGTACAACCAAATTTATCTTTTACCCAGATACTATGGGTGCCTTTTGTTAAACCGCTGAATACATTCCCGCTTTGCCAGTTGGCATTATCCAGGCTATAGGTAAAAGGCGCTCCTGCCCCGCCGCCTGCCGTAACAGTAATGCTGCCATCCGCTGCATTGGGTGTAGTAGGATCGCTTTTGGATGATAAGCTGGCGCTCACCGCAGCCTGTGTAGTTCTTGTCAGAGAGGTTTTACACTGATGGGAATCCTCTACCCTTAATGTATAGGAGGTAGCAGGCGCCAGGCCGGTAAATACGTTATCTCCATCCGGGTTGCTTACACCGTCTATACTAAAAGTATAAGGCGCCGTGCCCCCGCTGGCAGATAAACTAAATGCAGGTGTTCCACCGCTACAGGAAGGACTGGGTTCTGCCAAAACCAATGCCGGCGGCGCTGCGCCAATGGCAGGTGCATTACCCATATCCTTTACACAGGAGGAGCTGGGCGAAGTGATCTTTACCTGGTAAGTACCGGTCGGCAAACTCATACTATAAGAGGAGGTGCTAAATTGGGCAGACGTATATACATCACCGGTATTCACGTCCTGGAATTTGGCTACCAGGGGAATAGCACCACTATAGGAAGAACCATCCGCATAACTGAAACCAGACAAAGTAATCGTTCCATTATCCCCGGAACACGGAGGCGGAGCAGCCACCATACTGCCAGGGCTCGGAACCGGCTTGGTAAACACGATGCCGCTAACTACCGCAGGATGCATAATGGCATTATTCCCGTAATCTATAGTAGCGCGGAAATTGAGCGGCCCATCAGGATTGCTTACGCCACTGTTCAACACATCATAATAGTTAAAGCTCACACTGCCACCAGTAGTTTTAAAAGGCATGTAATTCACGCCATCACTGGATATCTCCCAAGTGCCGGTAGTGGGATATTGCGGAACCTTCAAGGTCACGGTTTCGTCGCCGCAATAACTCACCTGGGGATTGGTATTGGTGATCACACACTCATACTGATAAACCCAGGGATAGAGCTGGTACAGGTAAGGTTGGCAATTAGCTCCCGGCCCCAGACTTGTATAATTGATCGCATAAGATTTTACGCCGTTTGATTCACCCTGGTAAACATAGCTCATGTACGTGGAGCTCCATGGGTAAGGCTCGATTTCCATCGCGCTGGGCTTCCAGGGCACGTAAACCTTGTCTACTATAACGAAAGGACTGGCTGGCGGGGGAGCCGTAAAATTAGTGGTCCTGGTCCAGTTACCGCCGCCACCGATTACCTTGGCCGTCAGGGAAAAGTTGGTGGCGGTACAATTAGTGCCCGGAAATTTAAAGACCGCGCGATAATATATCTCGTAAAAAGTGGTTTGCGCGGAGGCAACTCCTGCACACAGGCATAAAACCAACAGTATGCCCGTCCCTTTTTTTGCCACAGTATGATTCATAGCGGCCATATTAATAGTTTACAATAATCGCTTCAGAAAAAAAGCTGTCCCCACCGGTTCCTTTAAACACTTTCATTTTATATTGATACGAAGTATTAATGAACAGTTCTGTATCCACAAACTCCTTTGTACCGGCCTCCAATGTTTTATACAGCCGGAAAGGCTGGCCCGCGGCAGCTTTATACAACCAGCATTTTGCCATATCTGCAGTGGTCTGCCAGCGCAGCACAATGCTTTTATTATCGCGGTCAATAGCTGCTCTCAACAATTTTCTGCCGGAGGGCGCCCCCATGTTAATGCGGCTGGCGGTAAGCGGCTGGGAGGAAGCCCGCAAACGGCTGCTGTCTATAGCCACTACGGCATAGCGATAAGCTACACCTGGTACGGCGCTGGTATCCGTATAGGCATGCAGGGTATCTGTTGCCGCCACGACCAGCAATAGCTGCCAGCTGGTATCTACGCTGCGCAGCAGTTCATGCCGGGCTACATCCTTACTGCTGCTGGGCTGCCATTGCAGGTAAACCCCTGCTGCATCCGCCTGCTGATCTGTAAATGAAGGCGGCACCGGCGGCACTACATCCGGCCGTTTTAAAGTAAGCGTTGGTGAAAAAAGGGAAGGGTTGTAATGCCCGTCCAGCGCTACTACTTTATAGTATACTTCCCGGGTAAGGGTCTTGATCTCGATCGTATCTGTGAATACAGTCGCCAGCAGCGGCGCCTTGGTAACCTGTATAAATTCTGCAGTTGAATCATTGGCACGGAAAACGCGATAGGCATAAATATCTTCTTCCGTATTAGGCTGCCATGTGATGTGTGCAATGCCGCTATCATTCACCATCCCCTTTACTCCTGCCGGCGGCGCAGGCGGCAGACTGTCCTCCAGTTGTACAAAGTATGGCAGCGAGTAAGCCACCTGCCCGTCTTTGGTAAGGGCTTTTATACGGTAATAGTTGGAAGGCCGTGGTGTAGCATCCGTGAAAGCGGTATCCGTAGCAGGCAACAGGCGTTTACTGATAGACTGGTAAGGCTTATTTACCGCAGCGGCGCGCTCTACCTGGAAACCTGATACGCGGGCAGCACCGGGCGGCATGGCCCATTGTATATGTACTTTACTGTCCAGCACACCGGCGCTGATAATAGACGGCCTGGCCTCCAGTATTTCCACCACCGTTACCTGTACCGTATCTGAAGGAGGGCTGAGTTCCCCAAAAGGCGTAACGCCCCTTATACGGTATACCAGGGGCTTATCTGCCTGTGCAGAATCTATGCGAAAAAAGCGCTGTTGCTTAGCGGTATCAGCTCCCGAGCTGGTATTAATGATCGGATCTTCCGTGATAGAGTGGAAATTAACACCTGCATTATCCGAGCGTTCAATTACATAGGAAGTAAAAATATGCTCGTACATGGTTTTATCCCAGCTCAGTACCACAGACCCTTTCATGGCCATCGCCTCCAGTCCGTGCGGCGCGGGCACCGGCTGATGATCGGCATAACCGGTAAATATAAAACCGGTGTCTGCTTTCACGCCGGGCATGGCGGCGGCAATATATACGCGGTACAGGTACTTCTCATCCGGCTGCACCTGCTTATCTACATATCCCAAGCCCGCAGCACGGGCTACTTCAAAAGACTGATCTGCCGCCAGCAGCGCAAAGCTGTGCCTGGACTCCAGCTCCTGCGACTGGTGATAGATAGACATGATGTCCTTTCCTTTATGCGGCCCCTTCTCTGCACTTACTTCAAATCCTTCACCATATAGCGCCTGGGCCTCGATCGTCCCGAACTGTTCATATTTTTTTGTCAATGGTTCCCAGGCCATTACCGGTAAGGGTTTCACTGGCTGTTTGGTGATCAGTGTTTCTTCCGGCACTGCCAGCAGCTGTCCCTTACGTAAAATGGTGTATCGCCGTATTGTATAACCATACTGGTTAGCCATCTTCCATAGTAAAGGAGTAGTAGGCGCCCAACGCAGCAAAATGGAATCCTTCAGCGGCCGCGCTATGACCATCACCTTCGCAGATTCCCGCTGCTGTGCATGCAGGCCCGTATGCAACAGCACCAATGCGCCGGTAACGAACCAGCTGTATAGTGCAAACCGAATCTTTTTCCTGTTATTCATAGGTATAGTACCGTGCTTTATCACAGGCTACATGCCCGGCGTATTTTCTATTGTAATTGTTTTAACGGATGTCACCACATTAGAACCAGGCAGTACATACTTGATATTAAACCGGTAAGCCCCTGTTGTAATGGGTGTGAAAGGCCTGGTAATAATGGCCTTCTGCTCATCGGTCAAACGCAGCTGTAAAGGCGGCAATATGCTGTTCACCACTTTGTTCTGAACGTTCATAAAATCCCAGGCCATGTAATACGGCAGGTTATATACAAAGGTGCTCCTGCCTGCAAATTGGCCCACGCCGTTTGCTTCCAGCGTCAGTCCTTTAGGCTGCTGCCGTATGTAAATAGCTTTTGCGGGCGGTACACCCATGGTGCTGACATTGCGCCAGTCTATCTGTATATAGGGAGACACAGGGTATCCTTTATATACATAGGGATAAATATTCTGCTGATACCAGCTGTTATCATCCAGCAGCGCTTCAAACTGCAGTACCTGGCTATTGCCCTGTGCATCTACTTCCTGCGCGTCAAACAGCTCTGTATTGGTGATCACATATCCCAGCTCGCTGATGCCATTGGCCAGGGGCCAGCTAAAGGCATAGTTCAATCCCAGCTTGTCTATCTTTTCATTGAAGGTATTATAGCGGCTATTGCGGAAAGCAACCGTGTAGAATACTTTTTCCACCACGGTACTGATGCTGCCGGTCGCCTCCTTCGTCTGCACGCTGATATCACCCGCATCTCCGTTGGAAACGCTGGTTTGCTGCGTTTGTACGTTGCGGTCAATACTGTTGTTATCCGACAATGGTACATTCACCAGCTGCAGCGCGTAGGGCTTATCATTCAACAGGCCCTGCGGCATATTGAACTGGATACGGCCGCTGTTGTAGGTAAAATCAAAATTAACCGGCGTGCCACCCTCCGGCGTAATACGGGCTACCTGTTTGTAACCTTCCGCAGGCGTGAACATGTACGGCATACCCTGCGTGAGCCAGATATAGCCCTGCCTGCTTTCCTGCTGGTAGTAATTCAATTGCTTACGGATGGGATAAGTATAAGACACCCTGGAATCCGGTATTACGTCCGGTCCCTTGCCTGTGGTAAATTCATGATCCACTTCTTCTGCATAAGGCTTACCATCCACCATATAAGGCGTCCAGCCACCGTTTTCATTCTGCTCAAACGAGATCCTGGCAGCCAGGTGGAAAGTAGTATTGGGCGTAAGCACATCCGGCGTCATCATGGCCACCACCGTATTATCGTCGTTCCATTCCATGTTGCCGGGCACGTTCTGTCCTTTTTCTGTTACCTTAAAGTATTCCAGCTTAGCGCGGAAGGTGTATACCTTATTCGCGTCATCTGTTATCGTAAAGATCTTGCCTACGGGCATATTGAACACTACCTGTGGAGTATTGAAGATGTCCACATCTCCTTCGCCGGAGCCGGGGGTAGCATCTGCAATTACCTGTACGCCTGCTTCTGCAAAAACGTTCTGATCTACCAGCTTACACTCTTTACCCAGGGTCACTTCAAAACGGCAGTTACCTTTCACCATGCCGCCCAATACGCTGAAGTAGCCGCCCACTACACCACGCATCCAGGTGGGATTGGGTAATTTAGCCTGTAATACTACCGCTGCGCCCAGTTCCAGGATATTGATCTTCACTTTTCCTCTGAAGGGCAGTTTTACTTTAATACCAACTTTGCCCTGGAAATAAGCATATACCTGGCCATTGGCATACCAGCCGTTCACACCTACCGGACCATTGCTGCCTTCACAACGAATCTGGGTACCGTAGTTCTTTAACATGATGTCAAAGCCCAGGCCTGCAGAGAGTCGCGCGTAGAACATGAGGAAGGTCATGTCGCCGGTGTCGAAATCAAGTCCGGCGCCAAATGCAAACCCGGAACCTTTGCCCAGCGCATTCATATCGCGCATATAGTCCAGATCCATGCCGCCCAGTATCTCTGACACCTGCGGCGGTGGCGGCGGACTGCCCGGCAGATCCTTACCTACCATGAAATAAGAATGCGCCTTGGCCAGTCCCAATATATTAATGCTGATAGGATTGTCTGGCGTACCGATATGCAGGTACCAGCCATCGGGCCCTGCATACATTACACCCTCCCCGGCCAGTCCGTTAGGACCGCCACCTTTCAGTGCACCACCAATTACATTAATATAGGCTTTGATGTTAGAGTATAGGGTACTGTTCTCAAAATCGGCATCTATGAGCACGTTCACGGATATCTGTCCGCTGGCGTCTGCGTCGCCGCCGCCCAGGCCGGGCACTTTATCTGCCGCCGCACTGTTCTTGATCAGTGCGGGATACTGCGCTTTTATTTTTTCCAGCACACCTGGCATTGGCGCGGTGATCACGTTACACTGTCCGCGGAAGGTGATGCGCGCCAAACCGCCGCTACGGTTAAAGGCCATTTCAAAACCGATATTGCCATTCATCACCTTTTCATTGGCCAGCGCAAAGCTGATAGATGCTTTGATGCCCAGGCCTGCATTGATATCCGGCTTATATACCACCCCGGTAGGCGTAGTGCCCAGCTCATATCCTACTGCGCTTTCTGTTGCGCCGATCTGTTTAACGCCGTAATACAGGCCCCCGCCGAAGCCTTTCGCTACTACCGGCGGGAAAATCGGTATTGCTCCGGGAAACTCCACCAGCACATCCGCATACCAGTAACGGTTACCGCTCACGTTACCGAACAAGGCGGTAGCTGCTATGCGGAAACCGCCGCTGCCACGGCTCACCTTCAACTTGGCTTCTATATCTCCTCGGAAACCGTCGCCATATATTTCATGACCATTGAAAAAGATCAGGCTGCCATGCAGTGCAAAGGGCCCCTGGTCCACATCAATGGTGATGCTGGTTATTTTCGTACGGCTGTAACGGTAATGATGACGGCCATTATCATCCTGGGTGATCTTGCCCAATACGGCCAGACCTGCGCTGGCGGCAAAAGCATTGTTCTCACCCATGAGGTTCAGCTGCACATCAAAGCCGATGCCCCTGTCATCTCCGTCTTTTACAAAACGGATATGATCTATGGAAAGACCGTAACCGCCCAGCTTGGGCAGCCCGCCACCGGTGAGTGCAAAAGTGCCGGAGTGAATATAAGGGGCTTCTGTAGACAATATCAGCTGTTCAAACTCCAGCTCTGGTATGGCTAACTTGCTTGATTTATCGCTTTTCTGATCTTCGCCTTTAAAGCCGCCGTCTATAGATAATTTACCGGTAAGATTAGCCGCTACCACAAACTTGCTATCCCTTACAGCTACTTCCAGGAAGGAAGAGGATGCCAGCTGCACATGCGCTGCCTGGAAGATGGTAAAGTTTACTTCTTTGCCCGGCTTTACCGTAAACACATATTCCTGTCCCGGATGAAAGATGGCTGAATAAGCAAAGGCAGTGGTATCGCCTGTAATGGGCACATTGATACGCCCTGCCAGGGAACCTGATTTCAGCTGGTTGGCCACAAAGCCTAAGCTCAGCTCGTCGATAGAGAAAGCCCAGCCGCTCATATCGCCATCTTCCAATGGCATCAGGGAAGGCGCGGTGATAGCGCCGCTGAAACCTTTTTCGTCAATGAGGGCATTGCGTACCGCAAATGATTTACGGCGGCCTTTTTCTTTGCGGTCCTTTATTTCAGGCGGTAATGTTACCGTGAAGCTCTTAATATAAAATCCACGCCACAAGGCCAGGTCTTCAGATCCGTACATTTGGCTGTACTCTGCCGGGAACACCATGCCTGCGCTGTTATGCAGATCGCTGAGGTCTATAACGGCATCCTGTACACTGAACGTAACGCCCTTCACCCCTCTCACCTGGAAGGGGTCTATGCTTACGGTGGCAATAATATCATTCAGATCGCTACCCTGAGCTTCAAATTGCCCGCGTACCCTTTCCAGCAGGTTTTGCGTACCGTCCGGATTCTCCTTTACCAGCTTGGGACTTAAGGCGATATCCGCTCCCAGGCCCAGACGTTTGAAACCGTTGCAGTCAAACTCCGCGAAAGTTTTCCCGCTTTTAATGATCACCGAAGTGCTATCCCCAAAGAGGTTCAGGGACTGATCATTTACCAGCTCCAAGCGCGCTGTGCCTACCAGTCCGCCTTTACGGCTAATAGGAATGCTGCTGGCGGCAAACATCAGTTCACGTTCCGTGCCCGGCAGCTGTACTACCAGGTAAGCCGTTACTTCCGCATGGTCGGGTAAAAAACGGATACTATCGATGATCACCGGCGGCTGACCGCTGTTCCCGCCGCCAATGCCTACCGGCAGTTTAAAGCCGGAGGTATCTTTCAGCTGATCATACAGGTCCTGTCCCTGCAGGTTGCGGTTGGCCCTTCGCTCCTGCAGCAGTTTATATACTGCACGGATGTGCTGCTCCAAAGGTGTTTCCGTTACCTGGGCGGAAGCGCTCAGGACGGGCAGGCACAGGAGTAAAAGGAGTACCCAGCGGTATAGGGATTTATGCATAGGATTATTCTAGGTATAGGGATCAAATATTATTCACTACCAACGAGGTCTGCTCCTCCAAATCTGTCTCTTATTATTGCCAATTCTTTTTGCAGGGGTTCCCACAGGCCATCTTTGCTGTGCCAGTCAGCACCCGCCCATCTCTTATCCTGCTTAAGCTGCTGCCTGTTTTTATTGATAACAGCTTTGATCAGGTCTTTTTCTTCCGCTGTGAACATGAGCTCAAATGAGATCTTGCCCTCTTGTTTGTAATAATAGTAGCTGTACAAATGCCGCACGAAATAGAAAATGCCTTTGCCGGCGTCCTGCTCATCCAATAATGCCAGCAGATCTTTTTTGAAAAGCGGAACGAACAATTCGCTGTAATGCCCGCTTTGTGCATAAGGTAACAGAAATTTACGCCAGCCGGCGTTTATGCTGTACTCATCCGGAAAATCCGGAGCAGCCACATAAAAAACACCTTCTCCAAGCAGGAAATGTCTTAAGCGGCCTTCATTCAATGCATGTAAAAAAGCTGTTATCGCTTCCATCAGTTCACTTTTTTGCCTGGTAATAATTTAAGTAACTCTGCTATACTCTTGTTGTGTGTGATCGCATCGCTTCCCACCCATACGGCTTCCTTAAATCCTCCGGCGGTATATCCACCCGGCTGATAAAATGAGTTAGCTCCTGCTTCATTACCAGTTGTCATATCGAATTTAAATCGCCCTTTCTCTACTTTAAAGATATATAATTCCTCTCCGTTCAAACATCCTTTGGGCAATGACAGGGTCTCTTCAAATACGGCTGGGTCCCTGCCTGCCTTTACGAACATTGCCTCTATCTTGTCCATTTCAGATTGCAGCAATACATATTTTTTTGGAGGGAATGTTAGATAGTTGCCGTTTTCCACCCAGCTTTTCGGAGCCAGGAAGGCGCCGCCTTCATTGTTAAATGCGCTTAAATGAGCATCCACATAAGGCTGTTCCAGGTAGTCGGTATACGGAGGCCGGCTGCCTTTGGGATTCAGCAGCACCTTGGCTTTTGACCAACCTGCTTTGAATTTTATGATCGCATTTGGCAGCGCCGCTCTTGCTGCCGCGATCAGGTCCTCTCCTGTTCTTATTTTCCATTCCGACACGATCCGGTTCCTTAAGGCAAAGATCTCATCTACCACCTTTGAAGCGCTGTTCAGGGATTTCATGCGGTCTTCCGCCCTCATGACTGCCATCACAAAATTCAGCGCCATGTCCCTGCCCAGCTTCCCGCTTATACTTTTGGCCGTTCTGATAGCCGCCGGTATGGTTTTAATACCTCCTTTGACCAATTGTGTAGCGCCAATCACCAGCATCACTTTATTACTCATATCCAACACCTCCACAAAGCCGCTGTCCCGCATTTCAGGAGGAGTGGCATTCATGGCCAGGTTAGCCGCAGCATTGGCCATTGTATAAATAACGAAGCCTTTGCGTATCCAGCCTACTGCACTCACAACAGCACCAGGGCCGGTTACCAGTGTGGCCACATCAATGACTGTTACCACTCCGGTAGTGATCTCATCTGCCAGTTTCTTATGATCTGCATATTCCAGGAACACGGCCGGCACAAATACCATTTCCCCTTTCTTCACTTCGGCAGCATCATTCAGGATGCCCAGGTCTGTGAAATTTGTAAACGCTATGAGATCAAAGGGGTGAAAGACTTTATCCGGCACATTAAAATCCCAGTCCAGGTCATATCCCCCCATATCATCACCTGCGGGATTTTGCCTTTCCGTTTTCCCTACCACCTTTGACTGGCTGACTATTACATTCCCTGCATCATTCAGGTCTACGTCATCTACTTCCGTGAATCCGATGTCCACATGGCCGCCTATATCTGCAAACTTCCATTGCACCGTATGTGCATCCAGTGTATCCGGATTGCTCAATATGGCCACCAGTTTATCAGTGAATTTGGGTGAAGAAACGATGAGGTTCTTCAGGGCTGTCATCATCCGGGTGTAGTTAGCACCACCTACGAACAGCAATTTATCATCCACCTCTTTATCCAAACGCACAATGATGGGTTTCTTATTGGTCTTATCGCCCTCATAGTTGCTATTGCTATTCAGTGTTGAAGGCTTTTCCAAACCGGCCAGCAGGTCTTCCACCTGTGCGGGAGGCGTGCTTTCAAGGATCTTGATAACAGCGCCCTCTCCGTTCTGGTTTATCATGTAGTCGCCTCTCAACTTCTCTGTCAGCAGCACGCTCATAATATGCAGGCGTTCTTCTACAGACAGCGCAGCATAGTCTGCCACTCCTGAAAACTGTTCCAGGATACCTATCATACCCGGCACTGTCAGCGTTTGCAGGATCTTTGCCTTTTGCCGGCTACTGGCCACCGCTTTTTCCAGCGAGCTTACGTGATACCTGGGATAGGCGAAGCTGCCGTCTTTAGGGTCTGCATCCGTATACTGCAAATAGGAGTACAGCAATGGCGCCACCTGTTTGCTGATATAACCATTATTCTTATTAGGCTTTATCTTGGAGCAAAAATAAGTGGTGGCAATGCTGTCTGCCGCAAGCCCCTTGTAAACACCAACACTCAGTACAATACGGGCGCTGGTATCTGCAAAAATGCCCTGGGTATAAGCAATACCGTTGGTGATCATCTCATGCTGATTTTTCAGCTCCTGTATATTCAGGGTATCATTCAGCAGGTTACTGTTAAATATATCGTCCACCGTATAGTTCCCTTTGAGCTCATACTTCATCTTGAGGGTGAAGTAATTCAGGAGTACCAGGTAAGCTTCTACGTGATAGGACGAATAAAGTTTTTTGAGATGGCTTTCCAGCGTGTCTTTTACGATCCGGTAGTCTTTCAGCATGGCAGCGCCCTCTCCTACACCTTCGTCGATGAGGTAAGGTGCTCCGCCATTGGGCGTGATGTTGATCACAAACTGCATTTCCGACTCCCTTCCCTCCTGCTTCAAATGCTCGTTCAGTGCTATCTGCTGCTGTAATTTACTGCCCGCCTGCTCTACCAGCAGATGGTACCAGGCAGTATCCCGCGCTAACGAAACAGCGCTGGTATCAGTATTGGCCGCAAAAGCAAATACCGGCAGTAATAATAAAGTCAATAACCTGCTTAGCCTTTTCATTTGACCTTATAAATTTTTTCCTTTAATAATTTTTCACCCAGGCGAATGATGGCTGCGGATAAGGCATCCACCTTTGTATCTGTACTGGTGCCGTCTTTCTCTGTTTGCTTCAGGTATGCCTCTCCCGACTGCTCATTTACATTCAGGCTGCGAACAATGGTGCTGGCCTCGCTATCCGTCATGGTGCTATCGCTAAGCTTGTTCAGCAAGCTGGCACGGTTGTACTTTTTCTCTGCCTCTCCATATTTGGCAGACAATGTTGTACCATCGCCCTGTGCAGCGGTAGCGGTTTGTGTTCCAAGCAGTATCGCCGGGAAATCATCTGCACCGGCAGCAGCTGCGCCTGCCCTGTACTTATCACGCTGAGACTGAATATAGGCATCCAACGCTTTTTCTTCCGCCTGCATCTGTTGCTGTAATTGCAGCAGGGTTTGTTCGGAATAATCCTTCCGCACTTTGGCCTGCGCTTTCCTGAATATGCCCAGCAACTCTTTCAGGATGGCGCCCATTGTCTTCAGATCTTCCTTCATCTTGCTCACCGTATCCTTAATATCCTTCCCTACCTTTTGCGCCAGCGTTGCTTTCTGATCCGGCGTCATGCCATTATCCTGCTGCAGCTGCTGCACCTGTTGTAACTGGCTTTGCAGCTTACCCAGATCTTCTTTGGTTTCGGGAGAGAGCTCACTCCAATCCTTCATCTTATCTATCTGTTGCATCAAACCAGCAGCATCCAGTTGCTGCAGGCTGGCCAGGTCACCATTTTGCAGGGTATTATCAATCTTATCCAGCAGGTCTGTCAGCGTTTTTTGCAGCGTAGCAGATACGCGGCCCGGATCATCCTGAAGGATCTGCATCATGCCTTCATACATCTGACGGCCGGTGTTCACCCTGATGTTGTTGAATGTAACGGTTAAGGATAAATAGTTCAGGAACGGCACCAGCACTTCTCCCGTACCACTGAAAGTACCTTGTCCTCCGCTTACCTTGCTGATCACCACTTTAAAATCGCCGGCTGTAACCGTGTCTCCTACCTGCAGCTGGGCAATATTTTCGCGGTTAGTAATAGCCGTGGCCCCAGAACCACTGCCACAAACAAAATCGCCTTTCTGCATTTCAGCATCCGGCATAGTGAAAGATTGCAGCGGGGTATAATCACCATAGCCCCATACACATTGCCCGTTCACCTGGTATTCATATTTTTTACCGGGCTTTAAGCCGGTAACCGTCAACTGCGGCACGTAGGCATCCTCTTCATACCATTGAGAGGGATGATCACCGGCTTCGCGGTAGCGTACGGTAAAAGCCTGCTGGGATGGCGTACCGTTCCAGGTCAGTTTCAGGCTGTTCGCCCCTGCCACAGCGGCTACCACATCCAGCGGCACCTGGCATTTTTCGCCATAAGTAAAGGCCACTGCCTCGCTGTAACCATCGTTGATGAACATATCCTTTCCATCCACCTCAATAGCCTGTACCTGTACCGCATAGCGTGCACCGGGCGTGAGGGCCGGCTCACCGGGGCCATATACCAGCATGGTTTGCGGGAGAATGGTTTCAAGCAGCGGACGGGTGGTACGCAAGGCATCATTGGGATTACGATCAGCCGGTATCAGCTGTACCAGACGGAATTTATATACTACGTTAAAGGCGGCATTGAAAGAAGCAGTATGCCGGGGCATCCACTGGAACACCACATTCTGCGGATTCAGCGCATCTACCTTTGTATCCGCCATTGGCAGGTTAATAATAGGCGGATAGCTGAGAAAAGTGGAGATAATGGCCGTGGCAGCGTTGGATATAACATTATTACGTGTATAATCCAGCACCTCCACTGTAAACTTGTAAATACCTTCCGGCAGCTTGGCGCCATTTTTTGTAAGCTGGCTATTATCCAGCCCCTGTATCAGCAGGTTCTTCGGATCCAGGTAAGGAGCCAGGTCCGGCCCGCTGAGCGTTAGCATCTCGCCCCCGTTCAGCAAAATGGGCGCGGTATAAAAGGCAGCCTTGCTTTGCAGGGTGGAACCAAATCCTTCTATTTTCAGGCGCAGCCGGCATTTATAGTTGGTCTCCGACAGGTCTTTCATCAACAGGGTCACCTGCATGCGCTGCACATCCGGCGCCGCATAGTCTGAAAGATACAGGCTGTAAGGCGGGTTTAGCTGCACGGTGGCCATTACCGGGTAATTGACCTGCGCCTGCAATCCCGTTGTCGCCAGGCAAAGGCAGCAACAAAGCAGGAGGGCAATATGTTTTATGCGTATATACAACAACGTGATAGCTGTTTGCTTTAAAAATTATAATTGTAACCCAGGGTGGTGGTCAGCTCAGACATGGTGGCAGCTCGCTGTGAGCTGCGGTTAAGTCCCACGAGGCTGAGGTTAAAACTGTGTGCTTTTTTAATGGTATAAGCGCCGGAGACCCTGGCAGTGAGCACCCGGGAAACAGATTCCCCGTTAGCGTAGCTGCCATTCCAGGATATCGTGCCGGCTGTGCGCAGCTTCTTCTGCAGCAGCGATTTGTTCACGCCGAGGGTCGGGCCCAGCGTCACGGTATGCACGCTCTCGGACTGGTTGGTATTGGCATTGATCCCAAGGCTGACCGACATATCTTTTGGCACCAGCTGCAGACTGTAAGCGCTATTCAGATTGTAAAAAGTAACCCCGCTGGGCTGTGCGACCCCGCCCTGCTTATCTGCAGAGCGCATATACGATACATTGCACATCAGGAACTGCATCCGCTCCTTACTTTGCGAAAGCCGGTAGTTAACACCCAGGGTAGCATTGGTGGCTATCTGTGTGTAGTTCAGGGTATCCAGGTTATCGTAGGGCGTCAGCTGATTAATGTAATCAAAGCTGGAACGGATATTTACAAAAGACTGAAAATTGGAAAAGGAAAAGTTGAGGTTCAGCTTTTTACTGGCGGCATAGCTCATGTTCAGCGCGCCTACCCAGCGGCGCATGGTGCTGAGCTTATCATTCTCCAGGTTATTGCGCTGTACGCCTGCATTCACTGCCGTGGTCAGGCGGTCTTTCAACATGCGCAACTGCAGGTTACCGGTAATGTTCTCAAAATCATTGTTAAAATAGTAGGCGCCCAGTGTTTTGTATTCCGGCGCCACCCATTCATATCCCAACCCCAGGGTATACCATTTACCGCCGTAGGCAATGCTGATTTTATAGGCATGATACTGAGCAGTGGAACTGTTGCTGCCAATGAGACCCAGTGTGGGAATTCCGTGCGATGTACTGTCTGACAAGGCGCGGGTATCACGGGTAAGCAGGCTCCAGGCTATCTCCGCATTGATCAGTAAACGGCTGAACAATTGCTTGCTGACATTCACGCCAAAGGCTATATTTTCCTGCGGGGTCAGGGTATATCCTTCCGGTAAGGGGGCAATGGAACCCGCATCATCCTTTGCACGGAACAATACCAGGTCTATATTATCCCGTTGCTTTGACCAGGAAGCCTTGAAACCATACCCCATCCGCTTATAGGCAGGTTCTATATCCCGGTGAACAGTATCGGCCTCCACCGCTTTCTGCAGGCGGCCATACATGGCGCTGAACCTGAAATTACCGGGAGGCGCCAGGTCTACCCCCACGCCATTAAAAAGGTGGCCCGCCAGGGTATAGCTAGAAAAATTCATGCTGGAATAACCCAGGTGCCCGGTGATCCACTTATAGCTAGGTGTAAGGCCATATTGATTAAAAGGTTGCTGAAAAGCTACCCTGCTTTGATTGGAGTAGTTGAAGCTGAAGGGCACTGACCATCCATAGATATCCATATTCAGGTTACCACTCAGGAAAAAGTTATAGGGATCGCGGCGGCCTTCCGCCAGGCCCGAAGAGAAATAAGCTACCTGTTCCAGGCTAACACCTCCGGTTACTTTGAGCGGCTGTTCTGTGCCAATTGCGTCCAAACGCTGCGCGTATGCGGATAGGGCCACACAAACACAGGGTAAAAAACATACAATGTGCTTTAGTAAAGTTCTATTCAAATAAACAAGGTTTTACAATGGAAGTAAGCTCTCATCCATACTGTAGGCCAAATTGTCCCCGCTGCGCTCTCAAAACTGCAATCTTATATTCGTTCGGACCACAAGATAGGAATATTAATCATATTAGTAATTTAAATTAATTAATAATTAAAATAATTTAACAGTACATAAAAAAGCCCTGCCTCCCAAACAAGTTGAGAGGACAGGGCACCTTTTATCAACACCGCTCTTTAGTAATTTGGATTCTGAACCAGTACTCCTTTGCTTTTATCTATTTCCGTTTGCGGTATAGGGAAGTAATAGTGCTTCGGACGTATAAAGGTGCGCGGCGCTCCGCCTACAGCCACCTGTGTACCGTTGTACGATAACTTTTGTTTGTTATAGATGTTGACGATATCCACCAGCTTCACTTTGTCCCAACGCATCAGGTCCTGGTGACGTTCATTCTCGCCAGCCAGCTCCATACGGCGCTCGTGCATCAGTGCGGCAAAATTAGCGCCCGTTAAAGCAGGCAGGCCGGCACGTTTACGCACAGCATTGATCTCTGCATCGCCGGCACCCGGACCGCTGGTGCGGATCTTGGCTTCAGCTACCAGCAGGTAAATATCTGCAGAGCGCAGCAAAGGTGTTTTCATGGAGTAGTCAAGACCACCGGTGCTAAGCCAGCGGCAGAACTTACGGTAGTGGAAACCGGTGCTGGACAGGCTGGGATCATAAGTAACCACTTCGGTACCGATGTCTACCTGGTCGCCCTGTTTCATGATGGATACATCTTTACGGGTATCGCCTGTTTCATACTCATCCACCAGGTTCTTCACCGGGAAGAAGAAGCTCCAGCCGCCCCAGGCGCGTGGTACGTGGTAAGTAACAAAGTCCGTATAGCCCCAGCCGTTCTCTGACTGTACTGCAAACAGCATCTCCGAGTTATTGCCGGTAGCTGCGTTGAAGTTGTCAACATAGTTCGTAGCCAGCGCGTAATTGGCACTGCCGGTTACTTTGGTACCATATTCAATAGCCTTATCCAGTTTTTCCCAATACATGTACAGCTTGCAAAGCAGGCCCCATGCGGTTCCTTTGCTTACACGGCCTTTATCGCCGGAAGCATAGGTTTCAGGCAGCAGGTCGGCAGCGGCCAGCAAGTCTTGCTCAATATACTGACGCACTTCTTCCACGCTGGATTTAGCCACGTTATAATCGCCACTCTTTACATTTTCTTCTTTAACAATAGGCACTTCCCCATATATCAACATCAGGCGCCAGTAAGCGTAGGCTCTCAGAAAATGCGCTTCGCCCAGGCAGCGGTTCTTCACGGCTGCATCAATGTCTGTGATATTGGGAATATAAATCAGTGCATTGGTGGCGCGGTTGATCTCTTCATATTTCCATCTCCATCCCACTCTTACCGTGTAAGTGGAGGCGTCATACGTAAACTCCTCTATTACCTGATCGTAATCGTGGTCACCACCCCTTACCTGGTCGTCAGAACAGTTATCGAACACAAATTCGTTGAAGCCGGTATAATCTTCCTGCAGCAGCACCTCGTAGATGCCGGTGATACCATCCTGCGCATCATTCTGGTTACGCCAGTAGTTGCCGGTGGTATAGCTACCCTTGGGCTCCACATCCAGCACATGACAGCCGGCCGAGAACAGCAGTAGCGCGCTGCCCAGTATTGCAGGTATATATCTCTTGCGTTTCATAGTCTTCATCATGGTTTAGCAGATTAAAAATTAAGCGTTGCACCAAAAGTGATGGTCCTTGCCTGCGGATAAGCAGCTACGTCAACACCTCTCTGGCGGTTCCCGTCATTCGTTTTGCTGTCATAACTGTTGGAACCGCTGGTATAACCTAATATCGGCGTGAGGCCTGTATAGTCAGTGATAATAAACAGGTTCTGTGCAGCTACGTACACGCGCATATCAGAAATGCCGCTACGGCCCCACAAAGCAGCAGGGATGGTATAACCCAGCGAGATATTCCGCAGTGAGAAATAGGCGCCGCTTTCTATAAAGCGGTCAGACACGCGGTTGTTCTGGTTGGCGCTGTTCAATGTAACGCGGGGAATGGAATTGCTGGTGCCTTCACCGTGCCAGCGGCCCATCATCTCTGCGTACATGTTATACGGGTAAGCCGGATCGGTACCCTGCATCCTATCGGCATTATACAGCTTAACGCCGGCTACGCCTGCAAAAGAGAGGCTCAGGTCAAAACCTTTATAGCTGGCGCCTGCCTGTATACCATAGGTTACATCCGGGTTGGGACTGCCAAGGTATACACGGTCCTGTTCATTCACCATACCATCACCGTTCTGATCCAGGAAGATCATGTCTCCGGGTTTAATGCTGGCTTTACGTGTATCGTTTGTGATGTTGGGATCTTTATTGATCTGATCCTGTGTCTGGTAAACACCACCTGTTTTCCAGCCATAGAAGGAAGCGATAGGCTGGCCTTCATATGTGCGGGAGATCTCTGCGCCCTGGCGGCCGTAGAGGGTAGAGCCGATAAACGTACCTTGCTCATACAGCTTGGTCACCCTGTTCTTGATAAAAGAAGCATTAGCGCCTATATTATAACTGAAATCCTTAGTACCGCCCTGGTAGTTCAGTTCAATTTCCCAACCTTTGTTGTTCATTTCACCGATGTTACGGTCAGGTATGTTGGAGGTACCATGCACATCCAATGCGGGCGCAGGCACCAGCATGTCGCGGGTGTTCTTATTGAACCAGGTAATAACGGCGTTCAGTTTGTTATCCAGGAAACCAGCTTCCAGGCTGATGTTGGTCATCTCTGCCTTTTCCCAGGTGATATCCGGGTTGGCCAAACGGGAAGCCCAGATACCAGTGAGCGGATTACCACCGAAGGAGTAACGCCTGTCGCGGTTGATAGGCGCCAGGTACTGGAAGTCGGCCACGTTCTGGTTACCCAGCTGGCCCCAGCCACCGGTGATCTTCACGCTGCTGACAGCCTTGGGAGAGACATTACCTTTGAACCAGTTCTCATCAGACAAACGCCAGCCCAGTGAGAAGGCCGGGAAATAACCCCAGCGTTTATCTTTCGGGAAGCGGGAAGAACCATCCGCACGGAAGGTGGCAGTCACCAGGTATCTGTCCTTATATCCGTAAAAGCCCCTTACAAAGCCGGACGCCAGTGCACTCTGTGGATTGAAATTACCATTGATAGCATGGTATTCATTCACGTTATCCAGCACACGCTGAGAAGGATCTTCGTCGTTCAGGCCCCAGCCTTCTGCCCTGAAGAAATAGCCTTTCTGCGTTTGCACGGAATAACCACCTGTTACAGTTACACGGTGATGCTGCGCCAGCAGTTTGTTATAGGTAAGGAATACCTCACCCAGCTCAGAATTATTGCTTTCACTGCGGTTCCAGAGCTCTGCATGATCGCGGGTACGGGTTTGATCCAACACCTTGGGCACAAAGCTGTATTGGTTATAGATGCTGCCATCGTAACCGTAGCTGCCGCGCAGGGTAAGCCCGTCCAGGATCTCCAGTTCAGCATATACATTACCCAGCAGGCGGTAGTTCTTATTCCAGCCGTCGCTTGTTTGCAGTGTATATACCGGGTTATTGATATCTCCCAGTTCGTTGCTGGCTTTGGAAGAGCCATAGCTGCCGTCGTCATTGTGCACGGGAATAGCCGGGTTAAAACGCAGGGTGCTGAAAAGCAGGCCTGTTTGAGAAGAATAGGTATCAAAGCCCCAGTTCTCTTTGTAGGTGAGCTGCAGGTTCTCTCCTACTTTCAGGCGTTTGCCTATTTTATGCTCAGAGTTGATGCGAACGGTAAATCTTTTGAAATAACTGTTCTCAACAATACCTTTTTCATCATAGTAACCGCCGCTGAACATATAGGTAGAACTTTGGTTACCACCACGCAGGCTTACATCGGCATTGGTGATCTTACCAGAGCGCAGCACTGCATCCTGCCAGTCTGTACGCTGGGTAGCATAATACGGATCCTGCCAGAGCGGGTCTACGGCCACACCGTCGTTGGTATAGCGTTCCTGTTTCAGCGTCACCAGTTCGGGCGCTGTAAGCAGGGGGATAGTGCGGATAACATTGGTAAAGCCGTGGTACACGTTGGCGGAAGCGCGTAATTTCTCACCGTAATTACCTTTTTTGGTGGTGATGATGATCACACCGTTTGCAGCGCGGGTACCATAGATGGCGGAAGAAGATGCGTCCTTGAGCACTTCTATGGAGGCGATATCGTTCGGGTTTACATCATTGATGCCTCCGGCAGGCACTCCATCTATTACAATAAGTGGTTCTGCGTTATTGATGGTACCCGTACCGCGGATACGGATGCTGGGCGTGGTACCGGGCGATCCGTCGGAACGTACGATATCTACACCGCTGGCGCGTCCCTGGAGGGCCTGGGCGGCATCGCTCACGGGCAGGTTCTTGATATCGGCGCCCTTGATAGAGGAGATCGTACCGGTAACATCGCGGCGGGTCTGGGTACCATAACCTACCACCAGTACTTCATTCAGGCCTTTACTGGCCACTTCAAGCGTGATGTTGATGTTGGATTGGTCTCCGATGGTAAAGGTCTGCTGGCGATAGCCTACATAAGAAAAGCTCAGGGCCCTGACACCGGCAGGCACTTGTAAGGAGAAACGGCCGGCAGCATCTGTAACGCCGCCGCCGGGCGCTCCCTGGTAGGTGATGGTCACACCGGGCAGACCTGTGCTGTCTGCGGTGCTGGTCACCTTACCAGTAATGGCGCGTTGAGCCAACAGGGTGCCTGTTGACAGACAAAGCATGGCAAATAAGAAGCAAAGCTTCCATGAGTAGCTGTTTTGCATAGCTGATGAATAAATGGTAATAAAACGATTTAGCGATCCGGCCAAAAAAAATTGCAGCTTGGTGCACATTTCACGACTTATCTTCTACTGGTTGATCTGCTGCATTCTTCGATTTGATTGGTTCTGGTTCAATAATTAGTAATAACGTGTATAATTTACATTGTTCCCCATCCCTTTAATGCTGCTTTTATATAAAGTTAAACGATGGCTCAAAAATAATATAATAGTATTTTAACTATGTGAAATGCTCTATTACCGATACGTTAAGATTAAGGCCCCCAAATAGAAACGGCTTAACCAAACAGGGTTAAGCCGTTTCCTGGTATAAATGTAATAACTTCTTTTAATTGTTCAAGGCTTTTATTTTTTAATTGCTATCGTGTTGATCAATTTACCAATGGGGTCGATGCTGATCTCCACTACATCATTTTCCTGCAAAGTAAAACTACTGTCGGGTACCAGGCAGGTACCGGTCATCAGGTAACAGCCCTGGGGGAAATCGCATTCACGGAAAAGATAGCCCGCCAGCTCTGTGTGGCCGCGTTTCATCTGGCTGATCGGCACCGCATCATTATACTTCGCCTGGCCATCCCGGAGGATCTGCATCGTTATCGCGGTAGCGGGCGGAAGGGGCGCTTCGGGCACCAGCAAGCAAGGACCGATAGCAGCGCTTTTTTCATATACCTTGGCCTGGGGCAGGTACAAAGGGTTCTCTCCTTCTATACTTCGGGAACTCATATCGTTACCCACCGTATACCCCTGGATGGCGCCTGTACTGTTCATGAACAGGGTCAGTTCCGGTTCGGGCACATTCCAGGTAGAGTCTTTGCGGATATACACGGCCTGTCCGTGGCCGGAAGTCCGTTGGGCAATGGCTTTGAAGAACAATTCCGGCCGCTCGGCTTCATACACCATATCGTAGAAAGTGGCGCCGCCGGCTACTTCTGATTCTTCCATACGGGCTACCTTGCTGCGGAAATAGGTAACGCCCGCCGCCCAGATCTCCTGCGTGCCAATGGGTGGCAGCAGGCCTGTTTGGATAGCCGCTTCCGCGTTGTCAGCAGGCTTGAGCGATGCAATGGTTGTGCGAAGGCTGTTAAACAGCGCAGGGCTGTTCACCAGGGTATCCCAATCCTGGTCCATTTGGTAGTAACGGTCCTGGTAGTACGCAAAAATGCCGGTACTTGTCTTATACAAACGAATATATTCCATAGTGCTGTTATTTTTTATTGAAAGCGCTTGCAATGTCTGTGATGGATAGGTGCCATAAACGTCGGGCCAGGGCATCCAGGGCGGCACGGTCGCCTTCCAGGTGAACGGTGGTCTGGCGGTATACCATAGAATCGCCGGGCGATAAAGGCTGTGCAGCGGAAGAAGATTCCAGCTCATAGAAAGGCCCCATCTGTTTACCATCTTCCAGGGGACCATCGTTATAGCAATTCGCTACATCGCCTTTATAGGGCTCCTGCTGTTGTTCCCATTTCGAATTTACATAAGCGCCCGAAGGATCGATGCTAAAAAGGATGAGCGTGATGGCCCCGCTTTCTGTATCTATGCTGCCTGACAGCGGCAAGGCTATTTCAGGGGCCAGGCCTATCTTTCCGCGGCGGCGGCCATCGGCCTTCATCAGCAGCAGGCTGTCACGTATCTGCAGGTACTCCGGCGGGATCTTGCCGAAATAGTCATCGTTGATGTAATCACGCGCTGCAGGCAATGGCTTAAATGGTACCACGATCACGGTTTTATCGGATGGTGTGAACATCCCCAGCAACCAGATGGATAAGAGACCAGACTCCTTATTCCAGGCATTGCTGCCGGTATTGGTTACCGTGTTCTCTGTTTGATAAGCTACACTGGCAAGACCTGCAGGCAGGTCAAGGCCCAGTCGTGACACGATCTCCGCCCTTCTCAGTAAACTGATCCTGCGGCGGATACCTACATGGAAAGTTGTACCGGCATAGTTCTGTAAGGCGCCTTGTTTGGTGTAGACCACTTCCTGGTCATTGCGGTAGGCTTCTTCAAAATAAGCGGTATCTATAAGACCTGGTGTTTGCCAGTATTGGAATTCAAAAGCTTTACCGGGCGGAAAGAACAGAGCGTATTGCCCGCCTTCAGGCCCCAGCCAGAAACGTTCTTCTCCTCCGAAGGCGTTGATATGCGGGTTATAAGTACCGGAGTCTATCAGGGCATAGTTGATCCATCCATAGCTTTTGCCGTTCAGGCCGCGGGCAGAGCTGGTCATTACGCGGGCCTGGTAATCTCCGGCCACCACAACCATGCTGCTGTCTTCAGGACTTTTCAGCAATACCATATTGCCCAGGTGATGGTGCAGGAAGTTAAGATCCTGGTCAAAGGAGGCGGTATCTTTTCCGGTAGACGCGGGGGGCTTGTTGCCGGTATTGCAGGCGGAGAGCATGGAAAATAGGGTGAGTATCGTTAAGGTGTTTTTCATACGTTGTCTTAAGATAGTAATTAATTGTTAAAAAGCTATCTCCGCTTTCAGCTTATCATCCGCATATAAATGAGCATTCAAACCACTGAGCGTTACCACAGCGCCTTCCCTCTTCCATTTAACAGGCAATTTCTCCCCATTCAACTGCACCACTACCGACGATGCCTGTACGTTATCCGGCAATGTCAGCAGTAACTCCTGCAAGTGCAAACTACCATACCCCAGCACAATTTCATCTACCTGCCTCCGTGAGCTCCTTTGCTGCAGCAAATTGCCCCAGCCATTCGCCGCCGTAAAGAAGCCCTTGAACTGTTCCGGCTGCAGCTTCGGCGCAAACGCTAATTTACCCTTCGGGCCATCATAATGATAATCCTCCAGCGCCAGCAATACGCCCCAGGAGGCCAGTGCACGGGCATAGTGATCACCGCACTCCACTTCATTCCAGGGATTGTGTTTCTCCGGCGTATACCGCTGATGCACGACTTTCACGAGAGAAAGTCCTTCATCCAGCATACCTTCCGCAATCATATTCGCCGCTACCTGGTATTCAATACCCGTCCAGATCTCATCGCGGTAGCGTACGCCGTTCTCTCCCATATGTTTGCTCAGCGGCCAGGTACAAATAAGAAGTCCCGGTTCTGCGCCGCGGGCATAGTAACGTTCGGGCGGGTATACTGCATTATACGCGCCCGCGTCTGTGGTAAAATTATATTCCCAGATGGATCGCAGCGCCTGCTTCACTTTATCCTGCGGATACAAATATCCCAGCTGCAGCTGATGCGCCCAGGTTTGCCCGAACAGCTGGTCACTCAGGCAGCCATCCGCATATTGAAATTTCGGATGTTGCTGCAGATCTACTTCCTGGATAAAATAACGGCCGTTCCAAAGGCGCTTCACGCTAAGATCTGCTCCCGAGCGAAAGAGCTGCTCACAGCTATCGGCCATCACAGGATCATGCATCAGCAAGGCCATCTCCCTGCCTGCTTTCAGCGCCGCCAGGTATAATCCTCCTACATAGGTATTGGCGCCGTAAAAAGAAATATCATAGGTGTTAGCTTGCTGCGCAGAGAGCAAACCATCCAGCGTTCCATCTTTCCTGTCTTCACTGAAAAGATAGCTGATGGCTTTGCGAATGTTCTTCCAGTTGCGTAAAAGGAAAAGATCATTCCCACTTAAGAGATGCTCGCGATAGGATTTCAGGATACCACCCGCGTGACCATCTATCTTCACATCATCCGTTCCGTTGCGGGTCATGATCGCACCGTCTGCTCGAAAAGAATTGGCGAAGTCCGTCTGTTCCCGCAGATTGCGGTCCAGTTCCGGGAAGAGGTACGCCATCGCCTGTTCATAATTCCAAACATGGGTGCAGGTACCCGTACAGGAACCTACGCCTTCCCAGGCGTAGAACTTACCATTGGCCCACCATTGGCAGGTTTCTGTGGCCAGGGTGGAAACCGGCATCATAAGGCGGTGTTTCAGCCAGTAAGGCAGGGTGGAACGATAATAAGCCTCCACAAAACGCTGCGTAGTGGCCGTTAGCCTGGACTGGTTCTTTTTCAGCCAGCTGGCAACATCCTGCGCATCGCTGAACCAGTTGGCGTAATTATTACCGATGGCCGGCTCATTAGGAGCAATAGGCTTGTTCCAGTTCCCGCCATCCCCATAATCCAGCGGACGGTTAGGAAAATACCAGCTGAGCAGGAAAACCACTTCTTTTTCCTGGCCGGGCAGCAATTCCAGGGGTACGCTGACTTCACCGGTCAGCGCTTTACCCAGGGGCGAACGGCTTTCTTCCTGCGTACCGGAAGCCTGGTCTGTAATGACGGTCGCCCGATCGCTCAATGCGCCCAGGGCCATATTACCGTAATAAGGATGCCTGCTTAAGCCGCTGCTGTCTGTCGTGGCCACTGCATCCATGATCAGCGAACGGAGACCTTTGGCATAATGAGCGCGGTTACGGCTGAAAGCGGATACCTGGTCCTTCAGCTCAAGACATACGGGGTTTTGCAGCCAGCCATTCAACGCAATCACTGCTTTTTGTTTGCCGGTGTTCCGGAGGGTAAAAACAAGGTAGGTACCGGGTGTGGCAGATTCCCGGGCATTGAGGGGAATAAAGGGAGAAAAGGCCTGCATACGAACAGCGACAGGCAACTTTTCGCGGGTATCATCGTAATGAACAGTGGCTACGGGGTATTCGCCGGTGAAGGAGATGCTATTGCAGCCTTCCTTATTCAGCAGCCGGGTAAATGTTTTTCCCCCGCTGCTCACCTTTATCTGAAAGCCCTGGCGGATGAAAGACGCCGGGGTAAAAGTTTGGTACACCACCTTCCATTGGCCCAGCGGCGTATTGAAAGTATTCATGTTCTCATGACCGGGACCAGTATTATAGGCGTTATTGGCAATCCACCACCCCGCCAGAGAACCGTCGCCGCGAATGTAAAGCTGTCCGGCGGCAATACCGCCCACCGGCATCCCGATAGTGGTCAGGGCTGCACCGCGGTAAGTGGTTTGAACCGTATCATGGTAAAGGCTATGGTACCATTGGCGGTTCAGCGGCTTCTGCGCCGGAATTAATTTGGTGGAAGGCTGACCGTACACCTGCAAGGAGAACAGTACAGCCATCCACCGCCACAGTACAGCAATAATGCGTTGTTTCATAAGAGGAGATATATGAAAACGTGGAATCTTAACTACTGCAATATGAATGTTTTTTTTGCCAAAGCGTAATCAATAACAAGCCAAAAATTGTACTATATTGGCAATTGTATCAACCTGGTGGATGCATAACTGTTTTTATTTGATAAAATTCCACGGACAATGAAACCGATACTTAGAAAGGTATCCGTACATGGGGGACAATCATTCAGCGTGCGGGAGGATATCCTCCCCTATCTCTACAATCACTGGCATTATCATCCGGAAGCGGAACTGACGCTGATCCGCAAAGGCCGGGGTACCCGCCTGGTAGGCGATCATATGGAGCGCTTCGCGGATGGCGACCTGATATTGCTGGGGCCTAACCTGCCGCACATGTGGCGCAACGATGCCGACTACTTCAAGGCAAACAGCGATCTGCACATTGAAGCCATCGCCATTCATTTCCACGAGCAATTCTGGGGCGATGCGTTCCTACAGCTCCCCGAGATGGAGCCAATCAGACTGCTGCTAAAGCAGGCCCGCAGGGGCATCCGGATCAACGGGACAGCCCGTGAACAGCTTTCCCTGCAAATGGAAGCAATGCTGCAGGCCAGCGGCACTCAACGCATCACGATCCTGATCACCCTGCTGACAGCCATCGCAGCTACTGCAGAAAAAAGCTCGCTCAGCAGCCTCGGATTTGTGCAGGAGTATAACCTGCAACGTACGGATAAGATCAACGAGATCTACCATTATACCTTCAACAATTTCACCAATCCCATTAGTATCGGGGAAGTAGCAAAAGCCGTACATATCAGTCCGCATTCATTTTGCCGTTACTTCAAAACCAGGACCTCGAAAACCTATTTTGAATTCCTGGCAGAACTACGTATAGGCTACGCCTGCAAGCTGATACTGGAGAACGAGATGAGCATGGCGCAGGTATGCTATTCCAGCGGGTTTAACAATGTGGCGAACTTTAACCGCAAGTTCAAGGAGCTCACGGGTAAAACACCGCTGCAGTATTACAAAGAATACGCAATGATATGCTGATATGATCGCCGCCATTCATCAATTTAAATAGCCCGTTTGCCTGCTTCTTTGTAACTTATATACAAGCATCGTATATGTTGTTAAAACTGGGCTTATATACCGCTTTATTGAACACCCTGCTTCTGCATGCCATGGCGCAACAGGTAGAACTGGCCACGGTAGATCAGCTGGAGCATCGTTTTGCCGAAGGCAGCGATACCACCTACATCGTTAACTTCTGGGCTACCTGGTGCGGCCCCTGTGTTGACGAGCTGCCGCATTTCGAAAAATTTAGCCAGGCATATAAAGACGAAGCCGTGAAGATATTGCTGGTGAGTGTAGATGCACGGTCTAAACTGCGCACCAGTGTGATCCCGTTCATTCAGAAAGTACAGCTGCACAATGAGGTGCTGCTGTTGAACGAAACAAACCAGCAGGAATATATAGACCGTATCAGCCCGGACTGGTCAGGCAGTTTGCCGGCCACGCTCTTTGTAAACAAAGGAAAACAGTTACGCCGTTTACAGGAAAAAGAATTCACCTATGACCAATTGGTAACAATTTACAGATCATTAAAATAGTACCGTTATGCGAAGCTTACTCATGCTCTCTTTGCTCATGCTGGGGCTTATTGCCCGTGCACAGGTAACAGGTTACCAGGTAGGCGATGTGGTAACCGATTTTAATCTGAAAAATGTTGATAACAAGAACGTTTCACTGGCCAGCTTCCCCAATGCCAAAGGCTATATTGTGATATTCGGCTGTAATACCTGCCCCGTATCACGCGGTTATGAGAACAGGATGGTAGCACTGCAGCAGCAGTTCGCGTCCAAAGGTTATCCTGTGATCATGATCAATCCCAATGATCCGGAAGCACAACAGGGAGAAGCTTTTGAAGATATGCAGCAACATTATAAGAAAAGCAGCCTGACCTTCCCTTACCTGGAAGACCCCGGACAGGTAGTAACCCGCCGTTTCGGCGCGCTGCGCACCCCGCATGTGTTTGTATTGCAGAAGAACAAAAAAGGCATCGTAGTGTCCTATATCGGCGCGATAGACAATGATCCTGATAATGATAATGCCAGCAGGATCAATTATGTGCAGAATGCGGTGAATGCTTTGATGGCAGGGAAACAGCCGGAGCCTTCACTGACGAAAGCAGTGGGATGCGGGGTGAAGTCGAAGAGAGGGTGAGAAAGTCAATGGTCCATAGCAGTTCGGTTAGCTCATATAATTCAAAAGAAAAATCCATAGCTTATAACGCATCACAAAGTAGCGTTACATGCTATGGACTATAGACTATCGACTATGGACTAGCTTAAAAATTCCATCCCGCTTTCAATCCCCAGAACTTAACGTTCTGTTCGCTTTTGTACCAGCCTTCGTATTTAGCCTGGAAATCAAATCCCAGGATGCGGATACCAATACCAGGAGAGAAGATAACAGCAGAACCATCCGGGCCGTCGCCTATATAGTTCGCTGCACCGCTTTCTACTTTCACGTATAACAGGGGAATGGGAAATTTATATCTCAAACCAACACGTACAGGTACAGCCTGCAGGGCATCAATTTTTGTTGTGCCTACACCTGCTATATCTATCTCTTTACCCCCGAAACGCATGTAGCTTACAGAGCCGGTCACGGCCAGGCCGCCAATCAGCTTAACGTCAGCTCCTAAACCAGCGCCGAAGCCTGTATTGTGCGTATCACTCAGGTCACCGATAGGGATACCTGCTTCTACAAACGGACCAATACTGAATCGTTTAAGGGGATTAAGCTGTGCGTGAGATAAATTGCTGGTCATACACAGGATCAGCAACATACCGG
>Ga0102590_1000906_pt1 | contig 53403 bp, 43 predicted proteins | sample AraplaMF_Col_mMF_FD_76859 | JGI IMG/M metagenome (GOLD analysis project Ga0102590, IMG submission 76859) | Arabidopsis root microbial communities from the University of North Carolina, USA - plate scrape MF_Col_mMF | ecosystem: Host-associated > Plants > Roots > Endosphere | place: USA...
GACGCCGCGGTCCGCGAGGACGCCGGCGGCCGTCGCCATCACCGCCTGGAGCAGGGCCGTGGTCACGACGGTCGAGGCGGGGGCGAAGGGGGCGGGGATGGCGTCGAGGGTGAGCGTCGCGTCGCCCACCGCGATCTTGGAGTCGAGGACGATGTCGCAGTGGTCCTTGAGGTAGGTGCCCGAGGCGTGCCGCGAGCCGGTCTCCGAGGCGTACGCCACCGAGGTGACCCCGATGACCTTGACCCCCCGTGCACGGGCGCTCGTCGCCATCTCCACCGGGAGGGCGTTGCGGCCGGACAGGGAGATGATCACCAGGAGGTCGCCGGACCGGAGCGGGCTGCAGTCGAGGACCGCGCCGGCCAGACCGTCCACCCGCTCCAGCGCCGAGCCCAGCGTCGCCGGCATGACGTCGACCCCGACGACCCCCGGCACCGCGAGCAGGTTCATCAGGGCGAGGCCGCCCGCCCGGTAGACCATGTCCTGGGCGGCCAGCGAGGAGTGCCCGGCCCCGAACGCGAACAGCCGGCCGCCCGCGGCGACCACGTCCGCGACCAGGGTGCCCGCCGCGGCGATCTCCTCCGCTTCCTCGTCCCGCACCCGTCGAAGCATGCCGATGGCCGCGTCGAAGAAACGCCCGGCCAGTTCGTTCCCGCCCTGCGGCTCCCCGCCACTCGGCTGCTCGCTCATCGGCGACGCCCCTTCGAAGTCTCGGTGTCCCGTTCTCGACCGGCCGTCGACCGCACGGCGCAACGACGCCCCCGGGGGCGGCCCGTGTCGCGGATCACGTTGCGGTCCGGACCAGAGGGATGTCAATACGGACGGGCCCAGGGGGGCCGCTCGGCGGCCCGGGTTTCGCGGGCTCTCCCCGGTTGTCAGCGCGATGCGTCAGAATTGAGTCCAGGGCCAGCGCACACGCCGGTGAGCCTTCGAGCCTCCGGCAGATTTCATCGAGGGGCACGTATGTCCGGACTGATCGACACCACGGAGATGTATCTCCGCACCATCCTCGAGCTGGAGGAGGAAGGCGTGGTCCCCATGCGCGCCCGCATCGCCGAGCGGCTCGACCAGAGCGGCCCGACGGTCAGCCAGACCGTGGCGCGCATGGAACGCGACGGGCTGGTGTCGGTCGCGGCCGACCGCCACCTGGAGCTCACGGACGAGGGCCGCCGCCTGGCCACCCGTGTGATGCGCAAGCACCGTCTCGCCGAGTGCCTGCTGGTCGACGTGATCGGCCTGGAGTGGGAGCAGGTGCACGCCGAGGCGTGCCGCTGGGAGCACGTGATGAGCGAGGCGGTCGAGCGCCGCGTCGTCGAGCTGCTGCGGCACCCCACCGAGTCGCCGTACGGCAACCCGATCCCGGGTCTGGAGGAGCTGGGCGAGAAGGACGGGGCGGACCCGTTCCTGGACGCGAGCATGGTGTCGCTGGCCGAGCTGGACCCGGGCACCGACGGCAAGACCGTCGTCGTCCGGCGTATCGGCGAGCCCATCCAGACCGACGCCCAGCTGATGTACACGCTGCGGCGGGCCGGCGTGCAGCCCGGCTCGGTGGTCAGCGTGACGGAGTCCGCGGGCGGGGTGCTCGTCGGCAGCGGCGGCGAGGCGGCCGAGCTGGAGTCGGAGGTCGCTTCCCACGTGTTCGTGGCCAAGCGCTAGGCGGAGTCCCGCAGACGGCCGGCCGATCTTTCGGCTCGCACGGTCCCGACGCGCACGGCCTTCATCGGAGCCACGCAATGCGGGTGACTCCAGGGGCTGTTGTGATGACTTCGCGATCCTGCCGAATCCAAGATCCAGTGCGCGGAATCGCAGCGTTCGGGCCGTGCGCATGCAAGGCTGTCGCATGAGGCATATGACCGGAGAGCTCGTGGCCACGGGGTGACAGCGATATCACCTGGTCAGGGAGGGGGCGGATGGATGTGCCGCAGACAAGGGAAGAGCCCCGGCGCCTTGTGGCGCCGGGGCCTGTCCTCCCCTGTTCCGACCCGGAGCCCCGAGCTCCCAGGGTCGTCCCCCTCGGACCGTTTTTCCCCGAGCGGTCCGCCTCCCGCTGAAGATCTCCCCGCGGAACCGACGGCCAATCCTCGAGGAAGGTCACTCGAAGGAGGGGTGTTGCCTCCAGAAGCACCATTTTCGAATAGTCATTCGATAGCGTGGCGGCCATGGCCCCACCCGATCGTGCGCCACGACGACCGGCGCATCCCGTGACTCGGCGAGCGACGGCACCACACAGGGCCGGCACCGGCACCCGGCGACGGCGGTGACCGGCACCACCAGCAGAAGCAGCAGGACAACAGCGGCAGTACGACGAGCGCGTGGACCGGCCGGCGGAAGCAGGCGGTCCGGACGGAGCAGGGGGGTGCCACGAGCATGGTGCGGCGCATCGACGTGACCGGAGCGGGCGGCCTACGCCTCGCGGCCTGGGAGTTCGCCGACCCGCCCAAGTCAGGGGAGAACGAGCGGGCACCGGGAGTGCTGTTACTCCACGGGCTGATGGGCCGCGCCTCGCACTGGGCGCCCACAGCCCGCTGGCTCTCCGAGCGGCACCGCGCCGTCGCACTCGACCAGCGCGGTCACGGCCAGAGCGACAAACCGCCCGAAGGGGCGTACACCCGCGAGGCCTACATCGACGACGCCGAGGCCGCCCTTGAACAGCTCGGCCTCGCCCCGGCCGTCCTCATCGGCCACGCCATGGGCGCCCTGACCGCCTGGCAGCTCGCCGCCAAACGCCCCGACCTGGTGCGCGGCCTGATCATCTGCGATATGCGCGCCTCCGCGCTCGGCGCCGCCTCGCAGCGCGAGTGGGAGAGCTGGTTCAAGTCCTGGCCGCTGCCCTTCGCCACACTCGCCGACGTACGGAAGTGGTTCGGCGAGGACGACCCCTGGGTGGAGCGCCCGAATCCGGCCCGCGGCGAGTTCTACGCCGAGGTGATGGCCGAGTCCGAGGACGGCTGGCGGCCCGTCTTCGAACCGGAGCAGATGCTGAAGTCCCGCCAGACCTGGGTGTACGACGCGCACTGGGAGGAGCTGGCGCAGGTGCAGTGCCCGGCCCTGGTCGTCCGCGGCCTCGACGGCGAGCTCGGCCGTGCCGAGTCGCAGGAAATGGTGCGCGTCCTGCCGCACGGCCGCTACGCGGAGGTCGCGGAGGCCGGACACCTCGTCCACTACGACCAGCCGGAGGCGTGGCGCACGGCGGTCGAACCGTTCCTGGAGGGCGTACTCACCCCCTGAGCAGCGGAAACGGTGCGCGCGGCAGGACGATCGCCCGACTACGGCAAAAAGCGGTTGATCCTGGCGCGATGGGTTCTTAGGGTGGCTGGTACTTCGGAAAGGAGGTGGTTCGGCAGATGTATGAATACCGGACGGAAGAGGTGACTGCGGGCTAGTGGCCCGCCGTCGTACTCGGTTCGGCGCCGGACCAGCGCGTGCGAGAAGCGCGCAGCCGGCCTAATCCAACGCAGTCACCCGACCCGCGAGCTCGCCGGTACGTCCGGCCGGCTCCCCCGCCGTCAGGCAGGGGGACCTGAGCTCGCGGGTCGTCTGCGTATCGGGGCGGCCGAGCCCGGCACGAGCCGCCCGGCAGGGCCCCGCACACGGCCTCAGGGACTCAGCCGCTCCACCCGCCACGCGCCGTCCGGTTCCGCGACATAACGGAGGCGGTCGTGGAGGCGGTTCTCACGGCCCTGCCAGAACTCGACCGTTCGGGGCGTGACGCGAAAACCACCCCAGTTCGGCGGGACGGGAACCTCGGAGCCCTCGGGATAGCGGGCGCTCAGCTGCTCGTACGCGGTGTCGAGTTCCGCACGCGAGGCGATCACCGAGGACTGCGCGCTGGCCCAGGCACCGAGCCGGGAGCCGTGCGGGCGGGTGCGGAAGTAGGCGGTCGTCTCCTCGCGGCCGGTGCGGTGGGCGGTGCCGGTGACGATCACCTGGCGGGCCATCGGATGCCACGGGAAGAGCAGCGAGATGTGCGGGTTGACCGCCAGGTCCCGGGCCTTGCGGGACTCGTAGTTGGTGTAGAAGACGAAGCCCTGCGCGTCGTAGCCCTTCATCAGGACCGTACGGGAACTGAGCAGGCCGTCCGCGTCCGCCGTGGAGACCACCATCGCGTTCGGCTCGTAGATCATCCCGGCCACCGCGGCCTGCGCCGCCTGTTCGAACCAGCGCGCGAACTGCTCCATCGGCACGGCGGCCAGCGACGACGCGTCGAGCCCTTCGGCACGGTAGTGCGCCCGCATCTCGGCGGGATCGTGCGCCAGGTCCTCGGTGGGCCCCTGGGCCGCCGCACGTTCGACAATGGGTTCGATCTCCGGCTCCGCGGCGTAGGCGGCGGGCGGTTCGGCTGCGGGCTCGTCCGGGTAGCGGTCGGTCACCCGGTCATCTTGCCCCATGCCCTTGGCACTTCGATGGGGTGCGGTTCATCACTGCGTGGCACTGAGTGCCGCCACCTCTCCCCAAAGGTGGCACTCGGGGATATCGTGCAGATGCCGTTCGGGTTGGGTGACCGCCGACCGATCGGGGCATCACCGGATTGACCGTTTCGGACCGCGAGTCCTTCGTCAGCGACCGCGGAACCGGGACGGCGCACCTCCCCCTGACAGCCGACGTCCACCACCTCAGTCCCAGCGGCTCGTGGACGCGGCCGACGGGAACCCCACAGACCACATCCGCCACACACATCACGAGGAGCCGCCTGATGTCCGACTTCGTACCCGGGCTCGAGGGAGTCGTCGCGTTCGAGACGGAGATCGCCGAACCGGACAAGGAGGGCGGTGCCCTGCGATACCGGGGCGTCGACATCGAGGAACTGGTGGGCCAGGTCTCCTTCGGCAACGTCTGGGGACTGCTGGTCGACGGCGCCTTCAATCCCGGCCTGCCGCCCGCCGAGCCCTTCCCCATCCCCGTGCACTCCGGTGACATCCGTGTCGACGTGCAGTCGGCGCTCGCCATGCTCGCCCCGGTGTGGGGTCTGAAGCCGCTCCTGGACATCGACGTCGAGCAGGCCCGCGAGGACCTGGCCCGCGCCGCCGTCATGGCCCTGTCCTACGTCGCCCAGTCGGCACGCGGACAGGGGCTGCCGATGGTGCCGCAGAGCGAGATCGACAAGGCGCACTCCGTCGTGGAACGGTTCATGATCCGCTGGCGGGGCGAGCCGGACCCGAAGCACGTGGCGGCCGTCGACGCCTACTGGACGTCCGCCGCCGAGCACGGCATGAACGCCTCCACCTTCACGGCCCGGGTGATCGCGTCCACGGGCGCGGACGTCGCCGCCGCGCTGTCCGGCGCGGTGGGCGCCATGTCCGGTCCGCTGCACGGCGGTGCGCCCTCGCGTGTGCTCGGCATGATCGAGGAGATCGAGCGCACCGGTGACGCGGAGGCCTATGTGAAGCGTGCTCTCGACCAGGGCGAGCGGCTGATGGGCTTCGGACACCGGGTGTACCGCGCCGAGGACCCGCGTGCCCGTGTGCTGCGCCGTACGGCCCGAGAGCTCGGTGCGCCGCGCTTCGAGATCGCGGAGGCGCTGGAGAAGGCGGCCCTGGAGGAGCTGCACAACCGCCGACCCGACCGTGTGCTCGCCACGAACGTGGAGTTCTGGGCGGCGATCATGCTGGACTTCGCCGAGGTTCCGGCGCACATGTTCACGTCGATGTTCACCTGCGCCCGTACGGCGGGCTGGTCGGCGCACATCCTGGAGCAGAAGCGCACCGGCCGGCTGGTACGGCCGTCCGCACGCTATGTCGGTCCCGCGCCGCGAAGCCCTCAGGAGATCGAGGGTTACGCGGACATCTCGCGCTGACCGCACCGCGCGAGGGCATCCCGTTCACCGCCGCACGCGACGCGGCCCCGCGTCCGGCGGAAGGGGCGCGGAGCCGTCCGGCGTCACGCGGGGCTCAGCAGTTCCGCGTGATGCCGGGCCGCTGCCGCCGGATGCGCCCGCAGCTTGCCCTTCAGCTCGTTGAAGCCGTACTCCGCGAACAGCGGGTTGGCCGGGTCGTCGGTGACACCGGGCGCGGTGGCGGCGTACGGGAAGGGCAGCGGCTCCACTCGGGCGTCCAGACGGGGGTTGAAGAAGAACGGCACGGAGAACCGCTCGGTGGCGCCGGGCGGGCTGACGACCCGGTGGTTGGTCGCGATCAGATAGCCGTCGGTCGCCACCTCCAGCAGCTCACCGAGGTTGACCACGAACGCTCCCTCCAGCGGCGGAACGTCGTGGAAGAGTCCGTCCGCGCGCTGCACCTGGAGTCCGCCGATCCGGTCCTGGAGCAGCAAGGTCAGGAATCCGTAGTCCTTGTGGGCGCCGACCCCCTGGCCGGCGCCGTCGCCGGCGCTCCCGGGGTAGCGCACGAGCTTGAGGTGCGGGTGCGCACGGTCGCCGAAGACCGGGTCGTAGAAGCCGGCGGGCGCACCGATCGCGGTGAGGAGCTCGTGCAGCAGCCGCCGGGCGACCGCGCCGAGCCGGTCGATCCAGGCGAGCGCGGCGGACCGCAGTTCGGGGACGGCGCCCGGCCACTGGTTGGGGCCCTGCAGCCACCAGTAGGCGGGCTCGCCCGGGCCGGGTGCGCGGGCGGGTCGTTCGGCGCCTATGTCCAGTTGGTCGCGCCAGTCACGGGTGCCGCCGGTGCGTTCGTCCCCGATGCGGGTGTAGCCGCGGAAGTGCGGCGAGTTCACGTTGTCGAGGGCGAGGCGGTCGGCCGCCGGGAGCGCGAAGAAGGCGTGCATGGCGTCGAGCAGGGCATCGGTCTCGGCCCGGGTGACACCGTGCCCGACGAGCTGGAAGAAGCCCACGTCATGGGCGGCGCTGTGCAGCTGGGCGTGCAGCAGCGCCCGTGCCTGGGGGCCGCGGTCGGCGGCCGAGAGGTCGATGATCGGGAGCTGGTCGTACGACGGGTTCGTCATGGGGTGCGTCCGCGGGGTCTACGGGGGCAGGAGCGTCCGCGGAGGATGGTGCGGACCCCTGGGTGCCACCGGGGGAGGAAGAGGGGCCGGGTCAGGCGGAAGGCCGACAGCCCATGCTCGTGACGCGCACGTAGTCCACGTGGCGGCGTCGGACGAGCATCGGAGGCATGAGGGCAAGGGTACTGCGGGGTGCGCGGAACGGACGGGCCGCGCACGACGGCCGTGGAGGGTGGGCCGCTCTCAGCCCAGCGCCTCCTCCAGCAACACGCCCCACTGGGCCACCACCCGGTCCCGGCGGGCCCCGTCGTCGGTGAGCAGGTTGGCGAGACCGAGGCCACGGGCCATGTCGAGCAGCCCCTGGACGGTTTCACGGGCGCCGGGACGTGATTCGTCGGCGCCGAGCAGGTCCACGGCGATGCGGTGGGTCTCGCGGCCGACCCGGGCCTCCAGCTCCGTCACGCGCGGCCGCAGCTGGTCCTCGTCGCAGGCGGCGACCCACAGATGCAGAGCCGCACGGAACAGCGGCCCGGTGTACAGGTCGACGAGGGCGGCGACCACCGCACGGCGGTCGGCCGCCCCTTGCGGGAACAGGGCCCGTAGCGCCGTGGAGCGCTCCTCGGCGACGTACTCGACGGCGGCCGTGAACAGGTCCTCACGGGTGGGGAAGTGGTGCTGCGCCGCGCCCCGGGAGACGCCGGCGCGTTCGGCTACGACGGAGACCGTGGAGCCCGCCCAGCCGTGTTCGGCGAGACAGGCCACGGCGGCCTCGAGGAGCCGCTGCCGGGTGGCCCGGCTGCGGTCCTGTTTGGGAACGCGTTCGACCGCGTTCACACCACCCATGCGGGGTCCCGTCGCTCGAGGAAGGCCGTCATCCCCTCGCGGGCCTGCGGCGAGGAGAACAGCCGGGCCGAGAGCGCGGTCAGTTCGGCCGCGTCCCGGTCGAAGGTCTCCCGCACACTAGCCGTGAGCAGTAGTTTTGTCTCGGCCAGCCCCTGGGGCGAGGCCCTGCGCAGCCCGTCGAGCACGGGCGCGAGCACCGCGTCGACGTCGTCGCCCGCCGCGGTGAGCAGCCCGGTGCGCACGGCCTCGGCGGCGTCGAAGCGTTCGCCGGTGAGGTAGTAGCGGGCGAGGGCGCGGGGGTCCGTGCGCGGCAGCAGGGGCAGGGAGATGACGGCCGGGGCGACTCCGATGCGCACCTCGGTGAAGGCGAAGGTGGCCTCCGCCGAGGCGGCCGCGATGTCGCATGCGCCCAGCAGCCCGAGGCCGCCCGCCCGTACGTGCCCCCTCACCCGGGCGACCACGGGTTTGCGCAGTTCGACGATCTGCCGCAACAGCCCGACCAGGGCGTCCGGGTGCGGCGGGTCACGCAGATCGGCGCCGGCGCAGAAGGTGTTCCCGGTGTGGGTGAGGAGGACGGCCCGTACGTCGTCGTCCTTGCCGCAGCGGGTGAGCGCCGCGGTCAGGGCGCCGACGAGCGCGCCCGACAGTGCGTTGCGGTTGCCGGGCGAGTCGAGGGTGACGGTGGTGACGCCGCGGTCGTCCGCGGTGTGGACGAGTTCGCTCACGAGCGCTCCCTGAGCTGCCGGCGGAGTATCTTCCCGGACGCGGCCCGCGGCACTCCCTCGACGAAGGTGACCCGCCGAACCCGCTTGTAGGGGGCGACACGTTCGGCGACGTACATCATGACCTCGCCCGCGGAGAGCTCCTCCGCGCCCGGCTGGCGTACCACGAAGGCGTGCGGGACCTCGTTGTTGTCGTCGTCGTAGACACCGATGACGGCGGCGTCCCCGATCTTCGGGTGGGTCAGCAGAAGCGCCTCCAGTTCGGCGGGCGCCACCTGGAATCCCTTGTACTTGATGAGTTCCTTGACCCGGTCCACGACGAAGAGCCAGCCGTCACCGTCCACATGGCCGATGTCCCCGGTGTGCAGCCAGCCGTCCGGGTCGATCATCGCGTCGGTCGCTCCGGGCTGCCCCAGATAGCCCTTCATCACCTGGGGACCGCGGATGGCGATCTCGCCGGTCTCGCCGACGCCGAGGTCCTTGTCCGGATCGTCGAGGGAGAGGATGCGCATCTCGGTGCCCGCGACGAGCTTGCCGACCGTGCCGGGGGGCGCGTCGCGGGCGTCCAGGGGCACGACATGGGTGCACGGGGACAGTTCCGTCATGCCGTAGCCCTGGCCGATGGGCGGCAGGCCGAGCCGCTCGGCGCAGGCCACCGCCAGGCTCGCGTCCAGGGGCGCCGCGGCGCTGATGATGTACTTCAGGGACGACAGGTCGTACCGCGCGACGGTCGGGTGCTTGGCGAGCGCCAGCACGATCGGCGGCGCCACGTACAGGCCGGTGATGCGGTGGTCCTGGATGGACGCCAGGAAGGAGTCCAGGTCGAAGCGCGGCAGCACCACGACGGTGGCCCCCTGCCGCAGGGGTGCGTTCATCAGGGCCGTCATGCCGTAGATGTGGAAGAAGGGCAGCACGGCGAGGATGCGCTCGCCCGGCCCCGTCCCGATCAGCGGGCGGATCTGGGCGAGGTTGGTGGCTATCTGACGGTGCGTGAGCATCACGCCCTTGGGCATGCCCGTGGTCCCGGACGAGTACGGGAGGACGGCGACGTCCTGCACCGGGTCCATGTCGACCTCGGGTTCGGGCGCGGCCGTCGCCAGCATGTCGATCAGGGAGCGGTGTCCGGGCGCGCTGTCGCAGACGAAGATCTCCTGTACGCCGCCGGCCTTGTCGGCGGCCGTGCGTGCCGTGTCCAGGAGGGGCGACACGGTGACGATCCAGCGGGCGCCCGAGTCGCGCAGCTGCTTGGCGAGTTCCTCGACCGTGGCGAGCGGGTGCACGGTCGTGACCGAGGCCCCCGCGCGCGTGGCGGCGTAGAAGGCGGTCGGGAAGGCGATGGTGTTGGGGCTGTGCAGGGCGAGGACATCACCCTTGCGCACCCCCGCCTCGGCGAGGGCGGCGGCCAACCGCCGGTGGAACCGGTCGAGTTGCTCGTAGGTGAGCGTGGTGCCGTCCACCCCGTCGATCAGGGCGGGCAGCTCACCGAACTCGGCGGCCCGGCCGAGCACCGCGTCGTGGATGGGCATCTCGACGGCCGGGACGTCCGCATACTGGCTTCGGAACACGGTTCCTCCTCGTACGACTCTGTACGACTGCGGTACGGCTGCGGGGCTAGTAGGACTTCGGCAGCCCCAGGGTCTGGTGGGAGACGTAGTTGAGAATCATCTCCCGGCTCACCGGTGCGATACGAGACACGCGCGCCGCCGTGATGAGCGAGGCCAGTCCGAACTCCCGCGTGAGCCCGTTGCCGCCGAGGGTGTGCACGGCCTGGTCGACGGCCTTCACACAGGCCTCCCCCGCGGCGTACTTGGCCATGTTCGCGGCCTCGCCCGCGCCGGCGTCGTCCCCGGAGTCGTACAGGAATGCCGCCTTCTGCATCATCAGGCGGGCCAGTTCCAGATCGATGTGCGCCTGTGCGAGGGGATGGGCGATCGCCTGGTGGGCGCCGATGGGCTGCTTCCAGACGGTGCGGTCGCGGGCGTACTCGACGGCACGGGAGAGCGCGTAGCGGCCCATGCCGATCGCGAAGGCGGCGGTCATCACGCGTTCGGGGTTGAGCCCGGCGAACAGCTGGAGCAGTCCCGCGTCCTCGTCGCCGACGAGCGCGTCGGCGGGCAGCCGCACGTCGTCCAGGGTCAGCTCGAACTGCTTCTCCGCGCCGGAGAGTTCCATGTCGATCCGCCGCCGCCCGAAGCCCGGCGTATCCCGCGGGACGACGAACAGGCAGGGCTTGAGCCGTCCGGTCCGGGCGTCCTGGGTGCGGCCGACGATCAGGGTCTCGTCGGCGATGTCGACGCCGGAGATGAACACCTTGCGGCCGGTGAGGAGCCAGTCGGCGCCGTCACGGCGTGCGGTGGTGGTGATGCGGTGCGAGTTGGAGCCGGCGTCGGGTTCGGTGATGCCGAAGGCCATGGTGCGGGTGCCGTCCGCCAGGCCCGGCAGCCAGCGACGCTTCTGCGCCTCCGTGCCGAACCGGGAGATGACCGTGCCGCAGATCGCCGGCGAGACGACGAGCATGAGCAGGGGACAGCCCGCGGCGCCCAGTTCCTCGAGCACGATGGCGAGTTCGGCTATGCCCTCGCCGCCGCCTCCGTAGGCCTCCGGCAGGTTGACGCCGAGATAGCCCAGTTCGGCCGCCTCGGACCAGAGTTCGGTGGGGTGGCGGTTCTCGGCGATGACGGTGGAGAGGTAGTCGCGGCCGTAGCGTTTGCCGAGGGCGGCCACGGCCGAGCGGAGGGCTCGCTGTTCTTCGGTCTCGATGGCGGGGCTCATATCGGTCTCCCGGGTGCGGAGTTGACGTGGTTGCTCGCGCGGTTCCCCGGTCCTCTCACGGGGCGGACTCCACCACGGCCAGCAATGTCCCGACCTCGACCTGCCGGCCCGGACTGGCGTGGAGAGCGCTCAGCGTGCCGCCGGCCGGCGCCGTGATCCTGTGCTCCATCTTCATCGCCTCCAGCCAGAGCAGCGGCTGACCGGCCTCGACGGCGGCTCCGACGGTCACGCCCTCGGCCACCCGCACGACCGTGCCCGGCATCGGCGCGAGCAGGGACCCGGGGGCGTGGTCGGTGGTGGGTGCGCGGAAGCGGGGCAGGGCGGTGAGGGCGGTCGGGCCGACGTACACCTGATCGCCGTACCGGGACACCCGGAACCTCCGGTGCACCCCGTCCACTTCGAGGACGACGAGACCGGAGTCGGCGTGCACCACGCGCACCCCGTCCGCCGCCAGACCCTGCCGTGTGTGCCGGTAGTGGACCTCGTGCTCCTCGCCCGCCACCAGGAACCGCCTGGACTGAGGCTGCGACGGCAGATTGCGCCAGCCGCCGAACCGCGAACGGCCCTGTGCGTCCGCCAGCGCGGCGGCCAGGGCGGCGTACGGGTCGGGCGCGGGCTCGGTCAGTTCGGCCAGGTGCCGTTCGTAGAAGCCCGTGTCCATCCGGGCCGCGGTGAACTCCCCGTGCCGCAGGGAGCGGACGAGCAGGTCCCTGTTGGTCACCGGGCCGTGGACCTCCGCACGCTCCAGGGCGCTCGCCAGCTTGCGGATCGCCTCGGCCCGCGTGGGGGCGTACGCGACGGCCTTGGCGAGCATCGGGTCGTAGTGGACGCCGATGGTGTCCCCGTCCGCGTACCCGGTGTCCAGCCGCACGTCCGGGACCGCGAGGCGGTGCAGCGTGCCGGTCTGCGGGGCCCACCGATGTGCCGGGTCCTCCGCGTAGAGCCGGGCCTCGATCGCGTGTCCCTGTGCCTGCGGCGGTTCGGCGTCCAGGGCCGCTCCCTCGGCCACCCGGATCTGCAGCGCCACGAGGTCGATCCCGAACACCGCCTCGGTGACCGGGTGTTCCACCTGGAGCCGGGTGTTCATCTCGAGGAAGTGCGCCCGATCGCCCGCGACCAGGAACTCCACCGTCCCGGCCCCCACGTAGCCGACCGCGCGGGCGGCCCGTACGGCCATCGCGCCCAGGCGGTCGGCGAGTTCCTGCGCCAGATCCGGCGCGGGGGCCTCCTCGATCACCTTCTGGTGACGTCGCTGGAGGGAGCAGTCGCGGGTCCCGAGCGCCCATACCGTGCCGTGCGTGTCGGCGAGGATCTGCACCTCGACATGGCGTCCCCCCTCGACATACGGCTCGACGAAGACCTCGTCGTCCCCGAAGGCGCCGAGCGCCTCGGCGCGCGCCGCCGTCAGCGCGGCGTCCAGGTCGTCGAGGTCCCGTACGATCCGCATACCGCGCCCGCCGCCGCCAGCCGCCGCCTTGACCAGGACGGGCAGGTCGTCGGCGGTGACCGTGGCCGGCGGCTCAAGGCCCATCAGCTTCTTCGCCCGGGTCTTCGAGGCCATCGCCTCGATCGCCTCCGGCGGGGGACCGATCCACACCAGGCCCGCGTCGAGCACCGCGCGCGCGAAGTCGGCGTTCTCGGAGAGGAATCCGTACCCGGGGTGGACGGCGTCGGCGCCCGCCGCGAGGGCGGCCTTCACGATCAGGTCGCCACGCAGATACGTCTCGGCGGGTGCCGCACCGGGAAGCCGGACCGTCGCGTCGGCCACCCGGGTGTGGAGCGCGTCCGCATCGGCGTCCGAGTGCACGGCCACGGTGCGGATACCCAGCTCACGACAGGTTCGGGCGATACGGCAGGCGATCTCACCGCGGTTCGCCACCAGAACGGAAGTAATCACGGGCCTCACATCCGGAAGACGCCGAATCCGCCACGCGCGCCCTCGTAGGGCGCCGTGTGGATCGCGGACAGGCACAGGCCGAGGACGGTGCGGGTGTCGCGGGGATCGATGACCCCGTCGTCGTACAGCCGCCCGGACAGGAACATCGGCAGGGACTCGGACTCGATCTGCTGCTCCACCATGGCGCGCAGGGCGGCGTCGGCGTCCTCGTCGTAGGGCCGTCCCTTGGCCGCCGCGGACTGCCGGGCGACGATCGAGAGCACACCGGCGAGCTGCTGCGGCCCCATGACGGCGGACTTGGCGCTCGGCCAGGCGAACAGGAAGCGCGGGTCGTACGCCCTTCCGCACATGCCGTAGTGCCCCGCCCCGTAGGAGGCGCCCATGAGCACGGACAGATGCGGCACCCTGCTGTTGGACACCGCGTTGATCATCATTGCGCCGTGTTTGATGATCCCGCCCTGCTCGTACTCCTTGCCGACCATGTAGCCGGTGGTGTTGTGCAGGAACAGCAGCGGGATGTCCCGCTGGTTGGCGAGCTGGATGAACTGGGCCGCCTTCTGGGACTCCTCGCTGAAGAGCACCCCCTGGGCGTTCGCCAGCACCCCGATCGGATAGCCGTGCAGGCTCGCCCACCCGGTGCACAGGCTCCTGCCGTACAGCGGCTTGAACTCGTCGAAGTCCGAGGCGTCGACGATCCGGGCGATCACCTCGCGCGGATCGAAGGGCGCCTTCAGGTCGCCGGGCACGATGCCGAGGAGTTCCTCCGCGTCGTACTCGGGCGGGAGCGCCGGACCCGGATCGGGGTGCGCCTTGCAGTGGTTGAGGCGGGCGACGACCCGGCGGGCCTGGCGCAGGGCGTCCTGCTCGTCGACGGCGAAGTAGTCGGCGAGACCCGAGACCCGTGCGTGCATCTCGGCGCCGCCGAGGGACTCGTCGTCGCTCTCCTCGCCGGTGGCCATCTTCACCAGCGGGGGACCGCCCAGGAAGACCTTGGCACGCTCCTTGACCATGATCACGTGGTCGGACATGCCCGGGATGTAGGCGCCGCCGGCCGTCGAGTTCCCGAAGACGACCGCGACCGTGGGGATGCCGGCTGCGGACAGCCGCGTGAGGTCGCGGAAGATGGCCCCGCCGGGGATGAAGATCTCCTTCTGGGACGGCAGGTCGGCGCCGCCCGACTCGACCAGGCTGATGCACGGCAGCCGGTTGGCGAGCGCGATGTCGTTGGCGCGCAGCGCCTTCTTCAGGCTCCACGGGTTGCTGGCGCCGCCGCGCACGGTCGGGTCGTTGGCGGTGATCAGGCACTCGACGCCTTCGACGACACCGATGCCGGTGACCAGCGAGGCTCCGACCGTGTAGTCGCTTCCCCAGGCGGCGAGCGGGGACAGCTCGAGGAACGGCGTGTCCGGGTCGAGGAGCAGCTCGATGCGCTCGCGGGCGAGCAGTTTGCCGCGCCCGCGATGCCGCTCGACGTACTTCTCGCCGCCGCCCGCCAGCGCCTTGGCGTGTTCGGCGTCGAGTTCGGCGAGTTTGGCGAGCATGACGTCGCGATGGGCCCGGTGGTCGGGGTCGTCGACGTCCACGGCCGTGGAAAGGACCGTCACGGGCGGGCCTCCGGGATCTCGGACGGATGGGCGGGGGTCACAGGAGGGCCTCCGGCAGATCGAGGTGGCGGGCGCGCAGCCATTCGCCGAGGCCCTTGGCCTGCGGGTCGAATCGGGCCTGCGCGGCGACGCCCTCGCCGAGGATCCCCTCGACGACGAAGTTGAGGGCGCGCAGGTTGGGCAGGACATGACGGACGACGTTCAGACCGGCCGTCTCGGGCAGGAGTTCACGGAAGCGGTCGACGGTCAGGGTGTGGGCGAGCCACCGCCAGGCCTCCTCGGTGCGCACCCACACCCCGACGTTGGCGTCACCGCCCTTGTCACCGCTGCGGGCCCCGGCGACGAGGCCGAGAGGGGCGCGCCGGGTCGGTCCAGGGACCGGCGGCTGCGGCAGGCGCGGCTCGGGCACCTCCTCCAGGACGCGGGTGTCGCCGGCCGGGTCCACGGCGATCCGCCGCCCGTCGTGGAGCACCGCCGCATGGTCCACGCCGTCCCGGGGCACGTAGGCCGACTCGAAGACCCCGTAGGGGGATCCCTTCCCCGGTGGGGCGACCACATGGAAGCCGGGATAACTCGCGAGGGCCAGCTCGATCGCCGCGCCGCTGAGCGCCCGGCCCACCGTCTCCTCGGCCGGGTCGCGCACGACGAGCCGGAGCAGGGCGCTCGCCGTCTCCTCGGTCGGCGCGTCGGGGCGATCGGTGCGGGCGAGCTCCCAGCGCACGTGTGCCGGGCGGCACCCGGCCGCGTCCAGGGCCGCCTCCATCTGCGCTCTCACCAGCGCGGCCTTGGCCTCGACGTCGAGCCCGGTCAGCACGAAGGCGACCTCGTTGCGGAAGCCGCCCAGACGGTTCAGGCCGACCTTCAGGGCGGGGGGCGGCGCCTCTCCCCGCACGCCCTCGATCCGCACCCGGTCGGGCCCTTCCTGGGAGAGGCGGACCGAGTCGAGGCGCGCGGTGACATCGGGACCCGCGTACCGGGCGCCCGCCGTCTCGTACAGCAACTGCGCCGTGACCGTGCCGACGTCCACGACACCGCCGGTCCCCTCGTGCTTGGTGATCACGCTGCTGCCGTCCTCGTGGAGTTCGGCCAGCGGGAAGCCGGGCCGACGCAGCAGCTCGGGCGAATGTGCGGTGAAGAAGGCGTAGTTGCCACCGGTGGCCTGCGCCCCGCACTCCAGGACGTGTCCGGCGACCACCGCGCCCGCCAGCCGGTCGTACTCCGCCGGCCCCCAGCCGAAGTGGGCGAGGGCCGGTCCGGCGACGAGCGCGGCGTCCGTGACGCGACCGGTGACCACGATGTCGGCGCCCTCGCGCAGGCACGCGGCGATGCCGTGGCCGCCGAGGTAGGCATGGGCGGCGAGCAGGCCCGCGGGGGGCGCCGCCGGCCGACCCGTGCCGGGGTCCCGGGAGAAGGAGCCGGTGAGGTCGTCGCCCTCGACGTGGGCCACCCGCACCGGGATCCCCAGGTGGTCGGCCGACTCCCGCACCGCATCGGCCAGCCCCGCCGGGTTGAGGCCGCCGGCGTTGGTCACGATCCGCACGTTCCGCTCATGGGCGAGGCCCAGGCACTCCTCCAACTGGCCGAGGAACGTGCGTGCATAGCCTCCGGCGGGGTTCTTGAGGCGGTCGCGGCCCAGGATCATCATCGTCAGCTCGGCGAGGTAGTCGCCGGTGACCACGTCGAGGGGGCCGCCGGTGAGCATCTCGCGCAGCGCGTCGAAGCGGTCGCCGTAGAAGCCGGAGGCGTTGCCTATGCGCAGCGGCCCGGCGGTCACCGGCCCGCCCTCTTCGGTTCCCGTCCTGCGCCCGGCGGGCCCGCGAAGGCCTGCGCGATGTCCAGCCACCGGTCCGCGTCCGGACCCTCGGCCCGGACCGCGAGGTCGGCCCGGTGGGCGCGCTGGGTCACCAGCAGGCAGAAGTCGAGTGCGGGGCCGGTCACCCGCTGGGCGGCGTCGTGCGGCCCGTACGTCCACACGTCGTTCCCGGAAGGCGCGACCAGCTCCACCCGGAACTCCTGTGCGGGCGCGCTCAACCCCCGTACGCCGAAGGCGAAGTCCCGCGCGCGCACCCCGATGCGGACCACATGGCGCAGCCGGTCGGTGGGAGTACGCACCACCCCGAGCGTGTCGGCGACGTCCTGCCCGTGCGCCCAGGTCTCCATCAGCCGTCCGGTGGCCATGGACGCCGCCGACATGGGCGGCCCGTACCAGGGGAAGCGGGTGCCGGAAGGCGCCGTGCGCAGTGCCCGGTCGAGTGCGGCCCGGCCCTCGCGCCACTCGGAGAGCAGCCGGGCGGGCGGCAGCGCGGCGCCCTCACCCGCGGCCTCGTCGACCCAGGTGTCGGGGGATGCCAGCGCCTTCTCCACCTCCGCGCCGAAGCCCTCGGTGTCGGTGACGGCCAGCAGGGCGGCGCGGTCCGTCCAGGCGAGGTGCGCGATCTGGTGGGCGAGGGTCCAGCCCGCGGCGGGCGTGGGAAGCGCCCAGCGGGACTCCTCCAACCCGGCCACGAGCCGGTCGAGTTCCTCACTCTCCCGGCCCAGATCGTCGATCACGGACGATGCGTCGGACACGATGCGCTCCCCTCGGGGCACGACGATGTGCGTGGGGAGCATGGCAGCGGCCGAAGAAACAAGCAAGCATGCTTGCATGGATCTCCGGTCACAGGGATCCCACAGCCCGCGCCGATGGACACGGGGAACCGCGGCCGGCTCTCTTCCCCCGGCGGGCTCCAGCCGCGGACGCGGCGCCCCCGGGCTTCCCGGCCTGACCCGCGGACGCCGCCCTCGGCGGTGTGCCCCGCGGGTACGCGCGGGCGATCGATCCCTGTGGCACTGCTCACCCTCCCTCGTCCGGCCCGTTCGAGCCGGGCGGCCCCACCTCCGCTCCGCGCGGCCAACTCCGCGGCGAGGGGCTCCTGTTCCACGACGGGACGCCCTGGCACGGCGTCCGCCCCGCACCCGGCCGTCCGGTACAGGCGCGTCACGGGTTCACACACCTGACGCAGTCCACTACCCTGGACCAGCAGGTACACGATGCTGAACGAACCTCAAGTCAACTGCACTGGAAGGCCCCGTGAACACGCCCAGCGCCGCCCCCTCCACCCCGGCCCCGGTCGCCACCGGACCGGTATCCGCGCACCCGGTGTCCGGCGGGCCGCGCCGCCGGGGATCCCTCGGGCCCGTGGGTCTGGTCCTCGCCGGAGGTGTCTCCGTGCAGTTCGGCGGGGCGCTCGCGGTGAGCCTGATGCCACGGGCCGGCGCGCTCGGCGTAGTGACCCTGCGACTCGTGGTCGCTGCCGTCGTCCTGCTTCTGGTCTGCCGGCCCCGGCTGCGCGGCCACGCACGCGCCGACTGGGGCACGGTCGTCGTCTTCGGCGTCACCATGGCCGCGATGAACGGTCTCTTCTACCAGGCAGTGGACCGCATCCCCCTGGGCCCCGCGGTCACCCTCGAGGTCCTCGGCCCGCTGGCCCTCTCCGTCCTCGCCTCCCGGCGTGCGGTGAACCTGGTCTGGGCGGGCCTGGCGCTCGCCGGCGTCTTCCTGCTCGGCGGCGGGGGCTTCGGCGACCTCGACATGGCGGGGGTCGGCTTCGCACTCTCGGCGGGAGCGATGTGGGCGGCGTACATCGTCTTCAGCGCCCGCACGGGGCGGCGCTTCCCGCAGGCCGACGGGCTGGCACTCGCGATGGCGGTCGCGGCCGTGGTGTTCGTGCCGCTGGGGGTCGCCGAGTCGGGCGCGAAACTGCTCGTGCCGACCACGATCGGCCTGGGCGCGGCCGTGGCGGTCCTCTCCTCGGTACTGCCCTACACCCTGGAGCTGCTCGCCCTGCGCCGCCTGCCGGCCTCCACGTTCGCGATCCTGATGAGCCTGGAGCCGGCGGTCGCGGCGACCGCCGGCTTCCTGGTGCTGGACCAGTCCCTGAACGCGAGTCAGGCGGCGGCGATCGCACTGGTCATCGCCGCGAGCATGGGCGCGGTACGGACGCAGATCGGGCGGGGCGGGCCGGTCGCCGAGCCGGAGGCATGAGCGTCACCGGCGGGAGACGTACAGGTTCAGCGCCTTGTGCAGCAGGCGGTTGAGCGGCAGGTCCCACTCGCCGAGATACTCCACCGCCTGCCCGCCCGTGCCGACCTTGAAGCGGAGCAGGCCGAGGAGGTGGTTGGAGTCCTCCAGGGTGTCGGTGATGCCGCGCAGGTCGTAGACGGCGGCGCCCCCCTCGTGGGCGTCGCTGAGCATGCGCCACTGGATCGCGTTGTTCGGCTGGACCTCGCGCCTGCGGCCGGTGGAGGCGCCGTACGAGTACCAGACGTGCGTACCGACGGTCAGCATCGTCGCGGCGGCGAGGACCTCGCCGTCGTGGTGGGCGAGATACAGCCGCATTCGGTCCGGGTCCTCGGCCGTCAGCGCGGTCCACATCCGCTGGAAGTACGGCAGCGGGCGCGGGAGGAAGCGGTCGCGCTCGGCGGTCTCGGTGTACAGGGCGTAGAAGGCCGGCAGGTCGTCGTAGTCTCCGCGGACCACCTTCACGCCGGCCTTCTCGGCCTTCTTCACATTGCGGCGCCACTGCTGGTTGAGACCGCGCTGGACGTCCTCCAGCGTCCGCCCCTCGAGTGGCACCTGGAAGACGTAACGGGGCTGCCCCGCCGCGAAGCCCTCCGAGCCGCCCGGCTCCGTCTGCCGCCAGCCCAGTCGGCGCAGCCGCTCCGCGACCTCGGCAGCGCGCGGCTCGTGCCCGGTCGCCGGAACGTCGCGCAGCCGATGTGCTCCCGGGTCCGCGATCGCCGCCTTGACGGCGTCCGCGCTCCAGCGGCGCGCGACCACGGGCGGGCCCATCTTGACCGAGAAGGCGCCGCGGCTCTTCAGATGGTCGACCAGCGGCCGGAGCCACCGGTCGAGGTCCGGCGCGTACCAGTCGATGACCGGGCCCTCGGGCAGATAGGCCAGATACCGCTTGAGCTTCGGCAGCGGGCGCAGCAGGACCAGGCCCACACCGACCGGCCGCCCGTCGCCGTCCTCCTCGAACCAGCCGAGGCTCTCCGCCTGCCAGTCCGACTTCACATCGCCCCAGGAGGGCAGCTGCAGATGACTGGCGGAGGGACGCGAGGCGATGAAGGCCAGGTGTTCCTCCCGCGAGACGGGGCGGATACGGAGGGTCATGCGGGTGCTCCTGGGTGCTGATGGGTGACGGCCGACGCCGACACGGACGCCGGACCGGGACCGGCTCCGGGCGCCGGGGTGTCGCGGCTCGCCGGCCGGGTCGGGGGCCGCTCGACCCCGCACCTCCATCCTTCCGAGGACCTTCCGTGCCGCCACGTCATCGGCGGGAGTTCACCGCGTTGGCCGTCACTCCTTCGTGCCCTCGCCACGGGCTCGTTCCAGCGCCTCCGCGAGCACCTCGGCCAGATGCCGCGCCGAGCGGCCCGCGAGCTGTTCCAGCTGCGTGCGGCAGGAGAAGCCGTCCGCCAGGACCACGGCGCCGTCGGGTGCCGCCGCCACCGCCGGGAGCAGCTGGTCCTCCGCACACGCCTTGGACACCTCGAAGTGGCCCTCGGTGAATCCGAAGTCGCCCGCCAGCCCGCAGCAACCGCCGCTCAGCTCCCCGGTCAGACCCACGGCCTCGCGCAGCCTGCGATCGGCCGCGTCGCCCAGGACGGCGTGCTGATGGCAGTGGGTCTGGCCGACCACCGGGCGGTTCACCCCGGGGGGAGTCCAGTCCGGGGCCAGACGCTCCAGCGCCTGCGCGAAGGTGACCACCGCGGAGGCGAGGCGGGCCGCCCGCGGATCGTCGTGCAGCAGCTCCGGCAGGTCGGTGCGGAGCGCCGCCGCACAGCTGGGCTCGAGGACGACCACGGGGAGACCGGCCGCGAGCACGGGCTCCATCAGGTCGAGAGTCCGGCGCAGGACGGTGCGGGCGCGGTCCAGCTGTCCAGTGGAGACATAGGTCAGACCGCAGCAGACCCGGCCGCGGCCTGCCCTCGGTCCCGCGCCGTCGGGCCACCCCTGCCCCGTACGCACCGCGGGCGGCAGAACCACGTCCAGACCCGCCGCCTCCAGCACCCGTACGGCCGCCTTGCCCACGGACGGCGACAGATGCTCCGTGAAGGTGTCCGGCCACAGGACGACACGCGAAGCGCCGTCCGTCCCGGTCCTCCCCCGCTCCGGCCCGCCGGACTCCCGCCGCCACCATCGGGTGAACGTCTCGCGCGCGAGCCGGGGGATCCCGCGCTCGGGGGCGATCCCGCCCAGCCGCCTGCCCAGCGCCGCCGGCAGCCGGGCGGACACAAGGGCGTTGAACAACGGCGCGGTCCTCGTGCGGGCGACCGCGCCGAGCCACACCGGCAGCCATCCCATCGCGTAGTGCGCGGCCGGTCTGCGCCGCCCCGCGTAGTGGTGGTGCAGGAACTCGGCCTTGTACGTGGCCATGTCCACACCGACCGGGCAGTCCGTGCGACAGCCCTTGCAGGACAGGCACAGGTCCAGGGCGTCCCGCACCTCCGTCGAACGCCAGCCGTCGGTGACCACCTCGCCCGCCAGCATCTCGTGCAGCAGCCGGGCCCGCCCGCGGGTGGAGTGCTCCTCGGCGCCGGTCGCCCGGAAGGAGGGGCACATCACGCCCGCACCGGACACCGCCGTCGTACGGCACTTGGCGACACCCACGCACCGGCGGACCGCCGCCGAGAAGTCGCCGCCGTCCGCCGGGTAGCCGAAGACGACGTCCACCGGCTCACGGGGGAGCACCGCGAATCGCAGGTTCTCGTCGAGGCGGGCCGGACGCACCAGCATCCCCGGGTTGAGCAGGTCGTCCGGGTCCCAGACGTCCTTGGCCCGCTCGAACAGCGCGACCAGGTCCGGTCCGTACATCTTCGGCAGCAGCTCCGCCCGCGCCTGGCCGTCACCGTGCTCACCGGAGAGCGAGCCGCCGTGGGAGACGACCAGTTCGGCGATCTCCTCGGAGAAGCGGCGGAAGCGGGCGATGCCTTGTGCCGACATGAGATCGAAGTCGATGCGGACGTGGATGCAGCCGTCCCCGAAGTGGCCGTAGGGCGTGCCGCGCAGACCGTGGTCGGCCAGCAGGCGCCGGAAGTCCCGGAGGTAGTCGCCCAGTCGGGCCGGCGGCACCGCGCAGTCCTCCCAGCCCGGCCAGGCCTCTTCGGCCCCGTCCGGTGTCCGCGTCGCCGTGCCGCTCGCGTCCTCGCGCAGCCGCCACAGCGCACGCTGCCCGGCCGGATCCGCGACCACCACCGCGTCCATGACGTCCGCGGCCCGGACGATCTCCTCCGCAGCCGCGCGTGCCTGCGCCCCGCTCTCGCCGCCCACCTCCACGAACAGCCAGGCACCACCCCGCGGCAGCCCGGCCGACGGCGGTACGAGATCGGCGGCCATGCCCTCCACCGTCAGCGGGTGGTACGGCAGAAGTCCGGCCGCCGCCTCGGCGGCCGCGCTCTCGTCCGGGTACGCGAGCACGGCGAGCACGCGGGCGGGCGGTGTCCGCACGAGGCCGACCACCGCCTCGGTCAGCACGCCCAGGGTGCCCTCGGAGCCACAGAAGGAGCGGGCCACGTCCGCGCCCCTCTCCGGGAGCAGCGCGTCCAGCGCGTACCCGGAGATGCGGCGCGGCAGGACCGGGTAACCCGTACGCAGCAGCGCCAGCTCGCCCTCCACCAGCCGGCGCAGCCCGTCGGGTGCGCCCCGCCAGCCGGGGCCCAGGGTCAGCCGCCCGCCCCGGGCGGTCAGCACCGACAGCTCGCGCACACTGTCGGCCGTGGTGCCCCAGGCCACCGAGTGGGAGCCGCACGCGTTGTTGCCGATCATCCCGCCCAGCGTGCAGCGTGAGTGCGTGGAGGGATCCGGTCCGAAGCGCAGGCCGTGCGGGGCGGCGGCCTCCTGGAGGCGGTCCAGGACCAGTCCCGGCTGCACCACCGCCGTGCGCGTACCGGGGTCGAGGGACACGATCCCGTTCATGTGCCGGGTGAAGTCGAGCACCACCCCGGTACCCGTCGCCTGCCCGGCGATCGACGTGCCGCCGCCGCGGGAGACGACCGGCACACCGCGCTCCCGGCACACGTTCAGCACCGCGGCCACGTCGTCCGCGTCGCGGGGCGCCACCACGCCGACCGGCTCCCGCCGGTAGTTGGACGCGTCCATGGTGTGCAGGGCCCTCGCGGTCCTGCCGAACTCGACCGCACCCCGTACGGCCGCGCGCAGCTCGGCGTACAACCCACCGGTGTCGCCGTGGCCCGCCTCCGGCCGCGGCTCCTCGAGATCCGTCATGCTCCCAGGATGCATCCGGACGGCCCGCCGACCGGTCCCGTGGCGGCGTGGGCCGGACGGCACCGCCGAGGAGGTTTGCCCCCACCCCTCAGCCTGGAAGCCCCTCCGCATGACCACTACCGAAAGACCCCCCATAGCCCTGGACCCCTTCGTCCGCGATCTGGACGCCGAGAGCGCCCGGTTGCGGGAGGCGGGCCCGCTCGCCGCCGTGGTGCTGCCCGGCGGCGTTCCCGTGTGGGCGGTCACGCACCACGCCGAGGCCAGACAACTGCTGACGGACCCGCGACTGGTCAAGGACATCACCGTGTGGGGCGCCTGGCAGCGCGGTGAGATCGCGCCCGACTGGCCGCTGATCGGCCTCGCCGACCCGGGCCGGTCCATGCTCACCGTCGACGGAGCCGACCACCGCCGGCTGCGCGCACTGGTCGCCCAGGCGCTGACGCCACGACGGGTGGAGGAGATGCGGGAGCGCATCACGAAACTGACGGAGGGTCTGCTCGACCGGCTGCCCACGGACGGCGGCACGGTCGACCTCAAGGCGGAGTTCGCCCATCCGCTGCCGATGTACGTCGTCGCCGATCTGATGGGCATCGAGGAGTCCCGACTGCCGCGCCTCAAGGAGCTGTTCGAGAAGTTCTTCTCGACACAGACGCCGCCCGAGGAGGTCCTCGCGACCCTCACCGAACTCGCCGGGATCATGGCCGACACCGTCGCGGCCAAGCGTGCCGTGCCCGGCGGCGACCTGACCTCCGCCCTCATCGAGGCCTCCGCGAACGGCGACCGCCTCACCGACCAGGAGATCGTCTCCACCCTCCAGTTGATGGTGGCCGCGGGCCACGAGACGACGATCTCGCTGATCGTCAACGCGGTGGTCAACCTGTCGGCCCACCCCGGGCAGCGCGCCCAGGTGCTGAGCGGTGGGGCCGAGTGGTCCGCGGTGGTCGAGGAGACCCTGCGCCACTCCACCCCGACCTCGCATGTCCTGATCCGGTTCGCCACCGAGGACGTCCCGGTCGGCGACCGGATCCTCCCGGCGGGCGACGCACTGATCGTGTCCTACGGCGCGATCGGCCGGGACGAGAAGGCGCACGGACCGTCCGCGGGCGTCTTCGACATCACCCGGGAAACAAAGATCCGGCACATCTCCTTCGGCCACGGTCCGCATGTGTGCCCCGGGGCGGCCCTGTCGCGGCTGGAGGCGGCGGTGGCGCTGCCGGCCCTCTACGGACGTTTCCCCGACCTGGACCTGGCGGTCCCGGTGAGCGAACTGCGCCACAAGCCGGTGGTGACCCAGAACGACCTCTTCGAGCTGCCGGTGCGGCTGACCCCGTAGGGCAGGGGGACGTCGAGGATCCCCGGACATGGATCCTCGTATTTCCCTACAGGTCATGGGCCGGAGGGCGTCGTCTCATCGAACGGACACGTTTCCGCCCGGTTTCGCCGAGGGGATACCCTCCGGCTCGTGGCTGACATCCAGATTCCTGCTGACCTCAAGCCCGCTGACGGCCGATTCGGCGCGGGTCCCTCCAAGGTGCGGGTGGAGGCGCTGGACGCCCTCGCCGCCACGGGCAGCTCCCTGCTCGGCACGTCCCACCGCCAGGCCCCGGTCAAGAACCTGGTCGGCAGCGTGCGCGAGGGCATCGCCGAGCTGTTCCAACTCCCCGACGGCTACGAGGTCGTCCTCGGCAACGGCGGTTCCACCGCGTTCTGGGACATCGCGACGCACGGCCTGATCGAGAACAAGTCGCAGCACCTCAGCTTCGGCGAGTTCTCCTCCAAGTTCGCGAAGGCCGCGAAGCTCGCCCCCTGGCTCGCCGAGCCCACGATCATCTCCTCCGAGCCGGGCACGCACCCGCAGCCGGAGGCCGAGGCGGGTGTCGACGTCTACGCCTTCACCCACAACGAGACGTCCACGGGCGTCGCGATGCCGATCGCGCGCGTGGACGGGGCGGACTCCGGCTCCCTGGTGCTCGTGGACGCCACCTCCGGTGCCGGCGGTCTCCCGGTCGACATCTCCGAGACGGACGTCTACTACTTCGCGCCGCAGAAGTCCTTCGCCTCCGACGGCGGCCTGTGGATCGGTGTGTTCTCGCCCGCCGCGCTGGAGCGCGCCGAGCGCGTCCATGCCTCCGGCCGCCATGTCCCGGAGTTCTTCAGCCTCCCGACGGCGATCGACAACTCCCGCAAGAACCAGACGTACAACACCCCGGCCCTCGCCACCCTGTTCCTGCTCAACGAGCAGCTGAACTGGCTGGGCGGCCAGGGCGGCCTGGACTTCGCCGTCCGCCGCACGGCCACCTCGGCCCGGACGCTGTACGGCTGGGCCGAGGACGTTAAGTTCGCGACGCCGTTCGTCGCCGACCCGGCCAAGCGCTCCCAGGTCATCGGCACGATCGACTTCTCGGACGAGGTCGACGCGGCGGCCGTCGCCAAGGTCCTGCGCGCCAACGGCGTCGTCGACACCGAGCCGTACCGCAAGCTCGGCCGCAACCAGCTGCGCGTCGCGATGTTCCCGGCGATCGACCCGGCGGACGTCGAGGCCCTGACGAAGTGCGTCGACTACGTGATCGAGAAGCTCTGACCTTCCCCAACGTCCACGTCGCCGAGGGGCGCCCGGTCCACACCGGGCGCCCCTCGCCCGTGTCCGCGTCCCGTCACCGGCGCGGATCGCGGCGCAGCAGTCTCTTGATGCCGAAGACGAGGGCGAGGCCCACGACGAGGGCCAGTGCGCCGATCTTGTAGTCGGCCTTCGGGGTCGACCCGCCGTCGGCCCCGGCGGGCTGACTCCCCTTCCCGGACGGCGACTTGGAGTCGCCACTCCCGCCGTAGGGCACGCTCTCGGCCTTCACCTGGCTGTCGGTCCCCTCACTGCCGTAGAGGAGCTTCGACCCGTCGGCCGTGTACGTGACGGACTCGCCCTGCTGTTGCAGGGGCACGTCGAGCCGGCCCTGCCGCTTGATCCGGCCGCCGTTCCACTCGTACGCGATGCCGCCGAAGTAGCCGCGTACGGCGAGCTGGCCGCCGTCGGGGGAGAAGGCGGCGTCGGTGGCCCACAGGTCGACGGGGGCGACGGGCCGGAAGACGTTCGTCCCGGTGGGGGACAGCTGCGCCGGGCCCTCGTAGAGATGCCCGCCGTCCTCCTTCTTGTCGATGATGTAGACCCGCCCGGTCTTGGGGTGCACCACCAGCGACTCCGCGTCCCGTGCCCCGTTCGAGTACTTCACCACGTACTGGGTGGCACGGATCGTCCGGTCCTGGAGCACCTTGGGTTCGGGCAGCTTGTAGATCCAGACGTACGGCCAGGAACCGCCGAGGTTGTCTCCGATGTCACCGACGTAGATCTGGTTCCCCGGCCCGATGGAGACGGCCTCGACGTCACGGGGGGTGCCGACGCCGCGCAGGGTGATCGTGGCGACGGTCTTCCCGGTGCGGCCGTCCACGGCGTAGAGATACGGCCCGTCGTCACTGTCGTTGTGGGTCCAGTAGATCCCCGGGTGCAGACGGGAGGCGGCGAGCCCGCTGGACTCGGTGATCCGGGGGTCCTTGATGGTGAAGCCGCCGTCGTCGGCGGCGGACGCGGGCGCGGCGAGCGCACCGATGAGTAGGGCCCCGGAGAGGAACACGAGCGATCGACGCATGCCCCAAGCCTGCCATCCGAGCCTGTGGTCCACCGGCCCGGCGATCCGGACGGCGCCCCGCGGACGGGCGTGTCGATCCTCACACCGTGCCGCCCCGTACGTCCGCCCTGCGTCCCGCGGCGATCGTCCATGATGAGCGGATGCTCAGGTTCATGCCCGTTGGCGACTCCATGACGATCGGCAGCGCGGGCGAACACACATGGCGTCACCGGCTGTGGCGCCATCTGTGCGCGACGTACGACGGCCCGTTCACGCTGGTGGGACCGCGCGAGACGCTGTACGACAAGGCCGCGGACGCACCGACGTCGTACGAGTACGCCGAGCCCGCCTTCCCCCGCGCCCATCTGGCGGGCTGGGGCGAGGGCTGGATCCATATGGCGCCCCTGATCGCCGACGCCGTGCGCGAGTCGCGGGCGGACGTCCTGCTGGTCTCGCTCGGCCTGATCGACCTGGGTTTCTACACGAACGCGGAGCAAACCGCGAAGAACGTGGAGGAGTTCGTCAACCGGGCACGGACCGCCGACCCGCGCATCCACATGGTTCTGCTCCCCGTGATCCCCAACATCCGGGCGCAGGAGGACGCCGAGTTCGGGACCGAGGTGGCCCTCTTCAACGAGCTCCTGGCGAAGGCGGTGGCGGACCTGGACGAGCCCCGCTCGCCGCTCCTGCTGACCTCGGTGCCGCCGTCGTACGACATCCACCACGACACCTACGACGGCACGCACCCGAACGCGAGCGGCGAGCACAAGATCGCGGCCGCGTTCGCGGACGCGATGTACCAGGGGTGGGGACTGTGCGAGGAGTACGACGCGGAATCGGCCTGACCGCATCCCGGCGTGCGCCGGTCACCGCGCGGCAACCGGACCCCCTCGGACTCACCCCGGGAACGGACGTGTTCCCCCCGCGGCCGGCCCGGGCGGCGATCATCCCCCTTGCCTAGAGCGCACTCCACGCCGTTGGCTGGGCAGTCATGGAGTACACGCAGCTCGGACGCACAGGACTCAAGGTCAGCCGACTCGTCCTCGGGACCATGAACTTCGGCCCGCAGACCGACGAAGCGGACAGTCACGCGATCATGGACGCGGCGCTGGACGCGGGTGTCAACTTCTTCGACACCGCCAACGTCTACGGCGGGCCCGAGAACAAGGGCCGTACCGAGAGGATCGTCGGCAACTGGTTCGCCAAGGGCGGCGACCGGCGCGACAAGGTCGTCCTCGCCACCAAGGTGTACGGCAACATGGCCGCGGCCGGCGACGCCTGGCCCAACCACGACAAGCTCTCCGCCCTCAACATCCGGCGGGCGGTCGACGCCAGCCTCAAGCGGCTGCAGACCGACTACATCGACCTGTACCAGTTCCACCACATCGACCGCCGGACCCCCTTCGAGGAGATCTGGCAGGCCATCGACGTCCTGGTGCAGCAGGGAAAGATCCTCTACGTCGGGTCCAGCAACTTCCCCGGTTACAAGATCGCCCAGGCCAACGAGATCGCGGCCCGGCGCAACGGCACCATCGGCCTGGTCAGCGAGCAGTGCCTCTACAACCTCGCCGAGCGTCGCGCCGAGATGGAGGTCATCCCGGCAGCCCAGGACTACGGCCTCGGTGTCATCCCGTGGTCGCCGCTCCAGGGCGGGCTGCTGGGCGGCGTCGTCAAGAAGGAGGTCGCGGGCGGCCGCCGTGCCACCGGCCGCGCCGCCGAGACCCTTGCCGACCCCGGCGCCCGGGCGAAGATCCAGGCCTACGAGGACCTGCTCGACAAGCACGGGATCGACCCCGGTGAGGCCGCCCTGGCCTGGCTGCTGACCCGTCCCAGGGTCACCGGCCCCATCGTCGGCCCGCGCACCGCCGAGCAGCTGGAGTCGGCACTGCGGGCCGTCGAGCTGGAGCTCTCGCAGGAGGTCCTGGACGGTCTCGACGAGATCTTCCCCGGTCCCGGCCCCTCGCCGGAGGCCTTCGCCTGGTAGGCAGGCGCTGCCCCGGGCCGGTCCTGGTCCCGAGGTCGTCCCGGTCTGCCGGAAGGGTCTTCCGGCAGACCGGGACGTCTTGCGTCACAAGGGAGGGGTCGTCGCGGCAGGGCGTCGGCGGCAGGCTACTTTCCGATCGCCGCGGCCATCGCCACCACCGCGAACATCAGCACGAGCACACCGGCCATGATCCGGTTACGGGTCTTCGGGTCCACGTATCGAGACTAACCGGGCCCCGTCACCCGTCCGCCCCGAGCCCCCACCGGCCCACCGTCTCGTAGCGCGGCTGCTCCCCAGGCACCCCGGACCTCGGCAGCCTGCTGCGGACGAGGCTCAGCTCCCCGACCGTCCACTCCCGTCCCGCGAACACCTCGAGCGCCGCGACGTACGGCCGGAAGTCCGCGGCCCCCCGGCTGCTGCGCGCCAGCGTCAGATGCGGGCGGTGGGGGCGGTGCTCCCCCGTCTCCACGCCCGCCTTCCGGCCCGCGGACTCGGCACGGTCGGCGAGCAGCCCCATCGCGGCGACGTCCCCCGACGCCCCCACCCACAACGCCCGGCCGCCGAAACGTCCGCCTCCGTGCAGGGACAGCCGGAACGGCTCGGTGCGCCGGGCCGCCCGCGCCAGCCGCTCGGACAGGTCCGGTACGGCCTCCTCGTCCACCTCGCCGTAGAACGCGAGCGTGAAGTGCCAACCGGGCCGTGCCGTCCAGCGCATCCCGTCCGCCCCCGGCAGACGCTCCAACGCATGGACGGTGGAGGCGAGTTCACGGATCGCTTCGTCAGGCGGCAGCACCGCGGCGAAGAGTCTCATGACCTCACACTTCCAGGGAACGGATCACTCGGCCACCGTCATCATGGGGGGATGCTGATACGCAGAGGCACCACCGACGACATCCCCGTGATCCTCGGTCTGCTCGACGGCGCGGTCGCGTGGCTCGTCTCACAGGGACGCACCCGGCAGTGGGGCACCCGGCCCTGGTCGGAGCTGCCCAGAGGCGAGGAGACCGTGCGCAGGTACGTGACGGGCGGCGAACCCTGGATCGCGGAGATCGACGGCGTCCCCGCGGGCACGCTCACCCTCACCGACGGGCCCGGCGCCTACCTGGCACCCGCGGACGAACCCGAACGCTATGTCCATCTGCTGGCGGCCGACCATCGCTTCTCGGGCCGCGGTGTCGGCGGCGCGCTTCTCGCCCATGCGGTCCAGGAGGCCCGGCGCGCGGGCGTCGGTCTGCTGCGGGTCGACTGCTACGCGGGGGACGACGGCAAGCTGGTCGGCTACTACGAGCGCAACGGCTTCACCCGGACGGAGGCCTTCACCGTCGGCGAGGACCAGTGGCCGGGCCAGGTGCTGGCACAGCGCGTGTGACACCTCGAGGGGCGCCCTGGGGCGCCCCTCGAGGTGTCACACCGACGCCGTCGCCGGCTGCTCCCGCTGGGCACGCGGTACGAAGCGCACCCGCGGATACCCGCGGTCCCAGCCCACGGCCAGCCGCAGGCCGCCGACCCGTGCCAGGATCAGGCCGATGGTCACGGCCGCCGCGGCCGAGATCAGACCACCCACCGCGAACCCGATCCGGGCGCCGTAGGCGTCCGTGATCCAGCCGACCACGGGGGCACCCAGCGGCGTACCGCCCATGAAGACCATCATGAACAGGGCCATGACGCGGCCGCGCATCGCCGGGTCCGTGCCCATCTGGACGGTCGTGTTCGCCGTGACGTTCACCGTCAGACCGCAGATCCCTATCGGCACCATGAGCAGCGCGAACAGCCACAGGGACGGGGCCACGGCGGCCACGACCTCCAGCACACCGAAGGCGGCCGCGGCTGCGATCAGCAGGCGCAGCGGGGCCGTACCGCGCCGGGCGGCGAGCAGCGCGCCGGTGAGCGAACCGAGCGCCATCAGCGTGTTGAAGAGGCTGTAGGCACCGGCGCCTGCATGGAAGACATGGTCCGCGTAGGCCGAGAGCCAGACCGGGAAGTTGAAGCCGAAGGTGCCGATGAACCCGACGAGGACGATCGGCCAGATCAGCTCGGGGCGCCCGGCGACATAACGCAGTCCTTCACGGAGCTGGCCCTTGCCGCGCGGGGCGCGCTCCACCATGTGCAGCTCCCGGGCGCGCATCAGCAGCAGGCCGCTGATGGGCGCGAGGAAGGACACGCCGTTGAGCAGGAAGGCCCAGCCCGTGCCGACACCGGTGATCAGGACACCCGCGACGGCGGGGCCGACCAGCCGGGCGGACTGGAAGTTCGCCGAGTTCAGGCTGACCGCGTTCTGCAGCTGCCCGGGGGCGACCATCTCGGAGACGAACGACTGCCGGGCCGGGTTGTCGACGACCGTGGCGAGTCCCACGGCGAAGGCCGCGAGGTAGACGTGCCAGACCTGGACGTGACCGGTGAGGGTCAGGAAGGCGAGGACAAGTCCCGTGGCACCCATGGCCGACTGCGTGACCAGCAGGGTCCGGCGCTTGGGCAGGCGGTCGACGAGGACACCGCCGTACAGACCGAAGAGCAGCATCGGCAGGAACTGCAGCGCCGTGGTGACACCGACGGCGGTGGAGGAACCGGTGAGGCTCAGCACCAGCCAGTCCTGGGCGATGCGCTGCATCCACGTGCCGGTGTTGGACACCACCTGGCCGAGGAAGAACAGCCGGTAGTTCCGCACGCGCAACGAGCTGAACATCGAGGACCTGGCGGGCTCGGCCCGCCCGGGGGCGTTCGTGGTGGACGTGGGGGGCTTCGAGGGTCCGGGGCTGCGGGGAGCACCGGTGGGGTCGTGGGCGGACGGGGAGTCGTGGGCGGCTGGTGCGGGGGCGGAAGCTGCTCCGGTTCCCGAACTCAAAAGATTTCGCCTCCTTGCGATGGGGTTGTCCTACGGCCGCGGGTGGGGGCCGCGTGTCACAGATGCGCGAGCTTCTCCAGGACGGGGGCGGCGGCGCGGAGTTTCGCCCACTCGTCCTCGTCCAGACCCTCGACCAGTCCCGCAAGGAACGCGTTTCGCTTCCGGCGGCTCTCCTCGAGCATCGCCTCGGCCCGTTCGGTCTGCGTGACCACCTTCTGGCGCCGGTCCTCGGGGTGCGGCTCCAGCTGGACCAGACCCTTGCTCTCCAGCAGCGCCACGATGCGGGTCATCGAGGGCGGCTGGACATGCTCCTTGCGAGCGAGCTCGCCGGGCGTGGCGGAGCCGCAGCGGGCGAGGGTGCCGAGCACCGACATCTCGGTCGGGCTCAACGACTCGTCGACCCGCTGGTGCTTGAGTCGGCGCGACAGCCGCATCACGGCGGAGCGGAGAGCGTTCACGGCGGCAGCGTCGTCGCCATGGGTCAGGTCAGCCATGCTCTTTAGCGTAACTCATTACCTTCCCTAAAGACCACTCGAGCGCGCGGTCCGTACGGGCGACGCCGGCCATCACCCTCTCCGCATCTTCGAGCCGGCCGATAAAACCCCTGAGCGGCACTCATCACCCATATGAGTGATACAGCAGCGGAACGTGACACACCGCGCGCCCCGGTCCGGCAACCCTCATAGCCATGGGGACCGACGTGCTCAGTGTGCGGGTGGACCGGGAGCTGCTCGACCGGCTCCGGCACCATGCCGCGAAAAGAGGAATGAGCGTCCAGGACTATGTCGTCCGGACGCTCATTCGGGATGACTTCGACGAGCGCTTCCACGCCGCCGTCGAGGAGACGGAACGCTTCTACGGGGTCACCTGACCCGGCGGAGGCCCTCCGAGCCGCCGGGCCTCGCCCCCGCGGCTCAGGTCAGACCCAGCGCCGGCATCAGGTAGTAGAAGCCGAAGACCGCCGCCACCACGTACATCGGGACCGGGACCTCACGACCGCGGCCCGCGGCCAGGCGCAGCACCACGAAGGTGATGAAGCCCATGCCGATGCCGTTGGTGATCGAGTAGGTGAACGGCATCATCAGCATCGTCACGAAGGCCGGGACGGCGATCGTGTAGTCGGCCCAGTCGATCTCCTTGACGGAGTTGGACAGGATCAGGAAGCCGACCGCGACCAGCGCCGGGGTGGCCGCCTGGGACGGGACCATCGTGGCGACCGGCGTGAGGAAGAGGGCCACGGCGAACAGCGCGCCCGTGACCACGTTCGCCAAGCCCGTGCGCGCGCCCTCGCCGACGCCCGCCGTGGACTCCACGAAGCAGGTGGTGGCCGAGGAGGAGCTGGCACCGCCCGCCGCGACCGCGATGCCGTCGACGAAGAGGACCTTGTTGATGCCGGGCATGTTGCCCTCGGCGTCGGTCAGCTTGGCCTCGTCGCCGATGCCCATGATCGTGCCCATCGCGTCGAAGAAGCACGACAGCAGGACCGTGAAGACGAACAGGATTCCGGTCAGCACGCCGACCTTGCCGAAACCGCCGAACAGGCTGACCTTGCCGATCAGGCCGAAGTCGGGAGTGGCCACGGGGTTGCCGGGCCACTCCGGGACCGTCAGGCCCCAGGTCGAGATCGTCGTGACCGCGTTGAGGACGAGCGCGAGGACCGTCATCGCCACGATCGAGATCAGGATCGCGCCCGGCACCTTGCGCACGATCAGCGCGAAGGTGAGCAGCGTGCCGACGATGAAGACCAGGACGGGCCAGCCGTTCAGATGGCCGTCGCCGCCGAGCTGGAGGGGGACCGTCGTCTGGGCGACGTCCGGGATGCGGGTGACGAAGCCGGAGTCGACGAGACCGATCAGCATGATGAACAGGCCGATACCGATCGCGATGCCCTTGCGCAGGCCGAGCGGCACCGCGTTCATCACACGCTCGCGCAGACCGGTGGCCACCAGCAGCATCACCACGAACCCGGCGAGGACGACCATGCCCATCGCGTCCGGCCACGACATGCGCGGAGCGAGCTGGAGCGCGACGACCGTGTTCACGCCGAGGCCGGCGGCGAGCGCGATCGGCACATTGCCGATGACACCCATGAGCAGCGTGGTGAAGGCGGCCGTGACGGCGGTCGCGGTGACCAGCTGACCGTGGTCGAGGTGGTGCCCGTACATGTCCTTGGCGCTGCCGAGGATGATCGGGTTCAGCACGATGATGTAGGCCATCGCGAAGAACGTGGCGAAACCGCCGCGAATCTCGCGCGGGAGCGTGCTGCCCCGCTCGGAGACCTTGAAGTAGCGGTCGATGGCGCCGGACGGGGGCGTGGTGCCCGGCTGCTGCGGGGCGGGGACCTTGGCGGGAGCCGAGGTGGGCATGCGGGACCTCAATGCTGCGGGCGACCGGTGACAAAAGCGATCGAGTCGGGCTGTCGCCTGATCACCAAGGGACTTCCTCAACGCTTCCTTTGGTGGTTCATACGAACAGAAGCAGCCAGACTCGAACCGTTTCAGTATGAACATATAAGGCGTAGATCGCTATCTCCGCGCGTAGACCCTTGGTACGCAAGGGGTTCCCGCAGTTCCCGGGGTGTCCGCCGCCCCCGGCCGGGCTCCTCGTAAGCTGTGGGCATGGCGAAGTGGACCCCCAGACACGAGGCGCCGGAGCCCCTGGAGGGCCCCGTGGTCGCCACCATCACCGGCGGCACGATCCTCTGGTTCGTCCTCTTCCTGGCCCAGCTCCCGTTCTACGGCTGGTTCGCCGACCACGGGCACACCTGGTGGCTGTGGACCTGTCTGGCCGGCGCGGGCCTCGGCTGCATCGGGATCTGGTACGTCCGCAGGCGCGACGCGGCCATCAAACGGGCCGCGGCCCCGCAATAGCCCCGAGGTTCCCCCTACACCCACCGCACGAGAGCCGTCCTCCCCTGGTCGGATCTTTGGGCTGCTCGGCGGGTGAACGCGCAAATCCACGACGCACATCGACGCGGGCGCCGAGCTCGATCCCGTGCACCCCGTCCCCGTGCCGGGGCAGACGCGGGGGCTGTCCGCCACCGAGGTGGCCGAGCGGGTCGCCCGTGGGGACGTCAACAACGTCCCCGTCCGCAGCAGTCGCACCCTGGGCGAGATCGTCCGCGCGAACGTCTTCACCCGCTTCAACGCGATCATCGGCGTGCTCTGGCTGGTCATGCTGTTCGTGGCGCCCTTCCAGGACAGCCTCTTCGGGTACGTGATCATCGCCAACACGGGCATCGGCATCATCCAGGAGTGGCGTGCAAAGAAGACCCTGGACTCGCTCGCGGTGATCGGCGAGGCGAGGCCTACGGTGCGCCGGGACGGAGTGGCCGCCGAGGTCGCCACCTCCGAGATCGTGCTGGACGACGTCATCGAGGTGGGCCCCGGCGACAAGATCGTGGTCGACGGCTCCTGCGTCGAGGCCGACGGTCTGGAGATCGACGAGTCACTGCTGACCGGTGAGGCCGACCCGGTCGTCAAACGGCCCGGCGATCCCGTCATGTCCGGCAGCTTCGTCGTCGCTGGGACCGGCGCCTTCAAGACCACCAAGGTGGGGCGTGAGGCCTACGCCGCCCAGCTCGCCGAGGAGGCCTCCCGGTTCACCCTGGTCCACTCCGAACTGCGAAGCGGCATCTCCACGATCCTCAAGTACGTGACGTGGATGATGGTCCCGACCGCGATCGGCCTGGTCATCAGCCAGTCGGTCGTCAAGCAGCACGGCTTCAAGGACTCCATAGCCCGCACGGTCGGCGGCATCGTGCCCATGGTCCCCGAAGGGCTCGTGCTGCTGACCTCCGTCGCCTTCGCCATCGGGGTGATCCGGCTCGGGCGCAAACAGGTCCTCGTCCAGGAGCTGCCCGCCATCGAAGGGCTCGCCCGCGTCGACACCGTCTGCCTGGACAAGACGGGCACCCTCACCGAGGGCGGCATGGACGTCACCGAACTGCGGCCGCTCCAGGGCGCCGACGAGACCTACGTACGCAAGGTGCTCGGCGCACTCGGCGAGTCGGACCCGCGCCCCAACGCCTCCCTCCAGGCGATCATCGACGCCTACCCGGACAGCGAGGACTGGCGCTGCATCGAGGCGCTCCCCTTCTCCTCCGCCCGCAAGTACAGCGGCGCCTCCTTCAGCGAGGGCGACGGAGAGTCCAGTACATGGCTGCTGGGCGCCCCGGACGTCCTGCTGGACCCCGACGACCCGGCCCTGGCCGAGACCGAGCGGCTCAACGAACAGGGGCTGCGGGTGCTGCTGCTGGCCCGCACCGCCCGGGACCTGGACGACCGGCGGGTCACGTCCGGTGTCCGGCCCACCGCCCTGGTCGTCCTCGAGCAGCGGCTGCGCTCCGACGCCGCCGACACCCTGCGCTACTTCGCCGACCAGAACGTCCACGCCAAGGTGATCTCCGGCGACAACGCGGTCTCCGTGGGCGCGGTGGCCGGAAAGCTCGGTATCGCGGGCGAGACGGTGGACGCGCGGCGGCTGCCCACGAACCAGGACGAGATGGCGAAGTCACTGGACAAGGGCACCGTGTTCGGACGGGTCACCCCGCAGCAGAAGCGGGACATGGTGGGAGCGCTGCAGTCGCGCGGACACACGGTGGCGATGACCGGCGACGGGGTGAACGACGTACTCGCGCTCAAGGACGCGGACATCGGTGTCTCGATGGGTTCGGGCTCGGAGGCGACACGGGCCGTCGCTCAGATCGTGCTGCTGGACAACAGCTTCGCGACGCTGCCCTCGGTGGTCGGCGAAGGCCGGCGGGTGATCGGGAACATCACCCGGGTCGCCACGCTGTTCCTGGTGAAGACCGTGTACTCGGTGCTGCTCGCCGTGCTGGTGGTGTGCTGGCAGGTGGAGTACCCGTTCCTGCCCCGGCATCTGACGCTGCTGTCGACCCTGACGATCGGCATCCCGGCCTTCTTCCTGGCCCTGGCCCCCAACAAGGAGCGGGCCAGGCCCCATTTCGTACGGCGGGTGATGCGGTACTCGATCCCGGGCGGGGCCGTGGCCGCGATCGCGACCTTCGTCACCTACCTGGTCGCCCGCCACCACTACACGGGCCCGGGCGCGCTGGACGCGGAGACCAGCGCGGCCACCCTCACCCTGTTCCTGATCTCCATGTGGGTATTGGCGATCGTCGCCCGCCCCTACACCTGGTGGCGGGTGCTCCTGGTGGCCGCGATGGGTCTGGCGTTCCTGTTCGTCCTCTTCGTGCCGTCGCTGCAGAACTTCTTCGCGCTGAAGCTCGTCGGGATCGCGATCCCCTGGCTCGCGGTCGGCATCGCGGCGGTGGCGGCGGTCGTCCTGGAGTTCCTCTGGAAGTGGGTCGACCGCCGCTTTCCGGCGTGACGCGGTGGCAGCCGGCCACCGCGTCCGAAGTCGCCGGGCCGGTCACCTGACGTCGACGAAGTCACCCGCGGCGTTGACCGCGGGGGTCGTCGTGTTGCCCGCGAAGGCGTAGCGGTAGTAGCCGTCCACGGAGGCCTTGACCGTGGTCTTCAGATTGCCCGTGCTGCTCGTCCTGATGGTCCTGACCGTGGTGTAGGTGCTGCTGCCCTTCTTGCGGAACTGCAGCTTCACCGACTGGCCGGTGTAGTTCCCGTACTTGTTGGTCTCCCAGTTGGCGCGGGACAGCGGGATTCCTTTTTCCCTCCTTTACCGCAGCGCCCGCCCGCGCACCGGGCCGCCCGCCCCGGCGCCCCTCGATCACGGACCGGCGGGGCCGGGGCGGGCGGCCGGACCGCTCAGTCGAACCAGCGGTCCCGCGCCAGCTCCTCGGTGCGGGAGGGGTCCTCCAGCAGGGCGGCGACCTCGAAGCGGCGCGGCCACTGCCCCGCGGCCCAGGCGAGTCCCGCGGCGACGCCCTCGAGGGTGGCGGCGTGGAGCGCACCGTCCGAGGTCAGCCGCCAGTCGATCTCCACCCCGTCGACGACGAGTTCCTCGTGCTCGACGTACGAGGCGGGGGTCGCGGACCCGAGCAGCACCCGTACGGACTCCGGCACGTCGTGCTCGACGCCCTCCGAGGTGACCTCGCCCGTCACCGACCGGCTCAGCCGCCGCACCTGGAACAGCTCGGCGAGATCGGCTGCCCGCACCGGACGCACGGGCAGCAGCGGGACGCCCTCGGTGAACGGCAGCAGATCCGGCGAGTCGACCACCACCGCCTCGGCGGCGTCCACGACGGTCACCCGGCCGTCGACGACCGCGCGCAGGTCGTCCGGCAGGGTCACCTGCTCCGGGTCCAGGCCTGCCAGGGCGCCGTACAGGGCGTGCAGTTGGGCTGCCGAGACATGCCGATCGGGTTCGGCGAGCCGGTCGAGCAACTCGGCGGCACCGCCGGGTTCGTCGAGCAGGGCGGACACGGAGGTCCGTACGCCGAGTGCGCGCAGCACCTGCTCGTCCTCGAAGCCGGTCGCGTCGGCCTCGTCGTACAGGCCGCGCAGCAACGGGTCACCGCCCGCGGCCCGCAGACCGGCGGGGCGCCGCCCGCCGAGCACCGGGTGACCGCGCAGCCACCAGGCGGTGTACGGCCGCACGATCTCGTGGGTGCCGTCCGGCAGCAGGATCCGCACGGGCTGGGTGAGCGCGTCCCGCAGCGGGGGCTGCGAGAGCAGGGCCAGGGCCTGCGGCCAGCGGTCGTCGTCGACGAGGTCGAGATCGCGCACGGCGACGACCTCGGTCGCGACCGGGGGTACCGGTGTGTCGGGCAGCCGGTCGAGGACGTCCTCGCACCAGACGTCGACGGCGTCGAGCAGCCCGACGTCGTCGGGCTCGGCGAACTCCGAGTCGCGGGGCTCCAGTTCGTCCGGGTCGAGCACCACGTCGGTGGCCCGGACCAGGGTGAAGTTCGCGAGCACCCCGCAGGCCGCCAGCGGCTGTTCGCCCCAGCGTTCGGTCATTTCGGCGTCCACGAAGGCGAGTTCGCCCTCGCGCATGACTCCGGCGAACGGGCTTCCGGGCAGCACGAGTTCACCGGCGGGAGCGAGCTCGCCGTCCTCGTCGGGCAGCGCCAGAGCGCCGAGCCAGGGTTCGTCACCGGGTTCGAGCCCGGCTTCGCGGACCAGGGCGAGCACGCTGTCGGCCAGTTCCTCGGCCTCCAGGCCCTCCTGGTCCCAGCTCGCGCCCTCGTCGTCGAGGGAGGCGGCGACGGCGGCCCTGACCTGCGGGGTGGTGAGCACGGCGCGCGGGGTCGCCGGAAGGGAGCCCAGCTTCTCCAGAAGGGGGTGGGCCGCGTCCGGGTGGGCGACCTTCAGACCCAGCCGGGCGAGTACGTCGGGGGCCACCGGCGGCCCGTCCCCGCCGGGCAGCAGGATCTGCCGGGGCCCGATGGTGGTGCGTCCGTCGGCCAGCGGGACGGGCAGCCCGGAGAGCCGGTCCGGGTCGACCCCGGCCAGGCTGTCGTACAGCCGCCACCACCAGTCGGGCTCCTTCTCGAGCCCAGCGAGCCGGTCGACGGCCTCCGTCAGCGGCACCCGCGCCACACCCAACGTGCGCAGTTCGACGCGGCGTTCCAGACCCGCAGGCAGCAGACTGGGCAGGACCTCGGCGAGCACCCGGACGGTGGCGGCACCCGCACCCTCCACGATCTCGGCGTCCCGCGGACGCAGCGCCTCGGGCAGTTCGGAGTCGTCGCCCGCGTCGTTGGCGGGCGGCAGGAACGCGGTGCGCGGCAGCCGCTCGAGGACGGCCTGGCGCAGCGCGCCGTCCAGCTCCCCCTTGCCCAGCGGACCGGGGATCAGGTCGATGGCTCCGGGCGTCACCGGGCGCCAGGCGGCGAGGAGTTCGGCGTACGCGTCGGCCGCGCGCTCCACCAGGTACGCGGTCAGCGCGCCGGCCGCGGCATGGCGCCGGGTGGTGTCCAGCGGGAACGAGGCGATGAGCAGGGCGGGCACGCCGAGCGCCTCGTCGCTGGGGGTGGGCGCGTGCACCACCGGTGCGGTGCGTGGCTCGGCGGGGGTGCCGTCGGCGTTCACCGGCACGGCCCAGGTGACCGACCAGTGGGGGCGCAGCCGCTCCTCGACCGGGCGGTCGGCGAGAAGGTCCGCGGTGAGGGGGCCGTGCCGGGAGACGGTGCGCCAGCGGGTGGCGCCCCCGCGGGAGTCCTCGACGACCGTGTCGGCTCCGTCGCTGCGCCGGCGCAGGGTGCGCGGCCCGGCGCCGCCGATCTCGACGACGACCTCCTCGAGCCCGGGCAGGGCGAGCAGGAGTGCGTCGTCCACGCCCTGGAGGAGGCGTTCGGCGAGGTCTGCGGCGGCCGCGTCGCGCAGCGGCAGGATGACGACGGTGTCGTAGGGGTCGGGAGCCGTGCCCTCGGCGGCGAACGGCAGCCTGAGCAGCGGCACATGGCCGTCGCGGCGGCGGATCTCGTCGCCGAGGCGCAGGCTCTGCCCGGCGGCCTCCTCGGCCAGTGCCCGGGCCTCGGCCAGGGACCAGCGGACACCGCCGTGCCGGCCGACGACCGCCGGCTCGTCGCTGACGGCGAGGACGGCCGCGAAGCCGACGCCGAAGCGGCCGACGGTGGACTCGTCGCCGTCGCGCTTGGCGGAGGCCCGCAGCGTGGACAGCGACTCGGCACCGGCCGCGTCCAGGGGCGCGCCGGTATTGGCCGCGACGAGCACCCCGTCGCGGAGGGTGAGGCGGAACCGGCCCGGGACACCGGCCCGCGCCGCCGCGTCGGCGGCGTTCTGCGCGAGCTCGACGACCAGACGGTCGCGGTAGCCGCCGAGTACCAGGTCCTCCTCGGCGTTGGCGTCCTCGCGGAACCGGGCGGGGCTGGTGGCCCAGGCGTCCAGCACACCGCGCCGCAGGCGCGCCGTCCCAAAGGGGTCCGCGCCCTCGGCCGCCGGCTGCACGAACTTGCTCACGGTTCACTCTCCCTCTCAGCGCGTGCGGGACGAAGGTACCGTGGGCCGTGGGTGCCGCGGACCGCGGAATGCCGCCGTCGGCCGAGGTGGCCGCCGCCCCGGACCCTCCCGGGGCACCGCGTCAGGAGTGACCCAGCTCCGCCGCGGACTCGTCCGACACCGCCGGCACAGAGCCCGAGTCGGGGGACGGCCGCAACGGGAACGGCTCCACCCTGGTCTCGTCGACCACCGGAGGGGCGGGCCGCGGTGTCTTGGGCATGACCGCCGCCTCCGAGTGCGCTCCGCAGCCGTAGGACAGGGAGACCATGCGCCCGTCCGCCGGGGAGAACTCGTTGGCGCACACGCCGAAGGCCTGCCCGAGCGAACCGCCCACCGGCACCAGGAAGGCGCAGCTGACACAGGTCGCGGGCGCCGCCTGGGCCATGGGGGTCTTCGGCCCGAAGGAGTCCTCCCAGCGGTCGGCCGCCGTGTGCAGTCCGTAGCGGGACAGCACCCGGGCCCGGCCCATGCCCAGTTCCTCGGCCACAGCCGCGATCGATCCGCGCGTCGGCGCGATGGGCAGGTTCGCCGGGGCTCCGCCGGTGACCTCCGCGTCCTCCGCCTCGACCAGCTCCGCCATCTCCCCGGACACCGCGGCGTTCGGCGGCGGCTCCTCCTCGCCGCAGAACCCGGGCTCCAGACGCAGGTCCTCGGCGTCCGTCGGCAGCAGATCGCCGGGGCCGAGGTCACCGGGGCGCAGCCGCTCGCTCCACGGCACCCACTCCGGGGCGAGCAGCGCGTCGGGGCCGGGCAGCAGGACGGTCTCGTCGAGCGTGACCACCTTGGCGCGCGAGGCCCGGGCCACCGTCACCGCCCAGCGCCAGCCCCGGTACCCGAGCTCCTTGCACTCGAAGAAGTGCGTGACAACACGGTCGCCCTCGGACACCGTCCCGACATGCTCGCCGACCACGCCGGGCGCGGCCGTCTCCTCGGCGGCGGCGCGGGCGAGGTCGACCGCCTCGGCGCACAGGCGGTCGGGGGTGCGGCTTCGCGTTGTCGCTGCGCTCACGGGTATCGCTTCTCTCCTACGCCGTCTCACGGGTGCGCCCTTCCTCGGCTGCGGGTGCGGACGGAGCGGACCAGCGGGCCGCGTCGACGTCCGCGCCCGATCGCGCTCGGGCACACCTACACCACCCATTCTGCGGGATGGATGAGAGGCGCGCGGCCGAGAACGATCGCCACGGCGCGCTACGCACGCTACCTTCTCCCGGCCGCTGCGCCCACACCGAGTCGCTGGGCATTCCCGGAGCGCGGCACTCCGGGCACCGGCCGAAGGCCCCGCAGCGGCGGCTTCCGGCCCCCGAACACGGCGAGCACGTTCCGTGTCCCGGACCGTCGGGCCCGCGCGCGCCGCGCCATCCGGCCCGCCACCCCGGGCCGCCCGCACCCCCGCGGGACGCCACTCGGTCACGTACGGGCGGTAACCGCACTACCCCCGCCGTTCTCGGGGCACTATGACGGGGTGGCAGCCGCGAGGTCGTCCCAGGGAACCGCCGGGGTCAACGGGGTCAAGGGACGTGAGCGAAGTGGCGGTTCGGGCCGGTTCGGCGGGTCCGTCCGCGCGGTCGGCCGTGCCCTCCACCTGCCCGTGACCGGCGCCGCCCGCGGCATCCGCAAGGCCACCCACGCGCACGGCGCGGGCGAGTCCGGGCTCGGCAAGCTGATCGAGCTGCATGCCGTGAACGGCGCGGGCGACGTGATGATCACCGTCGCCCTGGCCTCCACCGTCTTCTTCTCCGTGCCGACCGACGAGGCCCGGGGACGCGTCGCGCTCTACCTCGCCATCACCATGGCGCCGTTCACGCTGCTGGCCCCGGTGATCGGCCCGCTCCTGGACCGGCTCCCGCACGGGCGCAGGGCCGCGATGGCGGCCGCGATGCTCGCCCGCGCCCTGCTCGCGCTGATCATCTCGGGGGCGGTCGCGGCCGGCGGAATCGAGCTGTATCCGGCCGCGCTCGGCGTGCTCGTCGCGTCCAAGGCTTACGGAGTCGTCCGCAGCGCTGTGGTGCCCCGGCTGCTGCCGCCCCGCTTCTCCCTGGTGAAGGCCAACTCCCGGGTCACCCTCGGCGGCCTCCTCGCCACCGGCGTGGCGGCGCCCATCGGCGCCGGGCTGCAGACCATAGGTCCGGGCTGGCCGCTGTACGGCGCCTTTGTGATCTTCATCGCCGGCACGTTCCTGTCGTTCTCGCTGCCGCCGAAGGTCGACTCCGCCAAGGGCGAGGACGTCGCGCTGCTCGCCGCGGACGCCGAGCACCTGCGCGGCCCGCATCGCAGCAGCACCGGGCGCCGTCCGGGGCTGCGCACCGTCGGCCCCGCCGTCACCCACGCACTGGGGGCCAATGCCGCCCTGCGCTGCCTGTCCGGGTTCCTGATCTTCTTCCTGGCCTTCCTGCTGCGCGAGCACCCGCTCGCGGGTGAGAGCGCGGCGGTGTCCCTGGGGATCGTCGGCGTCGCGGCGGGCGCGGGGAACGCACTCGGCACGGCCGTCGGCGCCTGGCTGAAATCCCGCGCTCCCGAAGTGATCATCGTGACGGTCGTCGCGATGGCGCTGGGCGCGGCGATCACCGCGGCGATCTTCTTCGGCGCGTTCCTGGTCGCGTCCCTCGCGGCGGTCGCCGGGTTCGCCCAGGCACTGGCCAAACTGTCGCTGGACGCGCTCATCCAGCGGGACGTGCCGGAGCTGGTCCGCACCTCCGCGTTCGCGCGCTCCGAGACCCTGCTGCAGGTCGCCTGGGTGCTGGGCGGGGCGATCGGCATCGCGCTGCCGCTGAACGGGGTGCTCGGGCTCGTGGTGGGCGCCGCGATCGTCGCCCTGGGCTGGCTGGCGACCGTCCGGGGCCTGCTCGCCTCGGCCCGCCGCGGCGGCGCCGCGAAACCGCGGGTGGCCTGACCGGCGGGGCGTGCGGCACCTGATCGCACGAGTGCGCGGCACGTCGCACACCCCACGTGGGGAGTGGGCCGGACGTGCCCGATAGCCTTCGGCCATGACCGCACTGCGTTCCCGCCGCGCCGTAGCCGCCCTCGGCGCCGTCTCCGCCGGACTCCTCCTGCTGTCCGCCTGTAGCAAGCCGACGCCGCTGGCCACCGTCACGGTCGGTACGGACTCGGTGAGCACCGAGACCGACTGCTACAACGACGGCAAGGAGATCACCACCGCGCAGGCGGCGCCGTGCCTCGACCAGAAGTCCAAGGACATCAAGTCGATCAAGGTCGACCCCGACGACACGGTCCGCTTCGGTGTCGACCCGAGCATCGCGGACCAGGGCTGGACGATCCTGATGAACGGTCAGCCGCTGACCGAGTCCAGCAAGAAGACCTACCGCACGATCCCCGGCAGCGTGTTCTTCAACGCGCAGTACGGCGCGAGCGGCAACTCCACCCTCGTCTCCATCAAGGAGGGCGAGAGCAAGGTGACGGGTCTGTGGTCCTTCAAGCTCGAGAAGGCCTCCTGATCACGTCCCGCGCACACGTTCTGATCGCCACCGCGGTCCCGGCCGAACGGGACGCGGTGGCCGGTGCGTTCGCCGGACCGGCCGTGGAGGTCCCGCTCCCGGGGGTGACCCTGCACCGCACCGGCGGCCTGGACCTCGTCGCGGCCGGTGTGGGTCCCGCGCTCGCCGCCTCCTCCACCGCCTCCGCGCTCACCGCCGCCGCCCTGCGGGGCGCCCCCTACGACCTCGTGGTCTGCGCGGGTGTCGCAGGCGGTTTCGCGCCACACGCGCCCGTCGGCTCGCTCGTCGTCGCCGACGACATCGTCGCCGCCGATCTCGGCGCCGAGACCCCGGACGGATTCCTGCCCGTCACCGAGCTGGGCTTCGGCACCTCCGGTCACCGGCCACCGGAATCACTCGTACGAGACCTCGCCGCCGCAACCGGTGCGCTCACGGGTGGCGTGCTCACGGTCTCGACCGTGACCGGGAGCGCCGCGCGCGCCACGGAGCTGCGCGCCCGTCACCCGCATGCGCTCGCCGAGGCGATGGAGGGGTTCGGCGTCGCCGAGGCGGCCGCCGCGCACGGCACGCCCGTCGTGGAGATCCGCGCCGTCTCCAATCCCGTCGGCCCGCGCGACCGCGCCGCCTGGCGCATCGGCGACGCCCTCACCGCCCTCACCGAGGGTTTCGGGAAGCTCGCGCCCGTACTGGAGAGTTGGAATCAGCATGACCGCAACCCATGAGCCCCTCCGGATCGCCTACTCGCCCTGCCCCAACGACACCTTCGTCTTCGACGCCTGGGCGCACGGCCGGGTACCGGGTGCCCCCGGCCTGGACGTCACCTTCGCCGACATCGACATCACCAACGGCATGGCCGAGCGCGGCGAGTTCGACGTCCTGAAGGTGTCGTACGCCGTCCTGCCGTACGTCCTCGACGAGTACGCCCTGCTGCCGTGCGGAGGCGCGCTGGGGCGCGGCTGCGGCCCGCTGGTGCTGACCCGCGAGGCGGGGACCGACCTCACCGGACGGACGGTCGCCGTGCCGAGCGAGAAGTCGACGGCGTATCTGCTCTTCCGGCTCTGGGCCGCGGACACCGTGCCCGGCGGGGTCGGAGAGATCGTGGTCATGCCGTTCCACGAGATCATGCCGGCGGTGCGCGACGGCAAGGTCGACGCGGGACTCGTCATCCACGAGGCGCGGTTCACGTTCCAGAACTACGGGCTGCACAAGCTCGCCGACATGGGCGAGCACTGGGAGGACACCACCGGCCTGCCCATCCCGCTGGGCGCGATCATCGCCAAGCGCTCGCTGGGTGCGGACACGCTGAAGCTGCTCGCCGACTCCGCCCGTACGTCCGTGCGCACGGCCTGGGACGACCCCGAGGCGTCGCGCGCGTATGTCATGGAACACGCGCAGGAGATGGACCCCGCGGTGGCGGACCAGCACATCGGCCTGTACGTCAACGAGTTCACGGCCGACCTGGGCGAGGACGGTTACGCGGCGGTCCGCGGACTGCTCACACGTGCGGCGGCCGAGGGGCTCGTACCGCCCCTCGGCCCGGACGCGCTCGTCTTCCCCTGACCGGGGTCAGACGTCCAGTTGGTCGGCGACCGCGCGCAGCAGACCCGCGATCTTCTTGCCGGAGGCCTTCTCGGGGTAGCGGCCCTTCTCGAGCATCGGTGTGATGTTCTCCAGGAGGGTCGTCAGGTCCTGGACGATGGAGGCCAGTTCGTCCGGCTTCTTGCGCTGCGCGGCGGCGACCGACGGAGCCGGCTCCAGGAGGCTGACCGACAGCGCCTGGTCGCCGCGCTGGCCCGCGACGACACCGAACTCCACGCGCTGTCCCGGCTTCAGGGAATCGACTCCGGCGGGAAGTACCGAGGAATGGACGAAGACGTCGCCGCCGTCGTCGCGGGAGAGAAAGCCGAAGCCCTTCTCGCTGTTGAACCACTTGACCTTGCCGGTAGGCACGTCTGTCCTCGTCCTCGTACTCGTCGGAAACTGCGTCTGCAAAGTGTTTCGGGAAACTGCTCTGGATAGCACTGCAGCGGGCCGTGTGGACCCGCCGGGACCAAGGCTAATGGTCCGGGGGCCGGTGACAAGACGTCGCCGAGTTGTTCCTCGCGCTGGGAACTACCCTGGTCCGGTGCGTGACAAAACCCAAGCGAATTCCGCCGCTGCCGGGGACGGGCTGATCCGTGCCGGTGCCATCGTCTTCTTCGTCGGCGCTGTGGCCACACTGGTCACCGTGGCCCCAATGCTGCTCGGGACGAAACCTTTCCCGACGTACATGTTCGGCATGAGCATGCTCATGGCCGTGGGCTTCCTCATGGCCGGGGCGGGAGTGCTCCGGTCGATCGCGGAGGGCCGTAGGCGGGCGCGCGAGATCCGGTCCTAGGACCTACCTCGGCAGGCCGTCGCCCGCACCGGAGTAGGAGCTCAGCCAGGCGGGGAACTCGGTGAGATCGGTGAGGACCACGTCGGCGCCCGCCGCCCGCAGTTCGTCGGCGGTGCAGGGGCCGGTCGCCACGGCGACGGAGAACGCGTCGGCGCCGCGGGCACCCCGGACGTCCCCGATGTGGTCGCCGACGTAGACGGCGGCGCCGTGTTCGATCAGCGCCTGAGACTTGCCCTCCGCCCACAGGTCGCCGATGACCGCGTCGGGCTCGATGCCCAGGTGCTCCAGGTGCAGCTTGGCGTTGGGCTCGTACTTGGCGGTCACCACGATCGCCCGCCCGCCGGCCGCCCGCACGGCCTCGATCGCCGAACGGGCCCCGGCCATGGCGGGCGTCGCGGCGATCGCGACATCGGGGTACATCCCGCGGTAGAGGTCGGCGGTGGCGGCGATGTGCTCCGCGGGGAACCAGTTCACCAGTTCGTCCGCCAGCGGCGGACCGAGCCGGGTGATGGCCAGATCGGCGTCGATGTACGTCCCGGTGCGCGCGGAGAGGGCCTGGTAGCAGGCTCGGATACCGGGCCGGGAGTCGATCAGCGTCATGTCGAGGTCGAAGCCGACGGTCAGGGCGCGAGAGGTCATATGGGCGATTGTCCCAGGTGACGTCGGCCGGGAGACAGGGGGCCACCCTGCGCCGCGCGGCACCGCCGGTCCCCTCACCTGGCTCGTTGCGCCCGCCAGAACAGGTACAGGGCGGAGGCGACGGCCGCACCCCTGACCACCCAGGGCCAGGTCTGGACGACCGCGTCGTTCATATGGCCCGCGGCGACGGGTTCGCCCCAGCGGCCGCTCGTGCGGCCCCACAGCCAGACGATGCCGGCGACCGCCGCCAGGCCGGGCATGCCCACGACCGCCCACTTGGACTCGGCGGGACTCAGCCTGCGGGACGCCCAGGCGATGAGCCATCCGAGGCCGAGGGCGATCCAGTTGCCGAGCACGGCGCCTGCGATCAGGAGCACGGCGGCCAGAAGCAGCAGAGGATTGCGCCGCCCGGTCGGCCGGAACAGCCGGCGGGGCCGGGCGACCGTCGTCTCCTCGGCGGCGGGAGCGGCCTCCGTCACGGGCTCGGGGTCCTTCGGGGCCTCCGGCTTCGGCGGGGTGCCCGGCGGCGGTTTCAGCAGCTCGGGGATCTCCACGCCGCCGACGAACCCGGGCACGCTGTCGCCGAGTCCGAATCCGGCGCCGGCCCCGCCCTCCACCCGCCACCAGTCGGGCCGGGTGGCGCTGTCACCGAGTTCGTGCGCGCCGGCCAGGTGGGGCGGGGACGCGGTATTGCCGGAGGAGTCCTCGGGACGGGGCTCGGCGGGGCGGGGGCGTGGCACCACGCGCCGCAGACCCCTGGGACGCTCCTCGAAGTCGCTCGCCCGCTGCACGGGGACGGCGGCCGGACGGCTCTCGGAACCGGCGCCCGCTGCGCCCCCTGACGCGGCGGCGACCACCTCGTCGGGTGTACCGAGGCGGTCGAGGATGCGGCGGACCGCGGCCGGGCTGTCCACCGGGGACTTCGCCCGCCGGCGGTCGATCTCGTTGCGCAGCTCGGAGACGAGCCGCATACGTGCGACCGACGGCAGCTGACGCTGCTGGGCCAGGTCCCCGACCCGGCTCAGATAGTCGAAGACCAGCTGGTCGCTCTCGATCCCCACGAATCCCCTCCGCGGTGGGCCGCTTTGAGACGTACCGTATCCCCCGCGAACCGTCCCCGGGGGATCCGCCCCCGGACCTTGTATCGGTCCCGCCGGCCCCGCCCTGGAGCCCCTCGCCCCCGGCTTCGCCGGGGCGGAGGGATCCCCGCGACGTCCCGGTCGCGTCCCGACCGGGCTGAACGGTGTGCACCTCCGCCCCACCACGACAACACCCGCTACCGTGGACCGGATGACCCCCGAGGAGCGCTCACGCAAGGAATCGCCGGGCACGGGCAGCGGCACCGCCGCACCGCGCTCACTGGCCGAGTCCCTGCGCGCGCGGGACGACGCCTCCCTGTCCGCCCTCCTCCGCGCCCGCCCGGACCTCATCACCCCGGTCCCCACCGACCTCACCCAGCTCGCCACCCGGGCGGCCACCCGGGCGAGCGTCGTCCGTGCGCTCGAGCGCCTCGACCGATTCGCCCTGCAGACCGCGGAGGCCCTGGCCGTCGCCGGGGACCCCGCCACGTACGGGGAACTCCTCGGCCTGATGGCCGGTGACGACGGACCGCAGGCCGATCCCCTGGTCGCCGAGGCCCTGCCCCGCGCCCTCACCACGCTGCGCGACCAGGCCCTCGTCTGGGGCGCGGACGACCGGCTGCGGCTCGTCCGCACGGCCCGGGAACTGCTCGCCCCGTCTCCGCAGCACCCCTCGCCCACCGGCCTCGGGCCCACGGTCGCGGAGGCCGCGGGCGGCATGTCCCCGGGGCGGATCCAGGAGATCCTGACCGCGGCCGGACTGCCCTCCACGCACGACGCCGTGTCCGCCATGACCGCCCTCTCCGAGCTGTTCGGCGACCGCGCCCGTATGGCCGCGCTCCTCGAGAAGGCACCGGCCGAGTCCCTCGAGGTGCTGTCCCGGCTGGTGTGGGGCCCGCCCTACGGCCAGGTCACCCCCAACCCAGCGCCGCGCCTGCGCTGGTTGCTGGACCGCGGCCTGCTGCTGCCCTCCCCCAAGCTGTCGGCCGGACTCGAACAGGGCAGGCCCCCCGCCCCCGGCACGGTCGTCCTGCCCCGCGAAGCGGCCCTGCATCTGCGGTCCGGCCGGGCGCACCACCACACGGAGCCGCTGCCGCCCGTCGTGGAGGCCGCCGCCACCCACTCCGCGCACATGGTGGACGCGACCGCGGCCGGTCAGGCCTACTCCGCGCTCGCGACCGTCGAGGAGCTCCTGAAGGACTGGGACGAGGGCGGCCCTTCCGTACTGCGCGCGGGCGGCCTGAGCGTACGGGACCTGAAGCGGACCGCCGTGGCACTGGACGTGTCCGAGCCCGTGGCCGCCTTCTGGGTCGAACTCTGCTACGCGGCGGGCCTGTTGGCGTCCGACGGCGAGGCGGACGAGCGCTACGCCGCGACTCCCGCGTACGACGAGTGGACGGAGCTGCCCCCCGCCGGACGCTGGACCCGGCTGGTCACGGCCTGGCTGACCGCGACCCGCACCGCGGGGCTCGTCGGCGGCCGGGACGCGAAGGACCGTGCGCTCTCCGCGCTCGGCCCCGGCCTGGACCGCTCGGCCGCGCCCGAGGTCCGCCACCGCGTCCTGACGCTGCTGGCCGGACTCCCCGAGGGCGCCTCCGCCACGCAGGAATCCGTCCTCGCCCGGCTCCGCTGGGAGCGCCCGTTGCGCGCCGACCGGCCCGCTGCCGACGACCTGCGCAGCCGGCTCGCCCAGTGGACGCTGTCCGAGGCGGAGCTGCTGGGCGTCACGGGCCGCGGCGCCCTGTCCGGGCACGGCCGTGCCCTGCTCGGTGAACGCCCGGACCACACCCCGCCCGCCGAGCCGACCGGTCCGGGCGACAAGCTGCCCGTCCACCGGCAGCACCACCGCCCCGCCCCGCACGAGCCCCTCACGGCCGCCGAACAGACGGCGGCCGCCGCCCGCGCCGCTCGTCTGCTCGCGCCCCTGCTCCCCGAACCGCTGGACCACGTCCTGCTCCAGGCGGACCTGACGGCGGTGGCACCCGGCCCGCTGCAACGGCCGCTCGCCGACATGCTGGACGTCCTCGCGGACGTGGAGTCCAAGGGCGGCGCGACGGTCTACCGCTTCACACCGGCCTCCGTGCGCCGCGCGCTCGACGCGGGCCGTACGGCCTCCGATCTGCACGCCTTTCTCGCCGCGCACGCGCGCACCCCGGTCCCGCAGCCGCTCGCGTACCTGATCGACGACGTGGCCCGCCGGCACGGGCACCTGCGGGTCGGCGCCGCCTCCGCGTATCTGCGCTGCGACGACGACGCCCTGCTGAGCGAGATCCTCGCCGACAGGCGCTCGGCAGGACTGCGCCTGCGCAGACTGGCCCCGACGGTCCTGGCCGCCCAGTCCGATCCGGCGGTGCTCCTGGAGGGCCTGCGCACGATGGGCTTCGCCCCTGCGGCCGAGTCCGCCGAGGGCGACGTCCTGATCACCCGCGCCCATGCCCACCGCACCCCGCCCCGCACCCCGCCCGAGCCGGTCCCGGACGGCCCCCCGACCCCCGACACCACACTGCTGACGGCGGCCCTCCGCGCGGTACGCGCGGGCGACCTGGCCTCCACGGCGCCGCGCAAGCCGACGGGAGCCCCCGCCACGGGCGGCGATCTGCCCCGCACGACCTCGGCCGAGACCCTGGCCACCATGCAGGCCGCCGTCCTCACCGGCGAGTCCCTGTGGATCGGCTACGTCAACGCCGAGGGCAGCGCCAGCCAGCGGGTCATCGCTCCCATCCGCGTGGAGGGCGGCTTCGTCACGGCCTACGACCACACGGCCGACGAAGTGCGCACCTATCCGTTGCACAGGGTCACCGGGGTGGCCGAGCTGGCGGACGACCAGCTGTGATCACACCCGTATGAGGCACACTGGACGTTTGGCCGCACGATCAGGCCACATGGAAAGGGTGCCGCGCGTGAATGGTCCGCTCATCGTTCAGTCCGACAAGACCCTGCTTCTCGAAGTCGATCACGAGCAGGCCGACGACTGCCGTCGGGCCATCGCTCCGTTCGCCGAACTGGAGCGCGCTCCCGAGCACATCCACACCTACCGGGTGACCCCGCTCGGACTGTGGAACGCGCGGGCCGCCGGGCACGACGCCGAGCAGGTCGTCGACGCCCTCGTGCAGTACAGCCGGTATCCGGTGCCGCACGCGCTGCTCGTCGACATCGCCGAGACCATGGACCGCTACGGGCGGCTGACCCTCAGCAAGCACCCCGCGCACGGCCTGGTCCTGACGAGCACCGACCGGCCGGTGCTCGAGGAGGTGCTCCGGTCCAAGCGGATCGCCCCGCTGGTCGGTGCGCGGATCGACCCGGACACCGTCGCCGTCCATCCCTCCGAACGCGGGCAGATCAAGCAGGTGCTGCTCAAGCTGGGCTGGCCGGCCGAGGACCTCGCGGGCTACGTGGACGGCGAGGCGCACCCGATCGAACTGCGCGAGGACGGCTGGGCCCTGCGGCCCTACCAGAAGCAGGCCGTGGAGAACTTCTGGCACGGCGGCAGCGGTGTCGTCGTGCTGCCCTGCGGCGCCGGCAAGACGCTCGTCGGCGCCGGTTCGATGGCGGAGGCCAAGTCCACCACCCTCATCCTGGTCACCAACACCGTCTCCGCCCGGCAGTGGAAGCACGAGCTGGTGAAGCGGACCACCCTCACCGAGGACGAGATCGGCGAGTACTCCGGCACACGCAAGGAGATCCGCCCGGTCACCATCGCCACCTACCAGGTACTCACCACCAAGCGGAAGGGCGTCTATCCGCACCTGGAGCTGTTCGACTCCCGCGACTGGGGCCTCATCGTCTACGACGAGGTGCATCTGCTGCCCGCGCCCGTCTTCAAGTTCACGGCGGACCTGCAGGCACGACGGCGGCTCGGGCTGACGGCGACGCTGGTGCGCGAGGACGGCCGCGAATCGGACGTGTTCTCCCTCATCGGCCCCAAGCGTTTCGACGCGCCGTGGAAGGAGATCGAGGCCCAGGGGTACATCGCGCCCGCCGACTGCGTGGAGGTGCGGGTCAACCTCACCGACGCGGAGCGGCTCGCCTACGCCACCGCCGAGACGGAGGAGAAGTACCGGTTCTGCGCGACCACCGACACCAAGCGGAAGGTGACCGAGGCCCTGGTGCGGCGCTTCGCCGGGCAGCAGATCCTCGTCATCGGGCAGTACATCGACCAGTTGGACGAGCTGGGTGAGCACCTGGGCGCGCCCGTCATCAAGGGCGAGACCACCAACGCCCAGCGCGAGAAGCTCTTCGGAGCCTTCCGCGAGGGCGAGATCAGCGTGCTCGTCGTCTCGAAGGTGGCCAACTTCTCCATCGACCTGCCGGAGGCGACCGTCGCCATCCAGGTCTCGGGCACGTTCGGCTCCCGGCAGGAGGAGGCCCAGCGGCTGGGACGGGTGCTGCGCCCCAAGGCCGACGGCCATCAGGCCCACTTCTACTCGGTCGTCGCCCGCGACACCATCGACCAGGACTTCGCCGCCCACCGCCAGCGCTTCCTGGCGGAGCAGGGATACGCCTACCGGATCATGGACGCCGACGAGTTGCTGGCCGAGAGCTGAGTCACCGGCGGGGCACGGCACGGAAAGGGTGCGCGCGGTCACGGTCCGTCGGAGGGCCGACCCGGCCCCGCGCACCCGGGCCTGCCGCCGGGCTGTGGGATGCGGGCGGGCGCCCGGCGGGACGCCCGTCAGCGGCGGCTGCGGACCCCGGACTCCTCGCCGTACTCACCGAGGAGCACCACGTCGATCGTGGCGCCCACGAACACCTTGACGGCACGCAGGGCGTTGCCGATGCGATGGCGACGGTGGTCCCCGCCGAGGGCGGTCGCGCCGGGCGGAGGGCCGTGCCGGGCGGGTGTGAAGCTTGCTGCGCTCATGTCTCCATGGTGGAACCGTGTGCCCCGAACGGCGTCGGACCAAGGACGTAACCTTCCCGCCCGCCCCGTACCCCTCCGGTCTCCCCCGTGTCGTACTCCGGAGGGACGCCGTCCCTTAGGGCACGGGGGTCGTCATCCCCGGGACGCCGGAAAATCCGTTGTCCACCACATCCACCCGTCACCTAGAATGCCCTCTCTTGCCCGCCTCCCTTCACGGAGAGCCGCCGTCCGGACGGAAACCGGACGGCACGACAGCCACCAGCCATCGCGAGGAGCCGCCCGGCGCGCGCACGCGCTCCGATCGGCCCGCCTCCCCTGTCCTCCCGGCACCGCGCGAACAGGGGAGCCCACCGCCCCGGAGGCACCTTTCCGTGTCCAGCCCGTCAGCACCGTCCGCCCCCGATCCTCTTTCCACCCCGTCCGCGCCCGACCCGCTCACCCGCGAGCGATCCCACCTCACTCGGTCCCGGGCCGCGCTGCGCGCGATGCGCGAGGACGTGGAGAACCTCGACATCAGCGACGTCACCGCGAACTGGGTCAACGCCGAGGTCCTCGCCCGTCAGATCGAGGAGCGCATCAAGGCGCTCGCCGACCTCAGCCACACCCCTCTGTTCTTCGGCCGCCTCGACTACCTCCACGCGCCCGGCGCCG
>Ga0102590_1000908_pt1 | contig 53384 bp, 48 predicted proteins | sample AraplaMF_Col_mMF_FD_76859 | JGI IMG/M metagenome (GOLD analysis project Ga0102590, IMG submission 76859) | Arabidopsis root microbial communities from the University of North Carolina, USA - plate scrape MF_Col_mMF | ecosystem: Host-associated > Plants > Roots > Endosphere | place: USA...
AGCCATGAACACGCAGCCGCCGACGAAATTCTTGTCCTTGAACAGCGCGAACTGGATGAACGGCCGGTCGGTCGTCAGCGAGTGCGCCAGGAAGTAATAGAAGCCGATGCCGGCGACGATGAACTCGGCGATGATCTCGTTGGACTCCAGCCAGCCGAGCTGCTCGCCGCGGTCGAGCGCGAGCTGCAGCGCGCCGATCGCCACCGCCAGCGCCGTGAAGCCGAACCAGTCGAAGCGCAGCGCGAGGTCCTTCTTGGTCTCGTCCATGAAGATCACGAGGCCGAGCACGGTGATGACGCCGAACGGCAGATTGACGAAGAACACCCAGTGCCAGGAATAGGTCTCGGTCAGCCAGGCGCCGAGCGACGGGCCCATGATCGGTCCCATCATCACGCCCATGCCCCAGATCGCCATCGCCTTGGCGCGCTCATGCAGCGCGTAGGAATCGAGCATCACGGCCTGCGACAGCGGCACCAGCGCCGCGCCGAACACGCCCTGCAGCAGGCGGAACACCACCATCTGGGTGATGTCCTGCGCCAGCCCGCACATCACGGACGCGATGGTAAAGCCGGCCGAGCAGATGATGAAGATGCGCTTGCGGCCGAAGCGGTTGGCGATCCACCCGACCGGCGCGGTCATGATCGCGGCGGCGACGATGTAGGAGGTCAGCACCCAGTTGATCTGGTCCTGCGAGGCGGACAGCGTGCCCTGCATGTAGGGCAGCGCGACATTGGCGATCGTGGTGTCCAGCGCCTGCATGATCGTCGCCGTCATGGCGCAGATCGTCACCATGTTCCGGCGCAGGCCGGGAACGGCAGCCGATGGCGCACCCGTCGTCATGGCGTTATTCGTGGTCCTGGTTCGCCACCGCCGGCGTCAGGCCGAGCAGCGCCGGCAGCGAGCGGCGGTGGTTGGTGTCGATGGTGGCGTAGACGCTCATGCCGGCCTTCAGCTTGCGGACGAACCTGTCGTTCTTGTCGAAATAGATCCGCACCGGCACGCGCTGCACCACCTTGACGAAATTGCCCGAGGCGTTCTGCGGCGGCAGGATCGCGAACTGCGCGCCGGTGCCGGGCGAGAGCGAACCGACCGTGCCCTTGAACACATGATTGGGAAACGCATCGACCTCGAGCGTGACGGACTGGCCGACCGCGACATGGGTGAAGTCGGATTCCTTCGGGTTGGCGTCGACCCACGGGTTGCCGGTGTCGATGATGCTGAACACCGGCGTGCCGGCGGCGACGAAGCGGCCGAGCTGGATCTGCTCGACTTGCGTAGCGATGCCGGCCATCGGCGCGCGCATCACGGTGTGGTCGAGATTGCGCTGGGCCTGGTCGAGCGCCGCCTTGGCCTGCGCATAGGGCGGGAATTCGGCGAGCGGCAGCTCGGGATTGCCGAGCAATTGGGCTTTTGCGGTCGCGATCTTCTGCTGCAGCAGCTGGTACTGCGCGCTCGCGGTGACAAGCGCCGTCGACGCATTGTCGAGGTCGAGCTGCGAGCCGAAATTGTTCTTCACCAGCGCCGACTTGCGTTCGACGTCGCGCCGCTTCAGGTCCATGCCCTGCTGCGACAGCTCGCTCATCTGGCCGTAGATCCTGAGGTCGGCGATCAGATTGTCGTAGGTGACCTTGGCCTGGGCGAGATTGGCCTGGGCCTGCGAGAGGGCGAGGCGGAACGGCACCGGATCGATCTCGAACAGGACGTCGCCGGGGCCGACCTGCTGGCCTTCCTTCACCACGACCTTCTCGATCTTGCCGGAGATGTCGGGCGTGATCAGAACCTTCTGCGCGCCGACATAGGCGTCGTCGGTCGTCACGTAGCGGCCGCCATTGAGATAGAAGGTCACGCCGGCCACCAAAGCGACCAGCGGCAGCACCACGAGCAGCAGGAAACGGCGATAGCGGCGCAGGCCGGCCATCAGCCGGCGGCGCGGCTCGGCCGCGATTTTCGGCCGCGACGGCGTCGCGGGCGCGCTCTTCTGCTCGGGTGGAAATTTGAGGACGGGATCAGCCATAACGCTGTTCCTTTCGTGGCGTGTCGTTCGCCGGATTCTGGATCGCGCTGCGAACGTTCTCCTTGATCAGGTCGAGTTGGTCGAGCAGGCGATGCGCGTCAGTGGGGTTGATGCCGTCGAGCGCGGTCGCCGTGAGTTCGGAGCGAAGCCCGGCAAGCTTGCCGAGCAGCGGCCTTGCGGCCTTGCGCAGATAGAGGCGGTTGACGCGGCGGTCGTTTTCGTCGCCGCGGCGTTCGATCCAGCCATTGTCGCAGAGCTTGTCGATCAGCCGCGTCAGCGTGATCGGCTGCATTTCCATCTGCTCGGCGAGTTCCGATTGCTTCAGGCCTTCGGTTCGCTCCACCTTGGCCAGAACCGCCCATTGCGCGCGGGTGATGCCGTAACGCGCGGCCTGCCGGTCGGCATAGGCGCGGACCATCCGTTGCACCTCGCCTAGCGTGAACAGAAAGTTCATATCCACGGAACCGCGCATGGCTTCAGCCTCCATAAGCTTGCAATATAATAAGCTTGCTTATGATTTCTGCATGCGGAGTTAATAGTGGCCTGATCCGCTTCCAGCACATGGCTGGGAACCGGATGCTGCATGGGCTTCAGGATCAGGCCCCGAACTGCTACAAAGGTCGATATGAGCCTGGCAAAGCCGACATTTCCTGCGCCTGACCACGATCACGGCCGCTGCACTGCGGAAGCGATCGCGCATGCCGAGGCGGTTTGCGCGCGCCGGGCGCAGAAATTCACCCCGATCCGGCGCCAGGTGCTGCAGGCGCTGCTGTCGAGCCACCGTCCGCTCGGCGCCTACGAGGTGATCGACGAACTCGCCAAATCGATGCCGCGGCCGGCGCCGATCACGGTCTACCGCGCGCTCGATTTTCTGATGGAAAACGGCCTCGTTCACCGCATCGAAAGCCGCAACGCCTTCCTCGCCTGCGCGCATGATCATGACGAGACCTCGATGGTGGCGTTTTTGATCTGCGAGCTGTGCGGCTCGGTCGGCGAAATTCCCGCCGCTCCCGTGGCGCAAAGCCTCAACGCAGCGGCCCGCGCGTTGGGTTTCGCGCCAAAGCTCTCCGTCGTCGAGATCGCCGGCACCTGCGCGCATTGCCAGAAATGACACGTCATATCCAGAGGGCTTGCCTCCGTCATTGCGAGGAGCGAAGCGACGAAGCAATCCATGCCTCCGCAAGCAGTGAAATGGATTGCTTCGCTTCGCTCGCAATGACGTGGTGAGAGCTGAATCACAATAACAACACGGCATTCAAGCCGGCCACGAGGATCGATGTCTTCCAAGCAAGCAGCACTTTCCGCCGGGCGCGCGCTCAGCCCGGGCGCCATCGCCTTGATGCTGATGCTGTGCGTGAGCTGGGGTTTCAACCAGATCGCGGTGAAGCTGGTTCTGCCTGATGTGCCGCCGATGCTGCAGGCATTGACCCGTTCTGTTGGCGCGTTGCCGGTGTTGCTTGCGATCGGCTGGTTTCGCGGTGTGAAGTTCTTGGAGCGCGACGGGACGCTGTGGCCCGGCGTCTGCGCGGGCCTGATCTTCGGGATCGAATTCGTGCTGATCTACCGCGGATTACTGCTGACATCGGCGTCGCGCGCGGTGGTGTTCCTTTACACGGCGCCGTTCTTCGTCGCGCTCGGCTCCTATGTCTTTCTCGGCGAACGGCTGCGGGCGCCACAATGGGGAGGCCTCGCTCTGAGTTTTGCCGGCGTCGCGCTGGCGATCGGAGTGCCCCAGGCCAATGTCGATGCCAAGGTACTGCTGGGCGATCTCCTGATCGTCGCCGGCGGCGCGCTCTGGGCGGCCACAACGCTGATCATCAAGACGACGAAGCTGATCAAGGCGCCGGCGGAAAAGGGCCTCGGCTATCAAGTCGCGCTGTCGATTCCTATTCTCGTGCTGGCGGCGTGGGTATCGGGCGAAACCCTCACCCATGTTCCGACGCCGCTGTCACTGTCGCTGCTGGCCTATCAATCATTCTGGGTCGTGGGCCTGACGTTCCTGTTGTGGTTTGCGCTGGTAAAAACCTACTCGGCCAGCAAATTGTCGGCCTTCACCTTCGTCACGCCGCTGTTCGGCGTCGTCGCCAGCTATTTCATCATGCACGACACGCTGACGATTGCCTTCGGTATCGCCGCGCTGCTGGTCATCGCGGGGCTTTATCTCGTGAACAAGCCGGACACGAAGGCCGTGCCGGATCCGAACCTGCCGGCGTGATGCCGTCGCGCCAAACAGGCTCGGAATTCTTTCTAGACAGCGCTCAGAATTGTTCTTGCCCGATCGATCGCCGTTTCGGCGATCGATCTATAGGGAGGCCTGATCGCCATATCTGCAATCGCTGCATTGACGAAGTCAGGATTCAATTTGTTGAGCACAAGAAGCGTTTTCGCGACCTCGTTCCGGTATGAACGTAGTGCTTCAACAACTGCATCTGCATGAGTGTGGGCCGCCGCCGCGATATCGAAGACATCCCGCGGCCTGATGTTAGATCCTCGATGATAGATCTTCTTCGCGATGATTTCCGGGATGTTTTCCAGCTCGACGGTTTCGTTTTCGATTGTGCGTCGAGTAGTCGGTGAGGTCGTCAGGGAGGAGCCAACGATGAAATCGATCTGACCCATGTCTTCGAATGCAAGCTTCAAGAACCTTGCACCGTCTCCGTCATACTCAGTCGGTGTAACCTCGAGTTTGAAGTCGCGCTTTTGCGGATCGAGAAAGGCCAGGAACTGAGGATCGGGCAGAAAGATATCTATGTCATGGCTCTCGCGATGATCGATCTGCAGCATCATTGCGGTGCCGCCGCCAAACGTCCAATGATTGATGATTGCTTGTTCGGCGTTTACCTGGCGGATAAGAGCACAGGCCAGTCGGAACAGCCGCGTCCAGTCTGACGAATGTTTGGAGGCGTTCACGCGGCGAGCGGATAGGACTCGCCAGAATACATGGCAAAGGCCTTGGCTGCGGCTGCGAGCTGCTGCTCGGTAATATTGCAAGAACCGGCAAACTCGATCTGCAGCTTTGGGCTGACTTCACCGAAGAAAGAAGACATATGTCCAGGTGCTGCCTTGGCCGCTTCGGGATGAAGGATACAAAAGGCGAGCTCCTGCGCGTCCAGCTGCTTGCTGTACGGCGCGTTAACAGTGGTTAATACCAGCGCAGGGCTCATCGTCTCTCTCGCTTATACCCCTAGATTGGACTGATATTGCCCCTTGTCAACGGCCGAAGGCGGATTTCGCGAATGCACCTTAAACGTATGGGCATTAGCCCGTCTCGATCGGCAACGACGTATCCTTGGCCCACTCACCCATCGAACCGTCGTAAAGGGTGAGGTTGTCGTAACCGAGACGATGCAGCAGGAACAGGTCGACCGTCGCCGAGATGCCGCCGCCGCAATAGGCGACCACGCGCTTGTCCTTCGTAATGCCCTGCGCCTTGAATTTGGCTTCCGCCTCCGCAAGCGGCACAAAAGCCTTGGTCTGCGGGTCGAGCAATGTCGCCGCCGAGACGTTGCAACTGCCGGGCACACGGCCGGGCCGGCCGTAGCGGCTGGCTTCCAGGCCCTTGTGGAATTGCGGGCCGAGCGCGTTGACGATGACGGAGCCCGGCTCGGAAGTTGCGGCGAGCGTCTGGTGCTTGTCGACGAAAAATCCGTCTCTTGGCCTCGCCGCGAATGCCGCCGGCGCATATCCCTTCGCGGGGCCGCTTTCGAGCGGGCGGCCTTCGAGCTTCCATTTGTCGAGGCCGCCGTCGAGCACCGCGGCGTTGTCGAAGCCGAGCGATCTCAGCATCCACCAGAACCGCGTCGCCCACATCGGCGTGCTGATGCTGTACAGCACGACCCGGCTTTCGCTGGATACGCCATGCGCGCCGAACGCCCGCTCGAGCTGCGCGGCGTCAGGCATCATGAAGCGAAGCTCGGTCGTGGCGTCGGAGAACTCGCCCTGCAGATCGAGAAAATCGGCGCCCGGAATATGCCCGGCTTCGAACGTGTGCCGTCCCGGCACGGCGAGATAGGGCAGGCTGGAGCCTTCCGGGGCCGGCTCGAGATAGGTGGTGCAATCGAACAGCCGCAGATCGGGCTGCCTGAGAATCTCGGCGAGTTCCGCCGTTGTGATCAGGTCGTTTCGCGCCGGCATGCCCGCCTCCCGATATGCTGTTTCGACAATGCTAGAGGCCGCATCCAGCCATGAAAAGGCGGCCGGCCTGCATGCCCGCCCTTTCAATTCCGCGATTCCTGTCCAATATAGCGGTTAACGAAAGGCTGAGGTCTTTCGCCCTGCTTCCGGCCGCCGCGTGCGGCCTAAGCTATTGAATAGACAAGATAAAACGAGATGTGTGACGGGGCGCATAGTGCTTTTGCGGCCCTCTTGGTGATTGTCACCAAAACCTGTTATTCGAGGCCCCATGAACAAGCCCGAAATGATCCCGCAAGACGACGTCGCCGGCCCCAAGGCCCGGCATAAAACCACCCAGGTCATGGTCGGCAATGTTGCCGTCGGCGGGGGTGCGCCGATCGTCGTGCAGTCGATGACCAACACCGACACCGCCGATATCGAAGGCACCATCGCCCAGGTCGCGGCGCTGACCCGCGCCGGCTCGGAAATGGTGCGCATCACCGTCGACCGCGAGGAGGCCGCCGCCGCCGTTCCGCACATCCGCGACGGCCTGCGCAAGCTCGGCATCACCACGCCGCTGATCGGTGACTTCCACTATATCGGCCACAAGCTGCTCGCCGAATACCCGGCCTGTGCCGAGGCGCTCGACAAATACCGCATCAATCCCGGCAATGTCGGCTTCAAGAACAAGCGCGACACCCAGTTCGCCGACATCATCGAGATCGCCAACAAGAACAACAAGCCGGTCCGCATCGGCGCCAATTGGGGCTCGCTCGACCAGGAGCTGCTCACCAAGCTGATGGACGAAAATACGGCCTCGCCGAATCCGCGCGACGCCCGCGCGGTGACCCGCGAGGCCATGGTGCAGTCGGCGCTGCTCTCGGCCGCCCGGGCTCAAGAACTCGGCATGCCCAAAAATCGCATGATCCTGTCAGCAAAAGTTTCCGCCGTGCAGGACCTGATCGCGGTCTATCAGACGCTCGCCTCGCGCTCGGATTACGCCATCCATCTCGGCCTCACCGAGGCCGGCATGGGCTCGAAGGGCATCGTCGCCTCCTCCGCCGCGCTCGGCATCCTCCTGCAGGACGGCATCGGCGACACCATCCGCATTTCGCTCACGCCCGAGCCGGGCGGCGATCGTACGCTGGAAGTGCAGGTCGCGCAGGAGCTGTTGCAGACCATGGGCTTCCGCACCTTCGTGCCGCTGGTGGCGGCATGCCCGGGCTGCGGCCGCACCACCTCGACCACGTTCCAGGAGCTGGCGCGCTCGATCCAGGATTTCATCCGCGAGGAAATGCCGGGCTGGAAGACGCAATATCCCGGCGTCGAGCAGCTCAACGTCGCGGTCATGGGCTGCATCGTCAACGGCCCCGGCGAATCCAAGCACGCCAATATCGGCATCTCGCTGCCCGGCACCGGCGAAGCGCCGGCCGCGCCCGTCTTCGTCGACGGCAAGAAGTTCCGCACCCTGCGTGGGCCGGGCATCGCCGCCGACTTCAAGGCGCTGGTGATCGATTACATCGACCAGCGCTACGGCAAGGGCGCCAAGACGCCGGAGACGACCGCGGCGGAGTAACCGCGGAGCGTCATTCCAGAGAATCGTAGGGCGGATTAGCGCAAGCGTAATCCGCCCTATTTTTTGTGCGCGCGAGCGGCGGGTTACGCTTCGCTAACCCGCCCTACGTTGCTACGATGATCCCAACAAGAACCGTTGGGAGAACGCCCATGTCTTCGCTGTCCGGCAAACAGGGACCTCGCTACAGGCACACCGCCGGTGACACCGAGCCTTACGAGACCATCGGCATCGAAAAGCTCACCCCGATCATCGGCGCGGAGATTTCCGGCGTCGACATCGCAAAACTTGTCTCGGACGATGCGCGCTCCAACCGCCAGATGGACGAGGTCCACCGGGCGCTCGCGGAAAACCTCGTGATCTTCTTCCGTGACCAGCACATCAGCCCCGACCAGCATCTCGCCTTCGGCCGCAAGTTCGGCGAATTGCATGTGCACCCGGCCGCGCCGAACGAGGGCGATCCGGCGCTGATGAAGATCTACGCCGACAAGGATTCGCCGCGCGCCAATGGCGAGGGTTGGCACTCGGACGTCTCCTGCGACGTCGAGCCGCCGATGGGGTCGATCCTCTACATCAAGCAGTGCCCGCCGCACGGCGGCGACACGCTGTTCGCCAACATGTATGCGGCCTATGAGGCGCTGTCGGATCGGATGAAGACCTATCTCGACGGGCTGACGGCGCTGCATGACGGCGAGCAGACCTATCGCGGGCTCTACGCCAATTACGGCGTCGCCGACCGGCCGGAATACCCGCGCGCCGAGCATCCGATCGTGCGCACGCATCCGGTCACCGGCAAGAAGGCGCTCTACGTCAACCGCGGCTTCACCCGCCACATTATCGGCATCCCCCGCGACGAGAGCGACGCCATGCTGGCCTATCTCTACCAGCACGCGGAAAATCCACTGTTCCAGTGCCGCTTCCGCTGGACGGAAAACGCCATCGCCTTCTGGGACAACCGCTGCACCCAGCACCGCGCGATGTGGGATTACTGGCCGCACACGCGGTCAGGCACGCGGGTAACGGTCAAGGGCGAGCGGCCGGTGTGAATTCGTAGGGCGGATTAGCGAAGCGTAATCCGCCGATGATCGCAAAGGCGGCGGGTACGCTGCGCTAACCCGCCCTACGGTCTTGCATTGCGGCTATTACGCATTCGCGTTGACGCCTAGCCTCGGCTGCTTCAAGCTAATCAAAAGCAAACAATAATCCGGAGGTCGCCTCATGCTCCGCGCCGAAGACAACAAATTCCTCACCGAGAGCGGTGCAGGCACCGGCATGGGCGAACTTTTGCGCCGCTTCTGGATCCCGGTACTGCTTTCCGAAGAATTGCCCGAAGCCGACGGCACGCCGAAGAAGATCGTCGTCATGGGCGAGGAGCTGCTCGCCTTCCGCGATACCCGCGGGGTGGTCGGCGTCATCGATCAATACTGCCCGCATCGCGGCGCCAATCTCTGGCTCGGCCGCAACGAGGAGTGCGGCATCCGCTGCGTCTATCACGGCTGGAAGTTCGACACCGACGGCCGCTGCGTCGACATGCCGACCTCCTATCCCGATCTCAACGCAAAAGACCTGATCCGCATCAAGTCCTATCCGGTGCGGGAATGGGGCGACATGATCTGGGCCTATATGGGCCCGGCCGACCAGGTGCCCGAGCTGCCTGCGCTCGAAATGGCGCTGGTGCCGCCCTCGCACCGTTACGTCAGCAAGAAATGGCAGGACTGCAACTGGGTGCAGGCGCTGGAGGGCTCGATCGACACCGCGCATTTCACCTTCGCGCATCTTTCGTTCGAGAAGGAAGAGAACGAAATCCTCGACATCAAGAAGCATTTTGTTAATCCGCTGACGCGCGTGGCGACCGATCACATGCGCTGGATCGCCGAAGATCCGCGTCCCGTGATCAAGATCAATCCGCACGAGGCGGGGCTGACGGTCGCGGGCGGGCGGCTCACCGGGTCAGACAATATCTACTGGCGCATCGCCCAGTTCCTGATGCCGGTGCATGCCTATGCGCCGAGCTCGATGCCCGGCGAGAATATTTTCGGTCAGAGTTTTGTTCCTGTGACCGATACCAATTGCTGGATCTACACCTATGCGTGGAATCCGGATCGTCCGCTGACGCAGGCCGAACGCGACGGCTACGACCGCGGCAACGGCGTGATGGCCGTGGTCGACGAAAATTATGTGCCGCTGCGCAACAAGTCGAACGACTATCTGATCGACCGCAAGCTGCAGAAGACCTCCAGCTACACCGGCATCAAGGGCGTGTCCGAACAGGACGCCGCCGTGCAGGACAGCCAGGGCCCGATCGCCGACCGCACCCGCGAGCATCTCGGCCCGACCGATCTCGGCATCATGCATTTCCGCAAACTGGTGATGGACGCCGCCCGTGCGCTGCAGAAGGGCGAGGCGCCGCCGCACCTCAAGCATCAGGACCGCTATACGGTACGATCCGGCGCCTGCGTCACCAGCAAAGCCAAGGACCTCACCGCTGTCATGGTCGAGCGGTTCGGCGATGCGGCGGGTTTTGTCGGCGGTCCCGGCAGGACTGCGGCGGCGGAGTAGGGGCTGCTCTCTCCACGTCGTCCCTGCGAAGCAGGGACCCATACGCCTCGGCTTCTCGATCGGCCGATCGGGTAGACACCTTCTTACACAATCAACGTCGGTGGCTATGGGCCCCGGCTCAAGGCCGGGAAGGCAGCAGCGATGTTACCAAATGGCGCTGAGCCCGTGTTCTGCAAGCAACCCGTAAAGTACGGCGCAGACACGAGAGAAAATTTTGAGAGCTGGAACCAACAGAATAAGAAATCCAGTCAAATATAGCAGAGCTATGGACGCCCGGACCCACCACAATTTGCTGTTTTCGGTTTCGAAATGGGTAGTCAGCGTTGCGTTCTTTACTTCAGCACCCGCCTCCTGCGGTGAATAATCCTCACCAATGCGATTTTGTATCCGTATCCGAAATTGATCAAAGTCATCGTTTGTTTGCGCAAGTTTCACTTCCAAGTCTCGTGTGGCATATTCGCCCAAATGCACACCCTCAGCGGACAAGTACTCTCCAGCCGACGAATGTCGCTTGACCACAACGGGACAAGCCCAGGCATATAGGGCGCTCGCAACCGCGACAAAACAGAGACCGAAGTAAATCTGGAAGAGACGCGGCGAAACGCTGAGGCCAAGATTGTCGGGCTTTTTTCCTTCGATCTCGACGATGAGTTTGGCAAGCTGTGAGTGGCTAAAGCCATCATTGAACACAATGAAGTACCCTATCAGCGGTAGTAATATCGTTAGACGCGCCGCAGACGAGTTGCCTACTGGTCTTAGGGTAGTCCACAGTGGGGTCGACATGCGCGCTCCGGGCCACAACGATCGCGTCTTATCTCTCTTCTAACGCACTATTGCTTCGCTCCGTCCACCAATTGTGTGCATGGTAAGCTAGGTACAGGCAGACCCCGATGCCGATCACTACACCGATCGGGCCGATAAAAAGGCACGCAACTAAAATGCCTGCGATGGCTGCAAAGACCGCTATGTTCGTAAAAAGGCCGCTAGTCGTGAGCGACAATTTCGCCACCTGATACAGCACTGCCGCAAGAAATATGAATAAAATGAAGCCCAACACCTCCCAGCCGCTGACGTGGCTGTGGGAAGTGTAGTGTCCTCCGCCGCGCGCATGCGCGGACATATCAAAGAAAGCGATCACCTTGATGATCCCCTGCCGCCGGCTCGCATTCTACTTTGGCGACTCGGAGTTGTAAATCAAGCTCCTCGCACTTATCCGCTGGGATATGCAAACCGCTGCGCGCATCGGAAAGACGCACGATGCCACCAAGATGGCCTTGCAGCGAATGTACGACGACGAACTCATCGCTCGTCCCAACTGCGGATAATACGCGCTGCTGCAGACCATCGCGCCGACGCAGCGATCCTGCATCCATCAAGGCTACGCAAGGAAGGTCAACTTGCCGATTGTGCCCCCAACACGAGCTCTATTTCGCGTCGAACATGCGCCGAGAAACCAAAGAAGTCCAAATCCTGACCCGCTAACCAATTCCGTGCATCGACCACACCAAGAGATTTATTTGGGCAAAGGCTGCTGAGTCGCTTTGCCGTCATTCGAGAAAGGCCCAGCGCGACGAAGCTAATCATTGTCCGATCCGAGGCACCCACTTCTAGGTACAGCGGCAGTGATGGAATGCTATCAGCGAGATCGCTAAGACCAAGTTTTGGAAGAATGTATGCGAGCAATGCATTATAGCAGCCAAACGCCCTCACATAGTTGAAGCGCAGCTCCTTTTCGACAAGATCGAGGGTGGCTCGAATATGCGTGCTGATGGAAGCTTGCTGAAATCGAGCGCGATCGTCGATCAGCTCTGGGATGGGTATCCCTTGCATCCACTTCAACAGCATGACGGCGAAAAACCTGTTCTGCCTCAGGCTGTTCACCTTCGGCAATATTGTTCGATGGAGAATCTCGAGTACCTTCACGTAGGAATCAAAGGCCGCACCTTCGCGCGGATGAGCAGGAATAAAACTCCGGATCACGCTCTGAACGCCGGAGGCCATCTCAGAAGCCAAGACATCGTGCAACTCCTGCTGCCGATGTGCCGAAATCGTAGGGGACAGTCTTAAGATTTCTCCGGGTAGGGCAATTCGCTTGTCGGCAATTGATAGAGCGCTTTCAAGTTCCTGCCTCAATGTTGGGCTGGGGGACGGGTAGGACCGATCTAGAGTTGCCGCTATTCGCCCGCTCTTGTAGTCACTGAGCAAGCGCACAAAGGCTGTATCCAGCTCCCCCCTAGCACCGATGGTTACGGTCGAGTTGTCATCGATGACCGCGTTGAGATCAGAACCGCGAAGTGCAATCGCTTGCTCCATCGCTGGTACTATTGGTGAAAGACGAGGGCCGGAAAGAGGCTGCTCTTTCCATTCACGGTAGTTGAGTAGGTAAATGTTTCCCTGAAATTCCTTTCGAAGTCGGCCAGCTCGTCCAGCAAGGTTCCAAAAGTCAATTGACTCTAGGGGGGTGTTCTTCTTGCGCTTTGGGGTATGCATGAAGATGTTCTGAGCTGGCATGTTCACACCAGCGAGCAACGTGCTTGTACAAACCAGGTATTGGAGTTGCCCGTGGGAAAAGGCTTGTTCTATTGCATTCCGCAGAACCGTGGGAATGTTTCCATAATGAAAGCCGACACCATTTAAGACAGTGGCCGCCAGAACATACTTTGAATGCACCGCTTCCTTAGCCAAATTGGACAGTTCAAGTAAAGCATCCGAAGCAGGCTGATGCTTACCGTCAGCGCCGCGCAATGTGCTAATTTGAAGGGCGATCTTCTCCGCATCGGCCTGTCCGTCCGCATAAACGATGGATTGTTTCTCCGATCCAAATCTATGGGACAGATGAACAAGGCAGTCGGTTCTTGACGCCAGCGTTTGTTGCAGTTGGACTGTTCCAATCTCGTTGCGATTTTCGCCGTCTCTAGCATACAGGATTACATCTCCGCGCTTTACACCGGTGACCTCTACCTCGATAAAGTTTTGAGAAACGGTAGCCTCGTCTGTCGACTGAGGTCTGATATCTGATCTGCCGGTCATCCGACCGAATATTTCAAGATTCGAAACTGTCGGGCTAGCGAATAGCAACTGCGTTTGAGGCTTGCGGACAATTAGCTCGTCGATGACCCCTTGAAGCAATATCCCTCTATCACCATCTTGCACTGAGTGTGCTTCGTCAATGACGAGGAAGTCGACATTACCATCCGGATCGTTGTTCAGTAAAATTTGGAGCCGTTCCTGAGTAAAGACGAACACGACCTTTGGGGGAAGTTGCTCGTCGAGCTCCGGAGGAACAGTTATAACTTCCACATCGTCAGCTCCGGCATCGGACAGCGCCAACTTGAGATCGGCTTGCACCTGAGAAATCAAGGCTCGCGTCGGGACAACATAGCAAGCGCGGAAGGTTGGTCGCGAAGCGTACGCGTTTGAGATAAATAGTTGCAGAATGTACGATTTACCCGTCGACGTCGGGGCCGAAATTGCGATCGATCCCCCGCCGCAGAGGTCATCCCAAAGCTTCTTTTGAAAATCTGTTAGGAAGAGCGAATGTTTCGCAATCAACACCTCGTTTCCGCGACGTCTAACGAGCTCTTCCTGAGCTATTGACCAAGGTGTCGCAACGAGCGCCCCTTCAATGGGGGCGCTAGTTAGAATACTTGGAAAGTTGCCCAGCCGAACAAGGACTGCGCGCACAGCGGCTTCTAAGCCATCAATGCTCCCAGCAAAAAGCTCGTGAACATAGGTCGCTAAGCGGTAGGCGGTCAGGCGATGAGCGGATTGCGACGAACAGGCCAGTATGGCAGCAGCCTCAACGTATCGACTTGCATTGCTGGGATCGATAGAGCTGCGGGGGCCAGAAGCCTCGACACCGGCTGATCTGGCTATCCAAAGGCGCTCCAGCGTCTGTAGCGCTTCAGATAATCTCGGGCTAGACCACACCTTTTCAATCAGCGCGTCGATCATTTCGCCCAACCAATTCTCTGCTGCCAGTCGTTTCGCAGCTGCGATACGGACTCCACGGGGAGAAAGAAGACCTCTAATCTGTGATGGCTTACATTCTTTGAGACAAGCGATGACTGCAATGAGCCCGTGGCCTTCTTTAGCTCCTCTTCCAACTCCTTCACAAAGAAGGACTCGATCTCGTCGGGCTTGACTCCGGTAAGCTTTCCGAATGCAGCAAAGTCAAAGCCGATCAAGCAAGTCGACGCATGCAGCTTTTGATCATAGCTTTCACTCAAAGGGTCCAAGTATTCGACGATCTTGGCTTGTGCCTCAGCCGATAGTCCCGTTGTGCTGATAAATCTCCGCACTAATCTAATATCTTCCTTTAACTTGGAATGTTCCAACGCCGAAGAGATGGAAGTCACTGCATCGTTTAGGGCGCTTCCGATGCGCTTGTGGATCTTTGCTTCGCCCCAAAAGAAAATCAGCTTGTTAGAGTGCACGTCGAATTTAACGTGAATTCCATCTGAGCTGTGAACTGGCATCGATGAAGTGGTCTTTAACGACATCTTCGCTAGCAACTGCGGCGCTTCGAGAATCCACTCAGTTAGAAGATAAAGTAACAGCTCACCGCATTCGCCATTCCGGTTTGTTGATTTCTGTGCCTTGATAAAAAGCTCCGCTGCAGTGTCGCGCAGTTGCAAATAAGCAAGCATTGTGTCTTGGGCGCTAGCGCCCTTCACTTTCTGATGCACCGCTTCGATCTCGGAACGGCTTAAGGCAAAATTGCAGATGTAAAATGCAATTTGCTCTAGCAGCTCGCCCAATCGAGGCTTCGCGCCCTGGAATGGGAGATAGTGTCCGCGAATTGTGATATAACCGTCGCCGCAGCTCGTTGGCTTGAGCGACCGCATCAACTTCGCTAGTAAAGTGAAGTCGCCCTTAAGTGAGGATATTATATCCGCTGTACTGATATTGTTGGTGAGCGACACAATCGACCTGTTAGCTCCGCGTTATTTGAGCTACTCGCCCCAAGTTGTATGGTCTAACCGCGGGGGGATCTTATGCAGACTATGTATGAGAAGTCGACGCGCGACCCATCCCGTCTAACAACAGCAAAGCACTTAGTATTGAAATCCGCCCGCATGACCTCAAAATGATGGACGCCATTCCCGATTTTGTCATCTGCGTCAGGATGGCGCTTCAAGAGTTCAGTCAAAAATTGCGCATCAAATTCTGACACCCACTCGTCGGGGCGGTATTTCGCGAGCATAATTTTGCAAAACAGGAGAGCGTCCTCCTGCTTAGCGAAAACCTGCGTGCCAACCGTAAGCGGTTTAGCTTTCCCCATTTTGCCGTCAATTCAGCCCATGATTCTGGCGGATTATTACCTTTGCAACTGAAGCGTGCAAGCCCTCTACAGGGTCTTCCCCAAGACGTGGCCCCGCAGGCTGATCTGATGCCCTGCCGCATATTGCACTGCAGCGACTGCTGTTGAGGCTGACTGCTGCAGAATACCTCGCAGATGCGTTCCCATAGCCCGAACCCGCGCCGCTTCTCCTCGATGTACTTGTACTGGTCGTAGATCCTCTTGAGGCCCTGTGCGTGGGAGATCATCAGCCCGCGAATGTCGTCCGTGGGAGCAAGAAAAATACCGTTAGTGGCGAAGAAGAGGCTCCCTGCGCTAGAATCCTCTATGTGCTGCTAGGCGGCAGCGCCGTGCTCAAGGTCGGGACGACATGTGGAGAGACAGCGCCTACAACGGCATCCGGAATTCCCGGTTGCTCAGGCTTGCTTCTTCCAGATCGAGGTCGCGTTCGATGTGCCGCCGCGCCTCGTCGGTGATCTTGCGGTCGCGCAGCAGGGTGTGGATGAATTTCCGTTCCGCCGCGATCAATTCCCGCGTCAGCGCGGTGCCGGCCGCCGTGACGTCGTGCGCGTCGGGGTCGAGTGAGTTGGGGAGCTGGCCAGAGCGGATTTCGTGCCGGGCTCGCAGCAGCTTCACGACTTCGTCGGAGAGTTCGCGGTCATCGGTGATGGCGTCGAGCGATTTGAGCGCGGCGTCGAGCGCCTCGCGCCGCGCCGCGATCTCGGCCTCATGCTCGGCGATATGCTCGCTGCGGCCGTCCTTGGCAACACCCAGCCATCGCACCACCGCCGGCAACCCAAGCCCCAATCCGACCAGCGTGATGAAGATGACGCCGAAGGCGACGAACAGGATCATGTCGCGGTAGGGGAAGGCTTCGCCGCCGGGCAGCGTAAACGGCAGCGCCAGCGCCGCGGCCAGCGACACCGCGCCGCGCACGCCGGTAAAGCCGACCACGAACACCGTCTGCCAGGAAGGCGGCGGGTCGCGCTCGCGAACCCGCCTGCTGAGCAGCCGCGGCAGATAGGTGGCCGGATAGACCCACGCAAAACGGGCGATAATGATGATGATGGCGACCAGCGCGGTGGTGAACAGGATGTCGTACAGCGGAAACGCTTTCGACTTCTCGTACAACAGCCGCATCTGGAATCCCGTCAGCAGGAACAGCATCCCCTCGACCAGGTAGATGACGAGGTCCCAGAAAAAGATGCCCTGCAGGCGTGTCGCCGACGAAATCCACAGCGGTCCGTACCAGCTGACATAGAGCCCGCAGGTGACGGTCGCGATCACGCCGGAGCCGCCGAGATGCTCTGGGATCCAGTAGGCGAGATAGGGCGTGAGCAGCGACAGCGTGATCTCGATCTGCGGGTCGCGCGCGTGATGCCGTGCGCGCAACGAGAGCCAGCCGATCGCCAGCCCGAACAGGATTTCGCCGACCACAATGGCCGCGAAGGTGCCCTCTGCCTTCGGCAGCGAGAACAGGCCGGTCATAATCGCCGCCACGGCGAACCGGTAGAGGATCAAGGCGGTGGCGTCGTTGGCGAGGCCCTCGCCTTCGAGCACGACCAGAATGCGGCGCGGCATGCCGAGCTTGCGGGCAATCGCCAGCGGCGCCACCACATCCGGCGGCGCGACGATGGCGCCGAGCAGGAAGCCGATGCCCCAGGGCAACCCGATCAGGTAATGGGTCGCGGTCGCCACCGCGCCCGCGGTGAAGATCACGCAGCCGACCGACAACATAATGATCGGCCGCAAATTGGCTTTGAACTCGCGCCAGCTCATGGCGACGCTTGCCGAATAGATCAGCGGCGGCAGGAACACCAGCAGCACCAGTTGCGGCGGCAATTCCATCGTCGGCATGCCCGGCACGAAGGCGAGCGCGATGCCGGCGAGCAGCAGCAAAATGGCCGGCGCGACATTGATGCGCCGCGCCAGCAGCGCGGTTCCTGCCAGCGCGGCCAGCAGGATCAAAAAGATCTGAAACGTGGATTCCATGATCGCCCCCCTTCGCAAGGAAAACCCGGGAGGTCAATCCGCAAGGCGCGTGCGCTCACGAACGCAGGCCGCGGCGGTTTCAGGCCGTACCTGACAAATTTGTGACGCCCGCCCGAGAACCCGCACCGCCGGTGCCCCGTACCAGCCAAGACCCTGCGGCGGCAGGCGGAGAGGGCGGGAGCATTGTGATGAGACATATTGGACAGCATGCGATTGTGATTGGCGCCAGCATGGGCGGCCTGTTGGCCGCGCGCGCATTGTCGGATTTTTACGCGGTCGTCACCCTATTGGAGCGCGACGCATTTCCGCAGTCGGATGTCGCCCGCAAGGGCGTGCCGCAGGGACGCCATGCGCACGGGCTCTTGGCGCGGGGCCGCAACGTGATCGAGAATTTCTTTCCCGGCTGGACCGACGAGGTCGTCGCCGGCGGTGGCGCGCGGGGCGATATCGCCGGCGACGTGAACTGGATCGGCCACGGCGTCACGCTGAAATCAGCACCGAGCGATATGGTCGGGCTGCTGGCCTCCCGGCCGGTGCTGGAAGGCCATGTGCGGCGGCGCCTGATGGCGCTGTCCAACGTGCGCGTGATCGAAAATTGCACGGCGCTGGACCTGATCGCGGACGACGAAAAGACTGCCGTCAAGGGCGTCCGCGTCAGGATCGGCAGCGGTGAAGAGCACCGCATCACCGCCGATCTCGTGGTCGATGCGTCGGGTCGCGGTTCGTCGAGCCCGGCCTGGCTCGAAAGCCTCGGTTTTGCGCGGCCCGAAGAAGAGCGGATCGAGATCGGGATCGGCTACACCACGCGCCACTATCGCCGCCGGCCGACCGATCTCAATGGCAAGAAGGCGGTGGTGGTTGCCGGGAGCGGGCCGAACTGGCGCAACGGCGTGGTGCTGTACCAGACCGAGGACCGCTGGATCGTCTCGATCGGCGGCTATTTCGGCGACCATGCGCCCGACGACGACCAGTTGTTCGCCGCCTATGCCGGCTCGCTGCCGACTTCGGAAATCTACGACATCGTCGCCCATGCCGAGCCGCTCGGCGATTTCGTGCGCTATCGCTACCCCGCCAATCTGCGGCGCCGCTACGAGCAGCTCGCGCGCTTTCCGAACGGCTATCTGGTGTTCGGCGACGCCCTGTGCAGCTTCAATCCCGTCTATGGCCAGGGCATGACGGTGGCGGCGCAGGAAGCGGTGCTGCTGAGCGACTGCCTCAAGGCCGGCGCAGCCGATCTGGCGAGGCGCTTCTTCGTCGGCGCCGCCACCGTGATCGATACACCCTGGGACATTGCCGTCGGCAACGACCTCCGGCATCCGAAGGTCGAGGGGCCGCGGCCGGCGAAGGTGCGCTTCATCAATTGGTACATCGGCAAGCTGCACATGGCCGCGCGGCACGATGCCAGGCTGGCGGCCGCCTTCCTCGAAGTCGCCAATCTGGAAGCGCCGCCGACGCGGCTGTTGCAGCCGGCGATCGTGATGCGGGTGATCCGGGGCAATTTCGGCCGTCGGAATGACGGCGCCGGGGCCGTGTCGGCCGGCGTGCAAGCCTGAGGAATGTTACTCGCGCAGATCGTAGCGGTAGGATTTCGAGACGATCTTCCAGCCGTCGCGCAGCTTCATCGCCACCAGATAGTCGGTGAAATAACGCGGCGGCAATTGGCAGCGCACCTTGATGAAGGCGGTCTGGTCGTCCGAGCGGTCGATCGTGACGATGAAATCCTCGCGTGGCTTGCCCTCGGCCTTGGCGGAGGGCCGCTTGCGCACGCGGTCGAGCCAGTCCGGCACGGTCAGCACTTGCAGCTCGCCTTTTTCCAGCCAGCGCAGATCGGCAGTGGTATCGAAGATCGCGCCGAGCTTGTCGGCGTCGCCCTCATACAGGCCGTCGAAATAGCTCTGCACCACGGCTTCGACGGTCGATCGGTCATGGCTCATGGGTCGTTCTCCCCGGCAGGATTGGATATGCTCGACTTGAATTAAGCCATGAACCGCCGAATTGCGCCATGGCTGACTTTGAAATCCGCGTGAGGAGTGATCTGTGACCGGATCGGAAAATTCGAAGGCTCGCATTCTTGTCGGAGAATGCTTTTGTCGCGCGGTGCGCTATGAGGTCGAAGACGCGTTCGGCTATGCCTTGAATTGCCATTGCTCGAACTGCCGGCGCACCACCGGCTCGGCGTTCAAGCCGTTCGCCGGAATTGCGCGCGAGAAATTCAGCGTCACCAGAGGCGAGGGCGATCTCATGATCTATGGCGAGGAGGCCGGCCACGACGCGCATTGCGGGAAATGTGGCTCGCTGCTCTATTCGGTGGTGCGCGACGGCGCCTTCGTCCATGTCGCCATGGGCACGCTGGTCGACGATCCCTCGATCCGCCCGACCGCTCATATCTTTGTCGGCTCCAAGGCGCCGTGGTTCGCGATCACGGACGACCTGCCGCAATTTCAGGAGCATGTCGTGCCGCGTTGAGCGGCTCACGCGGCTTCGGGAATACATGCGCGTCGCCGGTGGTTTATATCTGGACGGAACCCCCGGCGGAAAAGCTGATCGGCCATGGCCGAACCGGCGGGGCGCTGGCCCGACTAAGGATAAGGCGATGGCACGGATTCACGTCCGCGTGGTTCGTGACTTAACTCACAAAGCCGGGTGCCGGCTTCTGATAGGCAGACCGGTGTGGTAAAAAAGTATGAGACTCCGGAGGAGTCATGATGATGTCTGGATCGCTAAAATTGCTTCGATGGGCCGCCGCAGCGGCCGCTGTCCTGTTCGTGAGCGAGCCGGCGTTTGCCGAGAAGCGCGTGGCGCTGGTGCTCGGCAATTCCAACTACCAGAACGTCGCACCCCTCGCCAATCCCGTGAACGACAGTTCCAGGATCGCGGCGACGCTGAAGGACGCCGGTTTCGACGTGGTCGATTCCCGCCGCGACCTCGCGGCAGGGGAAACCCGCCGGGCGCTGCGCGACTTCGCCGATCGCGCGCGCGATGCCGATATCGCGGTCGTCTATTATGCCGGCCACGGCATCGAGGTGGACGGTGCCAACTACCTGATTCCGGTCGATGCGCGGCTGGAGCGCGATACCGACATTTATGACGAAGGCCTCTCGCTCGACCGCATCCTGATCGCGATCGAGCCGGCCAAGAAGCTGCGCCTCGTGATTCTCGACGCCTGCCGCGACAATCCGTTCTCGCGGACCATGAAGCGTACCGTCGCCTCGCGTGCGATCGGGCAGGGCCTTGCCAAGGTCGAGCCGACCAGCCCGAACGTCCTGATCGCCTATTCGGCCAAGGCCGGTTCCACCGCCGCCGATGGCGACGGCCAGAACAGCCCGTTCACGGCGGCGCTGTCGCACCATCTGACCAAGCCCGGTCTCGACGTGCGCCGCGCCTTCGGCTTCGTCCGCGACGAGGTGCTCAAGACCACCAATAACCGGCAGGAACCGTTCGTGTACGGCTCGCTCGGCGGCGACGACGTGCCGCTGGTGCCGGCGCCGCGCCAGGCGCCTGCCGCGGCCGCCCCTGCGGCGCCTGCGCCGAGCGCGCAAGCCGAAGCCCGCCGCGACTACGAGCTCGCGCTGCAGATCGGCAACAAGAGCGCGCTCAACGCCTTCCTGGCGCAGTACCCCGATGGCTTCTATGCGAGCCTGGCGAAACTTCAGCTCGACAAGATCACCACCGAGGAAACCCGCGTCGCGGCGACCGAAAAGGCGCGCGTGGCGGAGCAGGAACGGGCGCGGCTCGCCGCCGAAGGCGCCCAGAAGCCGCAACAGGCAAAGGCCGAAGCGGAAGCCAAGGCCGCCGAGCAGGCGCGCATCGCGGCCGAAAAGGCCAAGCAGGTGGCGCAGGAGCAGGCGGCCGCCGCCGAGCAGAAGCGCGTCGCCGCTGAAAGCGCCGCCGACAAGCCCGTGAACGTGGCGGCTCTCGCCGCGGGGCCGGCGCCGGCCGACGTCACCAAGTCGGTGCAGAGCGAACTGCGCCGCGTCGGCTGCCTGAGCGGCGATGCCGACGGCAAGTGGAACAGCTCTTCGCAGCGCTCGCTGACGCAGTTCAACCGCTATGCCGGCACCAAGCTCGACACCAAGGTCGCCAGCGTCGATACGCTCGATACGATCAAGCTGAAATCGTCCCGCGTGTGCCCGCTGGTCTGCGAGCATGGCTTCAAGGTCGAGGGTGAGCGCTGCGCCAGGATCGTGTGCGCCGAGGGCTCGTTCCTCAACGACGACAATGAATGCGAGAAGCGCCGCGCCAAACGGCCGGTCGCCGCGCGGGAAAGACCCGAACCGCGGCGCGCCCCGGAAGCCAGATCCCGCGCCCCGGAGGCCGGACCATATCGGGGGCCGCAGGTCGGGCAGGCCGCCGCCGGACGCTATCAGGGACGGGATCCGAGCATCGGGGCCAGTGGCCGCCCGCTTACCGGCCTCGAACGCGCACAAGGCTGCACCGGCTACCAGGCCATCATGTCGGGCGTGTGCCCGTAACGGCGGCCGCCACCGGATCAAGTCGACATTGGCCCTGCGACAGCGGGGCCAATTGTCTTTCAGATCGCGCTCGCCGCGATATTCACCATCAAGGCCAGCAGCGCGGTGTTGAACACGAACGAGACGATGCCGTGCACCGTCGCGGTGCGGCGGATGATCTTGTCGGTGATGCCGACGTCGGAGACCTGCGCGGTCATGCCGATCACGAACGAGAAGTAGACGAAGTCCCAATAGTCCGCCTCGGCATGGGCGTCGCCGCTTGGAAACTGCAGCCCGCCGGGTTTCTTGCCGCGGTAGAAATCATGCGCGTAGTGCAGCGCAAAGACCGTGTGCACCAGCACCCATGACAACGCGATCGTCACGGTCGCCAGGATCAGCCCGGCCTTGTTGCCCTTGGAGGCGCCGAGTTCGAGCACGATCGCGCCAAGGGTGGCGAGGGCGCCGAGCGCGGTCACCAGCAGGATCAGGAAACGCCCGTCATCCTGCAGCGCCGCGCTGCGTCTGATGTGGCCGACGTCGCAGCGTAGCATCGTGATGTAGGCGAGCACGAGGTAGAGCGCGGCGAAGAAATCCCAGCCGATGATCAGGCGGGTCGCGAGCCGCCGCGTGTCCGGCAGCAGGAAGAACACGATAACGCCCAGCGCCATCGCGATGAAGGTCCGCGGCCGCCCGTAGACGACGCGGACCGGCATCGGCAGGTTCCGGAAGCGAACAAGGCGGTCCTCGAATTCCTTGTCCATCCGGTCCGCCTTCCGATGCGCCAGAGCGTTATGATTTCAGGTTTGATCGCGGCCACGAAGAAAGTGTGCTCCCTCTCCCGCTTGCGGGGGAGGGTTGAGATGCCTCCGCGCACGACGCTGCCCGGGTGGAGAGAGCCTCACCCGGCGCTTCGCGCCGATCCAAAAGCGAGCTTCGCTCGTCTCGACCCCCGCCAGGCGGCAGAGGTGAAACGCGTATGCGGCGAATTTGATCTACCCAAAAATCATCACGCTTTAGTTCTTGCGCTCCGCGACGAAGCGGGCGGCCGCCCGCAGGATGTCGCCCTTGGCGCCGAAGATCGACAGCGCCGAATCGGCGCGCGCCAGGAGGTCGCGCACGCGCTGCTTGGCGCCGTCGATGCCGAGCTGGGTGACGAAAGTGGTCTTGCCGAGCGCGGCATCGGCGCCGGCCGGCTTGCCGAGCGCGGCGGCGTCGCCCTCGACGTCGAGCAGGTCGTCGGCGATCTGGAAGGCTTCGCCGAGCGCGCGGCCGTAATCGTCGAGCGCCTGATATTCCTTCGGCGAGGACTGGCCCAGGATCGCGCCGGCGATGCAGCCATAGCGGAGCAGCGCGCCGGTCTTCATCTGCTGCAGCCGCGCCACGTCGACCGGCTCGCGGTCGCCGAACCGTCCCTCTCCGGCGAGGTCGAGGATCTGGCCGCCGACCATGCCGCCGATGCCGGAGGCGCGGGCCAGCGCGCGTGTCAGCAAAAGGCGCACCGTGGCGTCCTTGTGGATCTCGTCGCGGGTGACGATGTCGAAGGCGAGCGTGAGCAGGGCGTCGCCGGCGAGGATCGCGGTGGCGTCATCGGTCTTCTTGTGCAGCGTCGGCCGGCCGCGCCGCAAATCGCTGTTGTCCATCGCCGGCAGGTCGTCATGGATCAGGGAATAGCAATGGATGCATTCGAGCGCGGCGCCGACCAGCAGCGCGGCCCCGCGCGGAACGCTGAACACGGCCGCGCTTTCGACCACCAGAAAGGGGCGCAGCCGCTTTCCGCCGTTAAGGCTGGAATAGCGCATCGCGTCCATCAGCCGCTTCGGCCGCACGATCTCGTCGGGCAGCAGCTCATCGGAGAGCAGGTTCGCCAGCAGGGCTTCGGTGTCTTCCGCGGTCTGGTCCAGTCGCTTGGCAAAATCGGCAGTGGCGGTCGTCATTAAGAATAGCTCCAGATCAATTTGCCCGGACAATGTTTGATGGCGGGCGCTTCGTCAATTCCATGACGCGGATCACAGCGCCTTAAAAGGGGCTGGAAAAGTCACGAAATATCATGGAGATGTCATGTAGGTGGGACCTATTGACCGGTCCCGGCCGGCTTGGGCGGAACCGGAAGCATCAATTTTGCGGATTGTCCGAATTTTACTGCTGATCCTCCTGGCAGTGCTGCTACTGCCCTATCTGGTGACGCCGTTCTACCGCACCGGCCACCCGGTCTCGACGCTGATGGCCTGGCGCTGGCTCAAGGGCGCGCAGGTCACGCGGCAATGGATCGATTTCAACGCGATGTCCCCGCATCTGCCGCGCTCGGTGGTGGGCTCCGAGGACGCCAAATTCTGCAGCCATCGCGGGGTCGATTGGGACGCGCTGCGCGACGCGATCGACGATGCCGAGGATGGCGAGCCCGCCCGCGGCGGCTCGACCATCACCCAGCAGGTCGCCAAGAACCTGTTCCTGTGGCCCGGCCGCAGCGTGGTCCGCAAGGCGCTGGAGCTGCCGCTGGCGATGTGGATCGACCTGGTGCTGTCCAAGCAGCGGATCCTGGAAATTTACCTCAACATCGCCGAACTCGGCCCGTCCGGGCAGTTCGGGGCCGAGGCCGGCTCCCTCTATGCCTTCGGCCGCTCGGCCACGACACTCTCGCCGCGCGAGGCGGCCCTGCTTGCGGCCATTCTACCCAACCCGGTCAGGCGAAGCGCCCGCAACCCCGCGCCCGGTGTGCGCCGGCTGGCCGGAACCTATACGGTGCGGGCGAGCGCCGTGACGCGCTGCTGGAGCGAAAATCGGGCCTATTGAGCCAATTTTCGGCCCGTTTTACCGCAAGCTGCCCTAGCTTTACGTCACTCCATCCTCTATAAGCGCGGCCTTATCGGCATCGCAGCCCGCGCCCGACGCGCCGGGCCGTCCGGTTTGGACGATGCCTCCGACAACACCCCTAGAGGACCGTTATGGCCGTTCCGAGAAGAAAAACATCGCCCTCGCGGCGTGGCATGCGCCGCTCGGCGGATGCGCTGAAGAAGCCGACCTATGTCGAGGACAAGGATTCCGGCGAACTGCGCCGCCCGCACCACCTCGACCTGAAGACCGGCATGTACAAGGGCCGCCAGGTACTGAAGAAGAAGGAATCCTGATCGGAGTTCGGGGATAAGGCGCCGCTCAACGTGGCGTCTGCCCGAATTTGGCCAACGAGTGGGCCAACGGTTCCCTGGGGGCGAAGCGGTGCTTTGCCCGGGGACAATCCGATTTTCCTAGCAAGGCGCGACCCATGGTCGGTTTTCCGCTGCTTCTGATTCCGCTCGCGATCTACAACATCATCGTCTTTCTGATGCCGACCGTGTCGTTCACCGACCCGTTGGTGAAGCTGACGTTGATGTCGGGGGCGGAATGGACGGTGACATTGAGCGACATCCTGCTCACGCTCACCATCTTTCTGCTGCTTGCCGAAGTCATCAAGGGCGCGCGACCCGGCGCGAAATATCTCACCGACCATCTGTTGTCGCTGATCGTGTTCGGCGCGGCGGCGGCGGAATTTTTGCTGTGGCCGAAGTTTGCCACCTCGACCTATTTCCTGATGACGGCGCTGTCGCTGGTGGACTTCCTCTCCGGCCTCGCCTTGCGAACGCGGCGCCGTCCCGTGGCAGCAAAGGCCGCGCCGGCGCCACCGCCCGAGCCGGCGCCGCCGCCGAAGGCCGCCGAAAAGGCCGAGACGCCGGCGGTCGAACCCGCTCCCACGCCTGCACCAGCCGCGGCAGCCGTTCCGGCGGCGGCCTCGGTCGCCGAATCCGTGCTTGCCGCGCCCCCTGAACCGAAGCCGTCCGAACCGAAGCTGCCTGAAGCGAAGCCGTTTGAATTGAAGGCGTCTGAACCGAAGGCGCCGGAGCATCCCGAACCGAAACCGGCAGCATCGCCGGCGACACCCGAGGCCGCCGCCCCGGCTACGCCTTCACCGGCGGTCTCCTCGCCGGAAACCGCATCCCCAGAGATCGCTTCGCCCGGGTTGCAGCCAGGCTCGCCGCCGTCGCCGGACAAGCCGGATACGCCGTCGCGCTGATCCACCCGTGTTTTCGAGCGAGGCGGGCACCGGTTCGCGTCAGGAAACGCAGAGCCGGTAAAATCCCCTAGATGGTTTGCCGTGTCCGGAAGCCTGCGCCGCAGAGCCGGCCCCGGCTGGCGCCATAGGCGAGCTGCGCATCCGCCGGCGAGGCGCGCCGAATGCTGCGGGTTTGCGGTGCCTGGTCGGCGGTCGCGATCAGCTGTGCGATGAAGGTCGGATCAGGCCGCGGCGTCGCCGCCGGGCGCGTCCAGCGGACGGACTGGGTAACCGGCACCAGCTCGACAGAGGCCGGCTCGTCGAGGCTGACGAACTCGCCGTCCAAGATTTCGTCTGATCGATCGGTATCCAGCATCGCACACCGTAACCGGCTTATACTGTCACGTTTTGGGACGTAACGCCCCCACTGCGATCTGACCTCGCAAGGCCTATGCCGCTCGCTCCCCGTTCGTTCCCGCGGTGCGCGGAAAGTCCGGGAAACATGGTTTCCAGATTATTTATGAACTTCGCCTAGCCTGTCATTCGAAACAGCCACTATCCTCAGGTTTGAGGGAATCACCCGGTGGTGTCCCAAATCGAGGCGTCCTGATGGCCCCTGTCCCACAAGCCTCCAGCATCCTTGCCTCGCTCGGCCAGGCGACTTTCCTGTGGGACTTGACCGCCGACACCCTCACCTGGAGCGACAACGCCGCTGCTGTTTTCGCCGACCTCCCCCTGGAAGCGCTGGCCAGCGGCGCCGGGTTTGCCGGGCTGATCGAGCCGTCCCGTTCGATCCGCAACGATGCGCTGGCGCAATCGGGGCCGGCGCGGGGTAGCGAGGGCGTCCCCTACCGGATCGAATATGGCGTGCGGGCCTCGAGCTCGGCGCCGGTGCTTTGGATCGAGGAAACCGGTTGCTGGTTTGCGGGCCCCGACGGCAAGCCGGTGCGCGCGCAGGGCATCGTCCGTATCGACAACGAGCGCCATGCCCGTGACGAACAGCTCATGCGGCTGTCGCGGCACGATCCGCTGACCGGCGAGCTCAACCGCACCCATCTGGTCGCCTCGCTGGCGGAAGGGATCGAGGAGGCCATGCGCTTCCGCTCGTCCTGCGCCTTCATGCTGATCGGGATCGACCATCTGGCCCGCGTCAACGATGCCTTCGGCTTCGATGTCGCCGATGCCGTGATTGCCGAGGTCGGAAAGCGCATCCGCGCCAAGCTGCGCGGCGGCGACGTGCTCGGGCGATTCTCCGGCAACAAGTTCGGCCTGATCCTGCGGAACTGCACGGTCGACGACACCAATATCGCGGCCGAGCGCTTCCTCGCCGGAATTCGCGACGAGGTGGTCCCGACCAGATCCGGCCCCGTCTCGGTGACGGCGTCGATCGGCGCCATCACCATTCCCCGCTATGCCCGCACCGCCGACGAAGCCATCAACCGCGCCCAGGAAACGCTCGACGCCGCCAAGCGGCGCCGCGCCGGATCGTTCTCGATGTGGAAGCCGAATGTCGAGCGCGATGCCCAGCGCCGCGTCAACATCCGCGTGACCGACGAGATCGTCACCGCCCTGAACGAGCGGCGGATCGTCGCCGCCTTCGAGCCCGTGGTGGAAGCGCGCTCGCGGCAGCCGGCATTCTACGAGTGCCTGGTGCGGATGGAGCAGGAGGACGGGCGGGCGCTGCTGGCGCCCGATATCGTTCCGGTCGCCGAGCGGCTCGGGCTGATCCGGCTGGTCGACCACCGCGTGCTCGAGCTTGCGGTCGCCGAGCTCGCGGCCTCGCCGAACGTGCGGCTCAGCCTCAACATCTCGCCCGACACCACCATGGACCCGGATTGGTGGATGGGAATCGAATCGCTGATGCAGGCCCATCCCGGCGTCGGCGAGCGGCTGATCGTCGAGATCACCGAAACGGTCGCGATCCAGGATATCGACGATGTCCGCGGCTTCGTCACCCGCTTGAAGAATTTCGGCAGCCAGATCGCGATCGACGATTTCGGCGCCGGCTACACGTCATTTCGCAACCTGCGCAAGCTCGGCGTCGATATCGTGAAGATCGACGGTGCCTTCGTGCAGAACATCGCGCGCTCGGCGGACGACCGCGCCTTCGTGCACACGCTGATCGATCTGGCGAACCGCCTGCAGATCAAGACGGTGGCGGAATGGGTGCAGGACGAGGAGGCCGCCGTGATGCTGCGCGAATGGGGTTGCGATTACATCCAGGGCCGCCTGATCGGGCTCGCCTCGCCGGACCGGCCGTGGGTGACACCGGGCGATACGGCGCTGCCGGCGGCGGGGTAGGTTCGCGACACAGCAAAGATCGTCATGGCCGGGCTTGTCCCGGCCATCCACGTTTTGGGCAACGGGCGCCAAATACGTGGATGCCCGGGACAAGCCCGGGCACCACGAGAAACTTCAAACAGTTTCAGGAGAGAAAGATCACTCTTCCTTCTTCGGCTCTTTCGACATGCGCTCGAGGCGTTCCTGCATGTCCTTCATCTGGCGGCGAAGGTCGTCGATATTGTCTTCGTCGAGGGCCGGCTCCGGCACCTTGTCCGGTTCTGCCGAAGCCGCTCCGGGGCGCGGCGGCACGAACGGCTTGAACATCGAGAACGTCTGCTGAAACAATTCCATGTTGCGGCGGACATGTTCTTCGAGCGGCGCAAACGGCGTTCCGCTGAACGTGTTGGCGAGCTGCTTGCGGAATTTTTCCTGCTCGCGCGTCAGCGTATCGATCGACTGCTCCAGATATTTCGGCACCACCATCTGCATGCTGTCGCCGTAGAAACGGATTAACTGGCGCAGGAAAGTCGTCGGCAACAGATTTTGCCCGGCCTTGTTTTCCTGCTCGAAAATAATTTGCGCCAGCACCTGGCGGGTAATGTCATCACCGGTCTTGGCGTCGTAGACGAGAAAATCCTCGCCTTCCTTCACCATCGCTGCGAGATCCTCGAGCGTCACATAGGTGCTGGTGCCGGTATTATAGAGCCGCCGATTGGCGTATTTCTTGATGGTCGTAGGTTGGTCTGACTTTGCCATAAGCTCACACATCGACACCGAGAGCGGGGAACCCGAGCGGCTTCGCCGACGGGCAGACGAGCAACGCAAACGCAGCAAAGTAAGCATTTTCAATGCGGCTCGGCTACCGTTTTGTGCGGCACGGTTAATTCCAAGGCATGGACGCTGCTATCGAAACCCTCATGGGGATTATTTTGAATGCGCCGCGGCACGAATTTGGGCCTCGGCCGATTGACATGGGTCAATGGGGTTAACAGGATAAGGTGAGAGACAGGCTCGCCACTCCGGCCCGCCCGCCGTCGAAGAACCTCAAGCCAAGAAACCCCATAAGGAGATGTCCATGTCAGACGATGTCGTCATCGTCAGCGCCGCCCGCACCCCGGTCGGCAGCTTCAACGGCGCATTCGCCACCACCCCGGCACATGACCTCGGCGCCATCGCCATCAAGGCCGCGCTGGAGCGCGCGGGTGTCGATCCGGCCCAGGTTTCCGAAGTCATCATGGGGCAGATCCTGACCGCGGCGCAGGGCCAGAACCCGGCCCGCCAGGCCTCGATCAACGCCGGTATTCCGGTGGAGAGCCCGGCCTGGGGCGTCAACCAGCTCTGCGGCAGCGGCCTTCGCTCGGTCGCGCTCGGCTATCAGGCGCTGCTCAACGGCGACTCCTCGATCGTCGTCGCCGGCGGCCAGGAATCGATGAGCATGGCCCCGCATGCGCAGTACCTGCGCGGCGGCGTCAAGATGGGCGGCCTCGAGCTGGTCGACACCATGATCAAGGACGGCCTGTGGGACGCCTTCAACGGCTATCACATGGGCAATACCGCCGAGAACGTCGCCAAGCAGTGGCAGATCACCCGCGCCCAGCAGGACGAGTTTGCGGTCCACTCGCAGCAGAAGGCCGAGGCCGCGCAGAAGGCCGGCAAGTTCAAGGACGAGATCGCCGCCGTCACCATCAAGACCCGCAAGGGCGACGTGGTGGTCGACACCGACGAATATCCCCGCCATGGCGCCACGGTGGAGGCGATGGCCAAGCTGAGGCCGGCGTTCGAGAAGGACGGCACCGTGACCGCCGGCAGCGCCTCGGGCATCAATGACGGCGCCGCTGCCGTCGTGCTGATGACCGCCAAGGAAGCCGCCAAGCAGGGCAAGAAGCCGCTCGCCCGCATCGTGTCGTGGGGCCAGGCCGGCGTCGATCCCAAGATCATGGGCTCCGGTCCGATCCCGGCTTCGCGCGCCGCGCTGAAGCGGGCCGGCTGGAGCGTCGGCGACCTCGACCTGATCGAGGCCAACGAGGCGTTCGCGGCGCAGGCCTGCGCGGTCAACAAGGACCTCGGCTGGGATACCGCCAAGGTCAACGTCAATGGCGGCGCGATCGCGATCGGTCATCCGATCGGCGCATCGGGCGCGCGCGTGCTGGTGACGCTGCTGCACGAGATGCAGAAGCGCGACGCCAAGAAGGGCCTCGCCACGCTGTGCATCGGCGGCGGCATGGGCATCGCAATGTGCGTTGCACGCGACTGAACTAAAGGCAGAGTGATCGGTTGAATGATGAAAAGATCATCTCGCAACCGCGGCTCGGATTGGTAAAGATGAAATGCCCGGTCTCGCGCCGGGCATTTTCATCTTGTGCAGGCGTTTCCAAGAGCGCTTCAAGATAAGAATGCTGAAGACAAGAGCGCTCGCAGAACGGAAGATTGAGTTTCGTCAAAAGACCGGGACAATTCCGGCGTACTAAGAGTTTACCAAGGAGGACTACGACATGGCACGTGTTGCATTGGTTACGGGGGGTACGCGGGGTATTGGCGCTGCGATCAGCAAGGCGCTGAAGGCTGCGGGCTACAAGGTTGCGGCAAGCTATGCCGGCAACGATGCCGCCGCCGAGAAATTCAAATCGGAGACCGGCATTCCCGTCTACAAGTGGGACGTCTCTTCATTCGACGCCTGCGCCGAGGGCATCAAGAAAGTCGAGGCCGATGTCGGCCCGATCGACGTTCTCGTCAACAATGCCGGCATCACCAAGGACGGCGCCTTCCACAAGATGACGCTCGAGCAGTGGAATGCGGTGATCAACACCAATCTCGGCTCGCTGTTCAACATGACGCGCCCGGTGATCGAGGGCATGCGCGCCCGCAAGTTCGGCCGCATCATCAACATCTCCTCGATCAACGGCCAGAAGGGACAGTTCGGCCAGGTCAACTATTCCGCGGCCAAGGCCGGCGACATCGGCTTCACCAAGGCCTTGGCGCTGGAGAACGCCAAGGGCGGCGTCACCGTCAACGCGATCTGTCCCGGCTACATCAACACCGAGATGGTGCAGGCGGTGCCGAAGGAGGTGCTGGAGAAGAGCATCCTGCCGCTGATCCCGGTCAACCGTCTTGGCGAGCCCGAGGAGATCGCCCGCGCCGTGGTGTTCCTCGCCGCCGACGAGGCGGGCGGCATCACCGGCTCCACGATGACGATCAACGGCGGCCAGTACATGGTGTAGCCGCGCGTCGTCATCGCGCAGTTGCTGCGTGCGGCAACAAGAATTCGTCATGCCCGGGCAGAAGCGCGAAGCGCGTCTTCGCGCTTGAAGTCCCGGGCATCCACGTCTTTAAAACCCATCCGGCGAAAAAGACGTGGATGGCCGGGAGCGCAGGCAAGTTTACGTAGTCTGCGCAAGGCAGACTACTATGCCCGGCCATGACGAGAGAACTCTGCCAATGACGCCCCGCACCGCCACGCTGATCGGACTGACCGCGATCCTGATGTGGTCGCTATTGTCCGTGTTGACGGTTGCGACCGGCAAGATTCCGGCGTTCCAGCTCGCCGCCATGACATTCGCGATCGGCGCGCTGGTCGCCTTTGCAAGTTTTCTGTTCCGGCCTTCCGCCTTTGCGGCCTTAAAGCAGCCGCCCGTCGCCTGGGTGGTCGGCGTCGGTGGCCTGTTCGGCTATCACGCGCTCTATTTCCTTGCGCTGCGCTTTGCGCCGCCGGCCGAAGCCGGGCTGTTGAACTATCTCTGGCCGCTGCTGATCGTGGTGTTCTCCTCGCTGCTGCCGGGCGAACGGCTGGCGCCGCATCACATCATCGGGGCGCTGCTCGGCCTTGCCGGCACCGTGCTGCTGTTTGCCGGCAATACCGGCAGCTTTACGCCAGGACAGATCCCGGGACTGGCGGCGGCCTTCGTCGCCGCCTTCGTGTGGGCGGCCTATTCGGTGATGTCGCGCCGGCTAAAAGCGGTGCCGACCGATGCGGTGGCCGGCTTCTGCCTCGCCACCGCGCTGCTCGCCGCGCTGGTCCACGGCATGGTCGAGAGCACGGTATGGCCCGAGACGGTCGGGCAATGGCTTGCCATCATCGCACTCGGCATCGGTCCGGTCGGTGCGGCGTTCTTTGTCTGGGACATCGGCATGAAGCGCGGCGATATCCGCGTGCTCGGTGCGGCGTCCTACGCGACGCCGCTGCTCTCGACGGCGTTCCTGATTCTCGCGGGCTTCGCGCAAGCAACGGCGACGATTGCCATCGCCGCGATATTGATTGCCGGCGGCGGATTGATCGCGGCGAAGGATATGGTGTGGAGGAAGTAGGGTGGGCAAAGCGCAGCGTGCCCACCATCCGTCCGCGCTCGCATCTGACAATGGTGGGCACGCTGCGCTTTGCCCACCCTACGGCGTCACACTGGCTCCCAGCCCTTCGGCGCCAGCTCGAATTTCGCGAACTCGAATCCGGGCGCGACGGTGCAGCCGACCAGCGTCCAGTCGCCGTTGCTCTCGGCGGCCTGCCAGGAATGCGGCGGCACCACCGCCTGCGGCATTTCGCCGGCCGCAAGATCCGCGCCGAGCGTCACGCGGCGCTGGCCATTCCCGTCGGCCATCTGCAGCGTCAGCGATGCGCCCGCGTAATAGTGCCAGACCTCCACCGCGTCGATGCGATGCCAGTGCGAGCGCTCGCCGCGCGCCAGGAGGAAATAGATCGCGGTCGATCGTGAACGGCCGTCGCCGTCCACGGCTTCATCGCGAAAGGTCTCGCGATAATGGCCGCCTTCCGGATGCGGCTTCAGGTCCAGCCGCGCGATGATGTCGGCGGCTTGTTTCGAAAGCGCCATCAGGACTTGTTCTTGCGTTCGCGCAGCTCGCCGAACACTTTCTCGGCGCTCGCGCCCTTCATGTGCAGGTTGGCCGCCACCGACGGCTCGTCGGCGCGCAGGAACACATTGGCCTTTTTCTCCTCGCCGAGCAGCACCGGAATCGTCGGCTTGTTCTCGGCGCGCAGCCGCGCCACTTCCTCGGCGCGCGCCTTCAGCGCCGGGTTGTCGCCGTCGACGGTGAGGGCGAACTTGACGTTGGAGGCGGTATATTCATGGCCGCAATAGAGTTTGAAATCGTCCGGCAGCGCGCGCAGCTTGAGCAGCGAATCCCACATCATCGGGTAGGTGCCCTCGAACACGCGGCCGCAGCCGATCGAGAACAGCGTGTCGGCGGCGAACACCGCCTTTTCATTGTCGAACACATAGGAGATGTGATCGAGCGTGTGGCCCGGCGTTTCCAGCACCCGCGTCAGCAGGCTGCCGACCTTGATGACGTCGCCATGGGCGACACGCAGATCGACATTGGCGATCTTGGTGGACTTGTCGTTGGGGGCGACGACGCGGCAGCCATATTTCTGCTTCAGCTCGGCGACGCCGCCGACATGGTCGTGATGGTGGTGCGTGATCAGGATGTCGGTCAGCGTCCAGCCCTCGCGCTCCAGCGCCTTGACGATCGGCCCGGCCTCGGGCGCGTCGATCGATGCGGTGGCCTTGGTCGCGACATCGTGGATCAGATAACCGAAATTGTCGCTGAGACAGGTGAAGGTGCGAATTTCCGCGGCCATGACAGCTCCGTGCGTTAGGCTTTCAGCCCTGTGAGATCATGATGCGATTTGATCAAATCGCATCATGATCTCATGTCGTTGTTTGAGCATGATCTCCGGGCAAACGCGTACCGCGTTTGTCCCGAGGGAAAACCGGCTTCCACTTTTCCGGACCATGCGCCAATCCCAAAGAAATATGGCGTTAACGCTTGCGCGGCAATGCCATTTTCGGTGCGCCGCAATGAAACACGGTGTGGTAGATTATGCCCATGACCATCGACGTCATCGATCTCCGCGATTTCTATTCGCGGCGCCTCGGCATCGTGGCGCGGCAGTTGATCAACCGCGGCATCCGGGCGCGCTGGCCCGATGCGGCGGGGCAGCGCGTGCTCGGGCTCGGCTACCCGACGCCCTATCTCGGCCTGTTTCGCGAAGATGCCGAACGCTGCATCGCCTTCATGCCGGCGGCGCAAGGCGTGCTGAAATGGCCGACGGCGCGGCCCGCGCTGGCGACCCTGATCGATGAGTTCTCGATGCCGCTGCCCGATGCGGCGGTCGACCGGATCCTGCTGGTGCATTCGCTGGAGATGTCCGACGATCCGGAGCGCCTGCTGCGCGAAGTCTGGCGTGTGCTGGCGCCGTCCGGGCGGCTGATCGCGGTGATTCCGAACCGGCGCGGCGTGTGGACGCGCACCGACAATACGCCGTTCGGTCACGGCCGGCCCTATTCGCGGGCGCAGATCACGCAATTGCTGCGGCAGACCTGGTTCACGCCGGCATCATGGGGCGAGGCGCTGTTTCTGCCGCCGGTCGGCAATGGCTGGTTCCTGCGCTCGGCGATGGCATGGGAGCGCGTCGGCGCCACGTTGTCGCTGCCGTTCGCGGGCGTGCATATCGTGGAAGCGACCAAGCAGGTCTATCGCGCCATCCCCGCGGGCCGCGAACGCACGCGGCTGATTCCATCGCTGGAGCCGGTGCTGGTGCCGTCCTCGACGGCGACACGCGACAAGCTGAAGGGATCGTAGGGGGCAAAGGCGCACGCGCCGTGCCCGCCATTTCGTGCTCAGTTCAAAGGAAGCTGGTGGGCACGCTGCGCTTTGCCCACCCTACGGCATCCCGCCGTTACTCATTCCCCGGATTGAAATCTTCGCTCGGGGCGGCCGGCGCGGCCATGTCGGGGCGCGGGCCGTGCGGCCGGCGACGCCGGCGCGGGAAGCGTTCGCCGCGGCCTTCCTCATAGCCGCCGGGCGCGCCGTTCACCTGCGGCTGCGGGCCGGTGATGAAGGAGGGCAGGCGGTCGACGCCGCCGGTATCGGCAATCACCGGTTGCGGCTGGGGCTGCGGCTGATATTGCGGCTGCGGACGGTGCTCGCGGTCGCGATCCCGGTCGCCGCGATGTTCGCGCGGCGGCGGCTGGTCGCGCAGGTAGGGCTGGCCCTCACCGCGCTCCCGCTGATTGTTGTCGCGGACATAGGGCTGTTGCTGCTGCGGGACGAAACCCGGCTCCTGGCCGAAATGCGAGAAGCTCTCGCCCTCGTCCTCGCCGTCTTCCGTCGGCTGCATCTCGGTGTCGACGCGCGGCTGCGGCTGGTTCTGCCGGAATTGCTCCTGCGCGGCGGCGATCAGGCGGAAATAATGTTCGGCGTGCTGGTAGTAGTTCTCGGCCGCGACGGGGTCGCCGGAAGAGCGCGCGTCGCGCGCCAGCTGGACATATTTTTCGGCGACATGCGAGGCGGTGCCGCGGATCTTGATATCGGGTCCGTTTGATTCGAACACCCGGGTCATCGGGTTTTGACCACGCCGGTTATTGTTGTTGTTATTGTTGTTGTTCCGGTTACGCATCCGCTTGTTGTTCTGACCGTTTCTCATGTCTCGCCTTTATTCCAGCCCTGAAATTATGCCGTTGCCTTGCTCGCCTGAGCCAATGCGGCGCGCGCCAAGGCGCACCGAATCACGATGCCGTTCGTATTCATGTCATCGATGTCGCCAACCATCGCGTTCAGCAAAGACGCGTTCCCCAACCGGCCGCGATCATCCGCGTGCCGGATCAAATCGTTCAGCCTGCCAAAATCAGCCTAATCGTCTTGCGTGACGGCTTCGCGTGACCAGCTGTTGCGTAAGTCTTCAAGCGCAATATCAGGCTTTCGTTCGCTTTACGGTCGAGAGCAGCACACTTCGGTTATTGCGCTCAATTCGACCTGCGTTTTGGAACCTTTCACCCGGCGGGCTCTCTTTTCGAGAACTCCGGCCTCGCCGTATCGCCTTACGGGGCCGGTAACCCTGGACCGATGTTGTGGGCGGAACGTAGTCGCTCCCGGCGAATATTCCAAGGGGTTTTTTTGCGTTCCCGGCGGACTTTATCGGGCCATTTTGTGGCCCGCGACGGCCCGCGGAATGCCTCCCAGATCGGCCCTAGGCGTGGCCGCAGCCGTTAACCCTGCAGCTACCATCAAGGCCTGGATCTGGCTGCTCTGCCCGGCTCCCGCCTCCACGACCAGGGCGCCGCCCGGCGCCAGCAGGCCGGCCGCCTGCGGGATCAGCGCGCGGTAGGCATCGAGCCCGTCGGCGCCGCCGTCCAGCGCCGCAAGCGGATCGTGATTCCTGACCTCCCGGGCCAGCGCGGCGATATCGGCCGAGCGGATATAGGGGGGATTCGAGACGATCAGATCGAACGGGCCGGTGAGGCCGCTCGCATAGTCGCAGGCGAGGAACGCCGCGCGATTCGACAACCCTGCACGCGCCGCGTTCGCGGCGGCGGTTTGCAGGGCGCGTTCCGAAATATCGGTCCCAAAACCCTGCGCCGCCGGCAGCTCCGACAACAGCGCCAGCAGAATCGCGCCCGAGCCGGTGCCGAGATCGGCGATCCGCAACGGACGATCAAGGTTTCCGCCGTCGCGCAGCAGTTCCAGCGCCAGTTCGACCACCGTCTCGGTATCGGGCCGCGGCACCAGCGTCGCCGGTGAGAGGTGCAGCGGCAGCCCCCAAAACTCCTTCTCGCCGATGATCCGGGCAACCGGCTCGCCGCCAAGCCGGCGGACGGCAAACGCCTCGAGGCGCGCTGATTCGTCCGGCGTCAGCCGGCGCTGTGCGGCGGTGATCAAGCCGGTCAGGTCGAGGCCGAGGGCGTGGCCGATCAACAGCCGCGCATCGAGCTCGGCCGAATCATTGGCAGCCGATTGCAGCCGCGCGGCGAGCGCCCGCCGCGCGGCATCGATGGTCTGATTGGCGAAAGCGCTCATTGGACGATCTCGCCGGATGCTTCCATGGCGAGATTTTTCCTCACGCCGCGGCGCCCTGCGCGGCGAGTTGCGCGGCCTGGTGCTCGGTGGTCAGCGCGTCGATCAGTTCGCCCAGCGCTTCGCCTGATATCACCTGCGGCAATTTATAAAGCGTCAGATTGATGCGGTGGTCGGTGACGCGGCCCTGCGGGAAATTATAGGTGCGGATGCGCTCGCTGCGGTCGCCGGAGCCGACCTTTTCCTTGCGGTCGGCGGAACGCGCGGCATCGACGCGCTGGCGCTCGGCGTCGTAGATGCGCGAGCGCAGGATGTTCATCGCCGACGCCCGGTTCTTGTGCTGGGAGCGGCTGTCCTGCATCATGACGACGATGCCGGTCGGAATATGGGTGATGCGGATCGCCGATTCGGTCTTGTTGACGTGCTGGCCGCCGGCGCCTTGCGCGCGCATGGTCTCGATCCGCAAATCCTCGTTCTTGATGTCGACATCGACATCCTCCACCTCGGGCAACACGGCGACGGTTGCCGCCGAAGTGTGAATGCGCCCCTGCGTCTCGGTGTCGGGCACGCGCTGCACGCGGTGCACGCCGGATTCGAATTTCAGTTTTGCAAAAGCGCCGCGGCCCTGCACTTCGGCGATGATTTCCTTGTAGCCGCCGACGGTGCCTTCGGAGGCCGAGATCACTTCGACCTTCCAGCCCTGCAGGCCGGCAAACCGCTCATACATCCGGAACAGGTCGCCGGCGAACAGCGAGGCCTCGTCGCCGCCGGTGCCGGCGCGGATTTCCAGCATCACGTTGCGGTCGTCCATGGCGTCCTTGGGCAGCAGCGCGACGCGAATCTTCTGCTCCAGCTCGGCGATGCGCGCGTGCAGCGTCTCCAGCTCGGCTTCCGCCATGCCGCGCATTTCGGGATCGGTGGCGGCCTCGGCCAAAAGCTGTTCGGCGCCCGCAATTTCGGCCCGCGTCGTGCGATAGGTCTTCACCGCGTCGATCAGCGGATTGAGCTCGGCGAGCTCGCGCGTGATCTGGACGTATTTTTCGGAATTGACCTGGCCGAGCAGCTCGGCCTCGAGCGAGGCGTGATGGGCGAGCAGGATATCGAGTTTGGCTTCGGGTAGCATGGCGTTGTTCTCAAGGATGGGATGCGGGCGGCGTTGTCGGGCACGAGCCTCGCTACAACGACAGCCCCTCCGCCTCCGCGAATTCCGTCAGCTTCTGCCGGATCGAGACGCTGCCGGCCGGCGCATCCAGTAGCGGCATCAGGGCAGCCTCGGCCTTCCTGGCGTCGAGCTCCAGGATCATCGCCTTCACCGGGCCGTGGCCGGTGGCAGAGAGCGACAGCGAACGGTAGCCGAGCGCAATCAGCGCCAGGGCGCCTAGCGGCTTCGACGCCATCTCGCCGCACAGCGACGCCGTCTTTTTCGCCGCCTGCGCCTTGCGCACGATGTCGCGCAGCGCACGCATGATCGGCGCCGACATGGTGTCGAACCGCTCGGAAACCTTGGCGTTGCCGCGGTCGACCGCGAACAGGAACTGGAACAGGTCGTTCGATCCGACCGAGACGAAATCGACCTTCTTCAGGAGCTCGTCGAGCTGATAGAGCAGCGCCGGCACCTCGACCATGGTGCCGACATCGATCCGTTCCGGCAGGGCATGGCCGTGCTGGCGCAGATAGGTCAGCTCACGCTCGACGATCGCCTTGGCCTGGTCGAACTCCGCGACGTCGGAGATCATCGGGAACATGATCTTCAGCGCGCGGCCGCCGCCGGCCCGCAGCAGCGCGCGGATCTGGCCGCGCAGCAGCCCGGGGCGGTCGAGCCCGAGCCGGATCGCGCGCCAGCCGAGCGCCGGGTTCTCCTCGATCACGGTCTCCATATAGGGCAGCGCCTTGTCGCCGCCGATATCGAGCGTGCGGAACGTCACCGGCTTGTTGCCGGCGGCATCCAGCACGGTGCGGTAGAGCGCAAGCTGGTCGGAGGAACGCGGCAGGCTTTGCCCGACCATGAACTGCAGCTCGGTGCGGAACAGCCCGATGCCGGCGCTGCCGGTGTCGTCGATATGCGGCAGGTCGATGACGAGGCCGGCATTGATCATCAGCTCGACCGGCTGGCCGTCCTTGGTCACGCAGGGCTTGTCGCGCAGCGCGGCATATTGCGCCTGCCGCCGGGCGCGAAAGCGTACCCGCTCGGCATAGGCCGATTCGATCTCGGCCGAGGGACGGACATAGATCGAGCCCGAGGTGCCGTCGACGATGATGGCGTCGCCGGGATCGGCGATGCCGGGCGCGTTCGGCACTTCGCCGACCGCAGGGATTCCCAGCGCGCGGGCGACGATCGAGACGTGCGAGTTGGCGGTGCCTTCCTCCAGCACCAGGCCGCGCAGCCGCTTGCGGTCGTAGTCGAGCAGGGCGGCAGGCCCCATCGCGCGCGCAATCAGGATGGCATTTTCGGGAAGCTGCTCGCGCGAGGGCGCATGATCCTGCCCGACCAGTTGCCGCATCAGGCGGTGGCCGAGGTCTTCCAAATCGTGCAGGCGGTCGCGCAAATAAGGATCGGTCGAGCGCAGCATGCGCGCACGGGTGTCGGACTGCACGCGCTCGACGGCGGCCTCCGCGGTGAGGCCGGTGGCGACCGCCTCATGCAATTTGTGCGACCAGCCGTGATCGTTGGCGAACATGCGGTAGGCTTCCAGCACGTCGCGATGCTCGCCGCTCTCGGCGACATCGCCGCGCTCCAGCATGCGGTCGAGGTCGGCGCGCAGCTTGGCCAGCGCGGCGTCGAGTTTCTTGATTTCCTTCGGCAGGTCTTCGGCGATGTAGTTGGTGATGACGACGCGCGGCTCGTGCAGCACGACGTGGCCGAGCGCGATGCCGTCGGAGAGGATGGCGCCGGTCTTGTGCAGGGAATGCCGCGCCGCCGGTTCCGCGCCGGGCTGCGCCAGCGCCGACAGCTCGCCGGAGGCGATCATTTCCGCCAGCACCATGGCGGTGGTCTGCAGCGCCTCGACCTCTTCCTCGACATAGGTGCGCTTGGCGCGGTTCTGCACGACCAGCACGCCGAGCGTGTTGCCGGCGCGCAGGATCGGCACGCCGAGGAACGAATGGTAGATTTCTTCGCCGGTTTCCGGGCGGAACGAGAATGCCGGATGGCTTTGCGCATCCGAAAGGTTGAGCGGGCTCGCCTCGCTGGAGACGAGGCCGACGAGGCCCTCATGGGCGTTCAGCACCGTGCGGTGCACAGCGTCGCGGTTCAGACCTTCGGTGGCGTAGAGTTCGAGCGTGTTATCGATGCGCAGCACGTAGCAGGAGCAGACCTCGGCCACCATGTTGGCCGCGATCAGCACCACGATCTTGTCCAGCCGTTCCTGGGCCGAGACCTTCTCCGCCATGGTTTCGCGGAGCCGTCTCAACAAGACGCGGGGACCTCCCGACGTGCTCCGCATGTGCTGGTATCCTCCCCCGCGAAGCCAGCCCGCCGGGTGGCCGGCAGCTGGCGTGAAACGCACCGAAAACAACAATTTTATTCATTCGGCGCTGCCGCAAGGCATCTGATCCCGCCGAATGGGATCGCCAACGATGGTGCAGTGTGCGGCAACCCACCTCTGTAGGCCTATAGCCAATCGAGGCTTGCTTTGCCAAGCAAAACGCCTGCCAGAACCAATAACGTGTGTGTCAGGGCCGATGCTGCGCCAGCGAAGTGCATGATCCGCCAAACCGGCCGGTCTGACGATCAGACCATGCGCTAAATTTGAGAGAAAATCGTTCTAAGCCTGGTCGAGCCCGTAGAGCGTGTGCAGCGTGCGCACCGCAAGTTCGGTATAGGCGGCGTCGATCAGCACCGAAAACTTGATCTCCGAGGTGGTGATGGCGCGGATGTTGATATTGCGCTCGGAAAGCGCCTTGAACGCCTTTGCCGCGACGCCGGCATGGCTGCGCATGCCGCTGCCGATCACCGAAACCTTGGAGACGTCGGTGGCGCTGTCGAGCCTGATGTAGCCGATCTTGCCCTTTGCCGAGGTGATGGTGTCACGGGCGCGGGTATAGTCGGAGGCCGGAACGGTGAAGGTGAGGTCGGTGGTCTTGCCGTCCTCGGAGACGTTCTGCACGATCATGTCGACATTGATATTGGCGTCGGCCAGGGGGCCGAAGATCGCGGCGGCAACGCCCGGCTTGTCCTCGATCTGGCGGAGCGAAATCTGGGCTTCGTCCTTGGAGAAGGCGATGCCGGTGACGACGTGGCTTTCCATGATTTCCTCCTCGCTGCAGATCAGCGTGCCCGGCGGCGTGCCGTGCGGGTCGATATCCTCGGGCTTGTCGAAGCTGGAGCGCACGAAGACGGGCATGTTGTGCACCATGCCGAGTTCCACCGAGCGCACCTGCAGGACCTTGGCGCCCAGCGAGGCCAGTTCCAGCATGTCCTCGAAGGCGATCTTGTCGAGGCGCCGCGCCTTGGGAACCACCCGCGGATCTGTTGTGTAGACCCCGTCGACGTCGGTGTAGATGTCGCAGCGGTCGGCCCGGAGGGCGGCGGCAATCGCCACCGCCGACGTGTCGGACCCGCCGCGCCCGAGCGTGGTGATTCGGTTGGTCTGCGGATTGATGCCCTGGAAGCCGGCGATGACCGCGACTTCCTTGCGATCGGCAAAGCGGTTGACGATCTCGGTGCCGTCGATCTCGAGAATTCGCGCCGAAGCGTGGGCGTCGGAGGTCTTGATCGGGATCTGCCAGCCTTGCCAGGAGCGGGCCTGGATGCCCATGCCCTGCAGCACGATCGCCAGCAGGCCCGACGTCACCTGTTCGCCGGATGCCACCACGGCGTCATATTCCCGCGCATCATGCATCGGCGAGGCGTCGCGGCACCAATCGACCAGCTCGTTGGTCTTGCCGGCCATCGCGGAGACGACGACGGCGACATCATGGCCGGCATCGACTTCGCGCTTGACGTGCCGCGCGACGTTGCGGATTCGGTCGATATTGGCGACGGAGGTGCCGCCGAATTTCATCACGAGGCGGCCCATGACGACGCGTGCATTCCCTGTGAGGATAGGTTAGTGACCCGTACGGAAAGTGGAGCGTCCGGGTCGAAAGCGGCGTATACATAGCGGCGCGGTCCGGGGCAAGCACCCCCGGTTCCGTTTTTGATCCAAAATGGCGTAAATTGCTGTGGTAGCGGGTTAATTCAGGGCGAGCGTATGGGCCGGTATATCGACGAAATACTGCAACCCGGCGAGAAGGTGCTGTATTCGACCAACGCGCACTGGATGTTCTACCTGCCGGCGCTGGCGGCCTGGACGGTGGCGATCGTCTTTCTGGTGCTGTCACGGATGGTCACGGTTGATGCGCTGATGCTGGTTTGCCTGGCTGTCGCCGCGATCGCGGCGTTGGCGGCGCTGTTTTTGACGGCAAAGGCCTGGTTCCACCGCTGGACCACCGAGACCGACGTCACCAACATGCGCGTCGTGCACAAGACCGGATTCATCCAGCGGCGCACCTTCGAGATGAGCCTCGACAAGGTCGAGAGCGTCGACGTCAACCAGAGCATCCTTGGCCGCATCATGAACTATGGCGATGTCACCATCATGGGCGTCGGCGAGGGCAAGGAAACCATTTCCACCATTGCGTCGCCGCTGGCGTTTCGTAATGCCATCACGACACGACCGGTCGGCACCTGAATCATGGCCATGCAGCAAAATTCTTCCGCCACCGGCAGCACGGTGGATCCGGCCGAGGTCGCGAAGTTCTCAAAACTGTCCGACGAGTGGTGGGACCCCAAGGGCAAGATGGCCCCGCTGCACAAGATCAATCCGCTGCGGCTTGCCTATATTCGCGACGCCGCGTGCCGCAAGTTCGAGCGTAACGCCAGGAGCCTGAGCTGCCTGTCGGGTCTGCGGATCCTCGACATCGGCTGCGGCGCGGGCCTGCTCTGCGAGCCGTTCACGCGGCTCGGCGCGCAGGTGATCGGGATCGATCCTTCGGCGACCAACATCGCCGCCGCCAGGCTGCACGCCGACAAGGGTCATCTGTCGATCGACTACCGCTGCACCACGGCGGAGGAGATGGACCACCGCGAGCGCTTCGACATCGTGCTGGCGATGGAGGTGATCGAGCACGTCACCGACGTCGGCGCGTTCCTTGCCCGCTGCGCGGCGATGGTCAAGCCGGGCGGGATCATGGTGGTCTCGACGCTGAACCGCAACTGGAAGAGCTTTGCGCTCGCCATCGTCGGCGCCGAATACATCCTGCGCTGGCTGCCGCGCGGCACCCATCAATGGGACAAGTTCGTCACGCCGGACGAGCTTGCGCAGCATCTTGCCAACAATCGCCTCACCATCTCCGACCAGGCCGGCGTGGTCTATAACCCGCTCGCCGACCGGTGGAGCATCTCGTCCGACATGGACGTGAATTACATGGTGGTGGCCGAGGGGGTATAGGGACCACCACCTTTCAAGACCCGACGCAATCCTGTCATGACGCTGGTCCCGTTGACCTGACGTATCTTGCCCGGCACGGTGCGGCAGCTTCCTGCCGGTATTTCCCATGCTCTCCGTCGCCACGCTCTGGATTCCCTTCACTATCGTCGCTGCGCTTGGCCAGGTCGCGCGCAATGCGATGCAGCGATCGTTGACGGGACCGCTCGGGACCTGGGGCGCGACCAATATCCGCTTCCTGTTTGGTTTCCCGTTCTCACTGGTGTTCTTCGCGCTCGTGATTGCCGTGACCGGCGATCCCGTGCCGTGGCCGACATCGTCGTTCTGGCCATGGCTGATGCTGGGTGCGCTCAGCCAGATCGGCGGCACCGGCATGATGCTGCTGGCAATGAACGACCGTTCGTTCGTGGTGACGACGGCCTATTTGAAGACGGAAGCAATCCAGACCGCGATCTTCGGATTCGTTTTTCTCGGCGATCATTTGACCGTGCTGAAGGTCGTCGCGATCCTGATCGCGACCGCGGGCGTCGTCATCGCCGCGCTGCGGCCGGGCTCCGAGAAGGGCTTTGCGGATTTGAAGCCGACACTGCTGGGTCTTGCCGCCGCGGCGGCATTTGCTCTTTCCGCGGTTGGCTTTCGCGGCGCGGTCATCGTCGTGCCGGGTGTCTCCTTCGTGACCGCGGCTTCATACACGCTGGTGTTCGGCCTGTTCGTGCAGACGCTGGTGCTGACGATCTACCTCTTGTTCCGCGCGCCCGACGTGCTCAGGAAAATCCTGGGGCTATGGAAGCCCTCGATGCTCGCGGGCTTCATGGGCGCCTTCGCCTCGCAGTTCTGGTTCCTGGCGTTCGCGCTGACGGCGGCGGCAAACGTGCGCACGCTGGCGCTGGTCGAGGTGCTGTTCGCGCAGGCGGTGTCGTACTATTCGTTCAAGCAACCGCTGTCGGCGCGTGAACTTTCGGGGATCGTGCTGATCGTCGCCGGCGTGGCGCTATTGGTGGCGGCGTAACCGGTGCCGTAGGGTGGGCAACGGAGCGCTTGCGCCGTGCCCACCATTCCAACCATGCAATACGTTTCGAATGGTGGGCACGCTTCGCTCTGCCCACCCTACGGCACCTCGCAAAAACGCTAATTCCTGTCGTCCGGCAGCACCGGCAGCGGCGAGACCTCGACGCCCTCGTCGATCAATGCGCGCGCCTCGTCCGGGGAGGCCTCGCCGTAGATCGGGCGATGCTCGATATCGCCGTAATGCATCTTGCGCGCCTCGTTGGGGAAGCGCTCGCCGACATTGTCGGCGTTCTTGACGATGTGATCGCGCAGTTCCTTCAGCTTGGCGCGCAGTTCGAGCTCCTGCGCCATCAGCAGCGGTGTCGATTCCGAAGCGGTGGTTTCCGCTGATGCAGCCGGCGCCGGCGCGGCCTGTTCGCGGCCCTTCTTGGTCATGATCTGCGGGGCCATGATCGCGCGCTCGACCTTGACCGAGCCGCAGGACGGGCAGCTCACCAGCTTGCGCTTTTCCTGGGCCTCATACGCCGCGGAGCTTTGAAACCAGCTTTCGAAAGCATGGCCCTTCTCGCAGCGCAGGTTGTAGCGGATCATGCCGAGCCCCGGACGAGGTGCAGGTGCTCGGGGCCGGCCTTGGGATCGGCGATGCCGAAGCGGCGTCCGTGCTGCAGCGACGGCACGCTCTTGCGGGCGGCCTCGACCCTGGCCGTATCGATCTCGGCGAGGAACACGCCGGGCTCGACACCGCCCTCGGCGAGAATTTCGCCCCAGGGCGCGATGATCAGCGAATGGCCGTAGGTCTCGCGCTTGTTCTCATGCATGCCGGCCTGCGCCGCCGCGAACACGAAGCAGCCGTTCTCGATGGCGCGGGCGCGCAGCAGCGTATGCCAATGCGCCTCGCCGGTCTTTTTCGTGAAGGCCGAGGGGACGGTGAGGAACGACGCGCCGGCTTCGGCCAGCGCCCGGTAGAGCGCGGGGAAGCGCACGTCGTAGCAGATCGTCAGCCCGATCCGGCCCCAGGGCAGGTCCGATATGACAGCGGTCTCGCCCGGCTGGTAGTTGGCGGATTCGCGATAGCTCTCGCCGCCCGGCAGGTCGATATCGAACATATGGATCTTGTCGTAGCTGGCGAGCAGATTGCCGTCGGGCCCGATCAGGAACGAGCGGTTGACGGCGCGATCCGGCGAAAAGCGCAGCGCCAGCGAGCCGATATGGAGATGGATCTTCAGTTCCGCGGCGAGCGCGCGATAGGCCTTCAGTGAAAGATCGTCTTCCTCGGACGCGAGATGCTCGAACAGCGCCTTGCGGTTCAGCTGCATCATGTTGCTCACCTCGGGCGTGAGCACATAGTCGGCGCCTTGCGCGACCGCCTCGCGGATCAGGGTGATGCCCTGCTCGAGGCTCGGTTCGGGCAGCAGGCCGGTGCGCATCTGCACCATCGCGGCGGTGAAGGTCGAGCCAGCGCTCATGAGGAAGCCTTTTCTCCCGCCAGCAGGCCATCGAGCTTGCCCGCGCGGTCCAGCGCATAAAGCTCGTCACAGCCGCCGACATGGGTTGTGCCGATGAAGATCTGGGGGAAGGTCGAGCCTTGGCCGGCACGGTCGTACATTTCGTCGCGATAGGCCGGGTCGGTCGCGACGTTGAACTCGGTGAACGCGGCATTCTTGCGCGTCAGCAGCGATTTGGCGGCGGTGCAATAGCCGCAGCCCGGACGGGTATAGATTTCAATGGCAGCGGTCATGGCGCGCTCTGATTTGACAAGTCTTTGAATTATATGGGAGGGCGGTGGCTGTCCACAACCCGCGCGAATACCAGCACGTCGACCTGTGCGGCCTTGGCGCGGAGCAGCGCCCGCGCGCAGGCGTCGGTCGTGGCCCCCGTCGTCAGGACATCGTCGATCAGGATGACGCGGCGCCCGGCAATATCAGCGCTGCGCTCGGGGGCGACCTTGAACGCGCCCTGGACGTTGGCGGCGCGCTGCGGCCGGGACAGGCCGATCTGCTGCTCGGTGGGGCGGATGCGGCGCAGCGCCTCGGAGGCCAGTTTCACGCCGCTTTGCCGTGAAATCACCCGCGCCAGCGCGCCGGACTGGTTGTAGCGGCGGCTCCAGCCGCGCCGCCAATGCAGCGGAACCGGCACCAGCACATCGGCGTCGTCGAGTAATTCCTTGCCGGCGCGGGCCATCCAGCGGCCCATCGCCGGCGCCAGGTCGGTGCGGTCCTGGTACTTCAGCGAATGAACCAGCGTGCGGGCGACGTCGTCATAGCGCACCGCGGCACGGGCGCGCTGGTAAGCCGGTGGACTGGCGATCGCCTCCATCGACAGCAATTCCGGGCCGGGATCATAGACAAAGGGGATGCCGAGCCGCGGGCAGAACGGCGGCGCAATGAACGACAGCTTTGCCCAGCACGAAGCGCAGACGCCCTCGCCATCGACCGGCTCGCGGCACGAAACGCACTGCGTCGGCAGCGCGATGTCGAGCGCCAGCCGCGGCAGATGCGCAAGCACGTCGCGGCAGGCGCCAAGCGCGCCGCGCAAATGGCTGGAGATCGAGCGTGGTGGTGATGCCTCGGCGTCCATCGGGCGAGGCTAGCGCCGGTGGGCATCGTGCTCAAGCGCAGGATTGCCAGAGATAGGCGGCCAGCGTACCAACCGCGCATGGCCTCGAACCCGACCGCCGCACCCATCCTGTTCGACCGCGCGCTCTTGCGGGCGCGGATGGAGCGTGCGCGGCGTGGCGGGCCGGTGACGTTCCTGCTCGATCGCGTCAGGGAAGATTTTGAGGAGCGGCTGCAGGCGGTGACACGGCATTTCGCCGATGTGGCCGACATCTGGACGCCCGGCGAATTGTTGCAACAGCCTTTGGCCAATCGATTCCATTCGATCGTGCGCGTGGGTATCGATCAATCGGAAGTCTTGCCGCTGCAGCCGGAATCGCTCGATCTCATCGTCTCGGCGCTCGCCTTTCAGTTCGTCAACGATCTGCCGGGCGTGCTGGCGCAGATCCGCCGTGCGCTGAAGCCGGATGGGCTCTTGCTTGCGGCGATGGTCGGCGGCGATACGCTCACCGAGCTCAGGCAATCATTCGCAGCAGCCGAGGCCGAATGCGAGGGCGGGGTGTCGCCGCGGGTGGCGCCGTTTGCGGATTTGCGCGATATCGGCGCGCTGCTGCAGCGGGCCGGGCTGGCGCTGCCCGTCACCGACGTCGATCGCGTCGTGGTGCGCTACGACAGCGCATTTGCGCTGATGGCCGATCTCCGGCGCATGGGCGCGAGCAACATTCTGGTCGAGCGGCGGCGGACGCCGACCCGCCGCGCCACCATGCTGCGGATGGCGCAGATTTACGGCGAACGGTTTGCCGATCCCGACGGCCGTATCCGCGCCACCTTCGATCTCGTCTGGCTGTCCGGCTGGGCGCCGCATGAGAGCCAGCAAAAGCCGCTCAGGCCGGGCTCGGCGAAAGCGAGCCTTGAGGCGGCGGTGCAGCGGGCGAAGCGGGATTGACGCGCAATTCCCCCCGGGGGAAGCCGCGAACAGGCCCCATTTCTACTTTGCATGGGGTTGTTTTCGCGATTTTGTGTCCGGCAGGCGGCCGCCGGCCGCCTATCTCACATCAACACATCAATCAGATGCGGAATCAGCGGAATGTCCGCCGGCGGCATCGGGTAGTCGCGCAGCTTGTTGGCGCGCACCCAGGCGAGTTGCTGGCCTTCGCGCGCCGTCACCAGGCCTTCCCAGCGCCGGCAGATATAGAGCGGCATCAAGAGGTGGAAGCTGTCATAGGCGTAGCTGGCAAAGGTCAGCGGCGCTAGGCACGGCTCGCTGACGTCGATGCCGATTTCCTCGTGCAGCTCGCGGATCAGCGTCTGCTCGGGCCGCTCGCCGGGCTCGACCTTGCCGCCGGGAAATTCCCAGAGGCCCGCGAGCGCCTTGCCCTCGGGCCGCTGTGCGATCAGCACACGCTTGTCGACGTCGACGAGGGCGCAGGCAACCACGAGGGTGAGCTTGATATCGGCCATGCGCCGCTGTCCCGTTTACGACCGGTAGTCGCCGTTGATCGCGACATATTCCTTGGTGAGGTCGCAGGTCAGCACGCGGTCGCGGCCCTTGCCGAGGCCGAGGGCGACCTTGATCTGGATCTTCGGGCTCTTCATCACCTCGGAGACTTCAGCCTCGTTGTAGGACGGATCGCGCGCGCCGCTCTTGGCGACGCGAATGCCGTTGAACGAGATCGAGAGCTTGTCGCGGTTGGCGGGCTCGCCGGCCTTGCCGACCGCCATCACCACGCGGCCCCAATTGGCGTCCTCACCCGCGATCGCCGTCTTCACCAGCGGGGAATTGGCGATCGACATCGCGATCTTGCGCGCCGAGGGTTTGGTGGTCGCGCCTTCGACGACTACCTCGACCAGCTTGCGGGCGCCTTCGCCGTCACGCGCCACCTGTTCGGCGAGATCGGCGAGCACGCCGTGGAAGGCCTTGGCAAAAGCCTTCAGCCTGGGATCGCTGGCGCGGCTGATTTTTGGCGCGCCGTTGGCTGCTGCCGCGCCGGTGGCGAAGGCCAGCAGCGTATCGGAAGTCGACGTGTCGCTGTCGATCGTCACTGCGTTGAACGTGTCGTCGACGCCGCTCTTGAGCAGCGCCTGCAGCACGGCGGAGGAGAGCGGCGCGTCGGTGAATACAAAGGACAGCATGGTCGCCATATCGGGCATGATCATGCCGGCGCCCTTGGCCATGCCGTTGATGGTGACCTTGGTCTTGCCGAGCTTCACCGTCGCGGTCGCGACCTTCGGGAAGGTGTCGGTGGTCATGATCGCTTTCGCCGCGCCCATCCAGTCATCAGGCGTGGCGGCCTCGGCCAGCGTCGCCAGCACGCCGTCGAACTTGGTGGCGTCGAGCGGCTCGCCGATCACCCCGGTGGAGGCGAGGAACACGTCGGAGGTCGTGCAGCCGACCGCCTTTGCGGCGATCTGCGCGGTCAGCGCCGTCGACTGCTTGCCGGTCTTGCCGGTGAAGGCGTTGGCATTGCCGGAGTTCACCACCAGCGCGCGGGCAAATCCTCCCTTAGAAGATCCGCCGCGGCCGAGCTTGGCGCGGCACCATTCCACGGGCGCGGACGGGCATTTCGACTTGGTGAAGACGCCGGCGACGGTGGTGCCCTTGTCCATGACGGCGAGCAGCACGTCGGTACGCCCCTTGTAGCGGATGCCGGCGGCGGCGGTCGCGAGCTTCACGCCCGCGATCGCGGGCATCTCGGGAACATCGGTCGGGGCGAGGGGGGAGATGGTGGTGGACATGGCGAGCACCTTCTTCGACCAGATCAATCCAGGCCGGACCCGGCATCGACGGCGGCCTGACCGGCGGTCCGGACATGAAATGGCCGGGCGCTTCGGCCCGGCCATGACGAGGTAGATACTATTGGTCTCGAAGAAGTGACAGCGATTTTTTACTTCTTCGCGGGCGGCGCCATCTTGGAATCGGCGGGCTTGGGGGCGTCGGTCTTGGCGGCCTCCGCCGGCTTGTCCATGCGCTCGACCTTGGCGGCCTCGCGCAGCTTGGCGACGTATTCGGCCTGCGCCTTGCGGGTCACATAGGTCTCGATCTGCGCCTTGACCTGCTCGAAGTCGGGGGCCTTGCGGGCGCGCTTTTCCTCGACCTTGATGAGGTGCCAGCCGAACTGCGACTTGACCGGGTCGGAGATCTTGCCCGGCTCCAGCGTGAAGGCGACGGCGGAGAATTCCGGCACCATCTGTTCCTTGGTGAAGAAGCCGAGATCGCCGCCATCGGAGGCGCCGGGGTCCTTGGATTTCTTCTTCGCCAGCTCGGCGAAGTCGCCGCCCTTCTTCAGTTCTTCCGCGATCGCCTTGGCCTCGTCCTCGGTCTCGACCAGGATGTGGCGGGCGTGGACTTCCATTTCGCCGGTGATCTGCTTGGAGGCCTCCTCATAGACCTTCTTCATGGCCTCGTCGGTGGTCGCCGCCTTGCCCTCGCTGGCGAGCAGGCTGTCCATCAAAAGGCGGCTGCGCGTGAAGGCCAGGCGCTTCTTGAAGTCCTCGGAATTCTCGATCTTCTTGTCCTCGGCGGCCTTGGCGACGATCTTGAGGTCGATCAGGAACGCGAGCACGTTGTCCTTCTTGGTCGCCGGGTCCATTTGCGCGAGGCTGGGGCCAAGTTCCTCTTCCGCGAGCGCCACGTCGCTCTGGCGGATCTCGACACCGTTAACCTTGGCGAGAACGGGGTTGTCCTGGGCGCGAACCGGCAGGCTGGTGGCCAGAACCGCGGCCAGGCAGGCCGTTACGGCCAGGGAGGTCACACCGAAGCGCTGGCCGGCTTTCGTTTCCGGGAACGAGGTCGTCATGGAAAATCCTTGTCTTGAAGAGGGGGGCGGCAAAGGCGGCGGGACACTCGCCCAATCAAGCGGCCTTGGCAACGCGAAAAGTCTGTCAAAATGATGAATTCCTTGACAGATGGACGCACGTTGACAAGGCCCCAGCCCAGCCATATCTGTGCCGGAACCTACAGCGGCGACAGCGCTTATTTTGCTGCGTTTTTTGCCGTTGAACCTTGGATTGCTTAATTCCCACTCATGAGCGGATGACGCCCCGGGACGGGGTGTTTGCCGCGATGCGTCACGGTGAGTTGATAGGCAACTTGGTGGACCACGTCACGGCTTGCAACGCAAGTAACGGCAAAGGCAGGAATTGGCATGATCGGCGCGCTCGCCCGCAAGTTTTTCGGCTCCGCCAACGACCGGCGGGTGAAGGGATATCAGTCCCGCGTCAACGCCATCAATGCGCTTGAGCCCGAGGTCTCAAAACTGTCGGACGAGGCGCTGAAAGCGCGTACGGCCGAATTTCGCCAGCAGCTCGCCGAGGGCAAGACGCTCGACGACATCCTGGTGCCGGCCTTCGCCACCGTCCGCGAGGCGGCCAAGCGCACCCTCGGCCAGCGGCATTTCGACGTCCAGCTGATCGGCGGCATGGTGCTGCACGAGGGCGACATCGCCGAGATGAAGACCGGCGAAGGCAAGACGCTGGTGGCCACCCTCGCGGTCTATCTCAACGCGCTCGCCGGCCGCGGCGTTCATGTCGTCACCGTCAACGACTACCTCGCCCGCCGCGACTCCGGCTGGATGGGCCAGATCTATTCCTTCCTGGGCATGACCACCGGCGTGATCGTGCACGGCCTCGACGACGCCGAGCGCAAGGCGGCCTACGCCTGCGACATCACCTACGGCACCAACAACGAATACGGCTTCGACTATCTGCGCGACAACATGAAGTACCGCCTGGAGGACATGGTCCAGCGCGGGCACTATTACGCCATCGTTGACGAAGTCGACTCGATCCTGATCGACGAAGCGCGCACGCCGCTGATCATCTCCGGCCCGCTCGACGACCGTTCGGATTTCTACAACACCATCGACACCTTCATGCCGAAGCTGGAGAAGAAGACCGACTACGAGGTCGACGAGAAGCAGCGCACGGTGACGCTGACCGAAGGCGGCATGGAGAAGATCGAGACGCTTTTGCGCGACGCCGGCCAGCTCAAGGGCGAGTCGCTCTACGACGTCGAGAACGTCTCGGTCGTGCACCACGTCAACCAGGCGCTGCGGGCACACTCGCTGTTCACCCGCGACAAGGATTACATCGTCCGCGACAATGAGGTCGTCATCATCGACGAGTTCACCGGCCGCATGATGCCGGGGCGTCGCTATTCGGAAGGGTTGCACCAGGCGCTGGAAGCCAAGGAGCACGTCCAGGTCCAGCCGGAAAACCAGACGCTGGCCTCGATCACGTTCCAGAACTATTTCCGGATGTACGAAAAGCTCGCGGGCATGACCGGTACGGCCGCGACCGAAGCGGACGAACTGTTCGACATCTACAAGCTCGAGGTCGTGGAAATCCCGACCAACGTGCAGGTCGCCCGTCTCGACGAGGACGACGAGGTCTACCGCACCCAGGGCGAAAAATACGCCGCGATCCTGGCCGAGATCGAGCGCGCCAATGCGCGGCTGCAGCCGGTGCTGGTCGGCACCGCCTCGATCGAGAAGTCGGAAGTGCTGGCCGAATACCTGAAGAAGCACGGCTACAAGCAGATCGATTTCGGCAGCGAAGCCGGCATGGAGAAGCTCTATGCCGCGGCCCGTGCCGGCAAGCCCGCAAAGCTGTTCGCGGTGCTGAACGCGCGCTTCCACGAGCAGGAAGCCTATATCGTCGCCGAGGCCGGCGTGCCCGGCGCGATCACGATCGCGACCAACATGGCGGGCCGTGGTACCGACATCAAGCTCGGCGGCTCGCTCGAGATGCGGATCCAGCAGGAGACCACCGGCATCGCCGACGAGGCCGAGAAGGCCAAGAAGATCGAGCAGATCAAGGCCGACATCGAGCGTTTCCGCGAGCTCGTGCTGAAGGCCGAGGAAGTGGTCGAGATCGAGCCCGCCAAGGGCAGCAAGCCGGCCAAGACCATCACCAAGCCGGGCGGCCTCTACATCATGGGTTCGGAGCGGCATGAATCCCGCCGCATCGACAACCAGCTCCGTGGCCGTTCCGGCCGCCAGGGCGATCCGGGCCGCTCAAAATTCTTCCTGTCGCTGGAAGACGATCTGATGCGGATCTTCGGCTCCGACCGGCTCGACAGCATGCTGCAGAGGCTCGGCCTGAAAGAAGGCGAGGCCATCATCCATCCCTGGATCAACAAGGCGCTGGAGAAGGCGCAGCAGAAGGTCGAGGCCCGCAACTTCGACATCCGCAAGAACCTGCTCAAGTTCGACAACGTCCAGAACGACCAGCGCAAGGCGATCTTCGACCAGCGCATCGACCTGATGAAGGACGACAGCGT
>Ga0102590_1000909_pt1 | contig 53370 bp, 28 predicted proteins | sample AraplaMF_Col_mMF_FD_76859 | JGI IMG/M metagenome (GOLD analysis project Ga0102590, IMG submission 76859) | Arabidopsis root microbial communities from the University of North Carolina, USA - plate scrape MF_Col_mMF | ecosystem: Host-associated > Plants > Roots > Endosphere | place: USA...
TCATGCCGGGTACTGCTCTCCTGTTTATAACCGGGAGGGAGTATTACCCGTATAGGGCGCTTTTCCTGTAGAACGGAGGAATAGAGCGTGTCATTCCGGCTAACGGATTCCTGCGCCAGGGCAGGGGCATGCAGTAACAGGAAGAAGATAACAATGGCAGAAAGTGTGGGTCGCATATTGTTTTTCATATCGCAGTTATGATCAGGAGGCTGTTTCACAAACCTGGTGCCACTTCCTTATATTATTGAACGCCAAATGGACGCACATAGCTATAATTTAAAAGTGTCCGTTTTCAATACACCAGGGTGTTCACTTAAGGGCATTTTCCTTCTAAATATTTACTATATTACACCAGATGCCTGGTCCGCCGGCGCCTATCTCAACCAACTTAACTGTCCGGGAGACAATATCAACCAAACCAAACGTTATGAAACTGTGTACTCGCCTGTGTATCCTTGTCCTGGTTTTATTCCCCGGCATGTCCCATGCTGCTCCCAATCCACCCATCCTCCATCTCGGCATAGAGCAAGGCCTCTCCAACAACACCGTCCGCTGCATCATACAAGACCACTACGGCTTCATGTGGTTCGGCACCTACGATGGACTCAACCGCTACGACGGCCAGGGCTTCAAGGTCTTCCGCAATAAACTCAGCGATTCCAATTCTCTTGTCAATAATATCATCACCGCCATCACAGAAGACCGCCACCACTTCCTCTGGATCGGTACCCGCCAGGGCCTTAGCCGCTATAACCCGCTGCTGGGCAATTTCACCGCCATCAGCCATGGCCATCCCGCCCAGAAGCTCAGTACCGTCATAAGAAGCGTCAGCACAGATAATAACAACGATATCTTCATCGGCACGGAAGGACTCGGCTTATTAGTATGCCGCCAGGGCGCCACCACCGCCACTTCCATTCCTTTGCTGCTAGACGGCGCGTCCACTAACAAATACGGCATTCACAGCATCCTTACTGATAATACCAACCGGGTATGGGCCCTCGTCCAAAACAAAGGCCTCGCTCTTTTAGACCGAAACACCAACCAGCTAAAACTAGTCAACACCGAACTCCCCGCCGCTACCTGTTTCGCTACCAACGGTAAAGACATCTGGATTGGCGCTGGCACTGCCGTCTACACCTACAACACAAACGCTAAGCAGATCATCAAAGCATTTGAAGCCACCACCCGATTGCCCGAACCCGGCCTGGTCCTCGCCTTGCTCTTCACAAAAGATCATCAGCAACTCTGGATCAGTACCGAAACCGGTAACATTTACACCTTAAATCAGCACAACAAACAAGTCAGCCTGATCAAAGCAGGAGAGGACCGGGATGAGCTCAGCGGCGGCGCCATCCACACCATGTATGAAGACAAAGCCGCCGGTAAATGGATCGGTACCCTCCGTGGCGGCATCAACATCATCGGCCTTCAGAAAAGCCGCTTCCTCACCATCCGCCGCGAGCCTGGTAACAACAACACCATCTCCGGCAACGTCGTCTCCTCCTTCTACGAAACACAAGACAGCATCCTCTGGATCAGCACTGACGGCAATGGCCTTAACCGCTGGAACCGTCATACCAATACATTCACTTCCTATACACATCATCCGAAAGATCCGCATTCGCTGATAGATAATTTCATCACCTGTCTCGACGGCGATCAACAGCAACACGTATGGCTGGGCACTTACGGCAAAGGCATTCAACGTTTCAATATCAACACGCAACAATTCAAACACTACACCTGTATCAATCCCCTTACCGGCGCAGAGAACAAAGTAGTGTTCGTACTCTATACTGATAAAAACGGCCGGCTATGGGCCTCCACGTTACGCAGTACAGGCATCTACGGCGCCCTGTACCGCTACAATCCCGCAAAAGATGCTTTCGATATCTTCGATGATACCCTGTCAGATCTCTTCTCTCTCCATGAAGACAGCCAGGGCAATTTCTGGGGCGGCAACCTCACCCAGTTAGTCAGGATCGATAAGCTTGATCATAAACATCAATTCTTCCCCATCGGCCACACTGTCCGCGCGATACGTGACGATAACAACGGCCATCTCTGGATAGGCACCGAAGGCGGCGGACTATTCCTCTTCGATAAATCCAAAGGCGCCATCATCGCCCGCTACACCACAGAAGACGGCCTCTGTAACGATGCCGTCCTGAACATGCTCGATGATCACAATGGCAACCTCTGGATCAGTACCTACAACGGCCTCTCCAAGTTCAATATGGCCGCCCGCACCTTCACCAACTATTACCAGGGCGATGGCCTCCAGAGCAACCAGTTCTTCTACAACGCTGCCCGGATATTGCGCTCCGGCGAAATGGCTTTCGGTGGGATCAAAGGCTTCAGCCTCTTCTTTCCCAACCAGATCAGGAGCGAGCATCGCCAGCTGAACCTCGTGCTCACAGATCTTTCCGTCAACAATTCCCCCCTGGAAAAGAACGCGGCCTTCATCACCGGGGTAACAGACGATGCAGTGCAATCCATCAAAGTGCCCTATAACAAAGCCGTTTTTTCCTTCTCCTTCACCGCGCTGGAATACGCCTCCCCCAGGAGGATCAACTACGCCTACTACATGGAAGGATGGGACAAAGGCTGGAACTATACCGGCAACATACGCTCCGCTACCTACACACACCTCAATGAAGGTACCTACACCTTCCGCGTAAAATGTACCAATGCAGAAGGCGTCTGGAACCCGAAAGAAATAGCTTTAAGCATCACCGTGCTCCCGCCCTGGTACCGCAGCTGGTGGGCATACCTCTTATACATCGCATTACTGTCCGGCTCCGTCTATTTATATTTCCTCTATAAGATGCGGCAGAATCGCCTGAAGTATGAAATACGCCTGGCCCACGTGAACGCACAGAAAGAAAGAGATCTCCACGAAAAGAAGCTCTCCTTTTTTACTCACGTATCCCACGAGTTCCGCACGCCGCTCACCCTTATCATCAACCCGGTGAAAGAAATGTTGTCCGCTGGCATAGAAGAAGGTACCCAGAAAGAAGAGCTCAACATCGTCTACCGCAATGCGCGTCGCTTACTCAGCCTGGTAGACCAGCTGCTGCTCTTTCGCAAAGCAGACAGCGAAGCGGATACCCTGAAGGTAGTGCAGCTGGATTTTGCTCATCTCTGCAAAGAAGTCTACCTCTGCTTCGTTCACCAGGCTAAGATCAAGAAGATCGACTACCGCTTTGAATGTCCTGACACGCCCATCGAAATGTATGTAGACCGCGAAAAGACAGAGATCGTACTCTTCAACCTCCTGTCCAACGCCCTGAAGTTTACACCCTCCGGTGGCACCGTCACCTTCATCGTACAGGAAATATCCGACAGCGTACAGGTAGAAGTCTCCGACACTGGCTGCGGCATTCCCGCAGAAGTGGGCGATCGCCTCTTCCATAAATTCTACCAGGTGAAAACCGGTCAATCATCCTCCACCGGCGGCTTCGGCATCGGCCTTTACCTGGTGAAACATTTTGTAGACCGCCACGCCGGTATGATCAGTTACGAAAGTAAAGTAGGAGAGGGCGCCCGCTTCCGCACCGTACTGCTCAAAGGCAAAGCCCATTTTGGCCACGAAACCATCTTTACAGATATACCCGAAGGTTCCATTTTCCTGAGAGAGCTCTCGGAAGATAACATACCGGAGAAGAAAGAGAACGGCCTCGCCACCCTCGTCACTGAACGGCAGTCTATCTTAATTATTGATGACGATGAAGAGCTGCGTAAGTACGTCGCCCTGCTCTTTGCCGACAGCTTCACCATCCTGGAAGCGGCCAATGGAACAGACGGCCTGCAGCTGGCCATTGACTCCCTCCCCGATGTGATCATCTCCGATATCACCATGCAGGGCATTAGCGGCCTCGAAGTCTGCCAGGCTATCAAAAGCAACGCGGCCCTCAGCCACCACCGCTTCTGAAAGCCAGCTGAAAGGCATCGAAAGCGGCGCAGATGATTATATTACCAAACCCTTTGAAAAGGAATTGCTGAAGGCCCGGGTCCTGGGCATGCTCAGAAAACGCAACACCCTGCAGCAGTATTTCTATAACGAGATCACCCTGAAAAAGAACGATCTGAAGGTTTCTGTAGAGTATAAAGAATTCCTGGATCGCTGCATTAAGATAGTAGAGCAGCACCTGGACGACGATAATTTTTCCATCCGTACCCTGGCCCGCGAAGTAGGCATGAGCCATTCCGGCCTCTATAAAAAAGTGAAATCAGTATCCGGGCAATCCATCAACGGTTTTATCCGTTTTATCCGCCTCCGTAAAGCGGCCGAGATCATGATCAGCACGGAACATAATATCAGCGAAATTGCGGCGATGGTAGGCTTCAATAACGCCAAATACTTCCGTCAGCACTTTAATGACCTCTTCGGGATGAATCCTTCCGAATACGTCAAGAAATACCGCCGTCCCTTCCATAATACCCACCATGTGAACATGAAAACAGGCAAATAAGGCGAAAATTATACCCTTTTTATCCGAATCCCGTCCCCCTACGCGCTGGGCGCAACCGGTATTTTTGCCAGCATACCTCCACGTTTGTATGAAAGGATATAAAGGATATATTTTGTGTTTCAGCTTGTTATGCTCGCTGGTATGTTTCGGACAGTCAGCTGTTCCGTTGCCCGGTACTTTAGTGACGGTACAATCTCCCGATAATAATCTGAGCGCCCGGTTTTACCAGGCAAAGGATAAGGATGGTAACACCCTGTTCTATGAAGTGACCTGTAAAGGAATGACGGTTATCCGGCCCTCTGTGCTGGACATACGGCTGGATAACCATCTTTCGGAAAATGCCATGGCGCTGAAAGTAGATACATTTTCCCGGTGGACAGCTAACCTGGTGCTGACAGGTATCACACACAGCAGCCAGGATACTTCCTGGCATCCTGTAGCCGGAGAACAAGCCCTGATACGCGACCACTACAATGCAGTGACCATCGCCCTGCAAAAGGACGATAATCCCGATTATCATATGAACGTGGAGATCCGCGCCTATAATGAAGGCATCGCCTTCCGCTACTTTTTCCCTGAAAATGAGAAAGGTTCCTACTATCGCGTCACTGCAGAGCGTACAGAGTTTGCCCTGCCCGAAGGCGCCACCGCCTTCCATGCACTCTGGGGACAAGCAAAATACCAGGAGCTTCCCTTACGTAACTGGCCCGGCCCTGCTGAACGCCCGCTCACCATCAAACTGCGGGATGGCCGCTACCTATGCCTGGCCGAAGCGCAGATGACAGACTACACCAAAACAAGGTTCTCACTGAGCCCCGATAAACCAAACACTGTTATTACAGATCTATATACTTCCGCCGATCTCATCTCCCCATTCGCCACGCCCTGGCGTGTGATCATGGTGGCAGATCGTCCCGGCACGCTGCTGGAAAACAACAGCATGCTCTTAAATCTCAATCCGCCCTCCCGCATTACAGATCTCAGCTGGATCAAACCCGGCAAGATCATGCGGGCCATGACACAAACTACTGCTACCGCAAAAGAGCATATCGACTTTGCCGTAAAACATCACCTGCAATACATCCTGTTCGACTGGAAATGGTACGGTAACGCCTTCAGCTTTAACTCCGACGCTACCAAAGTGGCCATTCCCGATTTTGATCTCCCTGCCATTATTCAATATGGTAAGGAGAGAGGGATAGGCATCTGGCTCTACGTCAACCAGCAGGCCCTGCTGGCTCAGTCTGATTCACTGTTCCGTGTATACGAAAAATGGGGCGTAAAAGGCGTGAAGTTCGGCTTTGTACAGGTAGGCTCCCACCGCTGGACCACCTGGCTGGAAGACATGTTCCATAAAGCAGCGGACAACCACATCATGGTGAATGTGCACGACGAATGGCGGCCTACCGGCGAGCAGCGTACCTGGCCCAACCTCCTTACGGCAGAAGGCATCCGCGGCAATGAAGAAATGCCCGATGCTACGCATAATACCGTGCTACCCTTTACCCGCTTCATTGCCGGTGCAGCCGATTATACCATCTGCTATTACGATAAACGGATCAAAACTACCCATGCTCATCAGCTGGCTTTGGCGGCAATCTATTACAGTCCGCTGCAAACACTCTTCTGGTACGACAAACCAGCTTTAAGCAATGGTGAGCCTGAACTGGAATTCTGGGACCATATTCCTGTTACCTGGGATGAAACCCGCGTACTACAAGGTACTCCCGGTGAGTATGTGGTCATCGCCCGCAGAAAAGGGGAGGAGTGGTTTACAGGCGCTATTACTAACAACGCTGCCAGGAACATCCGTTTATCCTTCGATTTTCTTCCCCCCGGAAAAACCTTTACCGCAAAACTATATACAGACGATTCAACCATATCCACCCCCACCAAAGTGAAGGTGGAACAGCGAAAGGTAAATGCAACAACAGTCATGGATTTTAAAGTACCCGCCTCCGGCGGTTTTGCGGTATGGGTGTCTCCATAGACCCAAACACATACCCTTAAATAAAACCACGATTATGAAAACACGTACCTATTTTGCAAACACCCTGTTATGCTGCTGCCTGCTATTGATGATAGCCCGCCAGCTCCCCGCACAGCCTTTTATCCATCCCGGGTTGTTACACACCGAAGCCGACTTTGCCCGTATGCGCGACAAAGTCAACGCCAGCGCCCAGCCCTGGAAAGGCAGCTGGGATATCCTCGTAGCCAATGGCAGGTCGCAGCTCTCCTGGAACGCCCGCCCCGTAGATACCGTTAGAAGAGGTGGCGATCGCCAGAACTACGGCCAGCTCATGAATGATATCGCTGCTGCCTATCAAACCGCTCTCCGCTGGAAGATTACCGGCGATGTGGCTTACGCCAACAAATCCATCGAGATCATGAATGCATGGTCATCCACCCTGCAATTCGTTACCGGTAATGCGGACCGCTTCCTGGCAGCGGGTATCTACGGCTACCAGTTCGCCAACGCTGCAGAGATCATGCGCACCTACAGCGGTTGGGCGGCCGCCGATTTTGATCGCTTCAGGAATATGCTGCTCACCAAGTTCTATCCGCTGAGTGATAACTTCCTGGTCAATCATAACGATGCCTGCATCACGAATTACTGGGCTAACTGGGATCTCTGCAACATGACTTTTATCTTATCCCTCGGTGTGCTCTGTGATCGTCGTGATCTCTATAACCGCGCCATCGATTATTTCAAGAACGGTGCTGGCAATGGTTCTATCACCCATGCAGTTTGGTACCTGCACTCCTCCACATTAGGACAGTGGCAGGAAAGCGGCCGTGATCAGGGCCACTGTACTCTCGGTATCGGCCTGATGGGCGCCTTCTGCGAAATGGCCTGGAACCAGGGTGATGATATGTACGGCTACGACAGTAATCGCTTTATGAAAGGCGCTGAGTACGTAGCCAAATATAATATAGGCGACTCCGTACCTTATGTTACCTACAACTGGGGCACCGGCCAGAATTGCGCTGCTTCTTCTCAAACCGTGATCTCCAGCAATAGCAGGGGCAACATACGTCCCGTATGGGAAATGGTATACAATCACTACGCCAACCGCATGGGCCTCTCCGTTCCTGCCATGGCAGCCTACGCCACCATCCACCGTCCCGAAGGCGGCGGCGGCAACTACGGCACTGCCAGCGGCGGCTTCGATCAGCTGGGCTATGGCTCTCTCACCTTTACCCGTGATCCGTTACCTGCCGGAGGTCCCGCCAACGGTACCTACATGATCTTTGCCCGTCACAGTGGCAAAGCCATGGACGTGATCAACAACGCCGCTGCCAACGGTAGCAACGTCCGTCAATGGACCGCTAACGATTGCGCTTGTCAGCGCTGGACATTGACCAATACCGGTAGCGGACAATATTCCATCGTGGGTGTAGGCAGCGGAAAGAACCTGGATGTAAATGGAGTAAGTACAGCAGACGGCGCCAACATACAGATCTGGCAATCTACCAATGCCACTAACCAGCGCTTCACTTTCACATCCACCGGCGGTGGCTTTTACAGGATCACACCTGTGCACAGCGGTAAAGCAGTAGATGTAAATGCAGCAGGCATGAACGATGGGGCCAACATCCAGCAGTGGACCTACAACAGTGCTAAGAATCAGCAATGGCAGCTCATACCTGTTACCAGCACTTCATCCGCCCGAACAGCGATGCCGCTTACAAAAGAGATAAATGATGAGAGAGAAGAGTTGTCTATTTATCCCAATCCACCGGTAAACAATGTAACAGTTACACTGCCGGCTGCATTAACAAAAAGCCCTGCCGTTATTACGCTCAGCGATATCAACGGCAGGGTCTTATACAGGGGGCAGTCAGCAGACCGCAAACATGTGATTGATATGGGCAGCTTTGTGCCCGGTGTTTATTTCATTACCGTTAGCAACGGCACAGAAAAGATCACCCGTAAGATCATAAAGTGATCTTATACAGGCCTGCGCCATGCGGGTTGATCTCCGGACTGAAAGTACCTGTGAATTTACCCAGTACTTTGCCCGTCCACAGATCCGTAACGGTGCAGGCCCTGGTGCCTCCTATCTGTGTAAGATCAACAGTGATTTTCGACTTATCCTTGGCCTTGTTGAATACAGCAACGTACCTGGCGCTTGCGCCGGGTGCGTCTGCTATCCATATGGCCTTCTCCGCATCATTCAGCAAAGGTTTGTTATTGCTGCTGTTCTTCAAAACAGCCAATACATTTTTATTGGTCAGCAATGACAATGTGAAAGGATCATTATCCGGCAGGTTACCGCCAAACATCAGCGGCGAGCGGAAGATACTCCACAGCGTCATCAGCGTATACTGCTCATCCTTTGTGAATTTGGTCATACGCGGATTACCCCGTTCTGCACGGATACCGATACGTCCCAACGGCAGCATATCTCCATCCGGCCATGCACCGGTAGTACGCCACTTGTTCCAACGCTCAAACACTTCAAAATGCGCATTCAGTGGTTCCCATGCATCCCAGAAATCATCTACGGTACGCCACATATTTGCATGCTGTTGCACATGCTCACCCTGTGCAATAGGCGTCTCACCCGGAGAAGTGCTCAATAAGATCTTACGTCCGGTACGATCTATCGCCTTGCGGATCATCTCTATTTCTCCTGCGTGATAAATAGGAGCGGAGAGGTCATCTACTTTTACAAAATCCAATCCCCAGGAAGCATACATGTCAAAGAGTGAATTGTAATATTCCTGCGCACCTTCCTTTCCAGGAACGATCGTATACATATCCTTCAGCCATTTGCACTGCTCTTCTTCTGAATAAATATCTTTCGCAGTCACCTTCGTACCTTTTATTGGCAGTCCGCGTTTTACTGCTACCACCGGTATACCGCGCATAATATGAATACCGAACTTTAACCCTTTGCTATGCAGGTAATCTGCCAGCGGCTTAAAGCCCTTTCCTCCTGCAGCAGAAGGAAAGCGGTTCACCGCAGGAATGAATCGGCCATATTCATCGATATTATATTCCGCATTGGTTTCATTATACCCATGGGCTTTGTCGTTGCTGATATACCAGCGAATATCCACCACCACATATTCCCAGCCAGCGGCTTTCAGGTACTTCGCCATATAGTCGGCATTGGCTTTTACTTCTGCCTCTGTAACCGTAGGACCAAAACAATCCCAGCTGTTCCATCCCATTGGCGGAGTAGCCGCCCACTTGTGAAAATCTCCCTTGCTTTGTGCGCGAACGCCCAGGCCAAGGATTACCAGTAATAATGTGCATACCTGTTTCATAACGATCGTCTATTTTGTTTTAATACGGATAATGGTAAAAGAGTAGGGGGGCAATGCTGTTTCAAACTTTGCTGCCACATCACATTCAGCACTTTCCGGTTTGGCATCCTCGCTATCTGGTGGGCCCTGCAACACGATCTTTTCAGCTTTACCGCTGATCATGTCAATACCACCCAGGTCAACATTGGATTGCACCGCCGCCGGAAGCAGGTTCACCATCTTCAGGATCACCTCCTTGTTTTTTGTATTCCGTACAACCGACACCGCCACACGCTTTCTCACCGCTTCTTCATTATTGGATAGCGTTACCGCCCCCGGCAGATATTCATCCCCGCCATGCTTGCCATATAACTGTTGTACATAGTAATCTACTGTTGGCTTTACAGTAGTGTTATTAAAATAAATAAGATCCGGCTTCCATTGTGTATGCCCTTCTTTCGCCAGCAAAGGCGCATAAGACGCCATGCTCACCACATCCCCATTCCGTTCCAGCGCTGTCAGGTACAGCGCCTCCGCCAGTGCCGACTCTATATTGCTGCGTCTTCCCGCTGTATGCGCCGCATACTCTCCCAGGTATACTTTCGATTTGGAGCGGTCATAGCTGTCATAAAAATCCTGGTTGTTAATGAACCATCCTGGCGACATATAATAATGTTCATCCACCATCGGCACTTTGAGTTTATTCGCGATATCCCATCCTTCCTCATAATCAGTGCCCTCAAAGAAAGGTCCTACTGTTCCTATCACTGTGATCTCCGGATGCTTTTCCTTCACCGCCTTAAAGATCATCCTAAACCGTTCTTCAAACACATCCGTGATCAGGTCTTCATTTCCGATCCCAACATACTTCAAATGAAACGGTTCCGGATGCCCTGCCTCCGCACGTTTCTTTCCCCACTCCGTACGTACATCTCCATTCGCATACTCTATCAGGTCCAATATATCCTGCACATATTCATCCATTTCACTCATCGGTATACCACCCTGTTGCCCGCTTCCTTTATCACTCGGTCCTGAGTTCTGACAAGGCACACCCGCCGCCACTACCGGTAAGGGTTCCGCGCCTATATCCTCACAATACCGGAAATACTCAAAGTATCCCAATCCTGCCGACTGATGATATCCCCACAAATTGCGCTGCGGCTTACGCGCCTCCAGCGGACCAATCGTATTCTTCCATCGGTAAATGTTGTTCAGCCCATCTCCATGTGCCACGCAACCACCCGGGAAACGTATAAAGCGCGGATGTATATCCGCAATCACCTGTGCCAGGTCTGCCCGCATCCCGTTCTTCCTTCCCTTAAACGTCTGCTGCGGAAACAGCGATATCATATCCAGCGCCACCCGTCCTGCCGCCACCGGCTGCAGTTCCAGCTGCACGCTATCAGCATTGGCTGTTGCTGTCAGCACGGCCTTTACATTTTTCCAGGAGTCCGCTGGTACCGCTACCGTAGCCTGTGCCACCACGCTGCCTGTCGCACTCACCAAACGCACCGCCACTTTTCCATTCGTTCCCTCCAGCTGCTTTCCAAACAATGACAGCTCATATTTCTCTCCCTGCCTCACCGGTATCCCATCAAACCCGCTGTTCACCAGCGCTCCTCCCGGCTGCTTCGTATACAGTACCGCATAGTGCTTATTATTCACGTGAATAGGCGCCGCCGAATCTATGCTAAAGCTGCTCTGCTCTCCACGCAGTGTCCAGGAATGTGTGCTGTTCCAGCTTTGATCCCGTCCTTCTTTATCTCCTAATGCATATTCAAAATCCCGGTTCTGCACCAGCTCCGCATACAATCCGCCATCCGCCGCATAGTTGATATCCTCAAAGAAGATCCCCAGCAGCAGATCGCTGATCGGCTTTGCCTGCCCCGGCGCTACCTTGATAGTCGCCTGTAGGGGCTGCAACTTTGCAAAACGCTCTCCATCCGTTCTGCTTGTCTCTGATTCCTGTTCCCTTTTGTATTGCTTCAGCTCATACGTTTTTATCAGCTGATCTACCGTTGTCCACGCCACCCGGAACATTTGTCCCCTGGCCATACCTCCCGGCAATGCAACGCTCACACTTCCATCCGAATACTGACCCGCAGGCACTTCTCCTGCTGGTTGATAAGTTTTAAAATCAGCCGTACTAAGCTTATAATACTTCCCATCTGCACTGCCATGCGTAACGGTATACACCTGCTGTCCCGCATCATACCCCAGCACCGGCCGCAATACATTACTGCCTCCTCCCGCCTCCGGATAGCTCTGCCTTTTCCAGTTCACCAGGTCTGCCGACGCCGCATGCGCAAACAAATGATCCTTTTCATTCACACTCCACACACAATGCCACATTCCATCCTTCCCCCTCATCAAATAAGGGCTCATCATCCGCTTATCCGTGCCCCACCTTCCATAATCACTCCTCAGATACCCAAACTCGTTCCCAATAGCATACCACTGCTGTCCATCCCGGCTCCACGCAAAATGCAGCCCGTTATGATCATTATTCTTCCCTGTAGCATAAGAAAACAGGTACACCGAATCCGGATTATTTGCCATCGCCCTTGCCGCCGTTCCTTTCGCAAGTGGCATCAAAGCACATACTATTAATAAATGGAGTAGCCAACCCTTTTTCATAGTGGAATTATTTGCTTGTATTTACAGACAACTATATTACGTCCACAAAGTAATCATTTAAAGTGTAAAAATGACATTTAAAGTATACTCGCTCTTTTTTAGGTTTCTTCATAACGGGGATGCAGGGTTACCAGCTTCCCGGCAGCATTTAAAAACGGGCTGCGCCTGGCTGTTTTGATCACAGATTGAACATTCGGGGGCGTATCTACAGCAGAATCTATATGGACCATTTTCAATCGCATCACACCAGCCAAGGCCCGTTTTTAAACGTGCCGGTCCGCAGCTATCCGGGCACCTGCCTGATGCGGCCCTTCCTGAATCAGTAACCTGATACCAAAGGTTATTATACCTGTCCATGTCAGCTTCCCACCGTGCCGGTAGATTTAAAACGGGCCTTGTCTGGCGCGACCGGCTCGACCCCGTCCCATCAACGCCCTCCCGTCTCCATGCCCTCCCTCCGTCCCATCCCCATCCCTCCAGCCAGGCGCAGTCCGTTTTAAATACTACCGGCAAAGCCCCTAAGCCAACCCTAAAAATCATCAGCAAATCTCCTGAACTAATTACCAAACCCGCCCGTACAGCCCCTTAAAACCTGCTACAAGGCGAAAAATATCCCCTTCTTTTACGAATCGCCACCCCTGCGACCAATCCTCCTAACGGTAAATTTGTCACGGCTGATACAGATAGAAATTGCCAATACAATAGAGGGGGATATCCTACAGTGAACAATGAAAAAAACGTCCTTTTTAAAACTATAAATTCCCGAGATGAAAAAAAGTCTATTCTTGCGCTTGCACGTCCGTTGCCTTGCAGTATTATTCTTTTTATGCAACTTAATGATCCCTGGTAAAGATTATGCCCAGGAGAAGAATGTAACTGGTATAGTAAGGGATTCCAGCGGTAACCCGCTGCCTGGTGTCCGCGTTACGCTAAAGAACGCCAAAGGAGGTACTATTACTACGGCGGAAGGAAAGTTCAGCATTGCAGTACCTGATAGTAAGGGTGTGCTGATCTTTAATATGATAGGGAGCGCTACCCAGGAATTGCCGGTAGACGGCGCCGGGCCTTTAAGTGTTACACTCCGGTCTGAGGCGGTAGGCCTGCAGGATGTGGTAGTGGTAGGTTATGGTGTGCAGCGAAAATCTGACCTGACAGGCGCTGTTACCAGCCTGAAAGCGGCGGATATTACCAAAATAGGTGGTAGTAACGCGGCGGAAGCGCTCCAGGGTAAAGCCCCCGGAGTACAGATCTTAAATGTAGGGCAGCCCGGTAATGCGCCTGTTGTCCGCATCCGTGGCGTGGGCACCAATGGCGATCCCAATCCGCTGTATGTCGTGGATGGTATGTTTGTGAATGATATTCAGTACCTGAATAGTCATGACATCGCCTCCATGGAAATACTGAAAGACGCTTCGGCGACTGCTATTTACGGTTCCCGCGGCGCTAATGGCGTAATACTGGTGACCACCAAGAAAGGCCGTACCGGTAAACCTACTTTCAATGTCAGCGGCAGCGAAGGCTTCCAGTTCCTGACCCGCCGTTATCAAGTGGCGGATGCCAGTCAGTATGCTACTTTACAAAACATGATGAACGGGACCAATACCTATCCGGACCCTGCTTCCCTGGGTAAAGGCACTAATTGGCTGGATGAAAGCACACAGAAAGGACGGGTACGGGACTACCAGCTATCTATCGCAGGCGGTAGCGACAACGTGAGCTATAATGTAAGCGGCGGTTATTTTAAACAGGAAGGGGTGATGAAGTTCACTGATTATGACCGGCTGACCCTCCGTGCCAATAATGAATACCGCCTCAGCAAACGGCTGAAGATAGGGCATAACCTGTCTATGAGCAATTCAAACATCACAGGGGTGGGCAGTAGTGCAGGAGCGCGCGTGTTTAATGCCATGGTACGCATCTCCCCGCTGATCAAGGTGGATGATGGCAACGGCAACTTCAACGCCGGACAAGACCCTGATATCATCAATCCTTATGCGGCGCTCTACTATGGTAAAGACGCCAATAATAACAGCCTGCGCTTTGTAGGCAATGGCTGGCTGAATTACGAGCTGATCCCGGGATTGGTATTCCGCTCCAGCTATGGTATCGATTATGCTTATGATCGTTACCACTATTTCGAACCGGCGTATAATATTTCCAGTCCGAACCAGATCCACGCCAATAACTCCCTTACAGAAAACCATGTGAACAACAAAACATGGTTGTGGGAGAATACCCTGAGCTATGATAAACAGATTGGTAAAGACCATCACCTGAACCTGCTGGCTGGTATTACCGCGCAGGATGGCTATTATAACAAACTGGAAGGCGTGGGGCAGAACCTGGCATTTGATTATCCGGATTATCAGTACTTGGGCGCTGCGCCCGCTGGTAGTGTGAGCGTGACCAGCCAGGCTTACAGCGAATCTATGCTGTCTTATCTGTTCCGTGCTAACTATGTGTTTAAGGACAGGTACCTGTTCACCGGTACCTTCCGTGCGGATGGTTCGTCCAAGTTTGGACCTAATAACCGCTATGGTTATTTCCCTTCTCTGGCAGTGGGATGGCGTGTGTCTGAAGAAGATTTCATGCGCAACCTCCGCTGGGTAGATAACCTGAAACTCCGCGCCAGCTGGGGACAAGTAGGTAATAACAAGATCAATAACTACATCGCTTACAGCTCAGTGCTGCAGGATCCTGTTTATAATGCGCTGTTCAACGGTGTTTATTATTCCAATGGCACCGTGGTGACAGCATCTAATCCCAACATCAAATGGGAACGTACCGAGCAAACAGACCTCGGTCTTGAATTCGCTACCCTGCAGAAAAGGCTCAGCATTGAGTTCGACTACTTTAACCGTACTACAAAAGATCTGTTGCTGATCATCCCTATCCCGGGCGGATCTACAGGTATTTCGCCAACGTATTCTAATGTTGGTAGCATACGCAACCGCGGTTTTGAATTCCAGCTGAACTGGAATGACCATATCGGCGAATTCACTTACGGTGTAACAGTTACCGGAAGCACTTACAAAAATACCGTGCTCGATTTCGGTAACCAGATCATCAGCGGCTCGCAGTGGATGTCAGGTTCTACGCACAGGGGAGAGAAGGGACAGCCCCTTGGTTATTTCTACGGCTACCAGGTGGTCGGTATCTTCCAGAGCGATGCACAGATTGCAGAATATAACGGCAAGAACAGCCAGGGAAAACCTTACCAGGTCAATGCCAAACCGGGTGACCTGATCTATGCTGATACCGATGGCAATGGCTACATCACTGGTAATGACCAAACCAATATCGGTTCTCCGCATCCTAAATTTATTGGTGGCCTTACGCTTACGGCTGCTTATAAAGGCTTTGATTTTGCGCTGGATGTCATGGGTAGCTTTGGCGCTAAGATCTATAACAGCGCCCGCAACCAGATCAATTCTACCAACACTAACCTGCATGTAGATTGGCTGAATGCATGGACACCTGCCAACACCAATACGGATATGCCTCGTCTGGCAGCTAATACAGCCAACTCATGGAGCTCCAGCTTTAATGTACAGGATGGTACCTATGGCAAGATCCGCAATGTGGAGTTGGGCTACAGCCTGAGCAGGGAACTGTTGAACAGGATCAAGGTGGCTAACCTCCGCTTGTATCTGAACCTGACCAATCCTTTATACATCACGAAGTATAAAGGATTCTCTCCGGAAGTGGCTAATGTGAGCCCGCTGGAAATGGGTACCGATTTCAGTACGTACCCTGTATCAGGTACCGCAAGGGTGGGTGTAAATCTGACTTTCTAACATTAATTCACGCAAACAATGAGCAAGCTTAAATATATATTCCTGGCAGCAGGCCTGCTGTCATTTGGCTCCTGTAAGAAGTTCCTGGAAAAAACACCGCAGGGTGTGGTGTCAGACGATCAGTTCTTTGCTGATGAAAAGAATGTAGACCTTGCGGTGAACAGGATCTACGGAACACTGAGCTGGCGCGAATATACCATCGGCCGTCAGTTCTTCAGCACGCATGAAATGGGAGGGGAGGACTATGTCGGCAGCAGTAATAACGGTATTGGTACAACGCTGAATCTCTTTCAATCCTTCACCTACGACGCCAGTAACGGTTTCCTGCAGCAGTACTGGGATAGAACTTATGCTAACCTGAACTTCTGTAACCAGGTAACAGACCGTACCCCGGCTATGAAGAATCGTGAGCTGGCGGAGAAAGCGGAAGCCCAGGCAAAATTCTTCCGCGCATATTACCATTTCGAACTGGTAAATGTATTCGGTCAGGCGCCGCTGCGAGACCATGTACCAACATCTTCCAGTGAATATGATATTCCCAAAAGCAGTACGGAAGATTTATATAAGCTGATCATCAGCGACCTGGAATACGCCATCGCACACCTGCCTACCCGTACACAATGGGGCACTGCCGGTAACGGACGTGTCTCTAAAGGTACCGCGCAAGGCCTGCTCGCTAAGGTGTACCTCTTCCGCCAGGATTATGCAAAAGCACAGCAATACGCTAATGATGTAATTACCGGTGGGGAGTACAGCCTGTTTAACGACTATCGCCTGCTCTTTAGTCCCGATAAATTGTATTCCTCCGAGAACATGATGCCGGGTGGTTATCTCTTCACCAGCACGATCTGGTCAGGCCGCTGGTACAATCCTTACCTGCAATACCAGGGCGTATCCGGCGAGTTTGGGGACGGCGTGCTGTATCCTGCACAAACGCTGGTAAACAGCTATGAAGCGGGGGATCCCCGTAAAGCTGCTACCATCCTCTCCAACGGAGATAAGGTAGATGGTTGGGTCAGCAAAGATGCCAACACGCCGAAAGATGGTACCGTGCATTTCCCCGCCAATACCACTATCGCTAATAAGAAAGTAATATGGCCTAAATCTTACTGGAACAATGGTGAGTTCTCGTTCCAGAACGTCAACCCGATGTTCCTGCGCTATGCGGATGTGCTGCTGATCTATGCAGAAGCCAGCAATGAGCTGGGAGATCCCGGTAAGGCGCTTACCGTATTGGAACAGATCCGCTATCGTGCACGTGGTAATAAAACCTTTGCAGAAGCAGGCGTATTACCCCAGATTATTGTTACAGATAAAGCACAGCTGCGCGAGAAGATCTGGCAGGAACGCCATATCGAGCTGGCCCTGGAAGGCCATCGCTGGTTCGACCTGGTGCGCTATAATAAAGTGGTGCCCGGCTATACCGTGAACCTGCTGAAGAATGTTTACCAGCGCAGTGCTTTTGATTACAACCGGCACAGCAAATTCCCTATACCTCAAAACATGATTACAAGTTCGCAAGGCGTCCTTACCCAAAACGACGCGTGGAAATGACACCATAGATTTTCTCATTACGTTCACGAAAAATGGGGAGGAGTATCCACTCCTCCGCATTTTTTATTTCAGGAACAGCATATCGCCTTATTGAAAATAAATTTTCCCTTATGAAAATAATCATTACTATCTTAAGAACGCTGTTGCCCTTGTGCCTGTTACTGGGCATCCACGGGGCAAACGCCCAACAGTTCGTCCATCCGGGGATCCCCTTCACCAGGAGTGACCTCGACCTCCTCAAACAAAATATTACACGCGAGCCCTGGCTCTCGGCCTACAACAGTTTTAAAGCCGATTCCAGGTCCCAGCTTTCCTACGGCATGCAGGGCCCTTTTACCACCGTAAGCCGTGCCCCTGACATTAACCGTAATCAGTGGATCAGTGATATGACGGCTGTTCACAACCTGGCCTTCATGTGGATCTTCACCGGCGATACCGCCTACGCAAAAAAAGCTACTGACATCCTCAACGCCTGGGCAGTCACCCAAACCAGCTGGACCGGCGATGAAAGCTTCCTGGACCTGGGCGACCAGGCCAACCTGTTTGTAACGGGAGCGGATATATTAAAATCTACCTATCCTGGCTGGACGGCTACTAACACCGCTAATGTGAACCGCTATTTCGGTACCGTTATCTGGTCGCAGCTGGATGTACCCAATCCCGTTCGCGGCCTGAACCAGGGCGCCATACAGCTCAAGGCCGCTGTCAGCATTGCCGCCTTCCTCGATGATCCTGTCAAATGGAATCAGGCTATTCTATCATACCGTGCGGATGCCGGTGGTGGTCTGGCCAACAGCCTGCCTAACGGACAAGTAGGAGATGCCGGCCGTGATGAAGGCCATTGGCGCGGACAGGGAGAGGCACTCGCCTGGAGCGCTGAAGTAGCCTGGAAACAAGGCGTTGATTTGTTTACAGATCTTGATAACCGCCTGCTGGCCATCAGCGAATTATACAGCCATTTCCACCAGGATACCACCGGTTTTCGGTTTATCCCCTTCGGCGGTACCTATGGCTTTTTTACAGGATGGGGTTCCAACGGCACTGCCAAACAGCTGTTCCGGATGTACAATATCATCGAGGGCGCCTACACCGTTCGTAAAGGTATTCCCGCTCCCTGGTCCATTGCCATGCGCGACAGGCTGGGTGAAAATGCGTCCACTTTCCTTTACCGGAAAAGCGCAGACTCCAGTACGGCCATTGCTCCTGCACCTTTGCAACATCCGGTAACTACAGCCGTCACTAATCTTACCAATGCAGATGTAGGCGCTACCGGCCTCGCTGGCAGTGCAGTTTACAGCAATGGTAAATGGACCGTCAAAGGTGCAGGCGCTGATATACCGGTACCTGTGCTGCAGTCTAAAGACGCTTTTAACTTCGCCTTTCAGAAGTTGAGCGGAAACGTGACCATCGTAGCCCGTGTCACTTCCATGGACGATACAGATGTTGCCGCAAAGGCAGGCCTTATGTTCCGCGAATCCCTCAGCGATGATGCGGCTTTCACAGGGATATTCATGCAGCCCAATAACCGTATCGCAGCTACCTGGAGGAATGCCGTTGCCTGGAGTAAAACAAACATCTCCTGGAACAACCCGCCCCGTGGATACCTGGAACACTATGTGGCAGGAAGGCCTTACTGGTTAAAGATGGAGAAAATAGGTTCCCGTATCACCGCTTATCACTCATTTGACAGCATCAGCTGGACCTGTCTTTCCGCCGTTGAAATACCTATGACAGAACCAGTGTACGTTGGACTTTGTGTAAGCTCGCATAATACTTCTGCGCTCAATACCACTGTTTTTGATGGCGTGGCTATCACCAATCCATCTCCCGCTGGTTCGCCTGTTATCAGCAGTGCAACAGCGGATACCGCGCTATTGGCTACCGCATACAGCTACACGATCGCTGCATCGCCACAGGCTAGCTCCTTCAATGCAGATGGATTACCTGCAGGTCTTACAATCGACAGCGCCACCGGTATCATCACAGGAATGCCTGATACTACTGGGACCTTTGCCGTAACATTAAATGCTGCTAATGCAAGCGGAACCGGTACCGCCCTCTTAATGCTCAGGGTAGTAAATAACGTAGCGCCTGCGCCTCCTGCAGCGCCTGCGCTCAGTAAAGAAACCGACAGCACCATCCGCATTTCCTGGACGCCAGTTGCAGGCGCAACCAGTTATACTGTTAAACATTCGCTCAGTGCGGGAGGTCCCTACACAAGCATCGTATCCGGCGTTACCGGTACATCCTACCTGGATGCCACTGCATACCCGGGCCGCAATTATTATGTGGTAACCGCCTTCGCAGGTACGCTGGAAAGTGCCGCTTCTGCAGAAGTATCATTACAGCTGCCCCCCACCATGCCGGCTGCACCTATTGTCACGAATGGGAATAACCAGGTAAGCCTCAGCTGGACTTCAGCCAAAGGTGCAGACGTTTATACTGTTAAAAGAGCAGTTGTAAGAGGAGGGCCTTATACTACAATCGCTTCCGGTATTACTGATACATCGTATACCGATGCTACTGTAATAAACGGCACCTACTATTACTACGTAGTATCTTCCTTTGCTACACCACTGGAAAGCGCCAACTCTATAGAAGTACTGGCTGTTCCGGGCGCCTCTTCAGGCAACTGGAGCACTACCGCTACTACCGGTAACTGGAGCAACGGCGCCAACTGGACAGGCGGAGCTACACCTACCAGTCCGGCGCTTTTAAATTTTGACACCTCATCAACAGACACACTTAACAACGATATCGATGGATTAGAGGTGGCCCGTTTCCAATTTAATCCCGGTGCAGATGCTTTTGTGATCAGCGGTGATTCTATCCTGCTCGGTAACGATATTATCAATAATTCAGCAAAAGCACAGGTGATCAATCTGCCGATGCAGATTAACCGCACGATTGTTATCAATGCCACTGCGGGAGATCTTTCCCTGAGCGGCCCGATCACCGGCAGCGGAGGCCTTGCAAAGAATGGCCGCTCCACCCTGAATATCGCAGGCGCTAATACATTTACAGGCGGCCTTACCATCAATGGCGTAAACGCCGGAGGATGGGGCCCAAATACAGCCGTTGCACTTACCGGTGTTGGTACCGGTATTTTAGGCGCACCCACATCAGGCCCTGCAGGTACCGGACCGGTTGTTATGAATGGCGGCGCATTGATGAACAACAATACTGCCGTGCTTTATAATGACATTATCGTAAAAGATAGTGTAAAGAGTTTCCTCTATAGTAACGGCGGAGGATTGACATTCGCAGGCAGAATGCTGGGTGGCGGCGTAATAGAACATGATGGAGCAAGTACCAGTGGCCTGCAGCTGAATGGCGATAGCCGCGAATTCACCGGAACATTTATCTCCGTGAACAGAAGCTCCAATCACCGCATCCGCTTCAACGTTGCTACCGCAGGCAGCGCCAAAGCACGCTGGATCTTCAACAACGGCTTTACAGATGGCCAGGGCTTTACCTTCACTGATACCATTCGCTTTGGCTCTATGGAAGGCGGCGGACAGCTCCGCAGAGATAACGGTGCACCTGTTATCAGCATCGGTGCATTGAACACGAACGCCACTTTCTTTGGCATCATCACCGGTGCGTTGACCCTCATGAAAGAGGGCACTGGTATACTGCGCTTTACCGGTGCTAATAACTATAGCGGTAATACAACCATCACCGGTGGCACCCTGCTGATAGACAGTACCGGCCAGATCACCAGCGCTACCACCGTTGTAGCCGGCGCTATAGGCGGTATAGGTACCTGTACAGGACCAGTAACAGTAGGTACTGGTGCAGGGCCGGGCGCTATGCTGGTACCCGGTAGCCAGGGCATTGGTAAATTCACCACCGGTGTGCTCACTTTAAAGCAAGACGCTACTTACCTCGCAGAACTGAATACCGCCAACGGTGCAGGCGACCAGGTAAGCGCTGCTGGCGTAGTACTTAGTAATCCGCGTTTAACCATCACCGGTATAGGCGCCACTGCTATTCCGGAAGGAACATCCTACACCATCGTAAACAATACCGGTACTGCAGCCGTAACAGGCATCTTTGACAGCTTACCGGAGATGTCTCTTATCACCGTGAACGGACTTACGTTCCGTATCACCTACAAGGGTGGCACCGGTAATGACATCGTCCTGCTGGATGATCGTACCTTACCATCCGTTATCACCAGTCCTGATTCCGCTTCGGTGATCATCAGTAAACCCTTTACATATACTATCACCGCTGTTAAATCGCCCACTGCTTTTCACGCTACCGGCTTGCCAGCGGGATTAAACATCGATACCACTACAGGCATCATCTCCGGTATGCCCACTGTATCTGGCGTTTTCCCTGTACAGCTCAGCGCTACAGGTGCAACCGGTACGGGAACATCCACACTTACACTCACGGTGTACAGCAACATCGTTGGTGGTTTAATAGTAGCTTCCGGCGATAAGAAGGATATCCTTGAATGGAACGCCATCCAAAACCTGCGCTACCTGGTAAAACGTGCTACTGATCCTGCAGGTCCATTTACTTCGCTGGATACCGTCACCATTAACAGGTATACAGATACTGCTCTTGTGAACGGTAACATTTACTATTATGCAGTTGCTGCTGTGGATGGCAGTACCGTAAATCCGCTCAGCAACCCGGTTACCGCAACGCCCAACATTGGTCAGCAGGGCTACTGGAAATTCGATGAGCAAAGCGGTACACGTGCACGCGACATATGGGGTGCTAATCACGCTACGCTGGCGGCTACCGCTAAACCCGATACCGGCTATGCCGCTGCCGCCGTTAAGCTGGATGGTACGGCCAGTGCTTACTTATCATTACCCACTGGCGTATTAAGCGCACTGAATGATTTCTCTATCACCACCTGGGTAAAGATGGACGCCATCACCACCTGGATGCGGATCTTTGATTTTGGTAACGGCACCAACAACTATCTTTTCCTCACCGCACAGGCAGGTGTTGCCTCTGGCAAATCCATCATTCGCTACGCGATTAAGAACGGAGGTGGTGAACAGCAGGTCAATTATAACTATACTTTCCCGCTCAGCACCTGGACGCATTTCGCCATCACTCAATCTGGCAATACCTGCAGGATGTACATCAATGGCGCACTGGTGGCCACCAATACCGGTGTAAGCATCAGGCCAGCGGCCCTGGGCAGCACTGTACAGAATTACCTGGGTAAATCTCAATTCACTGCAGATCCTAATCTGAAAGGAAGGATCGATGAATTCCGGATCTACAACCGTGCTTTAAGCGCCGCCGAAATTGCCGGCGCCATGAAGGCCATACAGGAGATCACTTTTACCGCCATCCCCGGCAAACGTGTAGGTGATGCTGATTTTAATGTAACAGCTGCCTCTTCTTCTGGTCTTCCGCTCAACTTCAGCAGTAGTGATGTAGCAGTAGCCAAAGTAAGCAACGGAGTTGTCAGCATCCTGCAACCCGGCACTGATACCATCACTGCTACCCAGCCTGGCGACAGCATTTATGCGTCTGCCACCGCAAAGCAGGTATTAAATGTGCTGCCTTTCAACCTGCAGGTGCAGCATATGGACGGAGACACCCAAACCGCCGGTACTGCCATCAAGCCCTACCTGAAAATAGTGAATAACGATACCCTGTCAGCTGCTTATAAAGAGCTTACAGCGCGTTACTGGTTCACTGCGGAGAACTTTGCAGGCATCAATACCTGGATCGATTATGCTGTGCTGGGAAGCAAAGTGAAGACGAAATACCTGGCATTGGATACGCCCCGCAGCGGCGCCTTCGGGTATGTAGAATACAGTTTCGATTCCACTGCAGGCGCACTGGCAGCCGGTGCTAATTCCGGGGCTATCCAGTCCCGTATCGCCAATAAAAACTGGGCCATCCTTCAGGAATCAGACGATTATTCTTACGCCGCCAATCAGGCTTATACAAACAACAATCATATCACACTCTACCGTAACGGTAAGCTGGTATGGGGTACAGAACCGGCAGTAGTAGCACCGCTGGTAAACATTAAGGTGGCTACACAGGCTAATGCTACTGCACTGAATACCATCAGCACTTACCTCCGGATCAATAACGAAGGCAATATGCCGCTGAAATATGAAGATCTGTCCGTACGTTACTGGTTCACCACGGAAGACTCCACTACGGCACTGAATTACTGGATAGACTATGCCGCGCTCGGCAAACAATATGTCACTGGTGCTTTTGTACGGGTAAGCCCAGCCCTGGATGGCGCTGATGCCTATTTTGAAGTAAAGTTGAATGGTTCCACCGGCACACTTTATCCGCTCAGCAATTCCGGTAATATTCAGTATCGCATCGCTAAAGCCAATTGGTCCAATTTTAACCAGGCCAATGATTATTCTTACCAGCCAGGCACTTTAAGTTTGAATCCCCGGGCAACCCTGTATTATAAAGGAACGCTCATATGGGGAACAGAGCCCGGCACAGCAGGCGCTTTATCAAGGCAGGCGCTTGCTGTCAATAAAACAGCAGCGGCAGAAACGGCTGGTCTTGCTTTATTCCCCAACCCGGTAGTGAACGAATTACGTGTGAAGTTGCAGGGCGCAGTAAAGGATGCATGGATCACCATTCTGTCCAACAGTGGGGTAGTGGTACGTACGCAACGTATTTCAGCCGCCTTGCAGACCGTGTCATTTGAAGGCCTGCCAGCAGGTGTGTATTATGTCACTATTCGCAATAATGGCAGGGAAACCACCCGGGTCATCATCAGGCAATAAGAGCTGATTTCAATGTAAAAAGGATGCGGTGCATACAAGTGCCGCATCTTTTTTTTGCTGCCGCCGCTGCTGTGCCTGCTGCAGTTTGGCGCAATTTTTTCGGGAATAAATGTATGAGAACAATCCTCGTTTGTACAGATTTTTCAGCATCAGCCAACCATGCAACAGAGTACGCCGCTATGTTGGCCACCCGCTTTAATTTTCCGCGCATTACCTTGTATCATGCATACCAGGTGGTGGCGCCCACTACTGATCTGCCGGTGGCGCCATATGTTGGCACCGAGCTGTATAATTCGGTAGAGCGGAAGCTGAACGACCTGGCTGTAAAAGTAGGAGAGCTGACGGGGACAGATGTCGTTGTGGATGTAAGAGGGGAAGAACTGTCACTGGGTGAGAACATCAATGAGATCTGTAAACAGGAAGATGCACATCTGATCGTAACAGGTGTATCAGAGAAATCCGGCCTGGAAAAAATGATCGTAGGGAGCACCGCCTTAAGGATCTCGGAAGCCGGCCGTTGCCCTGTACTGATGGTGCCTCTTGACGCGCCTGTTGTTCCGCCGCAGCGGGTGCTGCTGGCCTGCGACCTGGAAAAAGTATCCGAAGCCACTCCGCTGGACGCTTTGGATAAAGTGCTTGAAGCTTTCCAGGCACAACTGGTAGTGATCAATGTGGATGACGGGAACCGGCGTTTTTCACCTGCTAGTGTAGAGGAAATACATCGCTTGCATCATATATTTGATAAATACAAGCCAGAATATGCTTTTGTGGAGCATAAAGAGATCGCCGAAGGCATACTGGACTATGCAAAAGAGCATGATATTTCACTGGTTATTACGATCCCCAGGTATTATAATTTTCTCCGCAACCTGTTCCATAAAAGCACCACAAAAAGCCTCGTCTATAATTCAAAGCTGCCGCTGCTTACTTTGCATGAGTAAACCGCAGGTAATTATAGCCGGAAGCTCATGGTCAGCAGGAACGTGGTCCCTAACTGGCTGAAGTGAGCGCCGTCATGAGTGGCTATGCTGTAACGGCCGTTAAAGGTAATAGCATTGATATTGTGCCTTACCTGCACAGGATCATTCAGAATGGCCTGGCCCTCACTGCTCAATGGCTTCAGCTGATAGGAGGGAAGCACATTGAGAATATTATTCACCGCCATTGAAATGCTGAACCCTTTGCTGAACTGGTAGCTGGCGTGAACGTCCGTTACTACCTTGCTGCGAAAAGCCAGTTTCAGTTGTTTGTCCAGCCCTTCATTACGGAAGGTGGCAGGGCCGAACAAGGTATTATTCAGATGCAGGCTCCACCGCTTGATGTTAAGGTCCTGGCCCAGTATCGCTTTATATTTGGGCCGGCTCGTCAGCAGCAGCGCTTTCTGTACATCATCAAACATCACCTGCCCTGCATCTTCGATCAGTTTAAGATTGGATACCTCGCCGGTTACTTTATTTGAAATAGTATAATTACCGGCCAGGCTAAGGGCCAGTTTGCCGCTTTGCCCTATCTGTATATTCCCGTAACTGGCTACCAGGTCTATGCCTTGCGTATTGGTGCGGATGCCGTTGGTAAAAAAGCTCAGGCCCAGCATATGGTTGCTGTTCAGAAAATTGTCCAGCCTCGTATCGCCGCCCGGTGTAGGCCCTATATCAGCACTGAGGATGATCCTGTTCCGGATATCAATATTGTAATAATCCAGCGTCAGGCTAAAGTGCTGCGAAACTATCCAACCAGCGCCTGCTGTAAAGTTCAAAGAACGTTCCGGCTTGAGACGGGGTATTTCCAGCAACCTGGCCTCAGCGCTGTTATTGCTGATAATGCCTTTAGTTTGAATGCCGCGTCCCGGTACATACACCTGCTGTGTGGTTTGCAGGTTGATCTGGTGGAGGCTGGGCGCGCGGAACCCGGTAGAGGCCGAGGCCCGCAAGGTAACCTTGTCTGACGCCATCTTACTTCTGCCGCTTAGCTTCCATACAAAGGCGCTGCCAAAATCACTGTAGTATTCCTGTCGTGCCGTTGCATTGATCAATACCGCTGTGCTCAGATCGTAGCTGGCGTCTGCATAAGCGCCGATATTAAAGCGATGGGCAATGGTAGCATTGGCAGCGCTGATACCGGAAAAGGAGATAGGCCCCATGCCATAATAGGAAGCGGTATCGCCCTCAATAATACGGAAGGTCTCACTTCGGAACTCGCAGCCGAAACCCAGCGAAAACTTGTTGCTGATAGACCTTGTAGCATCCAGGTTGCCTACCAGGTGATGGAAGGCATAGCCACCCGGCCTGAAGAATACAGGGCTTTGCGCGCCCAATGAAGGGTTCCAGGTATTGCTTACGCTATATAATTGCCGGTTTCCTCCAAGGGTAAGGCTCATGTCTGTTTGCCAGCTATTTTCACTTTTCAGCCCCAGCGTGGCATTGTAATCCTGCAGGTCGCCGTCAAACGTAGGGCGGAAGCCCAGGTAAGTGCTGCCGGGAGCATGCAGTAAATTATAAGGGTCTTGTTTCCAGTAAGGCGTTCTGTAATTGGCAAAGCTTTGTATGTTTTTGTATACAAAGGCAGCATTAGCATATAAGGTAACACTGGGCCGAAGTGGAATGCCTGTATTTACCAGGAATTTGCCTACAGTACTGGAGGGGGTGCCGCTGATATTATTGGCATCAGGGAACTGGTTAAGGAATGCCTTTACAGCTGCAAGACTGGCATCGCTGCCTTCACTGAGATCTATATTATCCTGCCAGGCGTCTACTTTACCGGCCCGGTTGGTTTTGTCTTCTTTTTGAAAGCTGAAGGTATAATTGATAAACCCTTTGTCGCCGAAATTCGCTCCGCTGTTTAGACTGGCGAGGTAAGAGAAACCGTCGCCTTTATGGGTAATACCACTTGCCGCCTTGAACTGTGTGTGTTCGAACCGGTCTTTCAGGATAATGTTCACCACGCCTGCAATGGCATCAGACCCGTACTGGGCCGAAGCGCCGTCCCGCAGGATCTCCACCCGCTTAATGGCTTCCATGGGAATGGCGGCGAGATCTGTTTCCGTTTCACCGCGCCCGGTAGAGGTTTGTATATACACGATCGAGCCAGGGTTCTTCCTCTTGCCATTTATCAATATCAGCGTCCGGCTCGGACCCATGTTCCTGATCTCATAGGGATCAGACAGCGAGGTAGCGTCGTGCACTGGCATGTTCACCGTATTAAAAGACGGGGCTCTGAACTGCAACGCTTTGTCCAGCGATAACTGCCCGGTGGCCATCAGTTCTGCTCCGTGAATATTATCCACCGGAAGTGAAGTGGTGGTAAAGGTGCGTGGCGAAGCCCTGCTACCAACAGATACTACCACTCCGCTCAGGTCCGCCACGGCATTATTAAGCCGTACATCTTTCCTTACATCCCGTGCTTCGGCTTTTATATTAGCGTTGTAACTGTTATAGCCGATATTGCTGAAGAGTATCTTATAATTGCCCGGCTGTAGCGGCAGCTGATAATGTCCCTGTGCATCCGTTACCGTACCTTTTCCCTTACCGCTTACGATGACGGATACATACGGCATGGGTTCACTACGGTCATTCCTGACGGTGCCGCTTAATAACACAGGTATATTGTTATCATTCCGGTCTGGTGGAAGATGGACTGTTCCCGCTGCCGCTTCCATGATGATCACCTGAGTAGGGCTGGGCTTCTTATAGGTAAGTCCCAGGGGAGTAAGCAACATACGCAGCGCAGTATCAACCGGATAATGATCCAGGTTGATGGCCGGTGCCATTTTATTGATCACTGTACTCTCCTTGTAAAGGATGCTGATCCGGTATTTTGTTTCAAGTGCCGACAGGATATCTTTCAGGGGTACATACGGTTCCAGCTCATTGTTACGTTGCGCAGTATTGATCTTACTTTTGTTATGCAGCTGCACAAAGTCTTGTCCCTGCAGTTGTGTAACTGCACAGCTCAGCAGGCTTATCGCAATAAGCCACCCTGGAAACAAGCTTTGTTTCTTCCGCATGCTGTTATATTTGCTAACGGGTTTCTTTTCCCTGTCTGTTCGTTCCTTGCCTGGTTGGTTGTTACTGGTTGATAAAAGGCTTTTCTATTCTATAATAACTTTTTCTCCCTTCCTGGTAACGGTCGCTCCCAGAAGCTCTGACAGAACGTTCATCAGCAAGCGTTCATCCTGCAGCTCCAGCGTGCCCGAAATACGCTGTTCCGCCAGTGATTGTCGCCTGATGATAAAGTCATAACCAAAATACTCTTTCAGTGTCTGGCATATTTCCCGGGCCGGTGTTTCCTGGAACCGGTATTTATGTTCCATCCAGGAGGTATACATCGCAGGGTTTACGGTACGTGTAATCACTCCTCCTGTAGTACTGTTATAGTAGCAATAATCTGCCGGCCGCATTACTGTTGACGGGTGCTTACCGGGTATGCGGAAATTCACTTTACCACTGCGCAGCATTACGCCGGTGCTGTTGTCAATGCTTTTTACATTAAATTCAGTGCCCAGCACTTCGATTGCTGCTTCGCTGGTATACACGGTAAACGGTGCTGCGTTGTTGTTGGCGGGATGTACTTTAAAGAACGCTTCGCCGTCAACCCACACCTTCCTGGCATGTGTTTTCCAGTCAGCATAGAAACGGATGCCTGAATGTGCGTTCAGTATTACTTCGGAACTATCCGGCAGCACTACTGTTCTGATAGCGGCATAAGGTGTGGTAATAGCAGTGCGGGAAGGGCGGAGAAGAAAATAGATCAGCGCTCCGCCAATCAGCAGGCCGCTTACAATGGCCGCCGCTCTCCATATCTTTTTACGCAGCGGAGCGGAGTTGAATAGCAGCTGTTCCTCTTTTTCTTCTTCTGCGTTGATCGTTGTATCGATCCTGTTTTTCAGCTCAGTATAAAAACCGGCCGGTACAGGTTCCTGTTTGAAATTGAAAGAGCGGATAATATTGATAGCCTGCTGTACTGTTTCTTTCTTAGCAGGATTGGCTTTGATCCAGGCAGTCCATGAGTGATGGCTCTTTGCTTCCGGGTTGAGCACCCACTCCACAAAAGATTCATCATGAAGGAAATCCTCCGTCTGGTATAACGCATATTTGTCCATTGCATTTTTCATGGCGCGGTGCCTTTAGTGAAGGAAAGTACTTTAATTTTTCCAGTTCCACAATACAATGCACCAAGTTTCGCCATCCGGCGCCTGGTATTCGTGAATGGTGTCGAACCCTATCCTTTTATGGGCCCTGAGCGAGCGAGGGTTCCTTTTGGATATTTCCGTGATGGCGAAATCATATTTGCCCTCAAAATGCTTTCTGTAAGCCATATAACAGTTGTCCAGTATACCACGTCCCCGGTAGCCGTTTGCAACACAAACCTGTCCCACAACAATATAACGTTGCTCGGATATTTTCCTGTCCGCGAAAATGATATTATCAAACACTTCGAACATAGGCACCAGCACGGGTATATCGGCTTTTGACAAGGCCGTCATCGCCAGCAGGTAAGCTACTACCTGCTCATCATCCCTGGCGATGATATGTTGTTCTATATCATTCATTTTGCGCAGGTCGGCCAGGCTGTGTGATACCGTTACAAATCCTTGTGAGGTGATCTGCTCGCTGCTCAGGCTTTCCGGAAGATTGCTTTTTTGCAGCTCCAGTATTTGTAACAAATCTTTATCGGTCTCCGATGTGGTATAACTGATCATGTCCGCTTGGGTAAGTATGGATGGCAAACTGCCATCCATACTGTAAGTATAATCCATTTTTACAACTTAAAGTTCAGTGTCGCCAGGAAGGTAGTGCCAAGCTGGCTGAAATGAGAGGCGTCATAAGTAACCATGCTGTAACGTCCGTTGAAGGTAATCGCGTTGATATTATTCTTCACCTGCGCAGGATCATTCAGCACCGCGGTACCCTCACTGTTCAAGGCCTTCAGTTCATATTTCGGTGTAATATTGAAGATGTTGTTGACGGCTACAGATGCGCTTACCCGGCTGCCAAACTTGTAACCTATATTGATGTCGGTCAACACTTTGGTCTGGAATTCCAGTTTCAGGTTCTTGTTCAAACCATCATTACGGAAAGTGGCGGGGCCAAACAACGTATTGTTGAGGCCTACATTCCATTTTCTGAATTCCAGGTCGCCACCCAGGATAGCTTTGTATTTGGGCCTGCTGGTCAGCAGCAGTGCTTCCTGTATATAGTCGAAAGTAGACTGGCCGGCATCACCTATCAGCTTCGGATTGGTAATATCGCCATCCAGTTTGTTGTCAATAGTATAGTTACCTGCCAGGTTGATGGCCAGCAGGCCGCTGCCTACGGCAATGTTCCGGTAGCTGGCTACAACGTCAATACCTTGTGTATTGGTACGGATGCCGTTTGTAAAGAAGCTTACCCCTACGATGCCGTTATTGGTCAGCACTGTATCCAGCGGAGTAGTGCCGCTGGCAGTATGGGTAATATTAGAGCTCAGGATGATCCTGTCTTTGATGGTGATGTTGTAGTAATCTACGGTAAGGCTGAAGTTCCTGCTGGGACGGAAGCCGATACCTGCGGTGAAGTTCAGCGACTTCTCCGCCTTCAATTCGGGTACCCCTAAGAGGTGCGCCTGCGGGCTCTTATTGTTTACAATGCCCTTGGTCTGGATACCCTGTCCGGGAACAAAGCTTTGCTGCGCGATCTGCAGGTTGATCTGGTGAAGGCTCGGCGCACGGAAACCGGTAGACACGGAAGAACGGAAGGTCAGCATGTCGTCAGCTGTTTTGGCCCTTCCGCTGACCTTCCACACAAAAGCGCTGCCAAAATCACTGTAGTATTCTTGCCTGATCGTGCCATTCAGCAGCACGGCGGGAGATACATCATAGCTCAAATCCAGGTAGCCGCCCATGTTAAAACGGTTGGCTTTCAAGGCATTGATCTGGTTGATACCGGGGAAGGAGTTAGCCCCTTCTCCTGAGTAAGATGCCGTATCGCCGGCAATGATCTGGAAGTTCTCGCTGCGGAACTCACTACCGAAACCGACAGACAATCTGTCTCCCACGGATTTCGTAATATCAATATTACCTACCAGCTGATTAAAGGCATAGCCGCCCGGTTTGAAAGAGATCGGGCTTTTCGCTCCCAGGGAGTGGTTCACCGTATTTTCTACGGTATACAATTGTTTGTTGCCACCGGTAGTGATGCTGATATCATGCGTCCATCCGCCTTTCTCAGTTTTGAATCCCAGTGTGGCGTTGTAATCACTCAGGTCGCCTTCGAAAGTAGGACCGTAGCCTATATACTCGCTGCCTGCAGCGTGTAGTAAACCATAGTCCTGCTTCCAGTAAGGCGTGCGATAGTTGGCATAGCTCTGCACTTTTTTATAGACATAGGCGGCATTGGCGTAAAGGCTGGTATATTCATTCAAGGGGAAGCCGGCATTTACCAGGAACCTGGCGGCAGTGTTCGTGGGCGTGCCGTTAATATTTTTTGCATCCGGGAAGCGCGCCAGGAAGGCCTGTACTTCTTTCAGGCTTTCTGCGGTACCGGCGCTGAGGTCTCTGTTGTCTCCTTCAGCATCCACTACGCCCGGACGGTTGGTTTTATTTTCCCGCTGGAAATTGATGGTGTAATTAATAAAGCCTTTGTCGCCGAGGTTGGCGCCGCTATTCAGGCTGGTGGCCAGGGAGAATCCATCTCCTTTGTGGGTAACGCCGCTGGATATACGGAAATTGGTATACTCAAACTTATCTTTCAGGATAACGTTCATTACCCCTGCAATTGCATCAGATCCGTATTGGGCAGAAGCGCCGTCCCGCAGGATCTCCACCCGCTTGATAGCATCGGTGGGAATAGCCGCCAGGTCGGCCCCTGTCTCACCGCGTCCCGGCGATGTCTGTATATATACCAGGGAGCTGGGGTTCTTGCGTTTACCGTTGATCAGTATCAGGGTACGGCTGGGGCCCATGTTCCTGATCTCATAGGGGTCCAGCAAAGAGGTAGCGTCATTCACCGGTGTATTCACCGAGTTGAACGAAGGCACCCTGAGCTGTAAGGCCTTATCAAAGGTGAGCTGGCCACTGGTTTGCAGGTCTGAGGCCCTGATATTGTCAACAGGAAGCGCCGTAGTGGTAGAAGTGCGCTGTGATGCCCGGCTGCCAACAGCCACCACTATTTCGCTCAGGTCAACGGCACTGGTGGTCATCACTACATCTTTGCTGATATCGGCATGCTCTATTTTAACGCTGAAGGAAGTATTGTTGTAACCAATGCTGCTCAGGACGATCTTATGAGATCCTGCCGGAAGCGACAGCTGATAAGCGCCGCTGGCATCGGTAGAAGTACCGGTCTTTGTTCCGGTAACACCAATGGATACATTACCCACCGGTTCGCCTTTTTCGTCTTTAACGGTGCCTTTCAATATGCCCTGTGAAAAGGCCGCCAAATGGGATAGCAGGAGTATAGCCATAACAGGGATGGCATGAATATACTTATTCATACGATTTAGATAGATTTTGGTTAATAAAACCGCACTTACATGTTGATAGCTTATTTACAGGCCTGCATCCAGCTTATAATAAAGGCGGATCAGATACAAGAGGGAGAACCCCGGAAAATTACCCCGCGGTTTTTCAACTTTTTTTAAATTTCTTTTGAGATCGTGTTAAAGCTGCTGCAGGTAAAGCAGGAAGATCAGCAGCACATGGGAGTTAGGTATGTTCTCACGCAGGGTGGTAATGGCACGCCCCATGATCTTATAACATGCTTTCACGGAAAGGTTCATATTGGCGGCAATATCTTCAAAGCCCAGCCCCTCATAATAACGAAGGTAGATCACTTCTTTCTGTTTGGCGGTGAGCCGGTCCAGCAGCCTGGCTACCTGCTCTCTTACCAGTCGCAGGTTTTCATTTTGTAATACCAGGCCTTCAGGAGACAGTTCCAGTTCAAAATAATAACTGTTCTCTTCTTCCTGTTCTATGGACCTGATTTTGTTCGTTTTTTCCAGTGCGTACAGCATGGAGGTGCGTACGGACTTAAAGAGATAACTTTTGATAGAATGGCGTACCTCCAGTTTTTGCCGGTTGGCCCATATCCATACAAATATATCATGCAGGCTGTCTTCTATCACTGGCAAACCGACATTGAACTTAAGCCCATATTGCGTCAGGGCCGGGGCGTACTTATTATAAAGCTGGGTGAATGCAGTATAGTCACCTGATCTTATTTGCTGTATCAGGTATTGATCCTCATATGGCTGGCGTAGGTCAAAGGATGGGTTGGTCATGTAACCTTGACGTTATCACTTGTTTAGATAGAAGTATGTAAATATTGATCCTTTTCCCTATAGTCTATCGTAATATAGGAATAAAAAATAGTTTTTGCTTGGATATGTTGATAAAATAATATCTATATATGCGCTAACTGCGGAAAAAATATAGCGCTTAAGCAGGTTGTTGTTGTTGCCGTTTGCGTTTCACCAGTATATAACAGCCGTACAGGAACAATATCCAGATCGGTATCAGGGCCACTGGTAAGCGCATCCCCGTTACCCACATCAATATCAGGATACCGCTCAGGAACACCAGGCAGATATAGTTCGATAGCGGATAAAGGAAAGATGGGAATTTAGTCTTGATCTGCTCCTCTTTCTTATTGCCTTTGAATTTCAAATGCACAATACTGATCATGAGCCAGTTGATGATCAGCGAGGATACCACTAAGGACATTAATGCTTCCAGCGCCTTCTCCGGCATCAGTTTATTCACCACAATACAGATAGCAGCGAACAGTCCCGATACCAGGATGGCAGTTACGGGTACATGGTTCTTGTTCAGTTTTGACAGGAAAGCAGGTGCATTGCCCTGTTCTGCCAAACCGTACAGCATTCTGCTGTTGCTGTACACACAGCTGTTGTAAACAGACAGCGCCGCCGTCAGCACGATCAGGTTCAGCACATGTGCTATCAGGCTGGTAAAATAGATGGTCTTGCCGAAAAGGCTGAACTGAAAACCTTTAAGGCTTTCAAATACCATCACAAAGGGACTGCTGTCAGTAGTAATGCTTTTCCAGGGAGACAATGCGAACAGGATCACCAGCGCTCCTACGTAAAAGATCAGGATCCGGTAGATCACCTGGTTCGTAGCTTTAGGGATCGTTTTTTCAGGTTTATCAGCTTCCGCGGCAGTGATCCCGATCAGTTCCAGTCCGCCGAAGGAGAACATGATCAGTGCAATGGCAGCGAGCAGTCCCTGGAAACCGCCTTTCCCATCACTTTCCAGCAATCCTTTCGGGAAGAAGCCGCCGTCGTTCCACAGGTTATTTACCCTGGCCTGTGAGCCCCCGTGCCCGGTGAACAACAGGTAAATGCCAAAAGTGATCATCGCAATAATAGCGGCTACCTTGATGATGGAGAACCAGAACTCCGCTTCTCCGTATACCTTCACCGCGCTCAGGTTCAGGGCATTAATAGCAATAAAGAAGAAAAGGCTGGAAAACCATAAGGGGATCTCCGGCCACCAGAAATGCACGTAGATGCCGATGGCCGTCAGTTCAGACATACTCACCAGGATGTACAGCACCCAGTAGTTCCACCCCGCGGCAAAGCCCGGAAAAGTACCCCAGTATTTATAGGCAAAATGGCTAAAGCTGCCGGATACCGGTTCTTCCACCACCATTTCGCCCAACTGGCGCATAATAAAGAAAGCAATGATACCAGCCATGGCATAGCCCAGGATAACTGAAGGACCGGCCAGTACGGCGGCAGGGCCTATGCCCAGGAACAAACCGGTGCCAATGGCGCCCCCAAGGGCGATGAGCTGGATGTGGCGGTTTTGCAGGCCGCGTTTAAGGCCTTGCGTTGTATGATTTTCGCTTGTTGGTTTCAATGTGGTACGGCCTGGCCGGTTTGGAAAATGATTGAATTCCGGCAAAAGTAATAAAAACTACCGCTCCTGTAGCCGGATCAAAAAAGCATAAGTATTGGGCAAGATAGCAATGGCCTGCAAACAGCAAAATGGAATAGCTTTACAGAAAAGCATCACTGATGGAGACCAGAAAAGAGTTGCCGGTGTACCAGGACCGTTACATCCTTGGTACAGCAGGCTTGGGTGGGGTTTGGGCTAAGATTGATCCGGAAGAATCCGTGAAGGCCATCCTGGTATCATTGGAGCAGGGTATAACGGCGATTGACACCGCTCCCGCGTACGGAGATGCAGAAGAATTGCTCGGCAAAGCTTTCCGCCGATGGAAAGGTTCCCTGCCCCGCCTAAGCACCAAGGTAGGGCGTCTGAAAAGCTACTCCGCTACCGAAGCTTATTATGATTATAGCGGATCCGGGATGGAAAAAAGTGTGGTGAATAGTCTGCGGGTGTTGAACGTGCCTGTCCTTGATGTGTTATTGTTGCATGATCCGTCTGCCATACCGCCCGCAGATGTGGAAGCAGTTATCCGGAAAATGCTGTCCTTTAAGGATAAAGGCTATGCCAGGCAGATCGGCTTGGGCGGCAATAGTCCTGACTGGTTCAAAAAGTATCTCACTGCAAACGTATTTGATGTGGTGATGGAATATAACCGGCTGGATGCCTGCTGCCTGGATGCGCTCAATACTACCTTACCATGCTGCCAGTCGCAAGGCATGCGTTTCTGGGCCGCCAGTCCGCTGCGAATGGGTTTACTGGGTAATTGTTACGATGTTTTTGCCGAAAACCGGCCGCCCTGGGTATCTGCAGCTAACCTGGCTTGTGCGCGCCGCTTGCAGAAGATCGCAGCGCAATACCATATGGCCTTGCCTGCGCTGGCTCATCGCTTCCTATTGAGCCTCCCTCATTCATTTGATATTGTTATGGGGGCTGCAAACCTTCCCCAGCTGCTTGAAACACTGGCTGCGATAAAAGAAGGCCCTTTGCCCCATACACTGTTTACAGCGATCATCCGTAATATGAACCAATAGTCTTCCATTATGCATCAGATAGATCATGAGCAATTTAGCATAAGCGCTGCACAGGTGCGTGTACTGTCGCCAGTTCCCGCCGTGTGCCCATTCCAGGATGCCAGTATGGGCCCTTTTAATACATTTGGATTATCAGTCCTCACGCTCCGGGATGAAGATGGCAATGTCGGTGAAGCGCCTGTATTCAGCTCATATATCCATATCCTGGAAAAATGCTTTTTGCCCATTCTCTTTCATCATCATCATATCCACTACCGGGATCTTTATCCCATGCTGTATTGGTCTATCCGTAATGAAGGCTTCAGGGGGCAGGCGGCTGCCTTACTCGGACAACTGGATATGGCCTTCTATGATCTTGCTGCCAGGAGGAAGCAGCTGCCCTTGTACCGGTATCTGAATGCAGATCGTAACTATGTTAGCATGTATGGCAGCGGTGGCGGTACCAATTACACCTACAAGGAGCTCGAGACAGAACTAACCTGCTTCCTGGATAAAGGCGTGGATACTATTAAGATGAAAGTAGGAAAAGACTTCGGAACAAAAATGCCGGAGGATGTGGAACGGGTGAAATTTGTACGGCGTTTCCTTGGAAAAGATATTAAATTAGCCCTGGATGCCAATCAGGTATGGAGTTATGAGCAGGCGTTAAAATTCATTCACCTTGTTGAGGAAGAGAACATAGCATGGCTGGAAGAACCTGTTCATTCAGCCGCCTACGTAGAAATTGAGCAGCTCTGCAAAAGATCAGGAATAAAAATTGCCTATGGTGAATCTGAGCGGTCCGCAAAGATGTTCCCGGCGCTGGTGAATGCGGGGGTTGCTCACCTGCAACCAGTGCCCACACTTTTGGCCAGTATGAAAGAATGGATGGCGGTAAGGGATCTTGCACTGCATACGGGTTCCGGATTCAGCTCCGGCGGGTATACACTCTATACGGCCTCGCTGATGGCAAGCGCCCCGGAACATTGGCAGGTAGAGTACCTGTATACGATCATGCAGGGTTTGAACGACTATTTTGAAGTATGTCCTTCCTGGAATAATGGCCGCTTTGTGTTCCCCGAAACAGCAGGTTTGCCCATCCGGATAAATTGGGACTACTGGACTGCAAAGCATAAAATAATAATGAACCGGAACTGGACCAGGAAGAAGATCGCTGCATATACACCAACAGTCACTATGTGACAGCTAACTTAAATCATGAACAGTGAACGTATCGCTCGCCCACGTCGATTATCTTGTGCTACTCGTATATGTGGTGGCGCTTTTCTTTGTTGGATTTTACCTGGATAAACGGAAGAAGAAAGCCAATGCAGACATTTTCCTGGGAGGCAGAACACTCAGGTGGTGGCAGATCGGCTTTTCGCTTTTCAGCGCTAATGCAGGCCCCATGATGCTGATCGGGTTTGCCAGCCTGGGCTTTTCACAAGGGGTGGTAGGCAGCTGCTTTGAATGGCTCGCCTGGATCTTTCTGCTGATGCTGGCCATGTTCTTTCTACCGCTCTATCTCAGGGCAGGGATCACTACCATCCCGCAATTCCTGCTGTTACGCTTCGGGCAACGCTCCTATAATTTCCTCGTGATCTATAGCCTCATTTCCATCCTGGTGGTTTGGCTGGGCAGCGCCTTGTACGCGGGTGGACTGATCATCTCCCAGGTATTTGAATGGCCATTGATGCGGTCTGTCATCCTTGTTGCAGTAACAGCAGCCAGCTTTACTGCCATTGGCGGCCTGAAGGCAGTGGTGCGCACCGGTATATTTCAATCTGTTATTATAATACTCTCCTCGGTCATACTCACCTTTCTGGCTATAAAAAAAATAGGCGGAGTGCATGCCCTGGTCAATGCGGTGCCCGCTGATTACTGGACCTTATTCCGGCCGGCTTCCGATCCGGAATATTCATGGGTGGCGATCCTGACCGGGTATCCCGTAGTAGCGATCTATTATTGGTGCGCGGATCAAACCATCGTGCAGAAAGTATTGGCCGCAAAAGATCTGAAAGAAGGACAGTACGGTGCATTGTTTATTGCGGGCTTAAAGATCATGATGCCGCTCATCTTTATTTTCCCGGGTATGATGTGTTTTGTGTTGTTTAAGGACACCGCAGGTCCGGATAATGCCTATATCACACTGGTAAAGCACCTTGTGCCGCATGGATTGCTTGGCATATGCGTAGCCGCGCTGATTGCAGCGCTGATGGATACAGTATCTTCCGGTCTGAATTCTTTTAGCACGGTTTTTACCCTGGATGTAGTGAGCAGGTTCACCGTGATGGACGATACTGCCCGCAGGCGTACTGGTAAATGGGTGACCCTGGCCGGCGCTGCGCTGGCAGTGGGTGTTGCTTACCTGTTTTCCCGCTCGGGCAAAGGTTTTTTTGAGCTGAGCCAGGGGCTTGTTTCCATCCTGGCGCCGCCATTATCTGTTGTATTCCTGGCAGGCGTTTTCTGGAAAAGGGCAAGCAGCATAGCTGCTGAAGTGGTATTGTATGGCGGCGGACTGATTTGCATTGCCACAGGTATCTGTCACTTGCTGAATTTCCCGGATAAAGATTTCTGGCCGCATTTCCTGTTGTTGTCTGTATACCTTTTCCTGGTATTGGCCGCCCTTATTGTCGTCGTTACTTTTGTCTCCACTCGGGAGGGGCAAGGTGTTCCTTTATCATCGAAAGGCACGGCTGGCAAACAGGCAGGCAGGGCATGGCCGGTATGGCTGGGCTGGACAATACTGGCATTGGTTATGGGAGGTATTTATTCAATATTTCATTAAATAGCTGAGATGAGACCACATGTAAGAACTTTTACAATTCCAGGCAGGATAATAGTAGCTGTGCTGATCTGCTCCTGGCTGCTCGGCGCCTGTTCGTCAAAAAATGAACGCTTTACAGAAAGGGTATTTGTAGCGAACCTTGTGAAAGATGAACAGAAATTAGAGCAATACCTGGCTTACCATAAACAGGTATGGCCGGAAGTAGAGGCAGGGTTCAGGAAAGCCGGCTATAAAAGGATCACATTGTACCGCTTTAAATACCTGCTGGTAATGACAATAACAGTGCCTGAACAGGCAGACCTTCAGCAAATGAGCCGCACAGCAGAAGCCTATGATAAACGTTGCGCAGAATGGAACAGGCTAATGTCGCAATTTCAAACCGGTGTGGAAGGTACCGTTCCTGGGCAAACATGGGTGGAAGCAGATCGCTACTATTTATTTAAAAATGATTAGGTCGTGTTATAAAACACGCTCCTGTGAGTTTAGCTCGTAGCGTTTCATGAATTCACGGGGCGGAAACCCTTTCACCTCCTTGAAGTGCTTATTGAAATTGGAGATGTTGTTATAACCGCTCAGGTAACAGGCTTCACTTACATTGTGCTGTCCTTGCAGCAGCAGCTTAGCCGCATGGCCTATACGTATTTCCTTCACAAAATCTATCAGGGTGCGGTTGGTCTTTGCCTTGAAAAAGCGGCAAAAGGCCGGAGGAGACATGTGCAGTATATCAGCTGCGTCCTGCAGCGTAATTTCCTCCTTGAAGTGACGGAAAATATATTCAAATACCTTGTTTATTTTTTGCGCCTCAGCAGAGGTTTCTATCACATTGAAATATGGAGATGATAAAACATGGGAGTCAGCAGATGCTGCAAGCACATCCAGCAACCGTAACATAAGAGAGATCCTGCTCAATCCATTTTCATACAGCATCTCCTGCATGATCTTCTTGGCAACCGGAATAGTAGCGCCCGAGAAAGAGACGCCTCTTACCGCCTTTGTAAGCAGTTCATTCAGCTTTCCGCATTCAGGCTTTTCAAGAAACTCCTTGCCAAGGAAATCAGGGAAAAAATGTACGACAATAGCCTGTGGCTGTATCATCGGGTCAGCCAGTCTGTAATACTGCCAGCAATGCGGCAGATAGCTGCCCAGCAGCACTAGTTCCGTGCCTGCAAAATCCTCAATATGATCGCCGATAAATCGTTTTCCGATGCAGTTTTCCAATAACGCTATCTCAAAGTTCACATGGCATTTCAGAGCTGTATACTTTTTTATCTCCAGTAATTCCGATCTCACCGTGAAAGATTGGTCTGGAGGAAAAGTAAAATTCTCATAGATATATTGCATGTCAATTTATTTATCACTGCGGCAATCCGCGGCTTAACCTACAAAGCAAATATTGCATCAAATATAGTCAATTTGGGTGTTGTTAACCGACTCCAGCCGCCGGAATTTTATACCAGAATTTCTTGGGGGACAATCGTCATTGACCAGGATCACTTTCCATGTTAAACTAACTGCCATGACATCAACCAAACTGTTGCTATGTGCGATCACTATCGCTTATTTATCACTCTTGCCGGGCTTCTCCTATGCCCAGGTGAGCACCACGGTCAAAGGAAGGATCATTGACACAAAAGAAAAGACAGCCTTGCCCGGCGCCACTGTTCAGCAAGTGAACGGCGCCCGTAAGGTCATCGCGGATGAAAACGGGAATTTCGGTATCGAGGTGCCGCTAAACACTAAGCTGACCGTATCCATGGTCGGCTATCAAACCAAAGTGGTCACCGTTACATCGCAGGAATTTACTATTGAGCTGGACAATACCGCCTCCGGCCTCGACGAGGTGGTGGTAGTGGGCTATGGCACACAGCGTAAAGCAAGCCTTACAGCCGCCGTTACAAGCATTAAGTCGGATCAGATAAACCTGGTGCCCGCCTCCAACCTGTCTAATGTATTGGCAGGACGTTTGTCCGGAACATATATACAATCCGGTACTGGCACACCTGGTATCGGGTCTAAGGTCAGGGTGAGGGCACAGTCTTCCTGGAACGACGCAGATGCAATCTATGTTATAGATGGCGTGGTGCGTGATAAAACCAGCTTCGATGCGCTCGATGCCAACGAAGTGGCCGAGATCACGGTATTGAAAGATGCAGCCTCCGCTGCCATATACGGATCGCGTTCTTCAAATGGAGTAGTGCTGGTTACCACCAAGACGGGTAAAAAAGGCACACCGCTTATCCAGTACAGCACCGTTTTTAGCACAGAGCGCACCGGCCGCCTGCCACGTTATATGGATATGGCGGAAGCCCTCGATCTCACAGATGCTGTTAATGGCGGCATATCCCCGGAAGAAAAGGAATGGGTGCTCAGAACCAATCCGGGAGGTATGAATTATTATAATGCAGCCTACCATGATCCCAATAACCAGCGGCATGCCCTGAGCGTATCCGGCGGTACCGACCGTATCACCTATTACATCGGAGGCGCTTTCTTTAAAGAGAATGGCTTCTTGCCCAACGTCTGGTACAGGAAGTATAATCTTCGCGGAAATGTACAGGTGCAGTTAACAGATGATCTCTCCGTAGGACTGAACCTGAGCAATAGCTATGGTACGCGCAACCGTTTTAATTTTACCTATGACTATGGTTCTGATGACCTGAACAATCTCTGGGGTAAATTACTGTACTGGGATGTATTCGCACCGGCGTCCATTAACGGTAAACCGGTGAACCCTGGCTGGCTGGGCAATCCCGTTGAAATGATGAAGAACGGAGGCTACTGGCGCAATAACAACCAGCAGATCGATGCGCTGCTGACTGCAACCTATAAAGTCCGTTATGTAGAGGGCCTGTCTGTAAAGGCTGCCTATAGCAAGAACTTTAATAACAGCTTTGTAAAAGATTTCGCGAAGAAGCAGCTGCTCTACAATTTCAAGACTACCGGTGCTAATAACCACATTTATACTGATACCGTGCTGAGTACCCAGCTAAGCGGTGATCCGGGTACCGAGTATATAGGAAATGCCTATGAAAAGACCAATGCCTATCAGCTCAATTTACAGCTCAACTATGAACGCAGTTTCGGTGCACATCATATAAACGCGGTAGCGGTGTACGAACAGTATGAGTCCTGGTACAATGAGTTCTCTATGTACAGGTATAATTTCCCGCTTTTCCCGACAGATCAGTTTTTCGCCGCCAGCGGAAACCCCAGCGATTGGACCACCAAGGGCAAAGAGGTGCAGGAAGGACGCCTGTCCTATGTAGGCAGAGTGAATTATGAATTTGCAGATAAATACCTGTTCTCGGTGTCTGTACGGCGGGATGGATCTGTCAAATTTTCCCCTGAAAAACGTTGGGGCTGGTTTCCCTCAGCTGCTGCGGGATGGGTGCTTTCTAAAGAGGACTTCTTCGCCCGGAACAGATCGCTCAGGTTTATCGATATGATGAAGCTGCGGTTTTCCTTCGGCTCAACCGGCAACGATGCTATCGACGGTTGGCAATGGCTGCCACAGTATAATATCAAAGACAATACCTTCTACCTGGGCGATCCTGGTACAGCAGCCCCAAGACTGGCTTATGGCGGTATTCCCAATCCGGGCATTACATGGGAAAAATCAAATTCCTACAATGCAGGCATCGACCTGGTATTGCTGCAAAAGCTCACCTTAACGGCTGAATTTTGGAAAAGGCATACCTATGATATCCTCGGGGAACGTATCCTGGCGCTTCCGGGAGAATTTGGCGGCAGCCTCCCCGCCGTGAATTACGGGAAAGTAGATTCGAAAGGTTTTGAGGTGGAACTGGGCTATAGCAACAGGATAGGAAGAGATCTTACCTATAACATCAAGGGTAATATCGGGCTGGCCACCACGAAAGTGATACTAAAAGATGTTGCTGCCAATACACAGCCGGTAAATGATCCCAATGGCAAGCCGCTGAGCTATGAAACCGGTTTACAGGCAACTGGTCTTTTCCGGTCTCAGAAAGACCTGGACAATCTGCCTGCCGGCTACACCATCTACGGCGCTAAGCCCGAATTGGGAATGATGAATTTTGCCGATAAAAGCGGACCGGAAGGTAAACCCGATGGAAAAATAGACGACTACGACAAGATAATGCTGGGCAACTACTTTGGCAGCAATAACGCCCCCCTGTCTTTTGGTATGCTGATCAGCCTTTCCTATAAAGGATTCTCGGCAGACATGCTGTTTGCTGGCCTCAGCGGCTATAAGCTCACCTATAACGATGCCTGGGGAAGGAACTTTGGCGGTGGCGGAAAAATCCCTCTTTATCATGCTGATTCCTGGTCAGAACAAAACCCCGATGGCACAACACCACGTTTATACCCCTGGGGAGATAACAGGGCTACTTATACTTATGCGTCTACTTTCAACACATACAATAGCAGCTTCATAAGGATGAAATACCTGAACCTGGGCTATAACCTTCCCGCTGCATGGATGCATCGTATGCACCTGGGAGGCATCCGGGTATTTGCTTCCGCCACCAACCTTTTCACCCTGAGTAAATTTAAATTCTACGACCCGGAAGTATTCCAGTTCATGAGCTATCCGGTAATGAAATCGTACTCACTCGGTGTTAATGTGCAACTCTAAACAGGAATCTTTAAACTAACTGAAATGAAAAGAACACTCATTATATCAGCTGCTGCGCTTTCACTCGGCTTATTATTCAACGCATGCAGCAAAGTGCTGGATAAGGATAACCTTACGGCGGTTAATCCTGCCGAGGTATGGAGCAATGCAGCAATAGCCCGCGCCTATGTCAATAATATTTACGCGGAGATGATGCCCGGAAATACCTACGGCAGTGGAAACGAAACGGATGAAGGGGTGCCTTATCAGCGGCAGACTGACACCTGGCTTTCCGGTACTGCTACCTTCGATTCCAGGAAAAAGGATGATTATATCAAACCATACGAAAACATCCGCTCCATCAACATACTCTTGTCCAATATCGATAATGCAACTTTTGACGCCGCCAGTAAGAACACTATCAAAGGCGAAGGGCTGTTCTGGCGCGCATGGGCCTACTACAGGCTGGTGAAGGATTTTGGCGGCGTGCCACTGATCCTGGCTCCGCAGGAGACTACCGCAGGACTGGAAAGCCTCGCGCTGCCCCGCAGCAAAACTTCCGAATGCATTGAACAGATCGTAAAAGACCTGGATGATGCTATTGCCCTGCTGCCCGACACCTGGTCCGGCGGAGATTATGGCAGGATTGACAAAGGCGCCGCAATGGCTTTTAAAGGGAGAGTGCTGCTTTTCTTTGCCAGCCCGCTGTTCAACGCTTCGAATGATCAGGTAAAATGGCAAAGAGCATTTAATGCCAACCTGGAGGCCAAAACCTTCCTGGACGCTCATGGAAAGGGACTATACCCCAATTACGGAAAGATCTGGGATGATGAGATGAATAAAGAGGTGATCATGGTCCGCAGGTACAACTACCCGCAATCTACCTATTTTCAGGGTGGGCTCATTCCCCTTAACTGGTCTAAAGATGATGTAGGATATGACCGCCCCTCCCTGGAACTTGTAAATGCTTTCCCGATGAAAAGTGGCGCAGACTGGAACCCCGCTACAATGGCCTATGATACGCTTTTCAGGAACAGGGATGACCGCTTCTATGCAACCATCTATTATAACGGATCACCTTTTCAATACCTCGCCGGAATGGTAGCTGGTAACACCTATCTCTGGACTTACTTTAACACGGTCACAAATTATTATGGTAATACAGGAATTGAAGGCGCCCACAACCAGGTAACTACAGACCCTTTATGGTCTAACTCCGGTTTCTACAGGATAAAAGCAATTGATAAAACGATCATACAGGGTACGGTATATAATGCGGCGGTAGACTGGCCGGAGATCCGTTACGCAGAAGTGCTGATGAATTATGGCGAAGCTGCAAATGAAATTGGTAAAACGGCAGAAGCACTGAATGTATTATACCAGGTAAGAGCAAGGGCAGGTATCCTGCCAGGTACAGGTAATTACGGCATTACCGCATCATCACAGGCCGAAATTCGCTCGGCTTACCAGCGTGAACGTTTTGTGGAATTTGCTTTTGAAGGAAAACGCTGGGACGACTTAAGACGCTGCAGGCAGTTCGGCTACCTGAGAAGTCTTCCGCAAAGACATGGCCTGGCCATTGTACTAAAACCCGGACAAGCCGATGTGAAGCCACTGGATAACATCAATATTGTATGGAACAGGTTTTCTTACAAAGTGGTGCCAACAGACAGGCAGGATATCGCCGTAAAAGACGAGTACTACATTTATGGTATTCCCAAAGAAGTACTGGACAGAAATCCAAAACTTGAACAGAACAATAACTGGGGTGGCGCTTTCAATCCATATTTATAATCATTTTTCAAAACAGATGAATAAAATCCACAGCAAAGAATACCTGCTGAAGCAGGTTGGTATTATTGGCATATTGATAAGCTTTGTTTCCCTGGCGGGCTATTGCCAGGGCCAGACCTTTCAAACGAAGCATGTAACTGTTACAGTTAATAACAAAGGATTTATTACCTCTTTAAGGTCCCGGCACACCGGCTTGGAGTATTGTCCCAAAGGCAGGCCCTCGGCTTTACTCAGCCTGTATAAGGACAAGCACTATATACTTCCGCGCGCCGCTAAGTTTAATAAGGCAGGTAATGAAATCCAGCTTGATTTTCCCAATGGAGCCCTTGCCACTATAAAAGTGGAAGCAAAACAGCAATACCTTCGTATGCAATTGGAAAGGCTGTCGAACCGCGATGGGATAGACAACATCGTATGGGGCCCTTACACCACCACCATCTCCAAAAAGATCGGGGAGATCATTTCTGTAGTAAGGGATGATGACTTTGCCATTGGTATGCTGGGGCTTAACGATAATACCACCAGCGGCCCGCCCTCAGATGGGGATGTCGGTTTTATGTACTACTACATTCATTCACCTGACCCTGCTAAATACCCATTGCCACCACATTTAAAAGAGGGGCAGACGTTCAAGATAGGAGGTGACGGAAGGAGCGATATCGCTTTCTATTCCCAACCGGAGGATTACTTCAGAATGTCGTATGGAAATGGAGCAATGCTGGAGCCTGATTATGGCTCCAGCATCAGCATGCATGCAAGAGACCGCCGGAAAGAACAGCTGATCCGTTTTCCGGTATTGCCCGATAACCTGGATGGCGGCTATAATTCAGCCCGCTATCAGTTGGTAGCGCCGGTAGACGAAGATGTGATCGGTTCCGCCATCGCTTTTTATGCCTGCCCGGATTCCCTGGGCCTGCGTACAATAGAGAATATTGTGTTGAATGAAGGCCTGCCACACCCGGAAATAGACGGGAAATGGGTGAAAGATCCTGCTGCATACCGGCCAGACATCGCCTGGTCTGGCCCGCATGACAGCCTTGCCGCTTATGCCCGTCAGCTGGGAATAAAAGGAGTACAGGACGAAGGAATGGGAGAGTACTATCCCAATCCCGCCGATCGCTGGGGCGATATGAAAGTCGGCTTTAGCAACAGCCCTTCAATGAGTGTCCCGGAATTCGGCGCCATAATGACCAAAGAAGGTATCCGGTATGGCCTGCACACCCTTTGCGAATTCCTGCAACCCGGCAATAACAGCGATGTCGCCCCGGTGCCCAGCGATAGCCTGGCGATCATGATGCGCACTACCCTTGTAAAAGATCTTTCTGTAAACGACAGTGTAATTGTAGTGGCAGACACCAGCTACTTCAATGAATATGGCGGCTGGGAAGGAAACCATACCAACGTGCTGAAAATAGGGAAAGAGCTGATCTCCTATAACGGAATTACCACCACCTGGCCCTACACCTTCCGCGAAGTACAGCGTGGCTTATATGGCAGCAGCAAAGCTTCATACAAGGCCGGTGATACCATTGTGAAGCTGCAACCGAACTGTTACCGGGGCTTTGCTCCCGATATGAAGCTCCAGGATGTCTATGCAGACTACTACGGCCAGTGGCTGGTCGACGGCGGAATGGATTATATCGATTTTGATGGCCTGGAAAGTTGTATGTATCAGGGCCATGGACAATACTCCTTCAAAAGATTTTTCAGGAACCTGTTCAACAGCTACAGGAATAAAGGCGGAAACTATTTACGGGTGATGGGTAGCTGCCTGTATGAAGGTAACTGGCACTATATGAGCGTATGCAACGTAGGCGGCGGTGATCATATGTTCAGCCCTGTGCTGAATAAGTGGGGCATCGAAGGGAAAGACATGCGCTACGTATTTGAAAGCAACTATTTTCCCGCAACCTTTGGCATCATCAGTTATGCCAGTGACTGGAGTATATACGACGCAGAAAACCTGCAGGCAAAGTCGATCGGCTGGAATGCTACCTACATGTTGGGCCTTAACCAGCAAACAGTGGAGAACAGCGCAGAGAAACAAAACATCTTCACGGCCTTCCGCGCCTGGGAAAATGCAAGAGCATGCAACGTGTTCACCGCTGCACATAAAGACAGGCTCAGGGACCTTAGCGCTAAATTCCACCTTATACAGACCGGTGAAAGAAGCTTCCTCTTATACCCTGTGAAGGAAACCCGGGCGGCATTATCAATAGGGAATGACAGTGCCGCTACCGTGAGCGTGCATAATGAGTTTGAACAACAGCCCTTACAACTTGCATTGAAGGTGATGGAGGTGAAACAGGGCGGAGCGCAGCGGCTGACCTTGATCCTGCCGGATGGCATCACTGTTGCGATAGATAAAAACCTTGAAGCGGGGCAATATATCATATGCAGGGACGGACAGCTGTATATAGCCAACCGGCATAGAAGAAAAACAGAGGAGATAGGCACGCAGCGTATACCGCTGCTTAAGAAGGGTAGCAGCGAAATAAGCTTGCGTGCCGGTGATCGTATACGGCTGGAGCTTGTAATTTCAACGATCGGTAAGGGAGAAGAATTAAAGTAAACAGTGAAGGTCTGAAGCTGGCGCTATTCAAAGGTGTACCAGGTATACCCTCCTCCCTCAATAGTGACTGTAAGCTCAATTTCATATTGGCGGTTAAGCTGCATAACAAGCGGCTTTCCGCTTTTTTTGCTGACTTTTGTTGTGCTTGTCAGCCCGGTATAATAGAGCGGAACTTTTATCCTGCGCGTGATCTTTTCTTTCAGTGGATTATACAGCATCAGGAGGCCTTTTGTATCCAGCTGCGGATTTACATGCAGGATGCCGTCCCAATCCTTGCCGTCTGCCCTGCGCAGATGGATAATGTCGGAGTTCAGGATTTCCCTGTATTGTTTGTACCAGTTTACAACATTGATAACGGTCTGTTTGGTAACTTCATCATCATACAACCTGGGGCCTCTGTAGCATGCCTGCACACCTGCGCCGTAATATTCAACCATCAGCATTTCATAGTCGTGCAGATGATCCCGCAGGGGCTCCAGCACCGCTTCAGGGCCTCCGCCCTGGTATTTTGTCAGCGGTACAAAGCCCCAACCCATAGAAGGCGTTTTTTCCCAGGTGCCGTCAAAAATATTCTGCCGGTTGAGGATCTGCTGGTTTTCCCGCGGAAGCGAAAAGTTCACCTCACGGTAACCAATGCCTGTTTTATGGGTGCCATCCAGGAAATACCAATCCGGTGCATTAATATACACGCCCTTTTCATTCAGCCATCTGTACAGCTCTTTTTGTATTTCCATCTGTCGCCATTGTGAATCCTCCAGGCCTTTATGCCCCGGGTGTGAAGTGGATGCACAAACATCGCCGGGATAAGGCCCGTCATTCTCCCAGATGTCAAAGCCTGTCTCTTCAAAAAAGTATTTTATTTTGTCGCGGTAGGCTAAGCCCCATTTACTGCCAAAGCAGGGTGCATTACCAAAAAAGGCGCCGCCCGGCTTACCGGTCCGGGGGTCGATCACATCATCCGCATCACTTATCTTTCTTGAGCTGAACAAAGAATAGCCACCTATTAACACCCCTTTCTTATGTGCATGATCAGCAAGCGCTTTCCAGCGGCTTATATTGCCAGTGGAACTATCTTCCATATTCAGATGGCTGCCAAAGCTTAATATCAGCGCTTCATAGCCGGTAGCGGCGCATTGATCGATAGCCATTCTGACCTGCTCGTCATTGCTGCTTACAAGGTGCATAAAGATAGGATTGGCGGTTATCCACGGTGCAACGGTTCTGTACATCTTTCGAATGGCGAGGCCGCGCCGCTCCCGGTCGTAGCTGTCCATTAACAGCTCGTAAGTGCGCACCGACCTGAAAGTTTCCCCTGGCTGCAGTGCAATACCCGGCGCCTTTTCAGGATAAATTTCCAGCAGGCAGGGTGTTTCATAATCAAAGTTCACCTGTGAGGTGTATGCAGGGTCCGTCTTCCAATGGGTAGTCTGATCACTGATATCATAACGCATGGCATTGTTGAAGGCATAATTGGTCTCCACATAAATGCCATGTTGTTTTTTCATGACCTCCGGCTTGCCAACCACGGCGCTTTCTTCTTCAACAAGCGCCAGGATCTCGTTTACGGCACGGTCCAGCTGAATGGCCTGCTGACCATTATTTTCCACTGACAGCCACTTGACGATCAGCGGTAGTCCGTCATAAAGTTCATAATGTATTTTTACGGTGATCCCCTGTAATGCTGATGCACCTGCCTGGTACATAAAAGTGATCATCTTACCGCCGGGCTGGCGCCTGTTCATTGCCCAGGTTTTCCTGGCCCACCTGATATAGGGTGCAAGCGGCGCAACCGTATAGGAAACAAATTTGAAATCATCTTTGCCAATAGTGAATTGATCCAGCCATCCGGGCATCAGGTAGGCATTTTCATGCTGACCATACAAACCGCCGACATTATACTCTTTGCCATTGATGCTTAGCCTTGCTTCCGGTTTTACTGCTCTTACCAGCTGCTGAGCATTGCTTGTATTGATATACTCATAACAGGCTACGTTAGGCGTGATACGAAAGCTCCGCTTTAGCAAACCATTATATAGTATGATTTCCCTGCCGTCCGGGCTTTGGTAGATCTCTGCTTTTTCTGCAACCGGTTTTATCAGCCAGTCTGCCCTTGCCGGGTCGTTTGCATCATTCGCCCATAATGGCACAGATTGGGCCTGTACACAGGACAAACAGGATAGATACAGCTTTAAAACAAATAAAATCAGCAGCACCCGCTTATGCCACCTTGCACCTGAAGATTTTTGACGTGGAACCATAATGCAAAATTTTGAGCGGGTAAATGTATTGCTTTTGCTATTATGCGATCAATCCGATTTTGACTTCTTCCTATGCTATTTTGATGTGCCATCATGTTCAAAGAAAAAGGCTACCCGAAAGTAGCCTTTTAAAAAGTTGTGCTTTATTGCATCTTCTCCACATACTCCTCCAGCCTGTCCAGCGTCTCCGCCATGCCGGCTTCCATACCCATGTCAATCACCTGCTTTAAAGCTTCCGGAGATGCATAGTTGGCAACGCTCCTGATGATGGTCTTGCCATTCTCCTCTGTAAATTCCGTTCTCACGGTGGTGGTGGGCATAGACGTGTTCCTGTTGCCGTCTTTGTCCGAAAAGGCGTCTTCATAAACGATCAGTTCCGGCGCCTTGATCTCTTTGTAAACGCTCAGTCCCCAGGCCTCGGTGCCATCAGGACCTGTCATACAGTAATGGTATTGGCCGCCCGGACGGAAATCCATTTTGCAGTAGGTAAGCGGCCATTCCCTGGGGCCCCACCAGTTTTTTAAATGTTCGCAGGAGGAATGTGCCCGGAATACTTTTTCTCTTGGGGCGTTAAACTGGCGGGTCATAATAAGCTGGGTCCCGTTAACTGTTACCTGAAGTTGATTGCTACTCATAATAATGGTTTTATTCCATGGTTTTTAAATAGTCATCTAAACGGTCGTAACTCTCTGCAAAGAACGAACGGTATTGATTGATCCACTTTGCCACCTCACTGAGCTTTTCAGGCCGGGCGCTGATATAGCGGTCCCGTCCCTGCTTTTCAATAATTACCAGTCCGCATTCCGATAAGATCTTAATATGCTTTGTAACAGACTGCCTGCTGATGTCGAAATTGTCCGTTAACGTAGTAAGGTTCAGTTTTTCCTTCGCCAGTTTTCCGAGGATGGCCCTTCTGGTTGGGTCTGCAATCCCTTGAAATACATCTCTTCTCATAAATATGCACCCATTTGGCTGCAAATATATATAAATGCACCCAATTGGATGCATATTGTTTGTTGGTTTTTTTTAGAAAATGTTTGCCCGGGAGAAGCAACTTGTTACCTGCTCAGTCGTCTTTTCTTTGGCCTCCGTATTTACGCCCTATAAAATCTTGGCTATGCTTAAAAACTATTGGGTCATTGCTTATCGGAATTTCGGGCGCAATAAAGCCTTTTCCCTGATCAATATCCTGAGCCTGGTGCTGGGGATCAGCGCTGCCCTGCTCATATTCCTGGTAGTAGATTATGAATGTAGCTTTGACAAGTTTCAAAAAGACAGGGGGCAGATCTACCGGGTGGTCACCAACTCAATAGCATCCGGCAGGACTTTTACCAATTCCGGCGTTGTTGCTCCCATGGGGGATGCCCTCAGGAAAGAAATGGCCGGGCTCGAGGCCGTGATCCCTTTTCGCACCTGGAGTGAGGGAGCGAAGCTCACCATTCCCACTGCCAGTGGCGTGTCCCCCATCGTTTTTAAGCATCAGCAAAAGATCGCCTTTGTAGATGAGGCTTATTTTGACCTGCTGCAATACAGGTGGCTGGCCGGATCCATCACAAGCGCCCTGCTGCATCCTTATAACGTGGTGTTAACAACCGCCAGCGCCAGCTTGTATTTTCCCGGACTGAGCCCGGGCGCAGTCATTGACAGGGAGATCTATTATAACGATAGCATCCGGATGACCGTTGCCGGGGTGGTAAAAGACCTGGCCAATAATACCGACTTTACCTTCAATACTTTCATATCCAGGAAAACACTGGAAACGGCCGCGCTAAGGCCCTACGATTGGAACGATTGGAACAGCACGGACGTCTCCTCCCAGTTACTCATTAAATTATCGCCCGGCGCCACAAAGGCACAGATGTCCTCCCGGTTGAATCAGCTTTTGGATAAATACCATGCGCCTGATCCAGGCAGCAATGTTCGAAACACCCTTGTCCTGCAGCCCTTAAGTGACCTTCACTTCAACAGCAGCTATGATAATTTCGGACAGCGGGTGGCGCATAAGCCTACACTATATGGTCTCCTGGCCATCGCCGCATTTCTGCTGATCCTTGGCTGTATCAATTTTGTTAATCTCACCACGGCAAAGGCATCCCGCCGTGCAAAGGAGATCGGCGTACGTAAAACGATGGGCAGCTCAAGAAGGCAATTGCTCCCCCAGTTCCTGAGTGAGACATTCTTCCTTACACTGATCGCCACCCTTTTGTCGGTTATCATCTTACCTCTGATCATGAAAGCTTTTGCAGGCTTCATTCCCCAGGGACTTCATGTTGGTAGCATATTTCAGCCGCAGGTACTCTTATTCCTTTTCCTGCTCATCCTGGTAATAACGGTGCTTTCCGGAGCTTATCCCGCTTTCGTACTTTCTTCATTCAATCCGGTAACCGCATTAAGTGGTCGGGGCTATCCCGGGAAAGCGGGTAGCGGCTGGCTGCGTAAGACCTTAACGGTTTGCCAGTTCGTGATAGCACAGGTATTCATCATCGCCACCATCGTGGTGAGCAAGCAAATCAGTTTTTCCCTGAACCAGGATCTTGGCTTTAAAAAGGATGCGATCCTTTATTTTCATACCCCGTTTACTGACGCCAATACCAATAACAGGTTTATACTGGCAGACAGGCTAAAGGCCATTCCCGGTATATCTATGGTATCCCTTTCAAATAATCCTCCTTCCGCCAGAAGCAACAGGAATTCCATGATGAAGTATGTAAACGGAGAAAGGGAAATCGAGTCCAATGTAGAGGTGAAGTTCGCAGATACGAACTACATCGGGTTGTACGGGATCAGCTTACTCGCCGGAACCAATCTGCCGTACAGCGATACCCTAAACAGTCTGCTCATTAATGAAACCTATGCGCATATATTGGGGTTCCATGAACCGGAACAAGCGCTGGGAAAGCTGATCGAATGGGATAAGAGAAAACGGCCGGTAATTGGCGTAGTGGCAGATTTTGACCAGAGATCCTTCCAAGAGCCGAGCCTGCCTGCA
>Ga0102590_1000868_pt1 | contig 53124 bp, 44 predicted proteins | sample AraplaMF_Col_mMF_FD_76859 | JGI IMG/M metagenome (GOLD analysis project Ga0102590, IMG submission 76859) | Arabidopsis root microbial communities from the University of North Carolina, USA - plate scrape MF_Col_mMF | ecosystem: Host-associated > Plants > Roots > Endosphere | place: USA...
GGGGGGGGGGGGGGGGGGGGGGGGGGGGGGGGGGGGGGGGGGGGGGGGGGGGGGGGGGGGGGGGGGGAGGGGGGGGGGCGCCGCCCCGGCGGGGGGGGGGGGGGGGGGCGCGCCAATAGCTGCCGTTGAACCAGGTCCCGAAACACGACCTTCGCGGGGCAGATGCACCGAGGGATCGCCATCAAGGACGCGCTGTTCTGGGCGGATCTACAAGTCTATGGCCTCGGACATCTCGAGCGCGTCGTCGACCTCGATGCCGAGATATCGAACCGTGCTCTCCAGCTTTCGATGCCCGAGGAGGAGTTGGCAGGCTCGGAGATTGCCCGTTTTCTTGTAGATCAGCGCGACCTTCGTTCGTCTGAGGCTGTGGATTCCGTACGCCCGTGGCTCAAGTTCGATCATCGACAGCCATTTATCGACAAGTCGAGCGTATTGCCGCGTGCTGACGTGCCCACCATCCGCGAGGGCTGGCGCGAAAGACTCGTCCGTCGCTTGGCGGGCCGGGCTTGCCGTTCGTTCGATGTGGAAGTCGGCAGCCCATCGGGGTTTCGCGCTGCTCATATCCTTCGCCCTCAACCGGGCCGGGATCAGGTCGACGGCGCTCCAGCCGCGCTCATGGGTACTTCGCGCTCGGTCCACGCGGTACCAGAAGGTCGATCTTGGACAGCTGGAGAATATCGCCGTCCACGGGCCCGGCGTCGTCCACGACGGCGTCGCCGGATATCCTCGCTCGGCGCACGAAGGTGACGGAAGGCGTCGCCGCCCCCGCGGCGGGCGGGCCCTCCTCCACGGCGCACCGGGTCGATTTGACGGCATTTCGATCATAAAAAAGGACGGCGTCGGCACCTTGGCGCTTGAACGCCCAAACCGTGTCGGCGTCCATGCCGGTTTGGAAGCGCGCCGGCAGGCCAACGCAGCGCAACGCCCACTCGCTGACGATATCGCCGATCCACGTTTCTTGGATCTCCTTCGTCAGGTCGGCGGGGTCGGGCCGTCGCACCTTGACCAGATCGTCGTAGAGTAAGAGCGCCTGAGCGATATCGAGCTTGGAGCCTGAAACGATGTTCCAGCGTCTCTCCCCGCCATCGAGCAGGTCGCCGCTCGCCAGGATGCGGTGCCGAATTTGCCGCGGCGTTAGGGACCCATCGAGGGCGACCAGCAGGCCAGCCGCGAAACTGACGAGTGGCGCGGCCTGAGAGGTGCCGCTCAGCGGCGCTTCATAGCTGGCGTCGAACCAGGATTGAACGCCGCAACCTGGCGCGGCGATGTCGACCGCGGATGGGCCATAGTTGGTAAACCAGGCCAAGGCGCTGGGGGTCGCGGTGTCGTGAGCCGCGACCGAAATGACGTTTGGCAGATTGCCCAACGCGCCGGGATAGACCCTGGCCAGCGTCACGGGCACACCGTCATTGCCGGCCGAGACCACGAACAGAGTATCAGTGGCCTCGATGAACAGGCCGCTGAGAATGCCCGCAGCCTGATCGCCGTCATAGGCGAGGCTCATATTGACGATGCGGGACTTGGGAGCGGTGTAGCCGACCGGTTGTTCGGCCAAGAGGTTTCGGATCTGCTTTTGGCTATTGGGCAGAAGGTCCCGCTCCCCCTTTCCCAAGTTGATGATCGTCAGCTGCATTCGCGGCTGATCGCCCTTGGTCAAAAGTTCCGTCCAGACAAAGTCCTTCAACTGGGGACCGCCAATCGTCAAACCCGCAACATGCGTGCCGTGCGCGGCGTCAGCCGACGGCGTGGCGCCCAGGTCAAAGCCGTTGAGATAGTTGATTGGCGCGATCTCACCGGTCCCGAAGGGCGTTGTAGGGCCAACAAGCGAGGGTTTCCCCGCCCACGGAAACAGCGCTCCGGGAAAGGTCTTCGGAAATGGGTCGGCCTTTGTTGGATCCGCGCCAAAAAAGCCGTTGTCGATGACGTAGATCGCCGCCACGCCAGGCGCGGCGCCCTGACTGGCGCGACGCTTCAACGACCAGCCATAGGCCGATGCCGCCAGCGCGGCGTTGAACGCTGAAGTCCCGGGGCGACAGACCTTCGCCAGGTCGGATTCAGGATCGATTTTGCGATCGTCCGGCAGATCGACGATATGACCGCGAAGCGCCGGCGCGGAGACGGCCGAGATCGCATCCGGAAAGGTCTGGGCCGCGTCCACCGAGGTGCCGCTGTTGGGCGTTAGCTCCACGGGCGCGGCCACAAAGCCGTTGGCCCTGAAAACCGATAGTCGCCCCTGCACGAGCGCCAGCAGGGGATTGGTCGTGTTCACGGTCCGGGTTCGCGACTGGCCGACCAGGGCTTTGAACGGATCGCTGGACTCCCCTTCCTCGGCGTCGGCGGTGGCCGCGAGAGGCGCGACCCGAAGACAGGCCGGCCACTGGACGTCCTTGAGTCCTTCGCCGAGTTGCTCGTCGGCGGCGAACACGCGCCCGCCGTTGATCTTCGTCAGCTCTTGATAGTAGGTCGGATTGACCGACCCGCAGAGCATCTCGATGATCTCGAAGGTCTTCTTGGACTGGGCGCCCTCCAGATTGACGCCGGTGAGGATTGTGGGCTTGAAGGCGCCGGCGACGAACCGGACGGTTTCCGCCGGAAGGTTGGGCGAGTTGGCGCGCGCCACGACCACCTGCCCTGAAGCGTCCTGCGTTCGCCCGGCCGGCGGAAGGGACAGGATCAGCAGGGCGGCGGCCCACCCGGCGAAACGGCTCACGGACGACATGAGGCCCCCGATGGTTCTGGAGACAGGCCGCAGATATAGGCCCCTGGAAAAGACCCGACCCAGGCGCGCGCCCAGCCCTCGAATTTGGGCTCGCTGAGCATCGACACTCGCGAGCGCAGGCCTTCGGCGACCGGTTCGACCGAGGAGTTCACGCCGCGCACCCGACGCTGAAGATTGGGCTGGGCGATGGTCGCGCCGGTCATCAGGGCGCCGCCGGAGTCCCCCTGGCAAAGCGCCGGCTCAGGCGCGCCACGCGAGATGATTGTCGCATAGGCAGCCATCGCGCCGCTCCCCACCGCTGGCGTGCTCAAGGTAGTCTCGCCAAGACGCAGGGTGCTGTCTTGCTCGGTGGGCGTATCGATATCGGTGCAGCCATAGCCCATGAGCAGGACGCGGGAGTCTTTCTTCAAAGGGGAGACATCGATCCGTTCGAACTTGGTGGACACCAGGATGGGAAGTCTTGCCGCCGTTTCGATATGACATAGGACGAAGTCTTCGCTTCGTCGGGGCGGCGCGGCTCCTGATTGATCCTTCTCGTACTCAGGATGGAATTGGCATTTCATCCAAATCGTCTGCAAATCAACTTTGATGAAGGCCTGCCGCGCCGGCAAATTCGCCCCACGGTCCAGGCAGTGGGCGGCGAACAAGACAACACCTCGTCCCACCAGGGTCGCGGTGCAAATCCGTCCGTCGAATCCGCCATCCGCTCTCGGGCGCAGGGGCGACAGCAACACGGTGGGCCAGTCGCGCACGACGATGTAGACCGGCTTGCCGTTTATCAGCTGGACCCGGGCGGTGGGCACCTTGTCCTTGGCCGGCACGAACACAAGGTCTGCTGAGGTAGGCGTAGGCGTAGGCGCGGCCCGGCAGCTGGTGGCCAGCGCGCCCAATAGGGTCACGAGCGCCAGGCCAGCCAGCCAGTTGGACCAGCGCCGCGATGAAAGCCTCGGCGACATCGCCGCCCCCTAAGAGCAGGCCGTTGGATTGGCTTGGCAGCGAACCAACCGCTGCTGCTGAGCGATGAGATCGGCCTGGGACTTAGCCGCCGTGGCCTGCGCCGCTGGGGTGTCGGGCGTGAGCGCCGTAGCGACGGCGTTCGCGGCGTTGGATGCACCGCCGCCGCCGCTTTCCTTGCCATAGGTGATCGAAGTGACCGCGCCGGCGTCCGAGAGGGTAAGACTGAAGGACTGCTTGCCGAACAGCGCCGCCTTAGGCACCGGAAGCGAGAAGGTCTGGGCGGCCGGCGTGATGAGGGTCGCCGACCAGATCGTTTCGCCTTTGAAGCTGACCGAGAGATCCACCGCCTGGGTCCGGCCCAGGGTCAAGACGTAGGGCTTGGCGCCGGAGGTCTCGATAAGGCTTGCCGACGGCGCGATGGGCAGGGGCTCGGCGACCGCCAGCTTGGGCAGCGGAAGTTTCTCGCGCAATAGGCTGTAGAGCGCCTTGCTCCCCTCCTCTGGTTTCAAGTCCGCAGAGGTGACCGTCGCTCCGGGGTAGGTCAACGGGATGCTGTAGATGAGCGTGACGGGTTTTCCACCGCCCCAGGTTTCGATCGTGTCGCAGGCCGGCGGCGGACTTTCGCCGCCCACACCCGCGGCGCCGGCGATGGTCGTGGCCGCCACCACCGCCGCCTTGACGATCGCCTCGCCTTGTCCAGTGCTCGTGGCGTTCACCGATTTGAGGCGTCCATCGTCGGTGAAACTGAATGTGGTGCTCACGTCGGACAGACTTCCGTCGATCGACTTGATCCTGAAGGTTTGCGGGCGAGTTGGGTCGCGCACGTAACTCGTCGCCTGGGTCACGGTATTGGCGATAAAAAGCCGGGTCTTCTTGGTGTCGCAGCCCACTGTTTGGGTGACCGTGACCTTGGTTTCCGACTTGGTCAGATAATAGCCCATCTCCGCGTCGGGCAATGTTGAGCACCCGCTCGCGACGGCGGTGACAAGCACCAGACAACCGTAATTCCTGATCGACCGCATGATCCCCCCAGGTGAGCGTCGCCCGAAAATCAACTCTTTTAAAGAGAGATCTGAAGAAAAATTCTCCCTTAGATTGAAGCTAGCAAGCTTCACCCAAACTTGGAATACCAATGTTCACTATAATGTCAGCGTCGGCCCGCACCGGGACCCAAAGCAGGCACGCGATGTGGACTTCGCATAAATGCGCAGCTTTGGCGGGCAACTGGCGCTTGCCACACGATCACAGGTAGAGCTTACCGGGAGCGAGGCCGCTGGGAGCGACGTCGTGACGGTTGGGAGCGAGCGATGAGCGCAGCGGACCAGGAAGCCCGGCGCTATGTCATCTTGCCCGTGCTGACCGCGTTCAACGCCAAGGTCCAGACCGCCAGCCGCGCCTTTCCCGCAAACTGGCCCTGGCCGTCGCGACGCAAGGACGATGGCGAAGTGGCCCTTGATACGGCGACGCCATTATCCTGGTGGAGATGACCGAGGACCAGAGCGTGGCGCTGTCACGGCGCTACCCGGCCTGCAGATCGCGCCTAAGGGCGTGCTGCATCTGCTGCTCGCCCACCCTTCGCGGTCTCCGCCCAGAGCATGGAGATCAGCGCCGCCGATCCGGCCGGCGTCCCAGTCATCGGCGCCCAGGCGCCCGCCCTCGCGAGCAAGGTCGCGGCGACACCGTCAGACACACGAAACTTGAACTGCCCCCCGATCGCCGCCGATCACTTGAGAGGCAGAACCTAAATTATTTCAATGATTTAGATGATATTCGCGATGGTCCGCGAAGGTCCCGAAAGGACCCTGAATCATTCCCACTCATTCATGATTTTACGCCCAGTGAATTGATTTCACTGGGCTTTTTTGATAACGTGTTTGTGTATACCCGTGATCGATACTGGCAAATTGTAGGATTTTGATTTCAAACAATAATTTCTATATTTGACAAATCAAAATTATCATGATCGTCATCCCCTAATTCCCCCGCAAGAGGGCGCTCAGCAAGCGAATTTACTTTCAAGAACATTCGCTGACATTCGCCTCAGCGTTGGACCACCACTTCCTCAACACCGAACTACCCGAGCGGCATCGCTCAGACGTCTCACAGACAGGCCACTATGGCACGCCATGAGGGACGAGAATGTCAGAGCTTGAGGTTGATCAGAAAAGCGGGATGCCTAAACCCCTGAAGCGCCGCCACCAAAGAAAACCATCGGCTCCTTTCATCGTCACAGACGACTGGCCCGAGGTGGTGCCGATAACTGAGCAGGAGGTTCGCATCATCGAGGCGCACCTTGGGAAGGTTCTCGACGAACTGCTTGGTCCCCTGCCCTAGCTGGCTTCGCCAGGATCGAGCGAGACGAGATAGAAAGCGGTCAAAGGCGCCGCCATGGCCTCAAACCTGGTCGGTGGCGTAGAATTGGCGACTCTAGACGTTCGCAGTTTGGTACCGAAGTGGCGCGCAGCGCTGAATGAAACCGAGTACTACGCCTACGCCATACCACTCTAGACTACGATTTTCGTCTCTTTCATCTGGACCTTGTCGACTATCTCAAAACAGAATGCCATAGATCACAAGGGTGGCAAAACCGTCAGGAGCAAGTCTTAGCCGAACACGCTCTCACCGTGCGCACGCTTGAATGGTCGGATCGAACAATTGCCGCGCCGTCCCCCGCCAAGCTCGCGAAAATCCGTCCGCTAACACGATCGGCTTGCGGGATTGCGCCAGGTTCGGCCGCTCGAGAACGAGCCAATTGCTGAAGTTGGCGCAGCTCCTGGGACCGGACGTTCGGCCGGCTGGACGAAAGGGCCAAACCGACCCTAAGGCCAAGGTCTTGGCGACCAATCCCGACGTCGGCGCGCAGACCAGAAGGAGCCATAATTTGGGTCCCGGTTCCCCCCGTTACCCAGCGACCTGAAGCGCATAGGCCCGGATGAAGATATCGGCCGCGGCCTTGGCCGCGCCGACGAGGTCTTGTTCATCGACCCTGAGCAAAGATCCCTCTAGCAGACGCTGAACTGGTCCGGCCTCGCATAGGGCGTGGAACTGGTTCACCGCCACCCACGGATCGGCTCGGCGCATATGGCCCTGGTCCATCGCCGTAACGAAATCCTCGGCCATCCGCGACCAGCCACGTTTGGGTCCGTTCTCGTAAAAAATCTTGCCAAGCTCCGACTTGGCGCCCTCGGCATAGACGATGCGGCGGAAAGCCAGGATCTCTTCCGTGGTGATGAACCGTATGAACGCCAGAGCGAATTCCTGCACCGCCAGGTTCAGGCTCTCACGGTTGTGGAAAGCGTCGAATAGCGGCTGGACTTGAGCGGCGCCTCTTTCCAGCATCATGGCGATGAATAGATCCTCTTTGGAGGCAAAGTAGCTGTAGAGGGTTTGTTTGGATCCGCCCACCCGCGCGGACACCTGGGTCATGCTGGCGCCGGCGTAGCCGCGCTCTAGAAACACGCTCTTGGCAGCCTCCAAGATGGCTAGCCGCTTCTCTTGATTTTTGACCCGCATGGTTCGTCTCCCGACGCTTTCTGACGCCCCCTGCGCGTCCCGGTGACCTCGTCATGCCGAAACGCCGCCCATCCCCGCATGACTGGAGAGATTGAAGCGTTTGGGCACCCTTCACACTCCGTCGCCGGTGACGCGCTTTCGCAGGGGCTCGCCCCTGCGAAAGCGCGTCAAGTTGAGCTCGACACGCCCTCGGCGGCTAGCAGCCGCCGCGCGATGGACCGGCCTCGGCGAGAATGGGCCGCCAGGCTGGCGACAAAGGCCAAGACGCAAGCGACGGCCAGCAGTTGCAAGGCCGCGTCCGCGCCATGCTCCAGGCTCAGCATCGCAAAGACGATCGGGCTCAGGAACTGGCCCAGGAAGAAAGCGGTGTTCCACACCCCGGTGCTGCGTCCCCGATGGTGGGCGTTGCCGCCGCCGGTCGCCCAGGTCAGCAGGGTCGGAAGGGCCAGGCCCGAGCCGACGCCGTTGATGAAGGCGCCCGCTAGGGTTCCGGCATAGTCGGTCAGGCGCGCCATCAGCAGAAAGCCGGCAGCCGACAGGGCGAAGCTGACGGCCATGCGTGCCGCGACGCCGCGCTTGGCCAGGATCCGGAACAGCACCGAGCCGAGTGGAACCGCGGCCGCCGCCAAGGCCGCCCCCACACCGATCTGGCTTGGCGCGGCGTAGCCGCGGGTGGTCAGCAGGAACGGCAGCTGGATGACCACGACATAAAAGGCCACCGAAGCCAAAAGCGTCGTCAGGGCCGGTGCGGCCAGGGCGCCCCATCCACCGTCGATGGCGGGATGCTGGCTCGCCGAGGCGCTCGCGACGTGAACCGGACGGCTGACCAGGCGCCAGACCAGCACGGCGAGGATCGACGGCAAGGCATAGACGAAGAAGGGCGTGCGCCAGCTGACTTCGCCTAAAGCCCCGCCCAGCGCCAGGACGACGACGGAGACCAGGGTCGCCGACCCTGTCTGGAGGGCGAACCACCGCTCGCGGTTGGCCCCGTCGAAAAGATCGGCCAGCAGCGCGGTCCCGGCGGTCATCACCACAGCCTCGGCCAGACCCACGATGCAGCGCGAGACCAGGATCGCCGGCAGCGTGTCGAGAAGCGTGGGCGCTAACCCGGCGGCCGCATAGAGCAGCAGCCCGCCGATCAGAACGCGGATACGGTCCAGGCGATCGATCAGCAGGCCGATCGGCACGGCGGACAGCGCCACCATCAGGGCCGGCAGGGCGACGGTCAGCTGGACGAGTTCCTTGGCGTTGGGCGCGCCCGCGAAATGGCGAGCCATCAGCGGCAGCACCGGCGCGATCAGGGAGGTGGCCATGACCGCGAGCCAGGCGACCGACACCAGGATGAGACCCTGAAGCGCCAGAGATGCGGCGCGCGAAGATCTGCCGATGGTGGCCGTCACGATTTCACCTCCCGCAAGCGGCGCGATTTTCCGCGCTTGCTCAATCTACAGAATTATCGATATATGAGAATAACGTCAATTGTAGACATTGACGCCGAACAACGTCGACAGGGGCGTCGGCGGGCGCATGGCGACAACCTTACGTCCGACGCACGCGCCGAAACGGCCAAAAAACAACGGGGAGAGAGACAATGCGGCAAGTATCCTTGCTGACCTTGATGGTCGCCAGCGCCTGGGCGACGGGCGCGGCGGCGCGACAAGAGGCGGCGACGCCGGCGGCGCCCGCCGCCGACACCGCGATCGCCGAAATCGTCGTCACGGCCGAGCGCCGCGACAGCAGCGTCCAGAAGACGGCCGCGGCGATCTCGGCTTTGACCGCCGCCCAGCTCGAACGCCAGGGCGTCACCCAGCCGCAGGACATCAGCAAGGCCGTCCCGGCCCTGAAGATCGCCACGGGCGGCGGCGGCTACACCCAGTTGGCCATTCGCGGCATCGGCACATTGTCGGGCAACGCCTATTCCGAGCAGGCGGTGGCTTCCAATCTCGACGGCGTCTATGTGCCCCGCCCGGCTGAGGTGAACGGCGTGCTCTTCGACCTGGACCGCATCGAGGTCCTGAAGGGGCCGCAAGGCACGCTCTACGGCCGCAACGCCACCGCCGGCGCGATCAACATCATCACCCGCAAGCCCAGCTTCACCAACGGCGGCGACCTGACGCTGGAAGCGGGCAATTACAACCAGCGCCGCGTCCAGGGCGCGGTCAACCTGGCCCTGTCCGACACCGTGGCGATCCGCTTTTCCGGTCAAGCCAACCGCCACGACGGCTATCTGAGCGACGGCTATGACGACGCCGACGAGAGCGCCGCGCGGCTGCAGCTGCGCCTGGTCCCTAACGACGCGGTCGACCTGACCCTGTCGGTCGATCACGCGAAAGTCGACGCGCACGGCGGCGGCGCGGTCCAGAGCCCTTTCGTCGATCCGGGCTCGCCCTATACCGGCGCCAGCACCACGGCCGGCCAGGCGATCTTCGTCGCGGCGGGCCTCAAGCCGGTGCTGAACGACGGTTATCTAGACCTGAAGACCACCGGGGCTGGCGCGACGCTGAATTGGAAGACCGGGCTTGGAACCCTGACGGTGATCCCGGCCTATCGGAAGATGGACCTGGACACGCGCCAGTACGCGCCGGGCTTCCTGCTGGAGGACGCCGAGACCTCCCGCTCGCGCTCGCTCGAAGCGCGCCTGGCCTCCCCGACCGACGGTGCGCTGAGCTGGATCGTCGGCGCCTTTGCCTTCGCCGAAGACCAGACGACCAACATCTTCACCGACCAGAGCGTGACCTATTCTCGCGTCATCGCTCCCAAGCTCGACACCCGCTCCTACGCCCTGTTCGGCCAGGCGACCTGGCGGGCCACCGACCAGCTTCGCCTGACGGCGGGCGTGCGCGCCTCGCGTGACGACAAGAACCTTCAAGGCACACGCCTGTCGCCGCTGCCGGCCGTGCCGGCGGCGGCCTACCCGGTCGTCTGCCCTAGCCCCGCGACCTTCAGCGCCTCGGCGGGAACCTGCACCTCGCCGATCGCCGGCGACGCCACGTTCAAGAAGACCACCTGGAAGGTCGCCGCCGAATACGACGTGACCCCGTCCAACCTGCTCTATGCGAACCTCGGCACGGGCTTCAAGGCCGGGGGGTTCTACTCGTCCCTGGCGCCCAACACCTTCCAGCCCGAAGACCTGACGGCCGCGGCGATCGGCTCGAAGAACCGGTTCCTGGACAACCGGCTGCAGATCAACGCCGAGGCCTTCTACTGGCGCTACAAGGACAAGCAGGTCACGCACCTGGGTCCCGTGACGCCGAGCGGCTTTGACTTGATCACCGAGAATGCCGGCGAGGCCACGCTCTATGGGCTCGAGGTCGACATGATCTGGAAACCGACGGTCAACGATCAGATCAGCGCCAACCTGCAGTATGAGCACAGCCGCTACGGCAGCTTCGTCTACAACCAGTCGACCACCACCGGCGCGCCCACCACCAGTTGCACGGTCAGCGCCACGACCACGGCCTCGGTCGTCTCGGTCGACTGCTCGGGCCACCGCCTGGCCCTGGCGCCGACCTGGTCGGGCGGCGTCACCTACAGCCGCGGGTTCGACCTGGGCTCGGGGCGCCTGGAGGCCGAAATCACCGAGCGCTTCGAGTCGAGCTACTGGGTCGGCGACGAGCAGGTGCAGGGCCAAAAACAGAAGGCCTACAACAAGACCGATCTGCTGGTTAGCTACACGCCGAGCGACGATCGTTGGACCTTCAGCGTCTATGGCCAGAACCTGGAAAACAAGGCGGTGATGAGCTCGTCCTTCGTCCAGCCAGTCCTGGGCGTGCCCTATGTCACCCTGCGTCCGCCCCGCACCTGGGGCGCCAGGCTTTCAGCCCGGTTCTAGGCCACTGTCGGGGGCGCGCCGTGCGCGCGCCCCCTCAAGCGCTACTTCGAGGACGACATCGAGGCCGCCGCAGCCGCAGCCGCAGCCGCAGCCGGGCGGAAGCTTCCACATTCCTGACACTTGTTTCGGCGTTAGGCCGATCTAGCCTGGGTTTAGATTGCCGGCCTGGGCGCAGGACACCGAGGAATGGCCATCGGTCTTGCGCCATCCGCCCGTCCGGCGACGAACTCTGAATGACGAACGGCTTCGCCGAGAAAAACTCAAGAGCATGCCGGCATTTGCAGAGGCGGCACCGCCTGGGCGGTATTGACCGATCGCCATCCAACCTCGCGACCCGCAGCTGCAGAGCGCGTCCGCTGAAGCCTGCGTAGAAGGCTGTACCAAATCTCGCCCGCAGTACCGAGCGGTCAGTGAGACCAGCAATACGGTCGGTGTCGGCCAGAAAAAGAGACCCAGGAGGAATCGAATGACGACAAGCGACAATGCCGCGCGGTTGCAGGCGAACAAGGACGTCGTGACGCGGCTGATGAGCCGGCTGTTCGATCCCGCGACGAGCGACACTCCCGAGACCCGCGCGCTGATGACGGAGAACTATATCCAGCATAATCCGAACTTCGCCGATGGCCCGGACTCGGTGATGCGCTTCCCGCATACGGAGAAGGCGCGGGCGATGTTCGGCGTGCTCAAGTTCGCGGGGGAGCGGCTGCTGATCGCCGAGGGAGATTATGTGATGATGATGCAGCCGGTGTATCGCGACAAAGGCGATGGCAGCGGCGAGTCGTTCGTGTCGTTCTGGTTCGACCTGTGGCGCATGGAGGACGGCAAAGCGGCCGAGCACTGGGACTATGCGGATTGGGACCCCGATCTTGCGGGCAAGCTCCATAGGTGATGGCCGTCGCACGCGCGCACCGTTACCCCGGCGGGCCCTATAGGAGGTCCAACGCCATCTTGTTTCAGCTCGCCGACACTTGTCGGCGAGCTTGTGCATCCATGAGCGCAACAGCACCGACGGCGCGCTCAAATGTGGTGGAATTTGTTCCCGAGACACCGACCAGGGCTGGCGCTATATCGCGCCGAGCAAGCCCAGCAGGACGGTCGCACTGAGCGCCGCCGGCGCAACGATTTCTGAACGAGACTTTGTTCCAAGCGCTGGCCACGCCCGCGCGGAACTTGAGGCCCGGAGGTGCGACTGCAATGAGCCTCGCCCTCGCCGGCGCTGAAGATGCTTAGAGCCTAAGCCTGCACCACCTCATTCCGGGGCTACACAGCTTGCGGTAGGCTGGAGTCTCCGGATGCGGTTGGCCTCGCCACTTTTTGCCCAGCAGGCCTTTGAACGCCACCTGCTGAGCACCGCATCGGCCAGTATACTTTCACTTTTGTCGTGGCTGCGGAATATGCGGACGGCTCTCCACCGTCAGCGGCGCGGATAAGGTGGCAAGCTCGCAGCGAGCACGGCGCCCAGGATCAGAGCTCCGACGATGATCGGCGAGCCAGGCGCGTAGGCGCCCCATTTGTCGCGTAAGACACCAAGCAGCACAGGTCCGACGCCCAGCGACAGCGTTGTTAGTCCGATCGCCACTCCGAAAATCGTCGAGGCATTCGCCAGACCGAAATATCGACTTGTGAAGAATGGCAGCAGGCCGGCGACCGCAGCGAAGCCTGCGCCCATCATCGTCAGGCCGATGATCACAGCCCAGTCCCGCGACGTCAGCATCGCCAGAAAGCCGATCAGCGGGACCATGAAAACGATCGCGAGCATGCCTGGTCGCGTCAAGCGATCCGCGGCCCCGCCGGCGATCAGTGCGGCGAAGGGCCCGACGAGCGAGTACAATGTCAGCGCGAAAGTCGCGATGCCGGGGGATAACGCCCGTTCCGCGCTCCACGGAACGAAGTGGCTCACCACGCCGCTGCACGAGGCGCAGACGAGCATCGACGAAAGCATTACGGTCCAGAACGCCCGGCTGGTGAATGCAGCCATCGGCTTGACGCCTGCAACCGCCGAGCCTGGCATCATCGCCATGGAGGGCGAGACCGAATGCGGCGCCTCCCGCAAGAAGAAATAGGATACCGGCAGAGCGATGAGGACGATCGATCCCGCGAGGGCCAGATAGGTTTCGCGCCAACCGATCTCGAGGATCAGGGCGCGCGCAACGACAAGCATCAGGGCGGTGAAGATCGCGACCGAACCACCCAGGATGGCGCTCAGTGCAATGCCACGGCTTCGGTCAAACCAGCTTGAGACGACTTTTGCCAGCCCCACGGGGCCGCAGGTCGCAGCCAGCGGCCCCATCAGCGCTGAAACGACATACAGCATGACCAGGCTGCCGTTCAGAAAGGACATGGCAACAAGCGTTGCAGCCCAAGCCACCAAACCAGGCAGCAACACCTTACGCACCCCGAGCTTGTCAATCAGCCGACCTACGAGCGGTCCGCTGAGCGCACCCGTCACGCCAGAAATCAACATCGCCTGTGGGAAGATCGCAGCACTCCACTGGAACTGCCGAGACACCGGCTCCAGGAATTGCGGAAATGTGCCTAAGAAGATCGGTGCAAAACCAAAACCCATGCAGATCGCACAGGCGATCGCAACGGCCACGGCTTGGCGGGTCACCTCGGATTTAACTGGATCTTGGGCAATGATCCCGGGGCCCTCATCGGCAGCTATTGAACCCGATGTACCTGTCACACGCTGCCCTTCCATGCTTTCTCCCTTTATTTTCACCGTTCGCGCCGCCTCATTCGGCAAGCCTCGCTTTGTCGCGGCCGGCGCACCCCGGCGTGCGATGCCGACGACCGCGAGATGCCCTACCTGGGAGATCCCATGGAGGGGATCACCGCGGTGTCGGTATGCACGGCAGCGACCGATCGAACGAGCGGGCGACGTCATGACGGAGTCGCCGACGCTTCCTCCCCACCTTTGTAGGCTGACAATTTACCCAAACCAGTAGTGGCTATTCCTCGGCCGCCCGATTGGCCGTCGCATGGCCCGCGAGCAAACCGCTCTCTATTGCCGTTGCCGTCATCAAACCGCGCAACTCAGCTGTCAGGCGTCTGTTTTTGGGGGAGGAGCCGCCGCGAACTCTCCAATTCCCACCACTTGTTCGGCGCCCGCTGCGCGCTCAGTGACGGAAAATGCGCGGGGCGCAGAGAACAGGGACGCCGGGCCAACGCCGCACCACGCCTTGCCTCATTGACCTTATAGGCGCCAACACCCAAGCTCCTTGGGCGCCTACACCAAACCATATCGATCCGCTCCTGCTGAAGGAAAAATGCTTTGGTCACTGCTTATCGGGTCGATGCGCCAAATTTTTCATCTCAGCATCGCTCGGCGGCCACGCTGGTGAGACCGAATGCGTTTTTCGAGGCGATCGTTGGTGCGACGGCTTCGGCAAAGAAGGCCGCGTGCGCTATCGCTGGGCGGATCGAAGAGGATCTGATCGCGCGGGGCTGGCCGATCGGGACCATCTATGGCTCAGAAGCCGAGTTGGCCGATCGCTTCGGCGTTAGCCGCATGGTTCTGCGCGAAGCCGTCCGCATCCTCGAGAGCCGCGGAACGGCCAGAATGCGGCGCGGCCCTAATGGCGGCCTGGTTGTGCTGGCGCCCGAAATGGCAGCCGTACTGGAAGCCATTCATCGCTATGTCACGTCGCATCGCGGCGTGGACCTCCAGGGCGGCATCTGCCGGGACGTGCTGAACGCAGCTCGCTCCCACTTGGCCCGCCCCAGTTCCGGCAGGTCGATAAGCGCCGGCATGCAGGACTTCCTGGCCGCCCTGACCGCCGCCGTCGAACATTACGCCCGTGAGGGGGCCAAAGGCCGTATTCCGATGGGGGCGCAAGCAGGCGCTCGTTCGCGGGCGGAACAAGTTTTTCGTTTACTCATAAAAGATCTGGGAAACAGCCAAGCCGATAATCGACGGCTGGGATCCGAAATGGATCTTTGTGAACGTTATGGCGCTGACCGCAGCGTGTTGCGCCAAGCGGTTCGAATGCTGGAGTTTGAAGGTGTCGCCGTGTCCACAGCAGGACGCGGGAAGGGGTTGATGACCCGCTCGCCGGATCCAACGGCCCTTTGCCAACTCATCAGCTGCTACTTCTCCGCCGTTGGCGTCACGCCCGACGACGCCATGGCGGTGTTCAAGCGACTGAGCATCGAGGTCGTTTCTATCGCGGCAAGGGTGGCGACGAATTCGGATCGCACCCGCCTGAAAAGAGCGCGGCGATTGCTGTCCGGGCGTCATGGAACCGTAAGCGCCGATGTCATGCAGCTAGCGGAGGAAAGCCAGCTCCGCATAGTCGGCGAACCGTTGATAGACATCCTTTTGCGATGCACCAAGAGCTATCCTAGCTGGTCATCAGCGCTCCGCGATCCTGACGACGAAGTGCTGAGCGCCCTTTATCGCGAGGAAACGCTCAAGGTGATCGCGGCCATACTCGATCGAAACCCCGTGGCCGCAGCCGCAGCACAAGCAGCAAAGGTGGACCGCCTCGCCGCGTTGATCTGACAGTTGCGGCGGGCCTTCAACCCAGCAGGGTTCCTCCGGTCGCGTCGATCAGCTGGCCCGTGATCCAGCCGCCCTCGTCGCTCGCCAGGAAAGCCACGATGTTGGCGATATCCGCGGGGGCGCCGAGTCGCCTTAGGGCCGACTGGGACTTTGCGTGTTCCACGAAGGACGGATTGCCTTGCGCCATGCGCAAGAACTCTTCCGTGGCGGTGGGTCCCGGCGCGACCGAGTTGACGGTGACGCCACGCGGACCAAGCTGCTGGGCGATTGTCTTGCTAAAGACCTCCAGCGCGCCTTTGGCCATCGCGTACGAGACAACGTCCGGATTGACCACACGAGATGTGCCCGACGAAATATTGATGATGCGCCCACCGTCGCGAAGACGAGGAAGGGCGCCCTGGACTATGAAGAAAGGGGCCTTCACATCGACGGCGAAGGCCTTGTCGAACTCCTCCGCCCTCAGGACATCGACCGAGCCAAACATGATTTGGCCGGCATTGTTCACAATGATGTCGAGACCTGATTGGCCTGAACACAGATTCAAGCCGCGATCAAAATCCTCAAACATCTTGGCTAGCGAGGTCTCTGGGGTATGGAGGTCCGCCTGGATGACGAACCCCCTTCCCCCCGCCTTTGCGATTGTGGCCACGGTCTCTTCAGCCGCGGCCAGGTTGGCGCCGTAGTGAACCGCTACGATCGCGCCATCGGCCGCCAACCGCGTGGCGATTTCACGGCCGATACCACGACTGGCGCCGGTGACCAGCGCGACCTTGCCTGCAAGATCGGCCATCTCACGACGCTCCCAGGACGTTCGTTTCGCCACGCAGCTGGCTAGTACTGTACCAATAGCCATGTCCGGTGCTGCGGAGGCGGAAAGGCAGAGCCACCGTCGCGACCGGCGGCGCATTGATATCGCTGGCGTCCAAGATGAGCAGTTCGCTACGCATCTCCTGGTGCTTGCCCACAACTGTCAGAATATAGCCTTCCCCTTCCGGCGCATCGTTACTTTTAGGTACAAATTGCGGTTCGCCGATCGAGCAGTCGTCGCCGGCATAATATATCTTCGACGACTTATTCCCGTTGACGTCCATTGTGGCGACCCACTGGAAGCCGTGACCGACCCGATCCTGCCCTGGAACATCGAGCAGATTCATCGTCACGAAATTGTAGTCCATCGTCTCAAATCGCGTGTCGATCCGAGGTAGTTCGCAGGGATATTCAAATAGCTTCTGCTCGGTGAAGCTATCTCCTTCACTTTCCATATCGATCACTATGCGCTTCATGTAGGGCATAGCATCGGCCGGGTTGAACGCGGATCCATCGACGTTCGGGAAGAAGTGAAAGAAGGATCGCTTGCTGAATGTGTTGTCCGCATAGATGTGGCGTCCGTCGTCGAAGGCGCCCACGGTATGACCGTGGCATTGGTTCGGCCCCTTGAACCACCTGATCTGGTCACCACTACCCTTTCTCGGCAGCACGCCGAGAAAGACCTCTTCGTTTGGATCCCACTTGAATGCCGGCTCGCGCCGCTTGATCCACTCCAGTTCATGGCGAAGAGGCGTAATGGGGAAGACCACATAGTGCTCAGTCACCATGATGTCGTGCACCATGCAGGTATAAGGCGCCTTGAACCAGGCCTCGTGAATAATACGTCCTTCCGCGTCCGCTTCGTAGTAAGCGATATCCCTGGTCGCAGGACCCGCCGCGCAATATCCGAAGAAAATTAGTTCACCGGTTCGCGGGTCGATCTTCGGATGGGCGGTGATCGCTTTAGCGGTTACAGCGCCGCCCCAATCATATTCGCCGATAGTCTCGAGCGTGAACGGGTCCATCTCGATCACCGGGCTGTCTTCTTTCATCGCGAATAACTTGCCCGCGTGGGCCAGCATCGTAACATTCGCCGTGCCGCGGCTGAGGCCGGCGACAGACGGATCGTCCGTGAACGGGTTGCGATACTCCCCGAAAAGAGCCCGACCGGCTTTTTCCTCCGCCACAAAGCGCGGCGTGCGAACATAACGCATCTTGAAATCGACCTGACCGTCCTTGAAATAAAAGCAGGACGCCATGCCGTCTTCGCCGAGCATGAAGATGTCGTTCTCCACGAAGGCGGGCCATTTTCGATCACCAATCAGGCGGAAGAAGCCACCGCTAAGCTGCCGCGGCACCTCGCCCTGAATGACCTCTAGTCCCGCCAGATCGATCTCCGCGCGCATCGGCGCCTCGAAGCTCGCAAAGTCGTTGTTTGGAAAGCGAATGCCCATTGTAATGACGCCCTACCTGCAAATCGTCGCTTGATGCCGTCGTGAAAGGTTGCCCCTGGCGGGAACCAGTAACCAGCCGCAACAATCCAGCCAGGCCGGCAGGTCTCTTGGTCAGCTACAGGCGGCGCGACGATTTCTGGACTTTCAGCGTCCAGGGCCACGTCCTGGAGACAGGGCGGTGATGAGCTCGTCTTGCGTCCAGCCTATTCTCGAGAGTTCTATGTCACCTGCGTCCACCCCGCACCTGGGCGCCAGGCGCTCGGCGCGGCTCCGGATCACTGCCGGGTGCGCGCCGTACGCTCCCTTAATTTTTGCAACCGTCTGTTCGGACGGCAAAGCCGGTTGTGCTAGAGGACCAGCAAAGGAGGATCTCGCCCTTTGACGACCGCCGATCGCGTACTGTCCGTTTTGCAGCTCTTTACGATGGCCGAGCCAGAATGGACGGTCGAGGACGCCGCCCGTCGGCTGGAAGTGCCCACCAGCACCGCCTATCGCTATTTCCGCAGCCTGGTGGATGCTGGCCTGATCGTGAACTTCACGGCCGGCCGCTATGTGATCGGGCCGGCGATCATCGAACTCGATCGCCAGACGCGCCATCTCGACCCGTTGATCCTGGCCGCCCAACCCACGCTGAGCGCCCTGGTCGAGCCTCTGGAGACCACGGGCGTCAGCCTGCTCTGCCGAATCTACCGCCGCACCGTGATCTGCGTGGACCAGGGCCGCCCGCCTGGCCGGCCGCTGGAGATCAGCTATGAGCGGGGCCGGCCGATGCCGCTGTTTCGGGGCGCGGCCTCGAAATCGATCACCGCGCACATCACCGCTCGAACCCTCAAGCGCTATTTCGAGGACGACATCGCGGCCGCCGCCGCCGCGGGGCTCGGCGCCGACTGGGAAACCTTCAAGGCCAAGATGCGCGAGATCCGCAAGGCCGAGGTCTGCGTCACCTCCGGGGAGCTGGATCAAGGGCTGCTGGGCGTGTCGGCGCCGATATTCGCGCCAGACGGCGACATCCTAGGCAGTATTGGCGTGGTGTTGGTGCGCGCGCAGATCGACGCGGCAGCTGAGCGCGCCTGGGTTCAGACGGTCCGGCAGGCGGGCCGCACGGTCACCCAGGCGCTAGCTGCCCACGCCCTCGCGCCGGAAGCTCAGAGCGCCCCCGCCAGGGCCGAAGCCTCCGGCGCGGCCTGAACCGTCGGGACGGCTCCCAGCAGCTCATTCAGACGCGCGGCGAAGGCGGCTGTCTGCTCGGGCAGGAAAGCGCCGGCGACGTAGCGATCAGGACGGACCAGCAGCACCCGCCCCGCTTGGCCCGCCAGCGCCGTCGCATCGCCGGATGACAGGGCCAGAGCGGTGACGTTGCTCGCGGCGGACGCGTCGACGGCGCCGCCCAAACGCACGATCCTCGGAGCCAGTCGAGCGATGGCTGGGGCGGCGGCGATCCTGGCCAGAACCTGTGGCTCCACCTCGACGCCGATCAGGGCGAAGCCGTCACCGAGCCAGGCGTCCAGGAGATTCTCGCCACCCTTTCCGTCCCTGGCCTTGGGCTGGGGCAGGAGCCGTCCGACCACGGTTTTCCGGTCCGATTGGCCGTCGGCGACGATGAAGCCGGCGTCGAACCGGGGCTTGGGCTTGTATTTCATCTCGGCGAAGTAGTCGCGCGCCGCGGGCCAGAGGCTGAGGGCCCGGAACGCGGTCTGGGTCGCCAGGCCGTGCCAGTACGTCTTGGGTCCCATGATCCGGCCCATCCGCAGGGCCAGCTGGATCATCGCCCAGACGTGGTCGCGCCGTTCCTGCTCGTAGGTTTCCAGCAAGCTGGGTGGCGCGCGCCGAACCAGGACCCAAGCCAGCTTCCAAGCCAAGTTATGCGCGTCACGCAGACCGCTGTTCATACCCTGGCCGGCGAACGGCGGCGTCAGATGGCAGGCGTCGCCCGCCAGAAAGACCCGACCTTGCCACCAGCGCGGCGCCAGGCGCGCGTGGAAGGTGTAGACGGTCTTGCGCTTGATCACGCTGCCGGGGTCGGCGCCATGGTCCTTCAGGAGCTTGGCGACGACCGCGTCGTCCAGAACCTGCTCGCTGGTCTCGCCCGGCAGGAGCTTGAACTCGTAGCGACGGGTGAGTTCTGGGCCCGGCAGAGCAATGCAGGGACGGCGCACGTCGCAGAACACCTGGGTTTCACGGCTGGCGCAGGGCGAGCGCTCCAGATCCACGATCAGCCACTTCTCGGCGAAGGTCTCGCCCTCCAGCGTCAAGCCAAGCTTGGTGCGCACCGGGCTCCAGGATCCGTCGGCGCCGACAAGGTAGTCGCACGCGACCTGGACCTTCTCCCCGGCCGCCGTCTCTAGCGTGACGACGACGCCGTTTTCATCCTGTTCGAAGTCGACGAAGGTGGTGCAGAAGCGGACGTCGACATGAGCGAAACGCTCCAGGCCCTTGCGCAGCTGCGCCTCGAGGGTGGGCTGGCGAAAGGCGTTGCGGCGCGGATAGCCGTAGGGTTGTCCGGTCGGGTGCACCTTGAGAAAGGGCTGTCCGCCCGGCGTGCGATATTCCGAACCATAGCCGGCGACCACGGTCGGCAGGACCGTGTCGATTAAGCCCGCCGCCTGCATCGTGCGCAGCGACTCATCGTCGATCGAGACGGCGCGCGGCTCGGAGACGGTTCCGGCGTTGCGCTCGACGACCAGGGTCTTGGCGCCATAGACGCCCAGCAGATTGGCCAGGGTCAGGCCGGTAGGCCCGGCGCCGACGACGATGATCGGAACATGGTCGAGCCCGCCCTTGCGGGCGCCGGCGCGCGATCTGGTCTTGGTCGCCATCGCTCAGGTCTCGTCTGCGACGGTGTTGACCAGCAGACCCACGCCAGGGATGTCGATCTCGACGACGTCGCCGGGCTTCATCCACACCGGCGGCTCGCGCTTGGCCCCCACCCCGCCCGGCGTGCCGGTGAGGATCAAGTCGCCAGGGGAGAGCGTCGTGAAGGTCGAGATGTAGGCAATGATGCGCGGGATCGGAAACAACATGTCCGACACCGGCTGGCTCTGCATCACCTGGCCGTTGAGGCGGGTGGTGACTGTCACAGCACCCAGGTCCTCGATCTCGTCGGGGGTCACCATCCAGGGGCCTAGGGCGCAGGTCTCGGGAAAGTTCTTGCCCGGGGTGAACTGCTGGGTGTGCCACTGCCAATCGCGGATCGAGGCGTCGTTGGACGGAGCCAGGCCCGCCACGTGGTCCATGGCCTCGTCCTCGGGGATGCGCCGCCCTCCCCTGCCGATGATCACCGCCAGTTCGCCCTCGTAGTCGAGGCTGGTCGACTCCCTGGGGCGGATCAGCGCCGCGCCGTGGGCCGTCAGGGTGTCGGCAAAGCGTAGAAAGACCGACGGATAGCTGACCTTGGCGCGACCGGTCTCCTGGCGGTGGCTTTCATAGTTGTGGCCGATGCAGAAGATCTTGCCCGGGCGCGACACCACCGGGGCTAGGACCACCTCCGCCAGGGCCACGCGCGGAGCATCGGCGATGGCGGCCTTGGCCGCGTCCAGCGCTTGAGCCGCGATCAGGGCCTCCAGGTCGGGATATTGCTCGCCGAGCACCGCGCCGACGTCGATCACATGGTCGCCGTCGACGAAACCCCACGAGGCCGCGCCCGCGGCCTTGAAGCTCGCGATCTTCATGTCAAATCTCCAGAATGTTGATGCAGGCGGCGAGTCAGCTTCGCAGCAGGCCCTGGCCCCAGCTGTTGAGGGTGCGTTCTTCGTGCGGCCAGGACCCGACGGGACGGTCGGGCGCAACGATTTCGAGTTCGGCCGAGATCTCCACCCAGTTGCCGTCGGTGTCGTGGACGAACATGAAGAGGTTGTCGCCGGGGCCGTGCCGGCCCGGTCCCCAGACCAGCGGGATGTGGTGGCCGGCCATGTGGTCGCCCCAGTCGCGGATCAGCCCCCAGTCACCGGCTTCGTAGCAATGGTGATCCAGACGGTCCTCGGCGGCCTGGAACACCGCCAGGCTATGGTGCTCGGCGCTGCAGCGCAGGAACGAGGTCCGCACGCCACCGGCCTCGTCGACGACCACGTCCGACAACGCAAACCCCAGCACGGCTTCGTAGAAGTCCGCCAGGCCCTGGGCGTCGCGGCTGGCGAAGACCACGTGCTGGAGCCTGGCCTCCCGCGCCGCGGCCCCGTCATGGACCGCCGCGGCCTCGAGGGCGGCAGGCCGGCCGAAAACGAAGCGATTGCCGTCGGGATCGCGCAGGCAGACCGCTTCGGGCCCGAAGAGCGGGGTTGGCGAGGCCTCTAGCGCAACCGTCGCCGTCGCGGCCCGCTCGCGTAGGGCCGCAAGGTCGGAGAGATCCTCCACGGCATAGGCGGCGAAGGCAAGCGTCTTGGGCGCGCCCAACTGGAAGATCAGCGTCCGCCCCTTGGCCCGCCCAATGAAGCCGGGCGCGGCCGCCTCGACCCGCAGGCCCAGCGCGCGGCCGTAGAAATCGGCCAGGCCGGCTGGATCGGGCGAGGCCAGGGCCAGATGGTGCAGGCTGGCGCGAATGGCGGCGAACACGGGATCGGGCATGTCAGACAGCCTTGATGGAGGACGGTGAAGCCGCCGGGCTCCAGTTGCCGTGCAGCGCCATACGCATGCGCAGGGGCAGCTTGACCGTGGCGATGGGTCCCTCGCCTAGCCGCAGGGCGTCGAGCACGACCATGTCGGTGGTCCGCTCGTCCAGGCGATTGACCAGGCTCAAGAGGTAGCCGTCACCTTCCTGGCTTGAGCCAGTGCGCGGCACGAAAACCGGCTCCTGGAAGCAGGAAGCCTCGTCGGCGAACCAAGTCTGGATCTTGCCGGTGGCGATGTCGAGATGGGCCAGCTGGTTGAAGAACTGGAACGGACGCGGCCCGACGCGGTCCTCAGCATAGGGCAAAGTCGGATCCATGGCCATCATCCAGCCGTGGCGATGGGGGCGCAGCGCATGGCGATCGTCGATGCGCGGGAATTCGGCCGGAAACGGCGTCAGGGGCGACATCTCCAGGCGACCGCCCTTGACCGACAGGTCGAAGGTCCAGCGCACCAGCTGCGAGACCAGGGTCTCGGGCGACGGCACGAAGCCGTCGGCGGGCGGGAAGAAGTAGAAGACGTTGCCGTTGGTCGAGGTCATGTCCGCATAGACCTTCTCGCCATCGTCGAAGGCGTTGAGCACATGTCCCTGGAAGCCGTTGGGCGCGGTGAACCACTGCAGGTCGCCGCCATCGCCGTCGCGGCGCATGACGCCGAAATACTGCGGCAAGTCCGGCTGCCATTCGAAATGGCGACCGCCCTGGCGCAGGCGCTCGAGATCGACGGTCAGGGGAATGATCGGGAAGATGACGAACCGTTCGGTAACGGCGAAGTCGTGGACCATTGCCGACACCGGCGCCTGCACCCAGACCTCGCGCGTCTTGGCGCCGTGCTGATCGAACTCGTAGTAGACGATGTCGCGCGAGCCGTCGCCGCGGGCTTCATAGCCAAAGGCGATCATGTCCCCCGTCAGCGGGTCGATCTTGGGATGGGCGGTGAACGGCGCGTCGGTCAGCTGGCCGCCGAAATCCCATAGCCCCTTGGTTTCCAGGGTCAACGGGTCGAGCGCGTAAGGAAGACTGTCCTCCTTCATCGCCAGCAGAACGCCAGCGTGCTCAAGGACGTTGGTGTTGGCGGTGCTGTTGTTGAGACCCAGGACGCTGGGATCGTTGGTTGAAGGATTGCGATAGACGCCGTGGAGCGATCGACGCGCCGCACGCTGGGCTTCCAGACGCTGGGTGCGGACATAGCGGCGCTGGAAATCGACATGCCCGCCGCCGAAACGGAAGGCCGAGACCGCCCCGTCGCCGTTGAAGAAGATATCGTCCTCGCGCATCGGCGGAAAGGCCGCGTCGGGCGCGACCGAAAAGAAAGTCCCATCGATATCGGTGGGCAGCTGGCCATCAACCTCCAGATCGAAGACCTCGCCCTCGAAACGGGAGGGCTTGTACAGCGCCCCGGTGAACTCGCGGGTATTGGGGAAACGTGCGGTCATGGCCAGCCTCAGAACGGATAGCGGGCGGGCGTCGAGCTGAAGGTCAGCCACTGCCACTCGGTGAATTCTTCCCAGGCGGTGATGCTGCCAAAGCGATTGCCGTTGCCAGAGCTTCCCATGCCACCCATCGGAATCTGCGGCATGTCGCCGACCGTTTGGTCGTTGACGTGCACCATGCCGGCATGGATCTGCCGGGCGAGGCTCAGGCCGCGATCGAGGCGGCCGGTGTGGATGGCGCCCGAAAGCCCGTATTCGGTCTGGTTGGCCAGGGCGACGGCGTGGTCGTCGTCTTCGGCGATGATCACCGGCGCTACCGGCCCGAAGATCTCCCGGCTGAAGGCGGGCATGTCGGCGGTCACCCCGCCCAATACGGTCGGGCGATAGAACAAGCCCTCGTACGTCCCGCCGGTCACCAGCTGCGCGCCCTGCTCCACCGACTGGCTGACGATAGCGTGGACGTTGGCTAGCTGGCGCTCGTTGATGATCGGCCCCAGCGCCACCTGCTGGCGGAACGGATCGCCGACCGGCAGATGGGCGGCCTTCTGCGCGAGCGCCTCGGTATAGGCCTCGGCGATCTTGCGATGGACGATGTGGCGCCCCGTGGCCATGCAGATCTGTCCCTGATGGAGGAAAGATCCCCAGGCGCCGGCCGAGGCCGCGGCGGCGAGATCGGCGTCATCGAGCACGATGAAGGCGTTGTTGCCGCCCAATTCCAAGGCGACCTTCTTGAGGTGACGGCCGGCCAGCTCGCCGACCCGCCGCCCGACGGCGGTCGAACCGGTGAAGGTGATCATCCTCACGGCCGGGTGTTCGATCAGGGCTTCGCCGACGTCGGCCCCGCCGTTGACCAAGCCAAAGACGCCGGCGGGAAGGCCCGCCTCCTCGAAGATCCGGGCCAGGACCACACCACCGCAGATCGGCGTTTGCGGATCGGGCTTGAGAACGACGGCGTTGCCCAGGGCCAGAGCCGGGGCCACCGAGCGCATGGCCAGCAGCAGCGGGAAGTTCCACGGGGTGATGACCCCAACGACGCCGAGCGGCAAGCGCTGGGCCAGACTGGTTCGACTCGGATCGGGCGAAGCCAGGATATGGCCCTGCGGCTGGATGAGCTGGGCGGCGGCGTGCTGCAGCTCGGCCACGGCGCTATGCAGTTCGAACTCGGCCTTGGGACGCAGGCCGCCGCTCTCGCGCACGATCCACTCGAGGATTTCGTCGGCATTGGCCTCCAGAAGGCCGGCGGCCTTGCGGATCAGCGCCGCCCGCGCCTCGGCGGGAATCCCGGCCCAGGCGCGCCGGGCGGCCTCCGCCTTACCGATCACCTCGCGCGTCAAGGCCGGATCGGCCAGGCCGACGCGCCCCAGGGTCGCGCCGGTGGCCTTTTCGATGACGCTGATTTCCCCCGCGCCGGCGCGCCATGCGCCGTCGAACAGCCCGCCACCCCAGGCCGCCCCGGCCAGAAGCCCCCCGCTGGGCGGTTCGATCTCAGTCCTGATGGCGGCGACGTCCAGCATTCTGGCCTCCCAAGCCGAATCCGCCGTTGGCTTTCCCCACGGACGGTTACGACAAAATTGCTATAATATGAGAATTATGTCGTCAACTAGCTTTGCGGGCTCGTCTGTCTCCCGCGGTTTGAGGTTTTGGGACGACCGCTATCGATCCGCGTTCCAGATCGCGGAGGAGGATGGATGGATCTGGCCGCCCACGAGGGGCTTGATCCGTAAAGGGGACAATCGGGGAGCGGATAGCGCAGTCAGCGCGACGAAGCCGCCTAGCCAACCGAGCCGCGACAGATCGCGACGTGCGACCTACGCTGCGCGCTTGCGACGGGCCTTTTCGAAGGCGGCGAAAACGGCCAGGAAGTACGAACCCTCGCGCCAAGAAAGACTAACGGAGTCAAGAAGCCGCCAACGTCAGATCAGCCTGAGGCCATGATCCTTGCAATAGCGGCGCGCTTGTTCAGCATCGGCGAAGACTTGATCGATCAGCGCGGCCACGGAGGCGAACTGCTCCTCCGGACGCAGATAGGCCAGCAATTCGGTCGACAGCGTCTGATCGTAGATGTCTTCATCGAAGTCGAAGAGCCAGACCTCAAGAACGGGCGCCGTTTTGGGAATAGTTGGGTTGCATCCCACACTCGCAACCCCGAAGAAGGCTCGACCGTCGGCCAAGCGGCTACGGACGACATAAACGCCTGTGCGGACGGAGCGCTCTTCGGCCAGAGGGATGTTGGCGGTGGGAAAGCCTAGTTGGCGCCCAAACTGCAGCCCCCTTGCCACGACGCCTACGATGACCCTCAACGGACGCCCCGCCTCCCCCTGCTGATCCGCTCCAGTTTCCAAGGACACCGGGATATGCAGGGATGGGGGCGTAAGTGGTGACATGGCGCAGAAGGGCCTTGCTTCCGAGTGGCCAACAGGGGCGGCTTGCTCGTTCGCTTGAGCGCTCATGCGCTTTCCAGGCATTGTCGTAGGAAGTCGTCGATCCGGGCGTTGGCCACGGACGCCGACGGATGTGGCGTTTCGATAAAGGCGTGATCCGCGCCCGGATAAAGAGCGAGTTCCGCCTTGTTACCCGCAGCCAGCCAGCGGCCGTACATGAACATGGAATCGTCGAGCATGGCGTCCAGCGTTCCCACGGTGAACAGCGCCGGCGGCATGCCTTGCAGATCCGCATACAAGGGCGAGAGCTCAGGATCGCGGCGTTGGTCCTGTCGCGGCGCATAGGCGTCGGCGATCTTGGCGATGTCCTTCGCCTTTAAAACGCCCCTCCGCGCCAGTGCTTGGCTCGGCGTCATGGAGGAGTCATAGACCCCAAAACTCAGAGCCGCGCCGGCAAAGCGCTTCAGCGCGCCTCGCGGTCGCAGCCGCAACAACGTGGCCACCGCCAGCAGCGCCCCTGCGGATTCTCCGGCGATCATCAGGGTCTCGACCCCGAACCGGGACTTAGCATGCTCAAGCAACCACAGCGCAGCGGCCTCGCAGTCATCCCACGCCGCCGGATAGGGGTTTTCGGGCGCCAGGCGATATTCGACGCTGACGCAAGTCAGAGCCGTCTGATCGGCGATCCGTTCCAGCATGGCGTCCTGATGGGCCGCAGCGCCCAGTATGAAGCCGCCGCCATGGATGTGCAGCAACACCCCCTTTGGTTCGGCGCAGGGGACCACGTGCAATGAGACCGTGTCGTTCACGGGCACGTCATAGGCTCTCGGTGAGGGCGGCGGCGCTGGCATGAAGCCGCCGCTACGGGCCTGCGCGACGCCGATTTCCCAGATGCTAGGGAGGTCTCCCATCCGGTTGGCCATGAGGGTGTTGAAAGCGGCGACCTCAGCGGGAATCGCCTCAGGCCCGAACGCGTCTGTGCGCATGTCTCAAATTTATCCGCGCTGCTGGATTTCCGGTAAGCGGATCGGTCCGCTCATAAGGCACTAAGCGAGGCCTCCAAGACAAACGAGTGGGACAATAGGCTCAAGTCCCGCCCGGCATGCTCTTCCTTGGAGCCACCTTGCCCCCTACGGCGCATGCGAGAGCCGACAAGCCCGGTCTCGCCGGCGGTGCGACTTCTAAGCTGTCCGCCCTCCAGCCTGCGGCGACCGGACGCACCGCCCTAAAAACGGCATATATTGTCACATTAGGATTATTCCCGCACTTTTACAAAAAAGGGGGAGAGAAATGCCTGCTGTTTCGCGACGGACGGAGCCTGCCTCGCGCGCGAGTACGCCGATACTTGCCGCAAGCGATGACAGCCTTCTGACTGACGTCATTGGCGAACGACGGGGCGGCGCGGAGAAAGGCGCCTGCCGGATCGCCAGGCGCATCGAAGAGAGCCTGATCGTCAATGGATGGCCGTATGGAGCCGTGTGTGGCTCAGAGCAGGCCCTGGCCGAGCGGTTCGGGGCCGGACGCGCGGTAATCCGCGAGGCCGTCCGGATCCTAGCGGTCCGTGGCACGGCGCGCATGGTCCGAGGGCCGCGGGGCGGATTACAGGTTCTCGAGCTCGATTCGCGCCATACAGCGGCATTTCTCGTTGGCTTTGGCCTCTTCTTCGGCGTGACCCAGGTCCAGCTCGACGAGACTCAGGCGGCGCTCGACCGTGTCCGCTTGGACTTGGAGGCGCTTTACCTGCCCGCGCCTGAAGGGACCTCCCGGTTCGCGACGGTGTTCGCGTTTTTCGAAGACGTCGTTCGCGCGGTGCGGCAGGCCGTCTCGGACGGCGGCTCGGTGAGGTCGTCGGTGCTGCTGACACCCGAGCACCTGCGACATTCGCGAGCGGGGCAGATCGCCGAGCGCATGCTGCTCGAATGCACGGCCGAGGAATGGGCGCGCGGGCATCGCCTTGGATCGGAAGAGGACCTTTGCTTCCGCTACGGCGCGGATCGAGATGCTTTTCGCCAGGCCGTCCGAATTCTCGAAAGCGCTGGCGCGGCCGAAACCTTTTGCGGGCGGGGGCATGGCCTCGTCAGCCAGGCGCCGCGGGAAGGAACGCTCGCACGGCTCGTATCCTGCTTTTTCGCCAGCGGCGGCGTGCAGGCCCACACCGTCATGCAGGTCTTCGAGCGCCTGAGCGTCGAGGTCATCGCCATGGCCGCCAGCCGGGCCTCGGCGGAGGATTGCGAGCGGGTCAGCCAAACGCTCGCCAAGCTGGAAGACAGCCTGGAACGACAGGACGCTGTCGCCAGCCTGCCGCACGTTTTTGACGCCGAAGAAGCGATCGCCTCGGTCATCGCCAATCCTTTGCTGCAACTCTTCACCAAGAGCCTGCGCGGTTATCCGTCGGCTCGGATCCCGAGAGATCCATCCCTTCTTGACGTGATGAACCGTCAATTCCTGACGCTCAGCCGCCCGCTGCTGGAGGCGCTCCGCAATAACAACGCCCAAGACGCGGCGCGAGCACAGAAAGCGCGTGTTCAGGGGCTGGCGCGGCTCAGCGCCGCCATGCCGGCGCTCGCCGGCGGATAAAAGACATTGATTATCATATTACGAGAATATATGCCTTTTTAGGCGACGAGCGCAGACCGGTCGCGAGGAAATCCAGGAGCAGAAAAATGCATGTAGGCTACGCCACCGGCTTCCAACATCAGAGCGGGCCCGACCGGAACGACACTCAGTTCCTCAAGCGGGACCTTGATTTGGCGATCCAGTCCGAGGCGCTGGGCTTCGAGTCGATCTGGGTCACCGAGCATCATTTCTCCAACTATTCGATCTCCCCCTCTCCGCTTCAGTCGCTGGCCTACCTGGCCGGCAAGACCAAGCGCGTGAAGCTGGGAACGCAGGTCGTGGTGCTGCCGTGGAATGATCCGGTGCGTGTGGCCGAACAGGCCCTGTGGCTCGACAACGTCACCGAGGGCCGCCTTCTCCTCGGACTGGGGCGCGGCCTGGGTAAGATGGAATACGAAGGCATGCGCGTTGATATCAACCAGACGCGCCAACTTTACCGCGAATATTCGGAACTGATCATTCAGGCGCTCGAGACGGGCGTTATCGAAGGCGGCGAAATCACCAAGCAGCCGCGTCGGGAACTTCGTCCGCGCCCGTACAGAAGCTTCGAGGGGCGTATTTTCGGTTCCGCCGGGTCACCGGAGTCGGTTCGCACGGTCGCGGAGCTGGGCATCGGCGTGCTGATCATCAATCCCGAGCCGCGCCCCAATCTCGGCGTCGATTTCGAGACCTATAACAACGTGTGGGCTCAAACCCACGGCGAACCCCGTACGCCGCCCGCCCCGCTGCTTTCCGGCACTATCTTCGTCGATGAGAGCAGTGAACGCGCCAAGGAATTGTCGAGCCAGTATCACCGCGTCAACTTCCGGGCCGCGGTCAAAAACTACGGCATGGCCGACGATGATTATGGAACGACCAAGGGCAACGAATTCTACAAGAGCATGCGGATTGCGCCCGACAAGATCGACGAGATGGCCGACAAGATGGGCACGGTCATGCCGGCGGGAAATCCGACCGAAATCCTCGAAATCCTCGACAACATCAACAAGCAATGCAAGTTGCAGGGCTTCTTCCCCCACTTCCATTTCGGCGGAATGCCGCACGAAGAAGCCGAGCGGAACATGCGCCTGTTCGCCGAAAAGTGCCTGCCGGAGGTCAAGAGCTGGCCTTGCCAAAACAGCCTGGATGGTCAGCCGCTCGCCGAGCTGGCCGCCTGATCGTTCGCCGAGCGGCGGCCGCGCAGGAGCGTTGGCCGCCGCGCCGCGGCAATGTGCGTGATTTGGGAAAGATGTGTGATCGATGCGAAATATAGCCGGCAAAGTCGCTTTTGTGACGGGCGGGGCGAGCGGCATTGGGCTGGGGATCGTCGAGGCGCTGCTCGACCACGGCGCCAAGGTCATGATCGCCGACCTGCGGCAAGATCATCTCGACGAGGCCATCGGCCGATTTGGCGCTCGGGGCGATCTGGCGGCCATCGCGGTCGACGTCATTGACCGCGAAGCCATGGCGAAGGCCGCCGAGCGAACGTTCGACGCGTTTGGACGCTGCGACATTCTCATCAACAACGCCGGCGTGGGGGTCAACCCTTCCATCGACAGCGTCCGGTTCGAGGATTGGGACTGGGTGCTGTCGGTCAATCTCGGCGGGGCGATCAACGGCCTGATGGCCTTTTTGCCCGCGATGCTGCGGCAGGGCGAAGGGCACATCGTCACGACCTCTTCGATGGCCGGCCTCTTGCCGACAGCCAATAACTACATCTACGCCGCTTCCAAGTATGCCGTCCGCGGCATGAGCGACTCCCTGCGCTTGACGCTGGCGCCGAGAGGTATTGGCGTTTCAGTGCTCTATCCGGGCCTGACCCGTAGCCGCATGCTGGCCTCGGCGGAAAATCGGCAGGCGCGCTTTGGCCCTGCAATCTCGGCCGCGCCCGAGGGCGGCCCCGTCGCACCGCCCAAGGACTCCGGCATGGATCCGCGCGAAGTCGGCGAGTTCGTCGTCCAAGGGATCATCGAAAACCGCGGCTACATCCTTTCGCACTCGGAGTTTCGCGATGAACTGGCGGCGCACTTCGAGGATATCCTGGCGGCATGTCCTCCGCCCCAGGACATCGATCCTGGGCGGCGAATGCTCGAGGATGCGCGTCGCAACCAGACCGCTGAGGCGATGCGAGCGGTCGAGGCGCTGAGCGCGCGCCTCTAGCTTGGAGCCGTCGCCCCCGAGGGACGTCCATGAGCGCGCCCCCGGGGGGACGAGCGGACCGGGCCGTCACAGATGGCCTTGCCTGGCTCGTCCTCGACCGGCGACGGGCTCCTCTTATATGTTCAGCGCTTTTCCGGGTCGTGGATGGAGCTTCGAAGCGTCGATGGGACACAAAACATTCCACCTCTCGGATCATCCTATAACGGGTAGAAGGCTCGGTCATCGCCACGGGCGTCGTCATGGATCGCAACCGTGGTGAGCGCTACGCGCGGGCGGCGCCCCGAAACCAGTTCCGACAAGACCCTCTCCGTGATGGACCTCTTCACGCCGGATCGGCCGGAATGGACGGTGGAGGCGGCCTGCCTCGCGCTCGGCCAATCGGAGAGTACGATCTATCGCTACTTTCGCAGCCTCACCGCCGCCGGCCTCATCTTCAGCATCCGTCCCGGCCGCTATCTGCTCGGTCCGGGCATCGTCCATTATGACCGTCAGCTTCGGTCGTCAGATCCTCTCCTTAGAGCGGCCGAACCAACCTTCGCCAAGCTTTCCCACGCCTACGGGGTCCCCAGCACCGTCTTCATCTGCCGCATCTATCGCGATCACGTCATGGCCATGCACGAGCATCGGTCCGGTGCGCCGCCCCTCCCCGAGGGCGTCTTCGCCAGAGGGCGCCTGGCCCCGTTGTTTTGCGGCCCGCCCGCCTTGGCCATGCTGGCCTTTATGGAGGTCCGTGCGGTCCGGGCCATGTTCCAGAAGTCCGCAGGCGATAACGCCGACTGGCTGGAGATCAAGCGGCGCATGCGCACGATCCGCGCGGTCGGCTACGCCGTGAGTATCGACGACCCCGATCCAGGCGTCGTTTTGCTGGCGGCTCCGTTGAAGCAGCAAGACGGCGGAATCGCTGGCGGCCTCTGCCTTGCGCTCGCCCATACGGCTGAAAATGCGGCCCTCGTCGAGCAGGCCGGAAAAGACCTAATCGATGAGGCAGCCGAGATGGCGGAGCGGTCTCTAATATTTTCGAACACCTGAAATCAGCGTCATTTCCACCCCTCGTTTACGAGCGACTTTAAAGTAGAAGACGCGCCAACCTTTCTGAATGTTGCCCCCTTCTTCTCTCAACGACACGGTGGACGCATGCGTACTCATCCCATCCAGTCTGGCAGCCTCGGGCTCGTCACTGGAGGCGCGAGCGGCATCGGTCTGGGCATCGCTCAGGCACTACTCGAGGCCGGCCTTCAGGTGATCGTCACGGACGTCCGAGACGATCACCTGGAAGAGGCGCGGACGCGTCTGGGTGCGGCGGGCGACCAAGTGCATTTTCTGCGGCTGGATGTCACCGACCGCGCGCAGTGGCGCGCCGCGCGTCGCTTCGTCGAAGACCGGTTTGGAGCGCTGCATGTCCTCTGCCTGAACGCCGGTGTCGGCGTTCTTGGATCCATGCTCGAGGCCAGTGACGCTGACTGGGAGTGGATCACCTCGGTCAATCTTGATGGCGTTCTAGCCGGCGTGGAGACCTTCCTTCCCCACATGGTCGCGCACGGGCGGCCTGGCCATATCGTGGCGACCTCGTCGATGGGGGGTCTGATCGTGGCCAACGACGGGGGCGTCTATTCGGCGGCGAAGTTTGGAGTGGTCGCCTTGATCGAAGTACTGCGCCGCGATCTGCAAGGCGGCAAGGTAGGCGCGACGGTTTTATGTCCGGCGGCGGTCAACACCAATATTTACGACCACGAACGCATGCGTCCCGTCGCGTTCCAACAGCCGGATGTCGTTCGCGACGAACAAGCCCTTGAGGACGGCGAAGTGTTCCACAAGCAGATCCTGGCCTTGGGCCGCGATCCGCACGAGGTCGGTCGCATGGTTTGGCGTGGGGTCGAAGCCGATGCCCCCTACGTCTTCACCGATCGGAACGTTCGGCCGACCCTCGTCAGCCGCCGTGACGCGCTGCTGGCTTTTGCGTGAGGACATCATGAGGTCCATTATTGGCGTCCCGCTCGACGATAACATCTCGTCAGCCTTGAGCCTTGACGCCCTGCCCTTTCCAATCATGCGTCTCGAGGTCGCCGACGGCGAGACAAACATTTCGGCGTTGCGCGCCGCCGTGGAAACTGCTCCTGGCGCAGTCGACGCACTCATCCTGACGATTGGATCGGATCAGCGCGCGCTTTCTGAGGATCCGATCGATTGGGAGCGGCGGGTGCGGGTTCCTCTTCGTCGGGCCTTCGGCGTGCTCACCGGCGCTGGCCGACGCTTTCGTCAAGCCGGACACGGCGTGATCGTGGTCGTCGCGCCCTCCGCGGCGATTGGCCCCGCGGAGAGTTCGACGCCCGAACTGGTTTTGCTTCGTTCCATCGTGGGAATGGCCGAGGCGCTGCGCGCCGAACTGCAGGCCAGCCCCGTTCGCGTCAGCATCGTCTTCCATGACGGCGCGGGCGGCGAAGATCTTTCGACACGCTTGACCAACGTCATGGCGACGGGCCCGCTCTACAGCCTGTCGGCGGATATCTCGCCAGAACGGATCAACGCCTATTTCGAGCCCCTGCTGGACGCGATCGAGCAGACGAGCGCGGGCCCGCCGCTTCCGGACATCGGGCCAATGGCGGCGGTCTACGATCTGGTGGCGGCCGGCGCGCCATCTCGCTAGCACCAAGGTCGATCCGGCCGCCGTGAAAACCTTGGCTAAAATCGCGCGACATCAATCCGTCCCCTCGTTTTCGACTGTCGTTGGACGCTTACTGAGCCTTGCGCAGCGGCTCGGCCGCGGATCACTGGAGGCCCCATGCCCACCCACGAACGCGATATTTCAAAGCCGTCCCGCACGAAGCGTTTGGCACGCGTCGTAAATGCTGACGGACGCCTTTGCGCGCCGCGTCCGGCTCGTCTCTCACCGCATGCCGAACTCCGGGCAGGCGATCGCAACGCGCAGTCCGGATGCGGCGAATGACCATACTGGTTCCACAACCTCCGCCGCCGACACGGGACGATTTCCTCGCAGCCATGGCCAAGGTCGCCAGCCCGGTCGCCCTGATAACGACGGGAACCTTGCAAAGCCCTGTCGGCCTGACGGCCACGGCCACCTGTTCGCTCTCAGCCGACCCGCCTTCGGTCCTGATCTGCATCAACAAATCCGCCAGCACCCACGACGAGCTGCTGCGGCATCAAACTTTCGCGGTCAATTTTCTGCTGGCCGACCAAGGTGACGTGGCGGCGCGGTTTGCTCGGAAGGATGTCGACCGTTTCGCGGGCGAGACCTGGACGGCCATGGCCACGGGCGCGCCGGTCCTGAAATCGGCGGGGGTCGCGCTCGATTGTCGCCTGCACGCCGCGATTGACGCGTTCTCCCACTCTATTCTGATCGGGACCGTGATCTCAATCCTCACGGACGAAGGCGAACAGAACCCAAGCCTTGTCTGGCACCAGCGCCGCTTCTGCAGGACAGCAGAAATCTAACCCTGGCGCGCCGATAGCCTGGGGCGGGGCCGGCGCGGTCGTTTGACGCGGCGGTGGACCAGCACACTCACGCTGGCGCGCTCGATCATTGGCCACGCGATGGTTGAAGGGAGACAGTCAGCGGCGAGCGCAAGGGCCGGACCCGAGCACCGGTAAGCCGCTTACAAGCCCCGCTATGAGTTCTGGAGGGTGGCCTACCAGCCTCTAGCAAAATAGGCCCGAGCCGATTGGCTCAGCGGCGCGCGGCGACCTAAGAGCGCTGGGCGATCGGCGCCAGAGCGCCCTCGGGCGCATTGATCGAGCCGGCGCCTTCCCGGCTGGCCTGCCCGACCGTCACCGACGCTGGACCGGGGCCCGCCTCGAGCCGTTGGCCGCCGCAGACCAGTTCCGACCAGGGCTCCGACCAAGTCATGGCCGTGGCCAAACATTGCCGGGTGTCCATCATCTTCTCCCAGAAGGCGGCTAGACCCATGGCGACGACGAGCCGGGCCGCCAGCCAAGGCCGTGCGCTTCAGGGCTAGCATGCCGGGCTATGTAAACCAGGCGGAGGAATTGGCTTTCCGCGACAGCTGCGGACGCCGTCGGCCAGCGCGATCTCGCATGGAAAGCGCCCGTCCCCTGGCGCACATCCTGGACGGGTCGATTCCGAACGACCCGAGTCGCCCCTGACGCAGCCAAGCGTCACCTGAATTTCGCCCACTAGTTTTCCGGCAACGGTTGCCAGCACAGTGGCGACATCAGCAGGGCCGCCACCAGAGAGAAGCATCGCCCGATCGCCGCCAAGACGGCGTTCAACGATAGCTAAGCGGCCCCATCATGGGTTGGAAAATGACGAGAACCAGCAGAGACAAAGCGTGCCGCCGGGGCCTTTTGGCGAGCACCGCGGGACTGACCCTGGCGATGGGCGCGGCGTGCCTGCCGGTCCAGGCCCAGGCTCAAACGGCGAAAGCCGCGCCCGCCAGCCAGGACGCTCCCCAGGCTCTTGATGAGATCGTCGTCACCGCCGAGCGTTTCGAGCGCAACGTGCAAAAGACGGCCGCATCGGTCACCGTCCAGACGGGCCAGGATCTGCTGACCCAAGGCAAGTTTACCCTGACCAACATCCTGGAAACCGTGCCCGGCGTTTCAGGCGGCGAGTCCGAAGGCGTGTCAAACGAGCCGACCGGAAACGACAGCCCGGCCGCCGGGATCACCATTCGCGGCGTCTCATCCAATGGCGGGCTCTCAGGTCAGACGCTGTCGGGCGTTCCGGCGACGGCGCTCTATGTCGACAATGTCTATAACGGCATCGGCGGCGGCTACGATGTCGATCGGGTCGAAGTGTTGCGCGGTCCCCAAGGCACGCTCTATGGCCGTAGCGCCACCGCCGGCGTGGTGGCCATCCATACCCGCAACCCCAACCTGGCAGATTATTCGGTCGACGCCTCTGTCGAGGCGGGGAGCTACGATTTGCGTCGCGCTTCGGTCGCGGTGAATGCGCCCATCGTTTCCGACCACCTGGCCCTGCGCCTGGCGGCCAATCACTACGAGCGCGACGGCGCCGATGTCGACAAGGGCTTCGGAGCCAGCCGGAGCGATGACGTCAAGCTGAAACTCCTGGCCCAGCCTAGCGACGGCGTCTCCCTGCTCGTTGGGGCCTCGATGCAGGATCGCACGCTCTACAATGGCGGCGCCGCAGGCAACCTCGTCGCCCCCGACACGGTCGAGTACACGCCCTACTCTGTCGGTACGGCGAAACTGAAGTCTCGGCAGGTTTGGGCGGAGCTTAACGTCGATCTGGGCCCGGCTCGACTGACCTATCTGCCCACCTATCGCTCGTTCAATCAGGACGCGACCGTCTTCGTGGTCGGCCCCGGCGGCAACACGATCAAGCAGATCGTCACCACGCCCGACGACGACTTCCTCACGCACGAGCTTCGCCTGACGTCGCAGCCGGATTCGATGATCAAGTGGCAAACCGGCCTCTTCTACTATTCCAACGGCATCCAGAGCTCCAACCGCAACGTCTGGGAATCGTCCGACGGTCTGCTGTTCAGCGCCGACATCGATCGCAAGACCCGTGACCTCGGCGTCTTCGCCGAGGCGACCGTACCGGTGACCCAGGCCCTGCGGCTTACCGGCGGCCTGCGCTGGGACAAGACCACGGTGACCACCGCGGAAGTTTACAGCTCCAATCTCAACGTCTTTTGCAATACCCCCCTCGGCTTCGTCTCGGGATGCGCGGTCGCGGGTCAGAACTCGCCCCTCGCGGGCCGGCCGGAATCCATTTCCACCATTACGGTCTCGGGGAACGCGGGCCGTCGCGAGTTCAAGAACCTGACCTACAAGGCGCGCGTCGAATACGACCTGGCGCCGGCCAATCTTCTCTACGCCTCAGTCTCCAGCGCCTTCCTCCCCGGCGATGTCCAGATCGGCACGGGTGCGGGCAATGTCCCGACGGTCTATCCCTACGGCTCAGAGCAGCTGACCGCCTACGAGGTCGGCAGCAAGAACCGGTTCCTTGACCGTCGTCTCCAAGTCAATCTTGGGGCGTTCTACTATGACTATGCTGGATACCAAGCAAGCGTTCAGCTCGATCAGAGCAACCCGGCCTCGGCCGTGCTGTTCAATGTGCCCTTGCGGATGGTGGGCGTCGAACTGGAAACCTTGTTCCAACTCACGCCTGCGGACCGGATCGGCCTAAACGTCTCGCACATCGATTCTAAATTCCACGACCTGCCAGCCGGCTTTGCGGACGCCGTCGCCCAGCGCGAACTTTGGGGTTTCGCGCCGACCAGCCTAACGCTCCTTTACGACCACCAGATCCCGCTCTCAGGCGGTTCAACCCTCAACCTGCACGGCGACGGCACCTGGCGATCGGCCTATGACGTTCGCTTCACCACGCCGGGCTTGGCGGCGCAGGGGGGGCTCGCCTACGAGCGCCAGAAGGCCCTGTTCCAAGGCAATCTCAATCTCACCTGGGCTTCGGCGAACGACCGTCTTTCGGTGACCGGCTACGTCCGTAACGTGACCGACAAACGCTACAAGACCTATGTGAACCTGCAGTCGATCTCGCCGCTGCAGGCGTCGGCCACCCTGTCGGATCCGCGCACCTTCGGTGTTGTTCTGACCGGAAAGTTCTAAGGGGCCCGCGCCATTTCCGCCGCCTTCCTCCCTTGACTACGCCCGGTTCGGCCTTCTCCCCGAAGGTCGGACCGGGCGCTTCCTTAAGCCACAGAGTATCGATCATGACCGCTGAGAAGCGCGCGCCCTCCCTCACCCCGACGATTTCACCGATCTCGCCGCCAGAGCCTGATCTGTCACCGGCCGAGATGATCGCGCGCGCCGAGGCCATGCGGGACCTGCTTCGCGAGCGCCAGGCCGCCGCCGAGGCGGCGGGTAACATCTCCCAGGAGACGAACCAGGCGATGGTCGACGCCGGCTTCTACCGCGTCATCCAGCCGCGCACCTTCGGCGGCTACGGCTTCGATCTGCCGACCTATGTACGGCTGGTGACGGCCGTCGCGCGCGGCTGCCCGGAAACGGCATGGGTTCTGTCGCTCGTGCTCGGCCATGTCCACCAACTGGCCACCTATAGCTTGGAGGCCCAGATCGAGGCCTATGGTGAGACGGGCGACTTTCGCGCCCCCGAGGTCGCCGCCCCGCAGGGACGCGGCATCCCGGTTCCAGGCGGTTTCAGCGTCAGCGGCGCCTGGGACTATGCTTCTGGTTGCGCGCACGCCACCCATATCCTGCTGACCTTCCTGGTCACGGATCCAGATAGCGGCGCAACGACCATGCGCATGGGCCTCTTCCATCGCAGCGACTATGAGATCGTCCGCAACTGGGATGTCATCGGCATGCAGGGCACCGGATCGGACCGGGTGGTGATGACGGACGTGTTCGTTCCCGACTATCGCGCCAAACCGTATCCCCCGTTCGACGCCGTCCTGCCGGCCGAGGCCTATGCCGAAAGCCCCCTGTTCTACGGCCCCGCCCGCCCCTTCATCGTCACGGAATCCGCCTCGGTGATCGTCGGTGCCGCCGAAGGCGCGCTCGACCTCTACGAGGAGAGTTTCCGGGCGCGCAAGGCGACCGGTCCGACCGGCGCGCCGCGCCAGGAACTGGCTGAGTATCAGTTGAACTATGGCCGCTGCCGAGCGCTCGTCGACACCGCCCGCGCGGCCCTGCTGCAAACCGCGACCGACTATATGGAGATCGCGCGGCGCACTCACGAAACAGGCGAGCCGTGTTCGGAGGAGGTCTTCCGGCGGCTGACCCTGGTAATCCTGCAGAGCATTCATCTGGCCCACGAGGCGGTCGACATCATCTTCCGGACGGTGGGGACCGCCGCGTCCAAGAAGGACGCCATGCTCGGGCGCTACTGGCGCAATGTCGGGGTGCTGCGCGGCCACCTCGCCCACCAGTCCGACAGCGCCTCGATCAACTACGGCCGCACCCATTTCGGTCAACCGCCGGTAGGGATCGCCTGATGACCAAGGGCGCGCTGATCGACCAGATGGACGCCTATCTCCGCGCGCTCGCCGTGGGAGATGGGGCTTTGCTCAATTTGAGCCCGAACTTTCGCTATTCGGAAAACGGCGTCTTTCTCGCTGTTGGCGAGGGCCTATGGGGCCGCGCGCCGCGCTTCGAAGGGATTCAGGCCTTCGCCGACACCGAAACGGGCCAGGTCGTGTGCATGGGCGTGGCCTTCCTCGACGAACAGCCTCGGCCCTTTGCACAGCGCTTGCTGGTCCAGGACGGCGCCTTGGCGGAGGCCGAGACAATTGTCAGCACCGATGCAAAGGGGCATTTCGCCGACGTCGAACAGCTCTTGAAGCCGGACATCCTCTACACTGCCGTTGTCCCCCCTTCCCGCCGCGTCGACCGAGCCGGGCTGCGCGAAGCGGCTGACCGCTACTGGGAAGGCCTGGAGCAAAGCGACGGCCTGATCCCGCGGTTCAACTATCGCTGCGACAAGTACGACAACGGCGCGAAGACCACGAACACCTTGCGCACGCTGCTCTCGCCAGACGGCAAGGTGCACAGCTGCGCCTCGGCCCTGAACGACACCCGGGCGGCGCGTCCGCGCGCTCGCGAGCGTCGCTATCCGGTGCTCGACACCGAACTGGGTGTCGCCGGCAGCTTTGTCGTCGTCGATTTCCACCCGATCCCCGACCATCCGCGGCCGGACGCCGGCGCCATGTACATGCTCGGGGTTTTCAAGGTGGTGGATGGCGAGCTTCGCATCATCGACGAGATCCGGGAATTTCTTCCCTTAGGGTCATCCGCCGGCTGGTAGGACTGCGAAGCCTTCAGCCCCGACTTAAGGCGCCGTTCTTCGTCGCTCACGCGGCGTGAAGACGGATGCGCGATGGGCGCCGCATAGTCGACGGGTCTCGCTGAACGGCGCTGATCATCTACGCGATGACCAAGGCGTGCTGGATGTCTTCGACGAAGCCCTGGCTAAGCATCTAAACCCACATCAGGTCCCCGTTAAACGCTGGCGGCCGGCGGCGACCGGCACGGCGGACCTTCCAGTGGCGGTGGCGGCAAATCGGGAATTCGTATCACGCCAACGCTGACTCCGCGCCTGGCCGCTTGCCCCCCCGGAGGAATCGCCAACCGCGTCGCCCGGCCGATAGAAATGTTGGATCACTGGACAGCGGATCGACGCGACCGGAGGAACCTTGCTCCGCTAGGCGCCCCCTTCCCTTGGTTGAGGCGCCCTTCTCTCAACAAAGGGCGCGGCTCATCGGAGCGCCCTCTCGAAGCCTGCTCGAGACTGCCGGCGTAACGTCAGGGCATTTGCGCCAACGCCGCGAAGGTGTCGCGAGCGGCATAGACTGGCGGGCCGTCATGGCCGCTCACGACCGCTGCGCCCTCACGGGACGGGCGCGGTGCGTCCGTCATGACCAAGACCAAGATCAGGCTCAACAACAGAACTTTCATATCGGATTTCCACGAGGCCCAACCGTTTGGCGGCAAGGCCAGGCAAGGGTTGCGAGGAGGGAATACGCAAAAGCCAAGGGCGTCGGACCAGGCAGTGTCCTCCCGGTCCGACGCGCTCGGCGGCGCCTAGCCCTTGACGTTCAAGGTCAGGCCAAAGGTCCGCGGCGGCTGCAGGCCGTAATCACCGATGGCGGTGTTGGCCTTGAGGCTGACGATCCAGGCGTCCTCGAGGTTGCGTACGAAGAGACCGACCGACCAGCGGCTCTCATCGGCCGAATAGGTCAGGTTGAGGTCCGTACGCGTATAGCTCGGCCTTTGGCTGTAGGCGGCCTGGGTGAACTCGGTGAAGTATTTCGACGAGTAGTTGGTCTGGATGCGTCCGGTCAGCGAGCCGGCCGGCAGGCGCCATTCATGCTGATAGGCCGCCATGCCGCTCAAGGACGGCGCGTGCGGCAGCTGCTTGCCGCTGACGTCGATCCTGGCGCTGACCGGCGTGGCCGGGATCACGAAGGCGCCGAACTTCGACTTCATCGGCGAGAGCGTCAGCTCGAACTGGTCGCGCTCGCTCGGCCGATAGATGGTCTGGAGCTCGGCGCCGTAGATCTTGGTCGTTCCCTGGCTGTTGAAGACCAGGGCGCTCAAACCGCCGTAGTGCGCCAGGCCCAGGGTCGAGGTCTGGTAGCTGTCGTAGCTGTAGTGGAAGCCCGATAGGTTCAGCTGCAGGCGCCCGTCGAACAGGCGGCTCTTGATCCCCGCCTCCACCGAGCGAAGCTTCTCGGGCTTGTAGGTGTCGTAGCCGGGCTGGTCGGGGAGGAAGCCGCCCGCTTTATAGCCAGTGGCGTGGGTGGCGTAGAGCATCACGTCCTGGGCCAGGTCGTACTGCGCCCCAATCCGGTAGTTGACGGCGTTGGACCGCAGCTTGCCGTCGAACGGCCCGACTGTGACGCCGCCGCCCGCGACGAGCGTGCCGACCTGGCTCTTGCGGTCAGCGGTGTAGCGAACCCCGCCGCCCAGGCGCAGACGATCCGAAAGCGGAACGGTGGCGTCGCCGAAGACGGCGTAGGACTTGGCCACCAGGTTGGGCTGGTCGTTGATGACGCCGTAGTCGAGAAGGTTGGCGTAGTTGTTCAGGTCGCCGTGGAAGTAATAGAGACCGGAGACCCACTGGACCTTGGCGTCACGGCTGGACGAGAACCTCAGTTCGGCCGTGGTCTGGTTCTCCCGGGCGCGCTGCTGGGAATAGATGCCGTAGTTGGTGCCGGTGTAGTCGTAGACATAGCGCGAAAAGGTGGGGAGGAGGGTCACTCGAACGGGGCCGGCGTCCCATTCGGCCTTGCCGAACACCGTGACGAAGTCCTGGTCGAGCGTGCCCGGTGGCTGGTGTATCACCACTGCATGACGCGAGCCCTCGGGGTCGGTGACCGGGACCGAGCCAGGCCCGACGCCGCCCTCGTGCGCATAGGAGACGCCGGCCAGGACATCGAAGGTCGAGGTCGGTTCCCAGAGCAGCTTCAGCCGTCCGGCGAAGCGCTTGGCGTCGTCCTGCCCGGTGTCGAGGTAGCCGTCGTGGGACTCGCTGCCGAAGGCCGCGCGCAGGGCCAGCTGCGAGGACACGGGGATGTTGAAGGCCCCCTCGGAGCGGATGAGGTTGTAGTTTCCGACGGTCAGGGACCCGCTGTAGCCGAACTCATAGCCCGGATCGTTGGTCAGGATATTGACCACGCCGCCGGTGGCGTTGCGGCCGTAGAGCGTGCCTTGGGGCCCCTTGAGCACTTCGACGCGGGCGACGTCATAGAGGCCCGAGACGGTGGTGCTGGCCTGGCGCAGATAGACGCCGTCGATATTGGTGTTGACGCCCGGATCGCCAGCGGCCGAGTCCAGGCCCGTGCCGACGCCGCGAATGTCGACGTTGGCGCCCTTGTTGTTCACCTGCAGATAGACGCCTGGGACGTTGCTCAGCGCATCGTTCAGCGAGCCGACGCCCCGCTTGACCAGCTCATCGCCGCCCAGGACGCTGATGGTGGCGCCGGTTTTCTGCACGGTGCTGTCGCGTCGTTCGGCGGTGACGATGATGTCGGCCACCACGTTCGAAGCGGGCGCCTGCGCGGTCGCCGCGTCGGCCGATGGCGCGGTCGTTTCGGCCATGGCGGAGCTGCACGCCGCCAAAGCCAGACCCGCGGTGAGCAAGGTTTTCTGGTACTTCATGGTACCCCTCCCTAAGTTTTTATTTGTTATCCGGAGAGTTTGGCGCAGCGCCGTCGCGAAACTAGACGGCGCTACTGCCGAGGTCACATCCCTCCGTCGACGACGAGATTGACGCCGGTGATGAAGTCCGCCCGCGGACTGACCAGGAAGCAGACCGCTGCGGCGATATCCTCGGCTCGGCCGATGCGGCCCACGGTCTGACGGAAGACCCCCAGGGCGATCTCCTTCTCATTGTCCTGCCAGTCGCCGGCCATGCCGACCTCCTTGGCGATGCTGGCGATCTCGGCGTCGGACCCGGGCGTATGGATGATCCCGGCGCTGATGGCGTTGGAGGTGACGCCCGTGCCCGCCAGGCTGCGCGAGAACGAACGTGAGAGATTGATCTCCGCCGCCTTGGCGGCCTGGTAATCGGGAAAATTGGGCGGCTGATGGATGGCGATGGCGCTGGCGATCTGCAGTACGCGCCCCCAGCCGCGTTCGATCATGATCGGCGCCAGGCCTTCGATCAGCGTCACGGTCGAGATGACGTTCTGCTTATAGGTGGCGATCCAGTTGTCGCCGCCCGCGCCGATCCATCCGTTGCGTTCCCAGCCACCGTGGCGGCCGCCCGCGTTGTTGACCAGGATATCGACACCGCCCAGGGCTCGGACGCTCTCGACGGCGGCCTTGGCTTGGTCGGGGTCCATCAGGTCGCCCAGGACGACAAAAGCGCGGCCGCCCGCCTGCGTGATCTCGTCGGCCGTCTTGTTGGCGCGCGCCTGGTCGCGGCCGTGGACGACCACCTCGGCGCCTTCGGCCGCCAGCTGCAGGGCGATGGATCGCCCGATCCCCGAGCTGCTGCCCGTGACCAGGGCGCGTTTGCCGGTAAGTTCCAGTTGCATGATACCTCTTCGCGTCGCTGCGGACGCTGTCTTGGAAAGGGATTAGGCGGCTTCGGAGGCTTGGCGTTGGGCCTTGTCGACGCCGGGGACCGCGGCGGCGAAAGCCGCGAATGGCGGCAAGCCCAGCTGCTGGCGACCGCTGATTTCGGCCGACGGATCAAGCCGGGTCGAGCCGTGGGTCAGGGCCACGCGGGTGTCGCGCGCGAACCGCTGGATCGGATTTTTCAAGCTGACGGTCGCCGAGCCCAGGGTGAGCTGGATGAGATCAATGGCGGCCCCGCAGACATTCCCGGCATGGACGAAGTCCATCATGATCTCGGCCTCTTCGGCCGGCTCGAAGCCTTCGCCGGCGATCGCCTTGCGGTCGATGTAATCGGCGCGGGCGAAGATCAGCGCCTGGGCGGCGTTGATCATGGCGCGGGCCTTGCCGGCGGCCACCTGGATGGACGGCGTCGCCGCCAGGGTGTCATAGGGCAGGTTGAAGGGTTTCTTGTTCTCGGTCTGCTCGACGAAACAGTCATAGGCGCCCTGGGCCATGCCCAGGGTGATGGCCATGGTCTCCATGGCCACGATCAGCATCAGGCCAAGGCCATCGAGCTGGTAGCCAAGACCCGAGAACCGCTGGCGCAGGCCGTTGAGCTTGTCTGGCAGATGCGCCAGGTCGGCGAACCGGCCCTCGGGAACGAAGACATCCTTGGGCGCGGTGACGCTGTTGCTCGACGACCCCGAAAGCCCCATGACCTTCCAGTCGTCCAGGATCTCGTACTGGCCCTTTTCCAGCAGCACCATGCCGCGCACGTCGTCGACCTGGACGCCCACGACCAGGAAGGCCGCGTGCTTGCAGCCGCTGCCAAAGCCCCACTTGCCGCCAGCTTCGACGACATAGCCGCCCTCGACCTTGCGCGCGCGCTGGATACGCTCGGAAAACAGCGAGGCGCTGGCGACGATGGGACCGCGCCAGTCGCAGGTGGCCGCGTAGACCTCGGCGACGGTGGCGTCGGGGAAGGTCAGGAACACGCGGGCAAAACCCGAAGCGATCATCGTCGTCCAGCCGGCCGAGCCGTCGCCGCGGGCGACTTCGGTGACAATCTCGGCCAGGTCGCGGGCGCCCAGGGCGGGGCCGCCGAACGCCGGCGGCGCAGACAAATTAAAGACCCCGGCCGCGGCCAATGCGTTGAGGGTGGCGGGCGGCAGGCAGCCCAGCGCCTCGCCCTCGGCCGCATGTTCGCGAATGAGCGGCCGCAGCGCCCGGACTTTATCGCGGATCTTCCGCCCCACCTCGGTCGACAGCGGCGACTCGTGGATGGCGCTGTCTTTCTTTGCCGTCGTCATGGCCAAACCTCCCAAAGCTGTTTGGCCAGGAGCGTAAGGCGGGGGTCAGCCTAAACCAGACGGCGATAAGGAGGACGTCGTCCAGACTTCTTCGGCACCCAGCGGGATGATCTCCCGGATCTCGTCAAGGCTGCGGATTTCGCCGTCGCTGATCTTGAAGAGGCCCGCCATGTAGAAGGTCCCGCAATCGGGCCGATCGATATGCGGCGCGGGGTGGAAGTCGACTAGGACGAAGCTCACCGCCACCCCCAGCCGGGTGTCCAGGACAGGAAAGCGCCGGTTGCGCGCCAACGGCCGGGCCGGCCGGGTGGCGTTGATGCAGCTGGCCGGCGTGTGCACCGCGGCGTCCTGCGACAGCAGGATCGACAGGTTGTTGGTGATCTTCTTTCCGTTGTCGTAGCGGTCACAGCGATAGGCAAAGCGCGCCAGGCTGCCGTCGCTCTCCTCGAGCGCCTGCCAATAGCTGTCGGCGGCCTGCCGCAATCCCGCCCGATCGACGGCCCGGTGAGCCGGAACGGGCGCCTCGTAGAGCACGTCGGGCTTGAGCAGCTGGTCAACGTCGGCGAAGTGCCCGTGACGGGCCGAGCTGATGATCTCTTCGACCTCGACGACGGTGTCATCTGCGATCATCAGGCGAAGGGCGTAGGGCGTGGGCGCCCCAGCGATCTGCGCCGCGCCGAAGACGGCCACCTGCCCTTGCACCGGATCATCGAACATCTGCAGGCTCAGGATGTCTTCGATTAGCGGCGCCTGGGCTGGGTCCAGCAGCTGATTGTTCAGCGACCGACGGAGCGCCCCGTCGGAGGTTTCATCCGACAGCCTCTGCTCGAGGAACAGCGCCGCCCGCGAACGGAGGACCGCCGAAGGTCCTGTGCCGATGTCGATCCCCTGCACGCGATCTCTCCTGATTGAAACCTCAACCGATGGCGCCGCCGCGGGTAAAAACCAGACGGTGGCACTGCGGACCCCGCCTCGCCGACGACCTGGCGGCCAAGCCCTCGAGGCCATGGCGGCAGCGCGTACGACGGCTCATCACGCCGCCTGGTTTCGGTGGCGCGGTCTTGCCGCACTGGATAACGGGGTGAAGAGGTTGACCCGCGTCCCCCAGGGTCGCGAAACTCTGCGGAAGAATTGCCCCACGGCATCAGCTTAGGCGCGTTGAGCAACGCCGCGCCTCCGGGTCCCTCGGGCTTGGCGCGCGTCGACCGCCGGATCGGACTTTCATACGTCTAGTTTAGCAGTGCGCCTTCGGCTCCTGTATCGCCAGCAGATCAAGAGAGCAACGGCCGGCATCGAGAGCCGTTGCCCGATCGGGCGGGAGACTTGCATGGCGCGAAATGACATGAAGGCGTTGCACCTGATCGGTGGCGAATGGGTTGAAGCCGGCGAGCCAAGCGAAAGCTTCGATCCCGCCACCGGAAACGTGATCGGCACGTACAGGCTGGCGGGAGCGGCCGAAGCGAACCGTGCGATCGCCGCTGCCGGAGTGGCCTTCACCGACAGTGGCTGGAAGGAAGATCATCGCCTTCGCGCCAGCGTCCTCAACGCGATGGCTGACACGTTCGAAGCGCGCTTCGACGAACTGGTGGCGCTGACCGGCCTTGAGAACGGCAAAGTGAACCTCCATGCCCAGATCGAGATCGGCATCGCGCCGCAGACCCTGCGCTATAACGCCGCGCTGGCGCTGACCGAGGCTGGCCGGGCGGCGGAACGCGCGCCAGGGCAGATATCGCTAACTCTGAAGCAGCCCGTGGGCATTGCCGGCATCATTGCGCCGTGGAACTCTCCCTGCGCCCTGGTGACCCGTTCCCTCGCGCCGGCCCTGGCTGCCGGATGCACGGTGGTGATCATGCTGCCGCGTCAGACCGCGCAGCTCAACCACCTGATCGCCCAGATCATCGCTGACACGAAGGGCCTTCCTGCTGGCGTGGTGAACCTCATCACCGGAGGCAAGCAGGCGGGCGAAGCGATCGTCGCATCGCCGCAGGTGCCCACGATCAGCTTCACCGGCAGCACCGCCACGGGCCGCGCCATCGCCGCCAATGCTGCGCCACGGGTCAAGCGCTTGGGGCTGGAATTGGGCGGGAAAACGCCGCTGATCGTGTTCGACGACGCCAATCTGGACGCCGTCGTGCCCACTGCCGTGGCGGCGTTGACGGTGTTCTCCGGTCAATTCTGCATGACCGGCAGCCGCCTGCTGGTGCAGCGCGGCGTCGCCGCCAAGGTTGCTCAGGCGCTGGGCGAGGCGCTGTCGGCCGTCCGCGTTGGCCCGGCCGCTGATCCTGCATCCGAGATGGGCCCGCTGATCGACAAGGCCAATGTCGAGCGGGTCGACCGCATGGTCGAGGCCGCGATCGCCGCCGGCGCTAAGGCGATTGTCCGGGGCGGTCCGATCACGGAAGGCGAATTGGCCAAAGGCGCATTCTATCGCCCGACGCTGCTGGAAGTGACGGATAACCAGGCTGACATCGTTCAGCAGGAAGTCTTTGGTCCGGTGCTGGCGATGCAGGTTTTCGACACCGAAGCGCAAGCCGTGGCGCTGGCCAACGGCACCGAATATGGCTTGGCCGCCAGCGTATGGTCACGCGATCTGGACCGTCAGATCCGTATGGCAAGGGCGCTTGACGCCGGCACGGTGTGGATCAACGGCTGGGCGGCGCTGTCGGACCAGTTCGAGGAGGGCGGGTTCAAGCAGAGCGGTCTGGGTCGCATGCGCGGCCTGGCGGTGCTGGAAGATTTTATCGAGCACAAACACATTTCGTTCGTCACCAGTTGAGCTTGACTGTTCGATTTGAGCTCAAACAGGCGGTGCGTGATCGCGAGGATCTCGCATGGTAAGACATGGAGACGACCGATAAGGTGGGGTGAGACCTTCAGCCTTAGAAACATAGCTCGCAACGAGCGTTTCGGATCTCTGTCTGGGCGTCTCCACCAACCATCAAGCCGCGAGCGACCTGTCTGTTCTTGCCCAGAGTCGCCAACTGGCGGCCCGTTGCGCGGCGAGGCTGGCCTTGGGCGAGGTGTTCATCGCGCTGGGCGCGCCGCCGCGGACGACCGCAAGCCTTGGTTTTCAGCCGATGATCGAGGCGGCCCTGGCCAAGCCGGCGGCGTCCGACGTCATCGTCGTCCACTCGTTTTCGCGTTGGGTTTGCTTGGGGTGCAGGTTTGCCTTGCGGGCTCGCGCCAGGCCTTCGAGCTTGGCCTGCTCGGCGAGCATGGCTTCGGCCCGGTCCTGAGCGCAGATCGCCCGAACCACCCGCTGGGTATGCATCCGGTAGAGGCGGGTCACGGCTTCGGGCGCGACAAGCTGGCGATCCATGCGCCAGGTCATGAACGCCTTGACGCTGTCGATGCAGAGGCCAAGCAGGGTGTTGTGCGCGGCGTGCTGCTGGAAACGCTCGAAGCTCTGGAGCACCGCCACCGGCAAAGCCCCCTGCAAGTCGCCCAGGTCTTCGCGCAGCTGCAGGAGCGCGATCCGGTCATCCAGATCGGCGCGCTCAGCGGCCAGACCGGCGCATTCGATACGTAGCGCGCCAAAGACGCGCTCACCGTCCGCTTGATCCAGGCCGTGGGCCACGAAATAGGCGCAGAACAGCCGGCTGAGCGGCGCCGTGCTCGGCAGGCGGGTCATAAGGCCCCCGCCCCTTCCCGGCAGCGCCACGGCGGTTTCGGCGTCCTCCATCAGGCGGACGGCTTGGCGAATGATGCTCTTGTCGACGCCGAACCGATCGGCCAGGTCGAACTCGTTGCCGATCAGGTGGCCGCAGTTCCAGACGTGAGGCGGCGTGGTCGACATCAGGCTGTGGACCACCTGCATCGCCTGGGCTTTAAAGCTGTGTTCGGCGGGCGCGCTGGGCGGCGCGATATGACGCTCGTCCGACGCCTCGCCGATCTGGGCGAGGGCCCAGGGCAGCTGGACCTGGTGGATCCAGTCGAGCCAGGCCGTGGCGTCGAGGCCAAAACCCGTCCGCTGCCAGGGCGCCCCGCACCACGCCGCCTCGAGCGCCGCGTCGGCCGAGCGAGGTAACAGACTGGCGACGCAGACGCCCAGCTCGACCAGCAGAGGACTGGTGCTCGCAGCGATAAGATCGGTTCCGAGTCCGCGCAGGCTAAGGTCCGGCCGCGCGAAGAGCGCGGCCAGCCGATCCCTTGCCGATGGCGGCGTCTGCGCTGACGAGAAGAGCAGCCGCACCGCGACGGCCATCAGGATCGTCCAGGTTTCAAGGACGCTGACGCGATCAAGTTCGGAGACATAGGCATAGCCGTTGAGGCGGGCGCAAAGGTCTTCCAGGTCGGGGCGGATCACCTCAAGGCCGCCTTGGGGCCCGCGCCGCATGCGGGCGTGCTGCCGGGCTTCCAGGACGCGCACCACCTCGCGCAGGACATCGCGGCCCACGCCGTAGCGCTCGGCCAGGGCCGCCTCGCCGCCAAAGGACTGGCCTGCGGGCCAGCCGGCGCGCAGGAACTGGGCCTCCAGATCATCGGCGATCAGGAAGGGCCGCTTGCTGCGCAGTTCGCCGCCGGTGACACTTCGCACGAGCTCGGCCAAGGTCTGGCTCGCGTCATCGGACACGGCCCTGCGATGGAAGGGTCCCGGCGCCTTCATGACACGCGCTCCGGAACGATCGACAGGCCATGATCATCGTGGGCCGGTCCCGCCGGAGCGTTGGCCCGCGGCAGCAGTCCTATGGCGATGGTCGCGATCCCTATGGCCAAGGCCGTGAGCGCGATCGGCAAGCCGTAACCGCTGGTGCGGTCGAACCCAAGGCCGATCAGTAGCGGCGCCAGGCCGATCGAGACCATCGACATGGCCATAGCGGTCCCGAAGATCTCGGCCGATGCGCCCAGGCCGAAATAGCGGGTGACCAAAAAGGGCGTCAGACCGGTGACGGCGCTCATGCCGAGGCCGACCAGCGCCGCCCCCAGGATCAAGGTCGGCAAGGCGTTGGACACCGCCATCAGGCCAAGCCCCGCCAGCGGCAAAGCGTAAAAGAGCTGGATCGGACGAATGCTGCGCGAACGATCGGCGACATAGCTCGACAGGAGTGTGCCGCCGACACCCGACAGGAAGAGCGCCGACAGGACCAAGGCCGCTTGCGCCGGCGCGACGCTGCGGCCCGTCAGCCAGCTGACGACATGAACGCTGAACCCGATCAGCGCGCCGCTGGCCAGGGCGCTGGCGATCGCCAGTTGCCAGAAGGCGCGGGTCCTAAGGGCCTGGCCGGCGGTCACATCGGCCGCCTCAGGCCGCGGCCTATCGGAACTGCTGGCTGAATTGGGTCGTAGAAACACGAGCGAGGTCGCCGCGCCGACCACCGAGACGACAAGCGCCAGCATCCGATAGCTCGTTCGCCAGCCAACAGTGGCGAGCAGGTGCTGGGCGAGCGGCGCCACGACAGCCTGCGAGCACATCGGTGCGATCGAAAGGATGAAGCCCAAGGCCAGCGCCCGGTTCTCGTCAAACCAGGACGACACCACGCCGACAAAGGCCGGAGGCCCCGAAAGGGCGGCGCCCGCGCCGAGCAGGAGGGCGGCGATCCAAAACACCGCGCCATGGGAGCGCATCAACGACAACAGGCCCATGCCCGACGCCACCAGGATAAGCCCCAACGCGACGGGTATGCGCACGCCGATCCGATCGACGAGCCTTCCACACAACGGCATCAGGACCGCCGCGGAGAGGGATATGACGGTGATGATCTGGGGCAGAACCGCACGCCCCAGGGCCAGGTCTCGGGAAACCGGTTCGAGGAAAACCGGGAACGAGCCCATGAACACCGCCGACATACCGACGGCCATGCATATGGCGCTCGCCGCCATTGCCCTCCATCGCCGCCAATTGATCATCTTCCGCTCCGTTTCCTCAATCGCGGCGCTTTGGCCGTCATTCTCAAGCAACCCTGAAGCTGATCAGGGCTTCATGGCGCCGTCCCAGTGCTCGGCCAGCTTGCCGTCTTCGATGCGCCACATGTCAAACCAATGGGTCCGGTAGGTCTTCGAGGGATCGGCCGGATCGGGCACATCGCGCGGCAGGATCATCACGATGCGATCGCCCTCGACCACGAACTGCGGCGGATCGGCCGCAGGGCGCATCTCACTTCGCGCGCGCTCGGCTTCGTGCGAGCGCGTGAAGGCGATGATGGCGTCCGCCCCGGAGGCGATGGCCGGATTGTGCTGGATGTAGCTTTCGGTCAGGTACGGTCTGGCCTGCTCGGCCGTGGCCGGATCGATCAGCAGTTCCATCACCTTGAGGACCAGCGCGCAGGCCTCGTCCCTGTTCAGGGTCACGGGCTTGGCTTTAACGGCTTCGATCATCTGAGCTTCCTCCTACTGTCTTGTTTCTTTTGTCTTCAGGACCACGCGGGGACCTGCGCCCCGTCGATCCAGGTGGAATGGATTCCCAGGCGCATTCGCAAGGGCAACTTGATCCTGGCGACCGGACCTGCCGCCAGCCTCAAGCTCTCCAGCACGACCATTTCGCTGCGGCCCTCCAGGGGATGGTTGAGCAGCGCAATCACGAAGCCGTCGCCCTCGGGCGCGTCCTGCGACCGCGGGAAAAACACCGGATCCTGGAAGGTGGCGGCCGGCCCCGGGCACCAGTCATCGCGCGCGCCGGTTTCCAGGTCGAAATGGCTGAGCTGGTTGAACATCACCGGCTGCGGGCGACCGTTCTTGTCGGTAGCCAGCTTGCCGCGGTCCAGGGTCGGGACGAACACGTGACGATGCGAGCGCAGCTCACGCCTGGGGTCGATATGGGGCCCCTCGCCGTTCACCGTGGCCAGGACCGTCCGGTCGCTCAGCGTCAGGGACGCGTCATTGTAGTCGATCCGCCATCGGACCAAGGCGCTCGATACGCTGCCCGGAGGCGGCGCCTGGCCGGCCAGGTCGGTGATGACCGGCGCAAAGCCGTTGCCGTCGGCTTCAAGGACGTCGAAGACGATCTTGCCGTCCTCGTCTTCAAAGGCGTTGACGGTGTGGCCGGTAAAGCCGGGCGGGCCGCGGAACCAGCGGACGGAACCGGCGTCGCCGTAGCGCGGCAGAACGCCGAAAATCTGCGGCATGTCGGGATCGTAGACGAAGTGCGGCCCGCCCGAGCGCAGACGCTCCAGGTCGCTGGTGATCGGCATCAGCGGCAGGATCGTGTAGTTCTCGGTCGCGGCGCAGTCATGGATCATGGCCCCGACGGGCGCCTCCAGCCAGGCTTCGTGCTCCACCTTGCCGGCCTCGTCGATCACATAGTAGGCGATGTCGCGCGTGGTCTCGCCCTTGGCGGCGTAGCCGAAGCCGATCAGCTTACCCCGCTCGCGATCGCTCTTCGGGTGAGCGGTGAAGGTCTTGCTGGTGATCCCGCCCTCCGCCGTCCAGGCCCCCAGGGTCTCTAGGGTACCTGGATCGACCTCGTAGGCCAGCCCATCCTCCTTGCAGGCGAACAGCCGATCGGCATGGAAGAAGAGCGCGGTGTTGGCGGTCGTGCGGCTTTTGCCAGCCACCGAGGGGTCGTCGGAGAACGGGTCGCGGTAGTTGCCGTACAGCGAGCGGCGCGCCTGGCGCTCGAGGACGAAACGCTCGGTGCGGACATAGCGGGTGCGAAAATCGGCATGGCCGTCCTTGAATCGGAAGGCGCGGACCGCGCCGTCGCCGCCAGCGGCCACGGTCATCAGATAGAGGTGGTCCACCTCGGGCGGGAAGGCCTGGTCGGGCACGGCCTGCACGAGGAGCCCGTCGATCTCCGCCGGAATCGCGCCCTCGATCACCTCGAGGTCGTACACCTCGCCCTCGAACCGGCAGGGCTCGTCGATGCCCTGGGTCATTACCGCGGGAAACGGCCTCGTCATGCTCCAACTCCGTGACACGGCTCAAGCCGCAGGACACGTCACAGGGTTAGGTCAGTGCTTCGGTTAAACTAGACGGAGGATAAGGGTGGCGTTCGATCCGTGATCGACGTCGAGCATCAGAGGCGATCACGGTGGGCGACACCACCGCCGCCCTGCCCGGCATAGGCTCGTGGCGTCGGCGGCCATAGCCCGCCAGGCCATCTCGTTGCTGGGCGCCGCAAGCCATGGTCACCGTGGCCTTTCAAGATTGACGCCACCGGCAACGGCGTCCCAAAGACCTACAGGTTCGGAGAGGCGCGCAATGCGGTCGAATGGCGACGACACCTTGAATCGGCGCACCCTTCTGGCGGTGTTGGCAAGCTCAGGCGCCGTTTCAACGACCGGTTCGCTCGTCGCTCACGCCGAGCCGATCGTGTTCGGCGCAGCCCCGGCCGCGGGGTCGCCTCTGGAAGCCGGCTTCAGGACACCGCCCGAAGAGGCCAGGCCCTACACGCTGTGGCACTGGATGAATGGCGTCGTCGATCGCGACGGAAT